>ULSH01018359.1_pt1 | contig 104343 bp, 81 predicted proteins | sample 1956151 | NCBI WGS metagenome assembly ULSH01 (sample SAMEA4835702, study PRJEB28245) | human gut metagenome | biome: gut microbiome; material: fecal sample | place: Denmark | collected 2008 | reverse complement strand
AGCGACCAGTGTTGCCGCGAAAGCTATGAAATCCAGGTTACTGCTGTATGCAGCATCCCCATTGTTCAATGGAAACAGCGAATACTATGCTGATTTCAAAAGCAAACTGGATGGAAGAAACCTCATCAGTCAGACTTACGATGAAAAGAAATGGCAACGTGCGGCAACAGCAGCTCGCGAAGCAATAGACGCCGCTACTGCAGCCGGATATGCCCTTTATACTGACCCGTCTGTCTCAAAATCAAAATTTGAAATGCCTTCAGACGATGTCCAACGCGTTCTACGACTTAATTTCATCGATTACAACAACTCTAAAGAAGTGCTTTGGGCAGATACAAGAAAAGAAATGAATTATGGTCTTCAATACAAATCAACCCCATACAGAGTTGGCCCATCTTCTGGAAACGGAGTAGGGGTAACACTTTCAATGGTCGAACAGTTTTATACAGAGAACGGGCTTCCAATTGATATGGATCCGAATTATGACTACGAAGGAAGATACCGTACGGCTGAATACCACAACGACGTGTGTGATGGAGTTACCATGAATCTCAATATTGGAAGAGAACCGCGTTTTTATGCTTGGGTGGCATTCCAAAACGGATATTATGAAGTCATGAAAAGAAATTCAGAAGATCCGGAAGCAAAAGTTGTAAAGACACGATTCAGAAAAAACGATGAGTTCGGTATCAAAGCAAGAACAACGAACTATTCTCCTACAGGCTATCTGAACAAGAAAGGTTGTTCTCCGCTTTATGACAATATCCAAGAGAATGTTCCGGCTCCCCATTATCCATGGCCGGTAATCCGAATGGCAGAACTCTATCTGAACCTTGCAGAAGCAGAGGCTAATCTCGGCAATATTGACAGTGCAGTCGAAGCTTTGAAACCGGTCCGGAAAAGAGCAGGTCTTCCATCCGTTGATGCAGCTTTTGCAACAGCTGGACTTACTCTTGACAAAGCGGCAATGATACGTATGGCAAAACAGGAAAGAACTGTGGAACTCTATCTTGAGGGGCATCGTTTTTGGGATGTGAGGAGATGGAAAGAAGGTGAGAAATACTTCAATCACCGTCCGAAAGGGATGAACTTCGATGGAGAATCTGATGCGGAATTTTTCCGCGTCACTGAAATTATCGTCCAAAGAAAATTCTCGACTCCGATGAATTATCTGATGCCGATTCCTAAAGATGACATAAACAAGAATGAAAGTAAATTCGTTCAGAATCCTGGATATTAAAGAAGAACAACATGAAAAGAAGCATTAAAATTATAACTGGTCTGATCATATCTGCAGTCGCATTCATGTCATGCGACAAAGATGATACGGCACGCACTGCCATTGCTCTGACCGGATTGCATGCTGAAGCATTGCCTGGGTCAATTGAACTGGGCTGGGACTATATACAGGATCCGGATTTCCTGTATGTAGAAGTCGCTTACTTCGATTATGCAACAGAGCAGTTGAAATCTACGCTCTGCAGTCGTTATACCAATTCTCTGAAGGTTGATGGCCTCCTTAACAGATATGGTGAGTATGATTTCGTTTTCACTGTATATGACAAGAATGGGGCTGTCGGCCAACCCGTACATCTGCTTCGGCAGTGCCAGAAAGCTGAACCATATTACATCACAGACTCAGAGTTAAAATTGCCGTTGGATAAATCTCAGTTGGGAACAAACGCCCAAGAGCCTAGTGAAGGTCCTATAGAGAACCTTGTTGATGATGATCTGGACACATTCTTTCAGAGTTTCTGGGATGAATATAACTTCCCCGAACTGAAACCGAACGGTTACCATTACATCACAGTGGACCTTAAGACAAACGTCAAATCTATCATCATCAAGTATTGGAACAGAAAGAAAGGAGGCTCCCGCCCCCAAACGATCAACATCTACAAAGGTACTGAAGATGGAAAATGGACACTTCTGACAACATTGACTAATCTTCCAGTCGATCCTGGTTCAAGCTATACATCAGATCTCTTGCTCAGTGAAGATGAGTTCAGCCGGATTAAAATTGAAGTGGTGAAAGGGACGGACCCTTATCAACCATTCTTCTCAATTGCAGAGTTGCAAGTGATCAATGTCGTGAGGAAATTGATAGACCCGGAAGTTGAATAATCATATAAAAACGAAATGAAAAGAATATTAGCATATCTCACTTGCGTACTGTCCATTGGATTGTCATCATGCAATAAAGAAGATCCAAATCTGGTGTTTGATGAGAAACCTTTCGCACTCGTCACCACATATGACGGGAATAGAAATACGGTTTCTGCCCAGATTGATGACATCCAAAAGACTATCGTTTTTGAATTCACGAAATCAGTTGACCTGACACATGCAAAGGTCAACTTCCAGCTTAATCCTGGTTATACAATGGTGACACCTGCGGAGTATACAACAGAAATCGATTTGTCCGTAGAATCAGAAATTGTCGTTTCCGGCCATGGTGGTCAATTGACATATACGATAAGCGCTATCAATTTTACTCCTATTATCGAAGCTGCGGCTAATTTCAGAGGAGAGCAGATCAAGGCGACCATCAACCAGAATGAACACAAAGTGACCTTTAAGATAAAGAACATATATGCTTCAGAATATCCTGAGATGGTATTGAAGAATATCCCTGTAGAATTCAAATTGGGTAACGGTTTTCAGATAATTGGAAATACAGGATCATTCGACCTGTATGGTCAGAAAATCACTTTGAAGTATGGAAGAAACGTCCTGACATATTCCATTGAGGCAGAGATTGCCCCGATAGCTGTACAGAATAATCTCGAGACATTCATATTCAATAAAGGTGTGAATCTGTCCTACTGGATGACTGAGGCTGACCGAAATTGGTTGGGTATGGTTACTTTGAAACAGTTTCCAATGTGGAAGGAACTTGGATTTGATCATTTCCGTGTTCCTGTAGATGAACTCTGCATTTTCGATAAGGATCATAATTTCAATAAGATGGCGGTGGAAAAGCTGCATGAGTTTTTCAAGTGGTGTGAAGATAACGATATGAGAGCCATATTGGATATGCATACCTTGGGACCGCGAAAAGGTTCGGATAAATATGTTGAACAGGAACTGTATGATCCCAAATATCCCGAGATGAGAAACAATTTCGTGGATCTCTGGACAAAACTTACGGAAGAATTCAAATGCCATAGCCATAGTCATATCGCCTTCGAACTTTTGAATGAGCCTCATGATTATACTGAAGACGCATCCAACTGGCAGGGGCTACAAAAAGAAGTCCTTACTGCAATCAGATCCATTGATCCTGACCGCGTAGTTTTTGTTCCATCTATGGGGTGGCAGGATCCTAAGTACATTAAATATGCTGAATTTCTTGATGGAGATCCAAACATCGTCATCACATTCCATTATTATCTGCCGATGCTTCTGAGTCATTACAAAATGCTGGCTTGGAAAGATTATCAAGGAAAGGTACAATATCCTGGCATAGTGATGCCGGATGCTGCTGACGCAGCAGCATATCCGAAATATGCTGAATTTCACAGAACCACATTCAACGCGGACAGGATAATGGGAGATATGAGAATGGCTTCTGCAGATGGTGCGAATAAGAATCGGATGGTTCATTGCGGGGAATTCGGATGCAGTAAGAATGTGGATGAAACACAACGGTTGGCATGGTTCAACGATATGGTGGAAGCCATGAACGCGAATGGAATTCCGTGGACCATCTGGGAAGCTCTGGACGGAGGTTTTTCATTCATAAGTATGGATTGGGATGATGGGACTTATTCAATAGATACTGACCTGCTTGAAATTCTGACGGGTAAATCTCTATCTGCTGGCCAGGCATCAGAAATCCTGACGAAATATGGTTATAAAGTTAAATGAAGATGAAGAGAACGAAGATTTTGCTTTGTGTACTGATGACCATATGTATGTGTTCATGCAATACAGGTCATCAAATACACATTCCAGACAAAAATGAAGATTTCCTGGTCGAAATATTAAAGAACGGGAAATGGAAGGAGATTCCTGTACATAATGCGAAAGTATCAGACTATGTCGGGAACCCAGAGGCTGGATACCAGCAATATAACATGGGATTTGCAATGTTTACAGATGATTTCAAGGAACCTGTAAAAGTTCGAGTCACAAAAAAGGATGGTTTCAACAGCGTCTGCGCACGACCAACTTCATATGGAATTGAAATGCAACGTTGTTCGAATAAGAAAGTTGAATTTACAATTACGGATCCCGGCAAAAAGATCTCTGTAGAGTTCGACGGTGACAGAATGCAGAATCTATTCATTCTCCCTGATCTCCCGGATGCCGACATTCCGGAAGGTGACAATGTCATATATTATGGCCCAGGCATACACGATGCAGGGGAAATCAAGTTGGAATGGTGGAATAACGTAACGATATATATTGATTCAGAAGCTATTGTATATGGAAGAATCGTAGCGAATCGCTGTGACAGCCTGACCATCAGAGGTAGAGGAATCCTTTGCTCAAGCAAAGAAAACCATGGAGAAGGAAGAAAGCCGCAGATAGAAACGTATGCCTGCAATCATCTTACCATTGAAGGAATCATGCTCCGTGATACGCCGAACTGGACAATCAAAGTTGTCGGAAGTGATCATGTACATGTCAACAACATCAAGGAAATTGGATGGATCATGAATTCTGATGGGATGGATTTTCTCTGCTGCAGACATGTCCTCGTAGAAAACACATTCCAGAGAAACTATGACGACAATGTAACGATCAAAGCATTCAATGCTTCGCCTGAATATATCAGAAAAAATTCAGAAACAGATGGTTCATATAAAGACTGGACCATCGGCATGGTTGAAGGCCTTGATAAATTCGACGTGTATGACATTGAAGTCCGGAACTGTGTCTTCTGGGCAGACAAAGCACACAACATGCTTGTGGGGCCGGAATCAAGAGGAGTGACATTCAGTGACATCCATTTTCATGACAATATTGTTTTGGAAAACAGACAAGATGATGACACCTATCCAGGTACAATGGCTGTCATGATAGCAGACAACGGAATATTCAAGAACATCACATTTGAGAATATTCAGGTTGAAGACATCAACGGAGGAAAAATTTTCTGCGTGCAATTTACAAACGCATGGGCTTACCAAGAGAAATATGGTCAGAATTTGGATGGGATAACATTCAGGAACATATCCTATACAGGAAAAAGAGCGACTGCCGCACGTGTCCACGGATTGGATGAAAAGCATACAATCAGTAATGTGCTGATTGACAATTTCACAGTAAACGGTAAAAAAGTGGATGCAGAAGACAAGGAATATATTTCTATAAACAAATATGTAGATAACATTGAAGTGAAATGAGAATATATAGACTAACGCGGCTATTGATGGCACTCTCTCTTTTGGTTGTCGCATCTTGCCAACAGTTTGAAGAACAAGCAGGCCCGATAATCAATCCGGGAGAATTGATTTTAAAATCATCAGCTGTCCATCAGAACCCTGACTTTTTATCGTACAACCATCTGGAGTTTCTTCTTGAGAATGGACAGGTGGCGGACAAGCAGGAATGCGCGTCAGCAAACAGGTTACAACCATTTGCAGTAAAACCCGGTGAATACGAATTGGTGGCTATAGCTGCTTCATCATCAGACAATCTGCAGAAGAATACAGAAATCGGAGACAAAGCAGAAGACTGCAAAATTAAAGTAATAGACATCAATAAAAACATACCTGATATTCTCTTCGGAACAAGTGGCCCCATAGAGATGCGTGAAAAGGAGAAGATAGCTGAAATATTGATGAAAAGAGCTGTAGCACTATTGGAAATAAATCTTGTCGGTCTGGAAAATGCTCCATTTGATGAGATACCTGTATGCATCACCGACCTGTATGATGCATTCACTCTGAACGGTACTCCATGCACATCAGACGGCACGTTCAAAGAGAAGGAATTGATCCTTCAAAGAGATAAAGCCGGAAAATTCACCTGTACAAGTGTCGTTATGCCATCCGATACAACAGGTAGAACTGTGAAATTCAAATTCAAGATTTATGGAAAGACATATGTATCGGAACAAGAAGTGAAGCTTACAGGTAATACCAAATACAATCTCACCATATCTTCAAGATATATTGACGACACTTCAATCAAACTGACTCCAGTAATAAGCTATCAACCATGGGACGAAAGTATAACTATTGAAGATCCATGTCTTCCTAGTCTTGATGAACGAAAAAGGAACGAAGAATACACCGTTCAGAGAATGAAAGACGGAAAATGGGAAGATCTGTTTGTACACGCGGCAAAGGTTTCGGATTTCACGCCTGATCCATCATCCGGTTACAAACAATATGAAATGGGATATACCATGTTCACAGACACTTTTGACAAGCCGGTCAAACTGAGAGTCAGCCGAAAAACGCCGTTCGCAAAAGTTGAGATAAGACCTTCGGTTTATGGGATTTCCTCATCTTCTGTAACAGATAATTCTGTGATATTCGAAATCAAAGAACCGCGCCAAAAGATTTCAGTGGAATTTGATGGCAACCGGCTTGAAAACCTGTTCATCTTCCCTGATCTGCCAGATGAGAATAAGCCGGTACTGGAAGAGAATGTCCTGTATTTCGGGCCCGGAATACACAATATGGGACGAAAAGAAATCTCATACAAGAACAACCAGACCATCTATCTGGACGAAGGTGCTGTCGTATATGGAAGCATATATGCAAAAAACTGCAATAACCTATCCATCAGAGGTAGAGGAATTCTTTGCTCAAGCAAAGAAAACCATGGAGAGGGGAGGAAGCCGCAGATAGAAACGTTCTGCTGCGATAACTTGGAAATTGAAGGTATCATGATGCAAGATACGCCGAACTGGACAATGAAACTGGTCGGAAGTGATCATGTACATATCAACAACATCAAGCAGATAGGATGGATCATGAATTCAGACGGAATGGATCTGATATGTTGCAGACATGTACTCGTAGAAAATACATTCCAGAGAAACTATGACGACAATGTGACAATCAAAGCGTTCAACGGAAAAACGGATTATGTCAACTCGCATACAGCCACGGACGGATCCTTTACAGATGCAGGAATTTGGACTGTCTACTATTTGCCACAAAACAAATTCGATGTGTATGACATTGAAGTCCGGAACTGTGTCTTCTGGGCAGACAAAGCACACAACATGCTTGTGGGTCCGGAATCAAGAGGAATACCGTTCAGCAACATAAGATTCACAGGAAATGTTGTACTGGAAAACCGTCAGAATGATAAGGTCTATCCTGGGACGATGGCTGTCATGATAGCAGACAACGGAACATTTTCGGATATCACTTTTTCTGACATCGAAGTTGAAGACATCAACGGAGGAAAAGTTTTATGCATACAATTTACAAATGCATGGGCTTATGGAAACAAATACGGTCAGTGGGCAAAAAATATCACCATTGAAAAGATTCGATATGAAGGCCACAGAAGTACTGCCAGCAAGATTTATGGACTGAACAGCACACAAAAGATCGATGGCGTGAAAATTTCGGATTTTACTGTCAACGGCGAAAAGATACTTCATCCTAATACAAATCTGGATGTGAATGAATATGTTGAAAACATTGTTTTTGAATAAGGATTTATGACAAACTAATTATTAACACTTTAAAATCAAAAGTTATGAGAAAAAATCTGATCAATGCGATTGCATTAACTGTAATTGCTGGAACATCCATAGTTGCCTGTTCCGTAGAAAAGGATGAACCCATCCCAATTGAACCTTCAAAAGGTGTTGCATTGAAAATGAAGACATCAGGTATCCCTTCTGAAAACTACGAACACAAGGGAATCCTTACCTCAGAAGGTAAAATCGTTGATGTCAAAAGTGGCAAGACACTTGAAGCCTTTGCTGTTGAACCGGCTGATTACGATGTTTACGTGACAGCATCGACTTCCGAAGAGAACCTTGCATTTGCTGGAATCGAAGCAGCTGGCAACCTGTCCGATGCAAAAATTAAAATTTCAGATATTTCCAGACAGATTCCAGAATTGATGTTAGGACATTCAGGAATTGTGACTGTCGGTGCTGAAGGTGCAGTGGCACCCATAGAGGTTAAACGTATTGTATCATCATTGGATGTTACGGTAGATGGCCTGCAGAATATTGATGCACAGACTATCTCACTTACAATAGCTGGAATGTACGACCAGGTAGATCTGGATGGGAACCTATCAAAAAGCGGCGCAGACTTCTGTAGCAAGACGCTTACATTGACAAAAGACAATGACGGGAAGTATAAAGCTCATGCCATTGTCATGCCTACAGATGCAAGCGCATCCACACTGGATCTTACCTACAACGTGAAAGGTACAGAATATAAGAGCACACCTGCAGGCAAGTTCGAATCCAACGGACAGTATCAGCTGAATACTTCAGTAGATGCAGGAAGCGTAGTGACAAAAGTAAATCTTGAATCATCACTTTCATACGCCGAGTGGAATACTTCAGTACTGCTTGCTGACAGTTTCGTAATTGATAAAACTACTCCGGAAGCATCATGGATAGGGCCGACTATTTATCCGATAGGCGGAGGAAGCACTCATGACAATTTCTGGGCATCCTCTTCACTTGGAGCAAACAATGACGGCCTTCTGTATGATGGAGACAAGACAGAATGGTCACATTGGATCCCTGATACAGGATGGGATTCAACACCATGCTGGTACATCGACCTTGGAAGTGCCAAACAAGGTATATCTATAACATATTGGAACAAAGCCGGTGGCAAAGGCGGCCAGAAGATTCATAAGATGGATATCTATGTCAGCAATAACAAAGCATCCTACGGAGGAGGCTCTGAGTGGACAAAACTGACGACATTCACTTCAGACAAAACTGCGTCAAAGACAGATGCCGGAGCGGAAGTAGGGACAGGACTGATCAAATTCTCGGAGGACGGAACTTCTTCATACCAATATGTCAAGTGTGCTTTCCCAGACAAGGTAGATGCTGACGGAAACATCACTGAAGAACCAAGAGATGTCAACGTTGCAGAATTGGTAATTGAAACCTGGGAATACAGATAAAATTAATGAAAATCACAACATACGGTAATATGTACTTTAGTTTAAAAAGAATTACTGCAGGATTGTTGGGTGTATCAATTATTGCAGCATCATTTATTTCATGCAACAAAGATGCAGCACGTCCGGATCGTCCATCTGAAGATGAACATCTTTGGACAATTACCCCACAATTGACTGACGTGGAGAAGGAATTTGAAGGAATCGATCAGTATGGAGTTTCACTCTATTTGTTCAATGAGATGTCGTCCAACTGCAACATGCATCAATATGCACGATCATTCGCAGACATTGAGCCTTTTGTTGTGGAACGGGCCTCATATTCTCTCGTTGCATTCATGATGGACTATGAGGCTTTGAACATTTTATATGATAATTCCAAAGATGCTCACATCAATGATGACATTGTTGTAACTGACTTCGAGCAGGAAATTCCTGATATGGTACTTGCATCTGTCCCTGTAAAGAACCTCGAGGAAAATACCGTTTCATTGAAGAATTTTAATCGTCTTGTGGGAAAACTCGATATTTCACTCGACAATGCCGATGAATCAATTACTTCAATAGAAGTAAATGTAGGCAACCTTTACGACAGAGTCAGTTTCAAGGGAATATATTCTTGTTCTGACGATAGACCAAGCAACAAGAATATAAAATTGACGAAGGAAGGGAATCGTTTTACATGTTCAACTGTACTGATGCCTTCACTCAAAGAAACAGGCAAGGTCCCACTTGTATTTACTGTGAAAGAAGACAGTAATGCGACTCAATACAATGTTAGCCTGGAAGGCAGAATCGTTGAAGGTAAAATCGTCTCCTTGAAGGGGGATTGCTCAGATATTCTACAAAAAGGTGAATTGACAACAGAGATACATTATACAGAATGGAATAATTCTGTAACCATAGAAGATGGATTCAAAATTGAGGGTAATACCGATAAAGAATGGAGTCATAAAGATCTGCCTATAGGTGGCGTCGACTCATTCAACAATTTCTATGCGTCCTCATCTCTGATCAATGATTGGGCTAAATGTTATGACAGTTACCTCTATGACGGTATAAAAGATGGATCCGATGAACATAAAGATATGTACTGGGCACCGGACAGCAATTATGAAGCCGAGTCAAAGACAATCCCTTGCTGGTATCTTGATATGGGAAACAAATATCAAGGAATTTCCATCACATACTGGAACAAATTCGGTGGTGCCGGCGGACAGAAGATAAACACGATGAATATCTACGGCAGTAACATGGAAAGTGATTATCAGGCTGGCAATGATTCCTGGACACTCATAACTACATTCACATCTGACAAGACAAAGCCACATGTTGATGCCGGTGCTGAAGTGAATACAGGAAGAATTGAGTTCTCGGAAGGTGACACATCATTCCGATACATCAAATGTGAATTCACCTCAAGAATAGACAACAACGGAAACAAAATCGAAGACTCTGATGTAAATGTTTCTGAGGTGAAATTCGTTGTCTGGAACTGTAGATGACGCTATTCTGGACTTTGTGATAGAACCGTCCTCAAATCAATTTTTGAGGCCGGTTCTTAGTTTGGTAATCCTTAAATGAATCATAACTGAAATATTATGAAATGTAAAATTTCCTTGTTTCTGATTTTTGTTTCGGTTCTTTGCATACCATCCTGCAATTCTACTGGAAACGAATCAGATAAACTCAATATCATTCCGCGCCCTTCAGATATCAGGGTTCTTGACGACACACACAAATTTGGAGAGAGAACATTGGAAGAAGTCATTGATGATGCCTCCTTTGATATCTCTGAACGTTACGGCGAAGAACTTGGTACGGAAGGTTATCGGTTGGAAGTAGATCACGACGGCATAAGAATCCATGCTTCCGGAGAACGTGGAGTCTTCTATGCAAAGGAAACATTGAAACAGATGACTGTAGGGGAAAGCATACAATGTGCGAGAATAACTGACGTTCCGAGATTCCCGTATCGGGGAATACACATTGATGTTTCAAGACATTTCTTTGACAAAGAAGAAATCAAAAAGATCATAGACGAAATGGCCCGATATAAGTTCAATGCCCTTCACTTCCATTTGACTGACAATGGAGGCTGGAGACTTCGAAGCGAAAAATACCCGGATCTTACACGTAAAGGAGCCTTCAGGACACAAAAAGATTGGTATAACTGGTTTGACTGCAAAGACAGACGATTTGTAGATGAAGGAACACCTGGTGCATATGGCGGATATTACACAAAAGAAGATATGCGAGAACTCATAAACTATGCTCAGGAGAGAATGATTACAATCATACCTGAAATAGAGTTCCCTGCTCACTCCGATGCTGTTTTTGCCGCATATCCAGAATTGTGTTGTACAGGAAGGGCTTACACAACAGGAGAATATTGTGCAGGTAATGAGAAGGTGTATGAATTTATGGAGGATATACTTGATGAGGTCATTGAGCTTTTCCCATCTGACTACATACACATCGGTGGTGATGAAGCCAAACGTCTGGCATGGAAGGAATGTCCAAGGTGCCAATCTTTGATCAAAAAGGAAAATATGAACAGCATCCTGGATGTCCAGCCATATATGATTAAAAGGATTGAGAAATACTTGAACTCAAAATCAAAGGTCCTGATCGGATGGGATGAAATCCTGCACGGATCTTTAGACTCATCCACGATAATCATGTCATACAGGGGACAGAAAGGCGGAATAGAAGCAGCCAACCGTGGTATCAGAACAATCATGACACCAGGCGAGGTCTTATACTTTGACTGGTATCAAGATGACCCTGAAACTGAACCGAGAGCAATGTATGGGTACTCTCCAATCAAGAAAATGTATGAATTTGAACCGCTTCCAATATCAATAGAGACTGCTGCGCATAATGAAGACCTGATTCAAGGTAAACCGGTTCCAAGAAAAGACATAGATTATATCAAAGAAGATAACAGTGACAAGATGATCGGTATACAAGGTTGCATGTGGACAGAATATATAGAATCGGAAGAACACCTTGAATACATGATTTTCCCTAGAATCCTTGCCGTTTCAGAAATAGGATGGACACAACCTCATAAGAAAGATTGGAATGATTTCAAACGCCGATTGTCCGAACATCTGCCTGAAATGAAAAGCCGAGGAATAAATACATTCGACAGAAGCAAAATTATTGAAATTACAAGTTGTATGAATCCCCTTAAAAATACCTCAAAAGTAATGCTTGATTCTGAGATATGGGGAGGTACAATTAAATTCACAACAGATGGTACGGATCCAACGCTGGAATCAGGTACTTATATAGAACCATTTGAGGTAGAAGATTCAACAACAATCAAAGCTTGTTTAATTTTGGAAGGAAACAAGATTGGCAAAATCAGCAAAAAATTGATAAGATCCGATTGTGATCAGAAGAATTATTATACTTTTGAACCACCTCAAATCTGGAAAGACTATTTCGAAAAAGAATAGTTGATAAAATGTAAGCATTCGGTGAACCCCGTCTTTTCATCATAACTCCTCCGGAGTAACTTTGCGGTTCACAAATAAAGAACCGTATGGAAACGATAGACACATTCAGGCCGACATATCAGGCCTTTCTTGAGAGCAACATGTCTGCCAGGGCCTTCTGCGGACAGATCGGGATGAATGAAAGCCACTTCTATTATTAGCAGGCCAAGATCCGCAAGGAGGCAGCGCACAGGAACGGTGAGTTCCTTCCCGTGAGCATCAACGACCACGCAGGGAAGGTCGTCCTCGCCGGCGGACAAGGGGTGAAGTCGATGAAGATGGCTCATCCCGTCTGCGAAATCGTCTTTCTCAACGGCGTGACTGTCCGCCTGTCCGGAGAGGACTTCGCACAGACGCTCGGCCAGCTGATAACGATAGGGCGATAGCGGATGTTGTTCAGCCTGACGGACAACAACAGGTTCTTCCTGTATCCACATCCCGACAGCATGGTCAGATGGCAGCAGGGTAGTCCAGATCATAGTTGACATAGCCAAGGTCATTACTGTCCGGTAAAAGTTCCGGACGATTATTATAAAGTTTAACAATTAAACAAATTTGGTTCGGTTGAATCATCAAGTTCATTGACAATATTGCAGTTAGGTTTCGCAAAGAGGTCTCTGAGATTGGTTGTGTCTGTAAGTGAGATACTTACAATCTGCAACATCTCGTAAATTGACTGTTCAACATTCATCTTCTTCTGCACAATGGCCATCATGCAATAGGCTATGATTGCGGAGTAAATCTGAATGCGTACTGCGTTTTCTGAAGTACCCCAGAACTTTTTTATCTTCAGATGTTGCTTAATCCATTTGAAGAAAAGTTCGATCTGCCACCTGTTGTGATATAGCTCAGCGACCATTACTGGACTGATAGTTAGAGCATTAGTGAAGAATATGAACTTCTTCTTACTCTCTTTATCCAAATAGATGACTCTGCGGATCTTGTCTGGATACTTCTCCATCGTCAGCAGACCGGCCATATAGCCGATAGCATCAGACTGGATACCTGATTCAGGAGGGAAACCGCGCTTCCACTTCATTGGTCTGAAGTCATTGTTTGTCTTTCCTCGGATGACAAAGTAGGCTCCAATGCTTTCAATGTTATGGAGACGTTTGAAATCATTGTAACCTCTGTCGTAGATGTAGAACGAGTTCTCTTCATAAGGAATGACATCCATTGCCTTTGTATCATGGACCTTTGCTGGAGTCATGTGAAAAAAGGTGGGTATTTGCGTCTCAAGATCATACAAAGTGTGTATCTTGATTCCTCCTTTCCTCTTTCTGAACAGAGCCCATTCAAAGGTGCTCAGACATAAGTCAACTGTCGTAGAATCAAAGGCATAGACGTTTCCATTCAGCTTGAAGATGTCAACGATTCGGCATCGTTGAGCCTCCGAGATGACTTTGTAGGCAAACTCCTCGAAAATGCGATAATCCCGCTTCGTGTTTGCATCAGCAAGAGTACTCTTGGCAGCATGTCTACCAAATCCAAGGTGATACGCCTTCGACGCATGGGCCTGGGTTGCAAGAACAACATCTCGAAGACTTTCACGGTTGGATAGCTGACCGAACATCAATACGCAAAGTTGGTTATAGCAGGTGAACTGCTTGACATATTTGTCACCACCATATTTCCTTGCGAGATAGTTGAAATCGTTGCGATCGAGGAAGTCTAGGAGCTGAGAGAACACGTATTTTCCTTTATTCATATGCCATTCTACGTTAGTCTGGCAAAGATAAATTCAAATCGGTTGACTCGAAAAACCTCTATAACTACCTAACTTTCAATATTTTCAAAGAACTTTTATGATTTTTTACCGGACACTAATGGGAATCAAACAATAATTGCCATTAGTGTATGCGGATATCCAATATGAATATTTCGACACAAAAATGGCAATTATTACTAAAAAATCCGATGTCTATTACCTTACAAAGAAGGTTTCGACCAACGAACACAACTGTTTGTCGGTTAAATTATCAATACCTACCTTATCAATCAATGCATATTCTTCTCTCTTGTCGGTAATCACGAATTTGCGTTCTTTTCCTTCCGCTTCACATAAAAGGTGATAGTTACCTTTGTACGCCTTTTCTACACGCACATTCTCAAAAATAGTATCACCAATTCTGAACGAAACATTCTTTCTTTGTTCTAACAATCCCCACTCTGCCAGATGATTGTCAAGGGTGGTTTCTACAGCACCTATCCAACGCTGACTAACTTCGCATTCTTCTGCAAAGAGTCTGAATTGGCGAATGGCAGAAGCAACTTCATCTATGATGGTTTCTGCCTTTCTGATGCCGTTATCTTTGCCAAGAGCCAAAGCATCTTCAAGAGTCAGACCTTGAAATTTACCCTGCATCATCAGACAATGCATCTTCTCAGGAAGGAAACCGCCGACATTGAAGATATAAGTCATATCGTATGCCGGAGAAAGTTGCCATAGACCGCTTTCATCCATCAGGAACGAGAAGTTCTTGTTGTGATCATCAGTATTGTTGGCAAGAATATTGAATACCATTCTGCGAAAGACTTCCTCCTGGGTGCTTTCCGGTAGGCGCATCTTGCGACAAACCATCAGCAGCTTTTCATAGCTGTCAGCATCAGGATATAGAGCAGCCAATGTCTGCATGTGCAATTTGCGTTCTTCATCACGATCAAAACGATGTGTAATGAAATGCTTCTGACCTTCCACCTCTATAATCTTGCAAGGCATCATGTTTATACCTGCAGCCATGGCCATTTTATAGTAAGCCATTTCCAATTCTGCAGACGAACGTTCTGCATCGCCAAACTTCAGTATGCAATAATCAAAGCCCTTGTGACCGGCAATCTGTCCGCTTCTGATTTCTCCCGTTTTCGGATTTATCGCTATGATTGCCTTAGGTTGGCGACCGCCAGCTGATGTTCCGACAGCTATCAACGACTGCATGGTCAGTGATTCGTCTGGCATAAGTCTTACATTCTCACGCTCAGCGAATATTCTCTGGGCCAAATCTGTCAATGCTTTCATATTCAGCTTTTCCGACTTTCTGATGCCTGAGGATTCGGGGATAAACTCCAAAGCTCCCATACCTCGCTTACCTATAAACGACAGAATTTCAAGCGGAGTAATTTCCTGATTGCGAATACCATTCTGTATGCGCCAGCACTCAAACACCTGGTTGCCCCAAGCATCGGGCAAAGAGTCTGCAAGAAAAGGAGGCAGTTTGCGGTAAAGCTTAGTTCCCTTGTCACCCATGATGGGACGTCGGCTGGCAGGTGACTTGACAGAAGCCACAAGTGGGAACGGATCAAGTCCTCCACCAAGGAAAGCTGGATTATACTCGAAAAACGAAATGCCTCTCCTTGCATCCCAGGACAAGCGACCGATTTCCTTGTCCCAAAGCATTATTTTCAATGAACTTGCTATCATGACTTCTTATGCCTAATTCGTTGGACTTTCTTTTCTTCCTTCACGAGGTATGCAGATGGCGGTAAATCCGGCATCAGTTCGTCAAGTGCATCTATCTGACCGATTGCCTTCAGCAGCAAAAGGAAGGTGCCGAGCGACACATTGCCCGATGTGCCATTCTCAAACTTATGAATGGTAGTGATTGTAATACCCGATTGTTCAGATACCTCTTTCTGCGTCATATTGCTACGCAGACGGTAATCCTTGAATCTTGCACCAAGAAGTTTTACCAATTCTGGTATAGAATACTCGTAATAATCAATCATAATTCATTATTTTAATTTATACAATAATATAAGTTAGATAAACAATACGGCTATATATTATATTCTACTTATATTTACAAGTGCAAAAATACTCATTACTTTTCAAAATCCATCAATTAGCTTGAAGAAAATCTGATTTTTGCATTCTATTTAACCTTTTTGCAATGAAAGACACGAAAACCACACCTCATTTAAGAATGTGGCAACACGGAACGATGGAATATACCAATGAGTGCCAGAAGAAGCAACTGTATGCAGAGGTATGCAGTAGGAGGAACATGATGCAAAGGACAAGCATTACCTATCCATGGCTATAAGAGAAGCGGAATAAATGGATCTAAAATCTGCAGGAACAAGAAGTAAAAGTTAATTTGTAAACGAGCAACTTAGCGGTCGTATGTTTTTAAAAGAACGTATATAAGGATGATATACTCTCAGAGAAAAGCCACCATCAGGTAAATCCTAATGGTAGCATCCAAGTTTTATGATACATTTATCGAGAGATAAAGTCATAATTTACGATGCGCAATACACAACGCTTAACCGTCTGAGAATCAATATAAAGCATTTTCTTGGGCCTATTTTGGACACCGAAGTTGCACAAAAATGCGCTCCATTTCCGGCGGTCGTCACCAGAACGGAGATGGGCAATGCGAATATATGCATATAATGTGATGTCGTCAAGAAAGTTTAGCGACGTGTTGGTGCTCATACCGAATTCTTCGCAAAGACTGTCGAATTGCATTTTCAAAAATGAATATTTTTACAATAATAATCTTAAGAAATGCCCGAATGAGCAATTTTGTCGGATAAGAGGCGGTTTTTATGGTAATTTTGTCGATTAAGAAGAGTTTGTACAGTGCGAGACGTTGACACGGTTTAACTTGTGCTCGGCGTATAATTCTTTTTTTTGATCTACCCGTTCAATGCTTCGTTGACGTAGTTGTTAGATGGTTTTCAGGCTTAAATCAGGAGGTCGTTGGCCACAGACGCTGACCCTTAATATTGCCGGCCGATCCGACGGTGAGTTTTTCGAAGGATAGACCTTCAAATTCTTCCAAAAGAAGTCGCTTAACATAATTTAGATTGTGTGCGAAGCGAAAACAGGCGGAGGAAAGAGTCTCGCAGTGGAGCTGCCACAAGTGGAGTTCATAGGGGCGCTTTGTGCCTCAGAGGACTGAACCATGCCGTTTGAACGAAGCTTTAGCGCAGTGAACTTGCTTTGACAGGTTTGATTATTAGAGAATAACGGAAATATTTACGAACTTTGTGACTGTTCCAACAATAATATCTATGAAGAAGAGAATATATCATACCGCTAATGGAGAATATCCTGGTCATCGGCTCACTTTTGCTGAAAAGTCGGCTCATTTGTACCACTATACATCATTTGTTTCTTTCGTTAAAATCTGGCTTTCTCAAAGACTATTGTTTTCTCCCTTGTCGAAGATGAATGATGTTCAAGAGAAGAGTGTTCGATGTGCATCATCCAATCCCAATAGCATCCCTATTTTGAAGGCATATGATGAAATCCGTCGGAAATATAAACAGATTAGTTTTACAATGGATTATGACTCTTATTTCAAAGGGTGCATGTCAACAATCATGTGGGGACATTATGCTGACAAGTGCAATGGCGTTTGTATTGAATTTGACGCATCAAAATTATCCTTTTCAGAAGGGACACTTTATGGGTTCATTCATTACAAGAAAGCAATGGAGCATAATACTCCAATTCCCACAAGTGTAAAAACCATTGAGGATATAGACAAATATATTCGGCGTAATTCAAGGCGGATTCTGTTTACGAAACAGTCTGGATGGCGAGAGGAAAATGAGTTCCGGGTTGTGTCGGCAAATGCTGACTATTTGGATATAACAGGCGCAATTACTGCAATTTACTTAACCTCATTTAAATCCACAGAATGCCTTTTGGCTGAAAAGCTTGTTAATGACACCGTACCCGTTAAATTTCTGCATTATATTGGAGCCGAGGACAATCTCTCATTGCCGGTGCTCACCGATACTAGAAAGATTAGAGAACAATTAGAGTATAATTTAATAGCCCCAGAGGTCATTGATGCAGAAGTACGCCAGAAAGAACACTTGGCGATGGATATCTTACACTCTGCAAAATCTCATCCTAGCAGTGATAGTAGTAACGAATGATTATGAATCCCAATACTGAATTTGAACGCTTTACTCAGCGTGTTTTCCAAAAACTTGAGCATAATGGTGTCCTCAAGCCGTCTCGCGTTCAGCACAATGTGAAGTTAAAGGGAAAGTCTGGTTGTGAGCATCAGATTGATGTGCTCTGGGAATACGAAAAGGACGGCATTTTTCATCGTGTGGCCATCGAGTGCAAGAATTATAAAACTCATGTTCCAATTGGGAAGGTGAGGGATTTCTTTGGCGTTCTACATGATCTTGATAATGTCAGAGGCATTATGGTCTCAAGCAAAGGGTTTCAGGAAGGAGCTATCAAATTCGCCGACTTTCATGGTATTTCGTTGAAGGAACTCCGAACTCCTGAATGGAATGAGGTCCTCGGATCAATTATTGTCACGACCCATGTGGATTGTCGACATTGTTTGTTTGCTATAGATGGGGGATGGGCCGACCAGAATCATTTCAGCATTCAGCGATATCGGGAAAGGTTGGCTATGCTCTATACATCAAAATCGGAATACTGGCTTAAAGCCAGCCATCTTCCCATAGAAACGAAAGATAATATTATCCGCGATTTCGACGGCAATGTAAAATACTCAATGGAGGAACTGGAGAGACAACTCCCTGAGAATCCGGAGCCTGGTTCTTCCTTTGTTTTCCCCTTAGACGACGCATGGCTTAATTCGCGTTATTGGGGAGCGGTAAAAATCTGTGAGGTGAAATACGAGTATGAGAGCAATGAGCAGGAGACCACGTTAAATCTTGCAGCTGATGACTTTGTGGAGGCCATACTTGATGATGCCATTAGTGGGAAGACTGATTATGTGCCGAAACACTGATTTTGCCCCCATTATTGTCTTAAAAGTCCTTGAAAGACTGAAATTGTTCGTATCCCCATACACGACCTAAAACGAATTCTTGGTTCTCGCGAAGGAATGTTTAACTTTTAAGACAGCCTGGGGGTGGGAGGAGGTCGGCAATCAGGATTATTCTGTATTCCGGCTGTTTGTCTTCAATGTCCGGCTTGAGGATGACCTTAGTGTCGTACCTTGGATTATGATTGACTGCAGGTACCCTTTGTTAAGCTCGCCATGGATACGCCTTATCGTTCCGTTCGGAGTGCGCAAATCCACGCTTCCCGTCTTTGGAGCCTGTGAGTTCTTCTTTGGCCATCATAATCTTGTATGTTTTGGATGAACAAAGTTCCGGATAATAATTCAGAGGTCTATGACGTGGGAGGCTGGAGGCTTACAATGCGTTGGCATGGATTGAAACGAGTAAGCAGGAATCCTTGCCGTGTTCCAAGTACCAGGCATTTACTCTGCGGCATCGTTCTGCGAGTGTGATGTCCTTCTCTTTAGGGACTAGAAGTTCTGCGTCAAATCCTCTGCTGGGGAGAGAGAAGACTAATCCTGTTGCGGTGATGCGGTAGAACTTGTGCTCAAGAAACCGTTCGTTCGTGCTGCATTTGCCGCGGTGTCGGAGCCGTGACCATTGTCGATGAAGATTTTCGTGTGGCTGTAATCCTGTTGTTACGGCAGTCACCGAATTCCAAAGACAAAGATATAGAATATCGACTTGATTACTCTTCTACATCGCTACCTTTATTCCATTATGTGGCCTCGGACATTCTCAGCACACAAGCGCTCAAGGGTAGCATCATATGTCCATTTGCTATCATCATAGATTGCTAAATCTACCAAATTTGAAGATGTGTTTAGAACAGCAAGAGTTAGCCATTGATTTGCTTTGTAATGATATTTGTGCAGATGCTCAAGATAATACATGTCTTTATACAGCCCCTCAATAGTTTTCTCTGAAATACATGTTATGCCAACTATCGATTCGGGCAAATCGCATTGTGCCCTGATATTAACAATCGTACCATTTTGTAGACTTCTTTCCTTTACATAGTTAAGATGTTCAATTAGCTTTTCTTGTGCTTCGGAGCTAAGGTCGTACAATAGGAATATTATGTCAGTTACTTTTGGATGTTGAATATGTGCAATCTGACAGCACAATGCCTCAAATTCTGGGCACTCCCATTTTCTTTTTATTGATCCTGGTTCGTGTTCCTGTTGGAGGCCTGAAATGAAAGGATAGTAGTCTTTATCTATTTCACAAGCAAAATCATTTGCCAGATATTCACGTGAATAGTCGCGCTGTGGAAATAGCTTATGTATAAGATGGTACGCTAAATAGTTCATTTCATTTGTTGTATAGTAATATGAAGAGGTCGCAACCCTTTGCCTGATGTAGTAGGTGAACTTATACGGGTTATCAAGGTAGTGTGCAATCAACCCCAAGTCAAATGCACTAAACACAACAGGGTATGGATCCTCTTTTTGCTTAATAAGTAGTTCATGCACCTGATGTGTTAGTGCGGGGTAGTTTTCGCTAGTAAGACATACAATAAATACTTCGTCAATGTTATCGCTAATCTTAACTATTTCTTTGGTTTCCTTTGACCAAAAGAGTACATCCTGTGGATTTAATATATGCTTTCTACATAGCAATCCTTGTTCATATGCATCTTGAACCGCACATTTAAAATCGCGAGTTAGATCATTTATCGTGCCGGTCCTCGATATCTGTGATAATCGTTTGGATTTTACCTGAAAGCAGATAGCCTTTGTCCCAAGCATACATAAAGTGTCAATATCTGTAATTGTGTGATGCTTTGAGTCTTTAATTTCAAGATCTCTAAACACGCTTTGCTCTCCAAATATGGGTGTAAGTAATTCGTAAACAATTTCTTCTGCTGCCTTACCTCGGTTGCTGCCTGCCTTTTTGAAATACTGTTTATCAGCCATAATCCAATAGTATGGACTTTCATAAAGCGACACAAAAAGCTGATATATCAACGGGATAAAATACCTATCTTCCCCTAACCGAATAATTGGTGTCGCCTGGAGTATATTATAGTCGCCAAAACGCTGATATGTTTGGTTGCAATTAGGAGTGATTGAAAAGGAAAAAAGGTTTAGAAAAGTACCAGCATCCTTGAGCCCAACGAGATCATTGCAAGAAACACAAAACAGGTCTCGTATCTGATTGCAGAACGGAATAATTGCATCATCGCAGGAACAACTCATTCCGTCATTCTCAAATGGAGACAATATATTTATAAATGGTGCAAAAGTCAAAAGTTTATTAAACTCTTCAATCGAATCAATGCCAAGCGTCTTGTAATTAATACTCCTATTTGGAAAAGATAACTTTGATGTTTTGGAATTGATTATTCTTTTGATTTCCAGTGCGATTTCGCCAGCATTGTCAATATTGAATCCCTTGTTTTCAATTAGCCATTCGCGGTCATATTTGTACTTTTTCTTAAGGAAGTGTACATATTCATAGTCGTAAGCCGAATCACCATTGTAATAAATTGCCTCTTGAATGCTCTGTGCTTTAGCCTCGTCAGATAACTCATGTTTACCATTGGAATTGTAACTCTGAATGATTTGAGACGTTTCCTGGAATACAGTTTCATAGGATGAATTATGCATTTCTTTCATAAGAATATCAGCATCAAGTACCATCTGATACATATCATCAAAAGAAATAGGGTAGCTCCAGTGAGATTCTGAATGCTGGACCCAGAATCCCAGCAAGGTCATAAGTTCTTCTGTGATCAATTTATTTCTAGATTCAAACTCCTCAGGATTATTCAAATCATAGAAGCAATCCCTCACTATGGTCATTATGAAAGCATATATATATCCAGGGCGCTTTACTAGATCGATAATTTTATCTGTTGTTATCTGAAGTTGTGTCATTGCTTTTAATTAAAATGATTAGTTAGCTAACGTATGGTATTAAGTATTCGATACCAATCCCTTCATATTCTAATATTGTAGTGTGAATATAGTAATATTCAGAATATAAAACTAAATAATTATTACTTTTCTGTTCTGGAATTGGCTAATCAAACGGAGTTTAGCCAATGGTCGCAGCCTGATGGCTGGTAGCATCGTCAGCAAGACAAAAAATGGGCTGGCTATTAGTCGCTCAATTCTTTAGCCAGCCTCTTTGTGCGAGTTTTCGTCGAGTCAATTTGTTGAAATCTTCACTCGATTTTGATATGCTAATTAGTGAGCATATTAAAATTCCAGATTTGTTTCCATGCCAAAAATTGAAGTATTTTTCAATAATGTGGCGGTAATTAACTATATTTGTGAGAGCAAGAAACAATTCCAATGACAATGAATAAGGACATCAACCGAATTAAGGTTGTTCTGGCCGATAAAAAGCGTACATATAAACATTTCCCTGATTTCGAGATGACAATCCTAAGGTTTTTAATAGTGATGTGCTGATGATGGTCGCACACTATCTTACAGCAGTTGGTCGGTATAAGAAAGCTAATATAACTATAACAGAAAGTCCTCTCAACAATGATTGGATGAATTCTATAGAAAAATGGAACACTGAAGATTAAGTATTACTATGGCAAAGAAAATAAAAACGGCAGATTGTCAGCCTTCGAAAGCTGATGTGATGAAATTCATTATGATGTATGACTTCTTGGAGTCGGCTTATGTTGAGATGAAGGACTTCTCCAAAAAGAGTCCTGACACTACGCTGAATGCGCGAAAAGTGAAAAGTTTGAATAGAATATTGAATGATATTAAGAACATACTTGTCAACGAGCCAACCTTTTCATATTTGGATTTGCTTGATGAAGAAATGCTACCATCGAATAGCGATGTAGTACTGATGATGAGCCAGTACAGGTCTGCGATGGAGAATTATAGAAAGAACTATAGGACTTACCAAAACTATAGTTATTATTGGAATACGACAGAAGGCGATATTAAAGCAATCGAATTAGAAGGTAATAGACCTCAGTGGAAATAAGCGTCTCTAGCAAAGACTATATGGTATCTACTTATGCCTCGTGAAATATTGAATATGTAGAGACGATTCTTTATAAGTCAAAAAAAAGGTAGTGAAAGAGGATGTTAGGATTGTACCGTAATAATTATAAAGTAATTTAGTTTACGCTATAAGTAACATCTACAACAGTGTCTCGTAATAATCGTGAGTATAATATGACTGAACGTTTGAAACATAATGGTGGTTCTATACCTGAGGCAAAAGACTTCTCTATATGTGCACTCAGGATAGGAGGTAATTGTGCCCAAAAGAAATGTCTTCGGGGCGGATTATATTTCTTCAATGACCGTTTGCGCCCAACACAAGATGGAGAGGTCGAACTTAATCCGGCAAGTCTGGTTCCTCATGATTTATACGGTGCAAATATTCATATACAAGCACTTGTTGGGCAAAATGGTAGTGGTAAATCTTCAATCCTGGAATTACTCTATCGCATCATCAACAATTTTACATTCATGTTGGAGCTGGGTATGCACCGGAATAATTCTGCTGAACAACTCTTTTATGTAAAAGGGTTACATGCTACTCTCTATTATTTGCTCGATGGTCACATCGGAACCTTGAAGGCAGATGGTGATGTTATGTATTTTCACTATGACAGTTACGAACAATATCTACAATTTGAGGTCTTGAATGGCCAAGAATCTTATAGAGTTCGGACTCAAGAACTCGATATTCATAACGAAGTGGTTGAAGAGGCTGCAATTCTTACGCCACTCCGCAGGATGGCAGAGGTCTCACGACGATTCTTTTACACCATCGTAACGAACTACTCTATGCAGTCATATAATGATCAGGACTATTATGATGAAAAGACTTACAAAGAGTTCTTCCCTAAGCTGGAACAGGGCAAAGGAGGAAAGAAGCAGGTTAGCAGAGAAGTAGTTGAGCGTGAAGAAGGTGATGTCTGGATTCGTAGTATTTTCCATAAAAATGATGGATATCTTAGTCCTATCGTTTTGAATCCTTACCGAGATGAGGGAGTCATTGACACATGCAAGGAATATCGTCTTTCTCTATATCGACTCTCTACGATTTTTATTCAGGCAGAGAAAAAAGGTATTCAGGTAATTGACAGTTATAAATTGGCTTCAGTAGATTACACTTATGACCCTTGGGCTGTAGAAAGAAAGTTCAAAAAACTTTATTTAGGCAAGGTCCGTCATGATTCTGAATGGGTGGGATTTTCAGATGTGGCATCATGGAATAACGCTCATCGAGATAGTATTGCTTATTTTCTTCTGTGTGAGTTAGGCTTGGAAGAGTTGGACTTTACAAAGAATATTATTAGAGATGTTGCTCTCTACATGGTTTATAAAGTGCTTTCTATTGCATCCAAATATCCTTCCTATTATAAGTATGAAGATTTTGGTAATCTTGAATCCTATTTTCAATCCATAGGAGGAGAATACAATCCCAAACGGATTCATAATCTCGTTGAGGCAATTAAGAAAGACAAGTCTCATATCACAATTAAGCTACGACAGGCAGAGAATTTTATCAAGTTGATTAACCGTGGCGTTTGGTCGGAAGAAGAGTTGGATTATACTTTTTCTTTTGATTTTTACAAAACGAATTTGAAGGATTGTGGTATAATTCAGAACGTTCCCTCAAACTTACGTGAGTTGACTACAATACTTCCTCCTGCGATTTTTAGTATTGACATAAAATTGAAGAAAGATGATGAGACTACTATAAGTTTAAGTCGTATGAGTAGTGGAGAACGACAGTTGCTTTATACCTGTGGCACCTTTATATATCATATAATTAACTTGATGAGTGTGCAAGATTCTCGCAGAGTTCGTTATCGCAATATGATGCTTGTGCTTGATGAAGTGGAGATTTGTTTTCATCCGGAGTACCAAAGACAATTTATCAGTCGTTTGCGGGATATGCTCGCAAAGTTCCGTTTTAACAAGTATTGCTCTATTTGCATTATTATTGCAACGCATTCACCCTTTATCCTGAGTGATATACCGCAACAAAACATATTATATCTGAAGAATGGACAATGTGCGAATGATAATGTATCTGTTAATCCCTATGCCGCAAACGTAAACGACATTTTACATCAGAGTTTCTTTTTGGATAAAACCTTTATGGGTGATTATGCTTTGGAAAGAATGCAAAAGTTGCTATCAGACATAGAATCCTATGGAAAAAAGAAGATTAATCGAAATATTGAGGGACTAAAACAGGAGATAGCCTTGATAGGAGACAAGTTCCTCAAGCAGCAGCTCACAGCGTTACTAACTTATAAGGAGACACTATTTAATCATGGACAGAATATTGATAAACGATGACATCTTGAAATATGCACAAATGTATGAGCAAGCTTTTCGTGGATACCAACTTGATGTACCGACTAAGTTGCGGAAGATAAAAGAAAAGCTTGATACTTACAATGTAGATAACCGCCTTTCTCCTAATGTTCTCAATGAATATAAGGCATATGTAGAAGAAATTGCTAACGATTATGACAATGCAGCAGACAAGACAAAGAACTTGCTGATTCTTCAGCCCCAACATTTTGAAAACTATATAAAAAAATATAAAGGAGTTGCATTTCAGCATGTAAAACTCGATAAAGAACTTGTTTATCATAAGCAAGTCGGTGGAAAAAGACCTGGACAAAAGAAGAAGAAATTCTGGGAATTGATTGTTGATGCAATGCACTATGAGACGAAAGTTCGTCCAATAATGGCTCCTATCATTGAGGCTATGGGAATTAGAACTTGTGTATATTGTAATATGCAGTATGCTCTTACTATTGACCATAGTAAAGGATTGTATGAGTTAGATCATCGTTTCCCCAGGTCAAAGTATCCTTATTTATGTACAACATTTTATAATTTGCAGCCTAGTTGCCCAACATGTAACCATGGCAAAAATACTGCTACCGCTGATTTTGAATTATATACTATTGACTCTAATGAATTGCATCCCTTTCATTTGTTATCAAACTCTCATTTATATTTAAGGAAACGCAGATTAGATTCCAAATATATTAACATCCACTTGGTTTCGTCAGATCTGAATAATTTAGCGAACTGTCAATTGGCACAAACTCATGAAAAAGTTTTTCAGATAAATTCAGCCTATGCAGCAGTAAAGGACGTGGCAGAGGAGACTATCTGGCGGTGCAAAGCATATGATGACACATATAAGGATTTATTTATAAAGAATTTCCCTGAACTTTATAATAAGGATGCACTTCATCGCTTTGTGTTCGGAACATATTCTGACGATAAGAATGTTCATTGTCGACCACTGACTAAATTGATACGTGATATAGAAAAAGATATGGGGGTGATTATAGAGTCTTTTTAAAAAGTTAATGATACAAAAAAAGTCGGTGATAACCATGGAAGATTCGGAATTTGAATAGTTTTCGCATCTTGTTTTTAAGTATTTAATTGATATTAGGATTAAAGTAAAAATAGCATTTAACAAAGTCCTTGGAGTGTTTATTTTTAAACATTATGTGAGCAGAACAAAAGATATGCTACAATATCTCTATCAGGAGATAGAAAAACAGCCAGGACCTTTGTTCGGTTGATAGCAAAAGCCGAAAAGGTGACGATATTGATAACTTAGCAGCACCTGTGGTATTAGAGTGCCCCAAACGACAATATCCAGAATTTTGTAAAAAATGAAATGGGATACAATTGTAAGGTTGTTCTTATATCTGGATTTTGTATCAGAATTGCGCAAATTATCTGCACTGGTTCAGAACTGTGCCGATAATTTGCATCTTGCTGATTAAGCAAATGGGCTAATGTATATTAGAATAATAACGAGAAAGACTTTTAGTATATTCTAAACAAAATATTATAAGTAGTGATACTTCTTATCACATATTTTGTTGGTGTATATTTATATATCAACTTTATATCGTTTATAAACTTTCTCTGATACTAGATTCAAATTGCACTGTGATCTGCTTATTGTCCTTGATTTTATCTGATTTTACAGGAATAAATGTTTGTTTTGGGTGAGGAACAAGAATTTGTCCCTCGGCTTGACTTTCAAGGAACAAACGGGGGCAAAACTCAGGAAAACATCTACAAATGCACGGAAAATGCAGTAAACAAAAGAAAGAAAGGAAGGAAGAGAAAAATACCCTAACCCTAACCTAATTATAGCCAATAATTTGCAGTATGTTTTTATGTAATATATTGATAATATGGTGGCTAAGTCTATTTCCCGATGCAGAGCCTTGAACGCATTATCAATCAATATTTTACATTTGTTTGGTTCAGATGTGGTTCAGATTAAAATACCACCATTCCGCACCATTTTCCATGTGAAAATACCTGTTGATAACTGTTTCCGAAGCATCCCGAAACAAAGAGGAGATACAAGTTCGCGAGCTATAATCTAGATATAGACATTTTATCCTATTCGCTGCAATAAACTTTCAAATCCACAGATCCAGTATCTTTCATAAAATCAGCAACGCAGCCAAGAAGCTGCATAATAGCTTCTGAAGCATTAGATTTGCTCAATGCGGGCTGAACAATATAGATGTGCAACTTGATAGTTTTTTTCCAATTTGCTGCACTTGCGAAACTTTCAAGATCATCATAAGTTCCATGAAGAATGCGTGTTCCTGTTCTTCCTGCGTAAGTTTTCTCTTTTCGAGCCAATAAATGATTAAAAACATCACGATTACGTTCCTTCCATTTGAGTGATTTTTGTGCCTGGCCACACACTTCATAGAAATTAGTAATATTGTTAGAAACTATGCCATCCTTAGCATATTTGAGATGATACAAGTGAAGATGAATAACTGTCCCTTCATCTTTAATACCGACAAGGTCAGCCATCTCACCACTATTATCATCGTCGTAAAGAACATCGAACTCGTTCATTATGTGCTGTGCAAAGAAATACTGAATAGAGTCTTGCTCATAAGGTGCAACATGCTGAGACTCTTTGGATAAATTAACCCCAGTCCAGTCTAAAGGTATAAGATTATCTTGTAAAAATGGAGTACTACTTTCGTGTAATTCTACATAATTATTAGCAAACAATTGTGAACCGTCTGCAAAAAATACAACAGGTGCATTATTCCCGTCATTAAAATAATCACATATATCAACAAACCTTTTACTGCGGCATTGGAATTCTATATTGGGCCCAGTGACTTTTGATACGTGATATGTACATTTGTGTCCGCCGCTTTCTTCAATGGTACTATATGAAATTTTAAATTTCGTGATAGTATCCTCTGTGGCAATCTCAAAGAAAATTTCATCACGAATTTCATTTGTTTCAGTGAGACGCAGCTCTACATCAAAGAAAGGATGTTCTTTTCCGTTTATTGTGAGTATATAGCTCTGTTCCGGATATTGATATATATCAGAATCCCAATCAACCGATATAGGCATAACTTTGGGAAGGGTATCTATTTTCACGACTTTCAACGTGTTTTGAAGAACAATATTTGGATCTATATTATTATCCTCTATCAGCTTCCCTATTTTTTTACACCAATCAACATACACCTTAAGATTTCCCCTCATATAGCTCCATACTTTACCCTTTATTGAGCATCCAATACTGGTCTTTTTTCCATTGCGATAGCCGTTTCCAAACAAATTATTCTTTGTAAGAGTACCTTGTTCCGTTAAACTAATACCTTCTTGAACATCTTTGCCGTAGTAAGACTTAAACGAGATATCCCCCTGCCTTGCTTTTCTGCCACCAAAATTCATAACGGCAAGCCTGCTTACACCCGAGAAACACCGAAAAAGATTTTCACCGGTAATTTTTTCGCAATCTTCTCCAAATATTGCATCAATTAGTTTTTTGCTATCATACGAATCAAGCGAAGTATTGAGATAGGCATGGTTATATGTAGGTGTAACATACCAATATAGTAGAATTACATCCCACTTGACATTCTGTATTTCTTCAAACTTTCCCCATTCGACTTTTTCAGTCTTTCCAAGCGTTATAACAAGGGTATTTTTATGGTTACAATCACCAAAGATATAGTCATAATCATTTTCAGAAAAGACACTTTTCCAATTGTCTGGATTCCACTCACGTTTAGGAATCCTGTATATAACTGCACTTAACGCAGGTTCAATTTCGTGGAACGGTATTACAGAATTATCCAGATGATTGAATTCTGCCAGCATCTGATTGAAATCTACTTCCTCCTGTGTCGCTTGATCACTTATCTGCGGAAGAAGAATATTCCAATCGGAATCTTTCGAATACAAATCTCTCAATTGATCAGCAATTGGAGGATTCGCTAAATTTACTATCAAGCTTGCATTTCCAAGATTGTCATCTGCTGAGGTACGGGTAAAACGACCTATAAACTGCAATGTTATCGGAAGGCTTTGTCGTTCGTCGTGTACGGCAGCTATTTTCATTTGTGGTAAATCAAATCCTTCACCAAGCATATTTACACAGACGATAATCCTGTGCTTAAGTTCTTTAATATCCTTAATAATGGCAGAGCCATTAGCTATTTGACTATGAACAACAACCGGATTATAATCAGCATATTGAGCATAGTACTGATAAACTTCCTCTGCTCTTGCTTTCGTACTACATCTTGCCATCAGAATATGATTGTGTCCATCTTCTAAATCTGCCTTTAAGCGAGCAACTGCTTTCTCTGCAATAGCTTTGTCTGCTTTCTTTTTATCGTACTCCCTAATAGGAAGGAAATCAATCTTTTTGTAATATCCCTGTTCTTGCGCTGACTTCAATGAAAATGTATATAAGAATTTACCCTGAAGTTTACGTCCATCATTTCGAAATGGCGTTGCTGTAAATAATGTAACCTTTCTTTTGTCAAAACAATCTATCAATTCGCTCCATGTATGTGCTTCAGAATGGTGTGCTTCATCGATAAAAATGTTTGAAAATCTATCAGTGATTAGATTTCTTATTTCCGGAGATACGCCGGCAAGTAAATTCATAGTGGTAATGACCACATTGGAGTTGGCTATTACTTGTTTCCAATCATTAATATCATCTATCCCATTTGAAATCACACTGACACTTGGGAACATTATATCATCGGATACAATTTTAAATTTCGGCAGTATTCCCAACTTGATGAGCTTATTCGCCAATTGTTCGCGCAATGGATCGTAAGGTACTGTGCCAAGCACTTTCTTGCACTGATTGGCAACTAAAACACATAACATTGTTTCAGTCTTTCCTGTTCCAGTTGGCATAACGATTATGCCCCTATCCTTAGGTTCCTGAGCATTGGACATGAAAGCATATATTGCGCCCAATTGCGGGGTTCGTAAGCCTTCAATCTCATTATCAGGATCCTCTTTCTTATATAAAAATTTTCCTTTCCAAGAAGATACTATCTCCTCGGGAGTATCATTAGTTACATTTGGGTGTTTCAGCCATTCTATGCATTCCAAATTTCCAGTCCTGAGCATAGATTTGCGTGGCTTGAGTCTGGTTTTTAATACATATTGGCAATCGGCAGGGATATCTTCAACCAATTTATTTGTAAACATCACTTTTTGGCCATTAGTTTCAACTATGAAAGGCTCAGTAGAAATTATTGTTGCAGACTCATTATCTACAGAAAAATCATTTTCACCATAGTATCGTATGGTTTTGTTCTTGCCTGCAAAAAATTTCTGAATCAATATTGATTTTGGAATCGTTAGCATATTTATCTTTTTAATATCAGTGATTCTTATTTTTTCTGAAATATTTAGTAAGACACTTTCATAAATTGCATGTGGCTATCATTCAATATTCCTATACCTCCTCGTAATAATACGAATAGTCAATACCCTTCATAAAAATTTCCCTGTCATCCACCTTGTCCGTCAGGGCATCTTTCAACAAGCTTTTGATTTCAATGCTGTCAGCCACACTGCGCTCCATTGCCGACAGATAAGCATACTTGTCTATCCGGCTCCAGTCCACGCACTTGCCGAGCCGTTTCTTCAAAATCAGGTCCAACCAGATTCGAGTAGTCCTTCCGTTCCCCTCACGGAACGGATGCGCGACATTCATCTCCACATATTTATCCGCAATCTGCTCAAAAGTTCCTTCTGGCATACTCTCAATGGTCGCCAAAGTCTGGCTGAGAAAAGCTGCCGGAGCGAAAGTGAAACCTCCTTTTGAAATATTCACCTGCCGAATCTGTCCCGCGAAATCATATAATCCACCGAACAGATATGCATGAATCTGCTGAAGCCCCCTAACTGTACCGACCTCAATACTGTCAAGCAAGGAGCTTTCGAACAGCGAATATGCTTTCTCCTTGCTCTTTCCGTCAATCGTATTCTCTCCATTTGTGAACCATTCGATGAAACCGGCTGCCTTGTTGTTAGGCATAAACTTCGCGAGCTCGACAATTCCGGCAGCGTCGAGGACATCTGTCGTATAGGTCTTGCCGTCTGCAGCCTTTAATTTGAGTTGGTTAGTGCTACTAACCAACTGCGGAGCAGAAGTTTTCAGTTTATTCTTCAGATACTTCCAATAGTTTCTGTTCTTGGTATAAACATCCTGCGCATTCAGAACACCGACCACATCCGGCACGCTGAACCACCATTTGGAATTCTCTTCATCCCAAACTGCCCTGACCGCACGGTCATTGAAAAAACGAAATGATATTTTGCTCATATTACTTTCAGCGAAGATCTGTTATATGTAAGAGGATGCTATCTTCTTCATTTCATCTATAGAGCTCCTAAGTTCTGAATTACTATATTTTGAATTAACAGTATTCTCCGGGTGATGTATGAAATTTCTGATATATGTTTCAATGGTACATGGCTGGGGTGGCTGAGGTGTCCCTTTCTTGATTCTAATCCAAGACTTAGTTTGACCACACCCTTTTCCACATAGCCACGTTTCAAATTCTTTTTCTTTCTCGTTGTTCGGGTCCTCATCCACAGCTTTTGATTGAAGAAAACCATACAACTCATTATGATATTCTTCACTTACTTCTCCAAAAGCGATGTAATTAACCTCGTTTACTGAAGGATACGGTAAGCCATTCTTTTCAGCTGTTTTAACGTATTTGTCTCCATTAGTGTCCTTGTATACGATTTTAATTTGTTCAAATTCAAGATGTTTTACAATATCAGAGCTATGAGTCGTAATAATTACTTGAGAAGAACTTTTAGTGGACAAATTTTTCAAAGCATCAATCAATAATAATTGATGATCTTTATGCTGCGAAGTCTCGGGCTCTTCAATGGCGTAGATAATACTCTGGTTGGAACACTCTTTTTGACGTCTTTCGGCTTCGGCCCTGAAAAAGTTAAGCAAGATTAACCGTTTAACGCCACTACCCCTCTTATTGATAGGGATGTCTTCATCGCTAGTAATCGATAAGCTTTTAAACACATCTGCCCATTTCAACTCCTGCGCAGTAGGGACTTTGGGGTGAAGGCTATTAGCAATATCCGGATTCATCTCCTTTATCTTAGTCAAGGTTAAGTCTGATACTTCCTGTAACTTGTCCCTGACTTTTTGGGCGACATCATCTAATGTCTTAAGTAATTCTTCATCAGAAAAAATTTGTTTCACAGCGATTTTAAGGGGATCCTGTATTTCATCATCACCATCTGTATTTTTTCTATCAGATTGGAACAAACTATAATATGGCATATAGTACTGCAACTTTTCCCATAAGGCTTTTATATCACCATCTTTTGCATTAACCGCAATTTCAGACTCAGCCAAATTTAATGCCCCTTCGTCTTCATAGTGTTTCCAAATAGCTGCCCGTAAGGATGCATTTTTTCTTTTATCTTCACATGATAATCCTAATTGGTCAACTATTTTTTGTAATTCTGCTTGTTTCTTGGATAATAAGTCATAACAATCCGGATTTGTCGGATGATTCGCTTTAATTGATACGATAATACTCTTGTCCGTTGTTGATGCATTTTTGAATACCTTTACAACTTCCAAATCACCTTCTTTGTTGAGCAAATACTCATCCTTAAGGGTCGTTTTATTTGATTCATCTATAACTACATTTTGAGGAAGAGAGTCGAAGACAACAGAGATTCTGATATCCTGATCTCCATTGCTTCTTTCGGAAATGTTAATATCATCTTTGTCTAATTTAATCAACTCTTTCCCATTGTGGAAGAAAACATACAAAGCTTCAAGAATTGTTGATTTTCCAATGTCGTTTTTTCCAACAATAGCAGTAAGGTCCTGAAAATCAATTTTTACTTCCTTACTATAACTTCGGAAGTTAGAAATACTAACTGACTTAATCTTCATAACATTATCAAAATTATATATTTTCCACCCACTCCGGTGGCAACAAATTGACATATTTAATCAACCTCGGCGACCCCTCCGAAGTATCAATCAAATCACTCGACAAATCCCATCCACGGCTCTTCAATACCTCCTCAGCACTATCCTCAATTCCAAGAACCAAATACATTTTTCCACCCGGCTCCGGATATCCCATTCCGGAAAGCTCATCAGAAGTCATAACATCGTAGTCACCAGTAAGCCGATAAATTTCATCCGAATGAGTATCACCCTGCCTATATAGGACCAAATACTTGGCATTCGCATAATCACTCTTAAGATTGACTGCACCCTTTCTGTTTTTGTCAAGCCTGAGATTATACTTCATATTCGCAAGAATCCAATCGTGATGAGCATCATTCTTCACACAGCCAACGATCACCGAAACGCCCTCATCTTCAAGCGAATAATACATACCTCTCTGCGGAATGGAATCCTCAATCTGTGCATTTGCATCAGAGCCGACAATAATCCGTTCCAAAAAACTTCTCAACAACAAACCGCTGCCCTCATTAGGCAACAATGGGAATGCGCCAATATTCACATACTCGATTGACTTCAAGAAATACGGAAGCTTATCATACTCTCCAGCTTCAATGCGCGACAAATAATCTTTCTCATTCAATCTGCCAGGAAACAAAATATATCCGCCAACAATCTCCTTTGCAAAACCCTTATTGTCGCCATCCGAATAATAAATAGCATCCCTATATCTATGCATCTGATTCAAAGTATCCTCCACAGGATAATCGATAACTGAATCTGATGCAGAATCGTCATCCCCGAGAACACGATACTTGGCATCAAACAAATATGTCAATGTTATTCCGGATTTCTTATGAATATGCATCACGATATCCGGCTTCTGTTCGACAGTAACGGAACGAATACCGCTTCCTTTCTGCGAAAACGAATACTGATATCCGACCTCAATTCTATCTCCATTATCCCGGTTTGTATAGATAACGCTACCAGTCAAATCGCCACCATTGAAAGGATCAAAATGTTTCTCGGACTTATCATCAACATAAGCCAAATCAGCCGGATTGTGCAAATCGAGTCCAAGAACATCAGCTACAAGTCGTTTCACCTTAAGAAAACACCAAAGCTCATACAATTTCCAAATCGGTTGCACACCTACAGAAGTCTCTCCATGAATAAGGTTAAGACCATTCTGCAGCAAAATCCAGAAACGATAAACCTGCGCATAGCCGTTCCTCTGCTGCAAAACCATACTCTCCTGTCTGAATCCCTGGAACCGTCCAACACCACGAAATAAAGCATTCCTGCGTAAAGCATCAAGCGCCTTCAGACTGTCCTCCAATTCAGAAACCTCACTTGCTGATGCATCCTGTGTCTTAATCTTTCTGACAACCTTTTCCAGACGCTCACAAATACGGTCTATTGAATACTTGACAAAACGATTTTCTATAGTGTCATTTGTAGATTCTGTTTGCTCTACTCGATAAAAAGACGCATAAGCTCGCTCTGCATTCTCGGACTCATCCTCTTTGAAACGCTCAGATAATTGATTGCTCCACTTCTTTATTCGGTCTGGTTTCTTAAACTCCGTATTGATAAAATCCTTATTGTGTGGGGCAAACAAAATATATCGCACTGCCGCCACATAAGAATTCACCACATTGCGGAAAATTGAGAGTCAAATCAAATCATTGTTGACTTCCTTTCCGAGAGAAAACTGCTGGCAAGTCAGTGCCAAATATCTGAAAACAAGATCATCATACTCTGACTTTAGTTCCTTAATCAGAACATTCAAATCATGTTTGGTATCCATTTTAGGGGACACCACATCGAACGAAATGCATTCCTCATGACTTGAACCATCTGACGAGGTAAAGGCAAAACGAAACGAGAAACGTCCGGGTTGATTAAGAAAATCAATGTTGCCATTCAATACATATCCATCAGAAGTCCAAAATCCGGTGAACAAATCTTCAACAGATTTATCCTGATGCATCATACGAGGCTCCGTACCTTCTTTAACCTTGAATAGTCGCAGACAAAACGAATATACATTAGTCTCAAAAAAGACAGGACGGGCATGTTCCCAATTTTCCTGCACGACATCTTCCAAAGTCGAATTATCGCAGTTGAACACCCTTAACGAACCGCCAGTTCTACATTCATACGAGCAATATTCTTCCGGACGAATTGTATTCGCCCTAACCCTGAATTTCTTCCATGAGCCATAAATATCGTTAGCCGACTTAACTTCAAGCCGGTAAAGATCATTGTATGTATAATCCAGGACTTCCATTACCAGTGGCTAAAAGAAATTCGTGAAATATGAATTTTCCAAACGAGTGTTCATCTCGTCAAGTTTGGCAACAACTTCCTTGTAGCATTCACTTTCAGAGGCATTGCTATATCTCTCCTCAACTTTCGTCTTTAGGTCCCTAAGAGCATTCCTAAGCAACTTTTCATCGCCCTGAACTCTCGGAAGAATCTTCTCAAGCAACATAATAAGAGCAGTCTTGTTTATGAGAGAATCAATATCAGGATTTTCCTCTCTCAAAATCAATGTGCTGAGGTAAAGAACAAACTCATTCTGCACACGGAAACTAACTCTGAAAGGCGTATCTTTCAAAACATCATTGAATTCTTTGAGACATTCAGGCACTTTTTTGACAATATCCTCCTTATAAGGAAGAAGCTTATCATCTTTCAAAGCATCTGTAGCACTTACAAATCTCGGTTTGAATGCATCAATAGGCAGCGGAAAGTCGGTATAAACCAAAGTATCATCATCCTCGAACATAGAACTCAACTCGTCTCCATTCATCTCAATTGTAAACGCCCTGTCAATCACCTTGCGACTGAACTGATGAGTTGTATCGTCCATATTCACGGTTCCAATCACAAACAAATTCTCCGGCAAGCACAATCCGTTCTCCTTGATATACTTCAGAACTTCCAAATCATCTGCGGAATAGTCGTCAGTCTCTTCATAACTCTGAAAGTCCGCTTTTTTCAGAAGCTCGGCACTATTGATGACACCACCGTCAATTTTCCTGCTCTCCAGTACGCTCAGATATTCAGCGAAATACTGTTCCACTGGCGCAAGGTTCATCTCATCGAGACATACGAAGAAAGGTACATCAGGATTATTGAACGCCTTTACAGCAAACCTCACGAACTGCGTAAATGTGTACTTCTTATTAAGATTACTGTAATATCCAAGAAGTTCACTTGAATCATGCCAATTCGGTTTCACCTCGATACAGCAGTAGTTACCCGGCGTAGTCTTGTCGTCTTGTAAACCATTCTTATTAGGACAGGTCATATATGCGAGTTCCTTTACCTTGCGGCTCTTTCCTGTTCCGGAAATACCGGCCAAAAGCAGGAATGGTTTTGTTTTAAGTGCGTCTATAAAATTTTTCATGGAATCTACAGTGTTATAATTTGTTGTTTGTTCACTAATTGTAGGCTCATTCATTGAGCCATTAGCAATGGACTCAACAATATCAATATCAAGAGAGTTACCAAGTAATGCGACAAAATTTTCGAAGTCAATTACATCCTTTTTAGTATCTTCTTTTGAGATGCTATTTCTTGATATTGATAGCCATGGATCTATATTCTCTGCAAGGTAGGACTTTAATATTCGCGTTGGTCCTACAAACTCGTGGGAGTCTTCAAAGTCAAAGGAGCCAGATTGAACCTGATGATATAGGTTCTCAGTTTGGAAGTAATGTTCATCGTCAGAGTCATCGCGTAGTTTAAACTCAGTATTTCTCAGAAGAACTGCTATAAATACTTTTACCTTTTGTTCGAGCAATGACTCAACATCTTGGTTTTTAAGCCATGATATAATGAATTGTTGCTGAACACTTTTCTCATAGGATGACACTATCATGTCCAATATAAGCATATTGGCGGTGAAGGATAGTATTTTAGCGTACCTATTTCCTCCAGTGCGTTCAGCAGAAAAACTCATCTTGGCTTTAAATGAGACCTTAGATAATTTGAACATAACAGTAAGCCCAACCATTATGTGTTCAAGTTGTGCTGTAAGAAGTGGGTTCGATTTCAGTTCATCAGAAACATCTGTTTCAAGAAATGAATTAATGCTATCAATATATGACTGTTTCAGTTTTAAGGCAATCTTTCCGGATGAAGAGTCTTCATCAGCGTACTCGCACTCGTCCTTCTTTGCCGAAAATTTGTAAAGAAGATATGATAATGCAATCACTCTTTTCAATTCCGACAAAGATGATTTAATTCCCATTTTTGATTCAATGGGTTTGCGCTTCTTAATTGTATAGTTACTTAAGTTCATTATCAAAGTCCATTATAGTTTCTGCAATAGCTTTTGCCAAATAAGGTGGTACTGCATTACCTACCTGTTTCATCTGACTCGTTTTAGGGCCATAAAACCTGAACGAATCAGGGAAAGACTGAATTCGAGCAGCTTCTCTGACAGTTAGGCATCTATCCAAAATCGGATGAGTAAACCTTCCAGATGACGGCGTATCAAATCTGGTTGTGATCGTACTTGCTATGTCGTCTTCATTCAAACGGCACCATGTACCACTATAGATTGATTTTGTCCTGTGCTCTGGTGGTAGAACTTCTTTGCCAGCTCCTTTAGGAATCATAGCTAATCGTTCCAATGCTATTTTAGAGTGAGAAGTTGCTACATGATTATACAATATCTTCTCATTTCCTCTCAATTCTTTTTGGTATTCAGATACTGCCTGTTTATCATATCGAGATTCTTCTTCTCCGGTACCAGACTCGATAAATGGTAAATCATATATAGCTTCCTTAACAGACACATGGCGATTATTTGGTTGTGGCAAAGGAACAACAGTCTCTCCACGATGTCCTATAAACACAGCGCGTCTTCTATCTTGGGGCACGCCAAAATCTTTAGCACATAATACACCATATGATAATTTGTAGCCTAAAGATTCAAATTCGTTTAATATATGATCTTTAAAATATCCATTCGAAGTCGTGATGATATTAGGCACATTTTCTATAACAAAGTACTTAGGCATGAATTCTTTAACAAACCTAACGAACTGACGAAACAGAAAATTTCGTGGGTCATCAATGCTTAATCTTTTACCTTTTTGGGAAAATCCTTGGCATGGAGGGCCTCCTACAATTATATCCACATCATTGTACTTCTCGTGTAATTCTGCAGGATTCAGGGTGCATATATCGTCCGAATATACATCCGTACCAAAGTGATTTTGAGCGTAGGAATATGCAATTTCCTTGTCAAACTCAACGGCAAAGACAATAGAATTGCCTGCCATTTTGAAACCTTCTGACATTCCACCAACGCCTGCGAACAAATCAACTACCCTCATTTTAAAACCTCCTCTAATCTTTTTGATGTTATGTCAAAATAGGATTCATTAAGTTCTATTCCAATGAAATTTCGATTAAGCAATGCTGCAGCTACACAAGAGCTTCCGCTGCCCATAAATGGATCAAGAACAATATCTCCTTCATTTGTAGTAAGGTTGATTAATTGTTTCATAATGGATAACGGCTTTTGCGTAGGATGTTTGCCGTGTTTTTTTTCTGATAGAGGTGTTACGGATGATTCTAAATAATCGTGAACAACTTTTCCGTTATTATGAAAAGTACCAGATGTCCCTCTATTAATAAAATATACCCAACTCTCAGTAGAATTGACAAATTGTAAATTCATATTGCGAGGCATTGGGTTCTTCTTATGCCAAATACCCGTGGTCTTGTAATAAAATCCGACTTCCTCTGCAAACCTAATGAAACTCTCCACCTTGATAATTGACATAAATGATATGAGCGTGCCTTTGGGTTTCAATATACGTGAACATTCTTTCAAAAACTCTCTCATATTTGAACACCACTCCTCATACTCTATATTGTCCCAACCTGCATAAGCGAATTGATTATCTCTCATTTTTGCAAGATTAGTATTCCTATTATGCATGAATAAGCCTAGATTGTACGGTGGATCTGTCAGAATACAGTCAACGGACTCGTCCGGGATAGTTTTCAAAACCTCCAGGCAATCACCATTGACTATATATGAATCTTTATTATATATTAACTGTCTATTCATTATCCGTTACTTTCTTATTCTTCCACAGCAAATCTTCAATGCTAACATTCAATATATCAGCAATGGCAATAAGCGTTTCCAACTGCGGCTGAGCAGTGTTTGTGCACCATTTTGAGACGGTTGCTGGGTCTTTTCCAAGTTGCTCGGCAAGCCATTTATTGGTCTTTTTCTTTTCTACAAGAACAAGTTTGATTCTGTTGATGTCTCCCATAACTTTACTGTTTCTTATCAATATGAGTATAGTACGCTCTTATTGATTAAAAAGCAAATTTAGTGAAAAATTGGCAATGTTCAACATTTTATGCTATATTTGTGATAATGCCGGGTTCTCCCATGATTCATAAAATGCTTCAGTAGGTAAAGTTTACCGGAAATTAATGAAAATGGCATCCTTTTCAAAAATGAATAATATTTCGCACATAGATAAACAAAAGTCATCAGAAATATGGGCCTTTGATCCTGTCCACACCTTATTGGGAGATGTTATCAGTAATATTAATTACTTCGGCGAATCTCCCGACATTCGCTTTGATTATTTTGGAAATCGTGTGGGAATAGAAATAATTGACTGCCATCCAAAAGAATTCGATATTATTACGAACAGGGCAATAAATAACTTGTATTTGAAACTTGCTGAGAATCTTAAGTCAAAGCAAATTTTCGGCATTTATTTTATTGAATTCAGACAAGATGTTCTTAATAATTCTATAATCAACGATATCAAAAATGATTTATTCGATGAGGTGTCTGAAGCAATTCATGGCTCAATAAAACCAGAGGAGTACAAATTCATATATGGGTTCAGAAAATCAGAAGTACCTGTCTCGGATAATACATTTATTCATCCCGTTTCACACATGATGAATCTCGTTAAAACTCCACAAACGTCTGACATTATCAACTGTGTAAAGAAGAAAAACAATATATTCGACAAGTACGATAAAACTCTTGATGAAATTTGGTTGCTGATACATATTCCAACTGATGTAAACTGCTGTTCCACAAAGGGTATAGGCAAGATTGATATCGCTACAAAATTCAGACGAATATACATTCCGGATGATATGTTTCATGCTCGGCTCATCTACCAAAAGGATGCAACAGAATAAACGCCCCGCAAGACTTCCAGTCTCTACTTCCTACATTCCGGTCGTTACAGAGCCGAAGGCTTCACTTTCGTCTCTTTCTCTCCCTGCATTTCGTTATCCAAGACTATAAGACTTGCTCTTTGGGCAGAGCGGAATCAGAAGATTGCCGTCAAGCTCCGTGCTTCCGCCCGGAACAATGCCGCCAATCCTCTTCATTGTCAATAAGTGCTCCGCGCATTAAACGCCCGGCAAAACATTCATCGTCAAGCCGCTGAAAGATTTGCCTTAATGGCAGATAGGAAGCGGAAGTCAGCCACTCTTTCAGAGTGCCAGACATCCTTCATTATAGCTCGCTTCGCTCGATTAAGAAAAGTAGGTGTCGAGACTCCAGCCTTTTCACTCGTCATTCCGTCCGCTCCCGAGCCTGAGACTTCACTTCAGGCTCTCCTCTACCTCCATTCCTCCCTTCAAGTCAGGAGAATCGACCTTTCTATGCCCCACTTTCCCCAGAGGGGAGGATAAACGACTCCTCTCCGGCAGTACGGTGCGAAGGTCGGAGCATTTAATCCGCGACATAACATAATCTATCGAGATTGTAGAACAGCCTTCGCTGTTTTCGCTCCGCCTACAATCTAGATTATGTTAAGTGGCTCCGTAAGAGCGAAAACAAAGGTCTGCGTAGGAAATCCGAGGAATCGAGTCGGCTGGCAACAATAGGCTTCCCTCAGGGACCAATGGCCTCCAGGTCCGTCGGGAAGCCCATGGACTTTTGGCGAGCAGTGCGAAGGTCTGTGCTTCGGAAGAACGTCAATAAGTAAATTAATGTCATCACCCGTATCACGGCCAAAAGTCCGAAAAGTCGCCAGCCTCCGCAGCACAGCTGCAGGGTCGCTTCCACTCCGTAAGCCAGCAGTCACGTAGAGCGTGCCAGCTCGCTTACTCCGCTCCCGCTTCAAGGTAAAGCCTGCGGCTTTTAATATCAACCCCCAGCCCCTTTCAGGGGAGTACTGACCGTTCATTCCCTCCTTGTCAGTACTTCTCCGCTATGGGCTACCGCCCATTACTTCACAGCCAGAAAATCCGCACCTGCTGCGCCGGTGCAGTTTTCTCAGCCGTTCCGTACCGCTGCGCAGTCCTCACAATCCGGGGCTGTCAGGGAAACGCGAGACTGCGTTCTCCACTCCGTTACGGCCACAGACTCGCAGAGCGGAAGTCGCTTCGCTCCATTTATGTCGGGGCTATACGCTCCGGCGGCTTCAGTTCCTGCGCTACGACTTCGGACATACGCCGAGTCTGCCGAGCCCTCCGGTCTCGTCATCCTTGACGGCTCCTGCCGCGCCGTACCGGCTTGCCTGCTCACTCTCCGGAAATCTTCAAGACCACGGCTGCAGCCGTGCCCTCAAAGACTTCCTCCGAGTCGAGCGGAGAGGTGAACGCGATGTTCAATGTCAGCGTAAAACTTGACCGACCTGCCTCTATTCAGCGATGGTAATGAGATACATATTTATAATCATTGGATTAGTGGCCAAATTTCGGTAAATTTGACCACTGGAAACTCCTGCTGAAGTCCCTATGAGTTACCTATGTGGTCAAGACTTCAAGCCTTACATGCTGCCCGGGCACAGTCCTCCTCTCCTGATGTAAAACCCTCAAAAAACCGTGCCTATGCCAAAGTATCAGCCAAACTCCCGTTTCTCCGACTGTTGGTCATCAGTCGGCAATGTCACGTTCTATCATCGGAACGGAAAAGACAAAGCCTGTCTGCAAATTCACCGGCACTACGGATCAGATGAGAGCCACTGCCATCCATCAGCATGCGCTCGAGTGCTGGCGCACTCTGTCTCACGATGTGCAGCTGCAGTGGAACGAGTACGCAAAGGAAGTTCCGCCGCATCGACCGCCTTTCGATGGCAGCGGCCACATCACCGGCCATAATCTGTTTGTCTCGGCTTATCACGGATTCGCCCAGCTGGGAAATGAACACATACCAGGTCCGGAGAAGTGGAAACTATTCCCGATATTCTTTCTGGAACTGCTGTCGGTTGAGGTTGAGACTGAGAGCCTGGTACTTAGGATAAAATCAAACATTCAAAATCCGGGGCAATCCGCATACCGGCTTCATCTGAAACTTCAACTGACAAATTGCGGCTCCGGAGTCAGGCCAGGCATGATGAGGACTTTCATTGCTGAGGAGAATTGCACAGAAGAACACTACACGGCCACATTTATCATCAGTGATTTCCGCTCTCGATGGGAACTCGCTTCGGGCTCTCTCGATGCATTCTGCCGGTTTACTCTCATCGACTGCAAGAGCGGTTATCGGAGCCAATATCAAAATAGAAAGTTTGAAAATTTGGTGATTTCAGAGTAAGATCACGGTTCTTTACAACTTCAATAATTCCTTTATGTAAAAATATCTAACATATTGATACATAATTAGAATATATTTCGTATATTTGTGGTGGGAATACGGAGGTTGCATAGCATAACCCGATTATGATTGCAAAACCTTCCATAGCGTTCAACGACTTCTCCGGCTCCGCCAAAGCCGTGACTGCCAGCAGCGTACACGGCAGGACAATCCTCTCTTCAAAGGCATATCACTCCAACATCATAACTCCGGCGCAGGCCGTCAGCAGAAATTCTCTGTCAAAGATTTCCAGGGCGTACAAGCAACTCTCCGATTCCCAAATGAAGTCCTGGGAATCTTTGGCATTACATCTCAAATCAAAGTCTTCTCTCAGCTACTCGACCACTCTTACGGCCCACAACGCATTTGTCCGCATTAACTCAAGCCGCCAGATGCTCGGTCAGTCACTTCTGCAAACCGCACCGGATTACTCCAACACTATTCCTGCAGTAATATACGGCGATATCTGGGTAACGACCAAACGGGTGCTCATCAGCGGCATAGTAGCTCCGAACTCGGATTATAAACTTGTAGTAAAGATGTCCGCCGGTCAGAGCATTGGAGTCAGTTCCGGCTGGGATAAGACGGTTATCATCACGCCGGGCATGTCTGGTGACTGGGGCGATGTTCCGCTCACCAAACTCTACAACGAGAAAATCGGATTTCTCCCGAAAGAGAATGACAAGGTTTTCATCGAGATGTACTGGATAGATCCGGATTTAGGAATGGCCGGTGATGCGGCCAGAACTTCTGCCATCTGCACTTCCGAGGCTTCCGCCAAAGAGGAGGGTCTTGAAGAAAGAACGCAGTTCACGACCGAAATGATTGACAATGACAAAGCCGATATTGTTGACATAGATGTTGAAATTCCGGGCGGTACTTCGCAACTTGTAGCGGAAGGCTCTTTCGATATCCACGGCTACGGCTCATATTTCAATGTGACCACTATAGAAACTCCCGAGACAATTCTTAGAGGAGGAACAATGGTGTTCAGCCGCTCATCACAACGTCCGGACTTCAAGCCGGGCTTGGCTTCGGTAATCTTTGAAGATGTGTGGAAAGACGGCAAGAAACAGCAGAATATCGGAGTGGCGCACAGGGCTGGAGGATATGACAAGCAATGTGAAATCTTCGGATCAAACCCTTTAATGAGCTTTAACGTATGAGACGGACAATCATAGCAACAGGCAACAACTTCGGAGCCGGACAGATTCAGTTCGACAGTTTCGTTTCGGGCAATCTGCTTATACTCAATGCGGAAGTGACTTTCGCACCGTCAAACTCAGAATATCAGGCTGCTTCAGAACTTGAAATATATGTCCCGGAGTTGCCTTTCGAGAGAAGTTCGATATCTGGAATGCTGATGCTCGGCACTCAGAACGGGGAAAAGAACGGCACTGCCATCAAAAGCCGGATAAAGGACATCCACACCATTGCAGTGGAGAAAGTCACGGCTTGGGACGATAACGACACAATCACCCTTGTTTTTTCAAATTCTTACGTTCCGAGGAACATCAAAGCACCGATAACCAGACTGAAATGGAACATCGCAAATGAAACTGATGTTGTTGGCAAAGTGAGAACCGCACAGACTTTCTGGACAAATACGGACGAATGGGTATTCTTAGGCATAGCATTCGGTAACTTGGAGCAGGCTGATGCGGATACTCCGGTATCGTTCAAATTCAAAGATATGCCGGACATGGAAGACTTTGACGGAATAATGCTGGACAGCCAGCCATACACTCCTTCGGTCGGTACGCAAATGTTCAGATTCCACATCCGCGACAACGTCTTTTCATTTGAAATATTCAATCCGGAAAGTCACTGGTCACATTCAGCGCAGAATTGCGGGTTCATCTGCTATGTGCCGAGAAAGATTGCGCCGGCAGAGCAGAGCGAGTAACGAATGAGTAACAAATTAATTTTATAACACCTTTATTATTAGCCATTTAACACACAAAATCATTATGAAGTACATCCCCTCAATCGCATTCGAAGAAATGTCCGGCAGCGCCAAGGGCGTTACCGCGGCAAAGGTCCGGGGCCGCAAGTACATCCGTAACCGCGGTTACGGCGGCGGCTTCAAGTCAAGCGCCCAGGGCGCGGTCAAGGCAGTGTTCAAGCAGCTCAGCTAGACATGGCGCTCTCTCACCAACGAGCAGATTCTCTCGTGGAACTCGCTCGCGAACACGCAGAAAGGCAAGAGTGTGCTCGGCACGTCCGCACGCATCTCCGGAGCAAACCTCTACTCGAGGCTGAACTACTGGATTGTCCGCTGCGGAGGAACCGCAGTCGCAGTTCCTCCGACCCTCGTGGGAGTTGTTTCACCTTGCGAGGCAGAACTCTCGCTTGATGCAAACAGTTTCACTTTCCAGTGCCTGACCCTCCGGCAGTCACCACCGACCTCAAACTCGTCATCATGGCATCCGCTCCGCAGAGCAGTGGCGTGACAAAGGCCTACTCAAAAGCCGTCATGATTGGCGGACCGAGAGAAATTGTCGACACGATGATCAACATCAAGGCCGACTATGAAGCCGTCCACGGCAAAGTCTCCGAGGCAGCTCCGAAAGTGTTCCTCAAATACTTCTACGTCAATACCAAGACCGGCGAGAAGTCAGGCGAGATGCTTTCTATGATTGACCTTTAGGCCCACCTCAATTCTCTCTCATTCTTTCCCCGTCCGCCGCACGACTGGCGGGGATTTTTCTTTTCCGGGACATTATCCGCAAATCCTCAAAATCCGCACAGCCATGACAACTGAACTGATAATCCAAATCCTCACGCTTCTCCTCGGAAGCGGCGGCATTCTCGCACTCTTCCTCATTACCGAGCGCAAGACCAAGGCTCAGACCGAAAACCTCAACCTCGCCATCAACGAATGGCAAAAAATAGTCGAGCAGGACAAAAGCGAACTGGCCGAAGCCCAGACCAGAGCAAAAGAGTTTCAGGAACTTTATATGATCCAGTTCGACATCAACACCAAGCTTCGTCAGGAACTGAACGAGAAGAACACACGAATAGCCACACTCACGCTCCTGCGCTGCCGCAAACTCAAATGTATCGACCGAGAACCGCCATTCGGCTACGACATGGAGGCGGATGACAAAATAGAAAAGGGGGAGTCGAAATGACGTACACCGGCAACATCAGCGAAAACTTCACATGGGAAGAATTTCAGCGCAGCGCAAAGGCGCTGCAACTGAACATCGATAATAGCGTTCCTGATGAGAGTGTTGCTTCGCAAATCCGATCTCTTGTCGTGACAGTACTGCAGCCGCTTCGCTGCGCTCACGGCAAGTCGCTGCACATCAATTCCGGTTATCGCTGCTCGACACTCAACAAAGCTGTCGGAGGAGTACCGGCATCCCAGCACACCAAAGGCCAGGCCGCAGACATCGCCACCGACAATCTGCTCCAGCTCGCAAGGCTCGCCCAGCGCCTTGCCCTGCCGTTTGACCAGCTAATAATTTATCCGACTTTCATCCACATCTCACACAAACACCCGGGACCGCAGCGCGGACAAATCCTCTACAATAAATCATATAAAGGAGAAAGACTATGACAACCAATGAACTGACACGGTGCATTTTAAGGATAGCGACAGCTATTCTGATCTTAGCAGTAGCCATTTGCCTTATCCGTCCAAATCCAGACAAAAGAAGTCCGGAAGGATCAATCAACCGGACCGATACACTCACAATACGGGACACAATTATCGTCTTCAAGCCGGTTGTCAAAACAATCCGCACAATAGACACAATCTATATCGCAAAAAGCCATATCGACACTGTTCTCCGCTCCGATACCGTATTCATCGGCCTGCCAAGAGAGCAGCGCCACTATGAAGAATCCAACTACTCCGCATGGGTCTCCGGCTACAATCCACAGCTTGACAGCCTCCAAATCTATCCCGAACACCAAATCATAACAACAACCATTACACCCTGAAAACCGAAGCAAAAACATTTCGGGATAGGCATCCAAACCGGCTACGGCTTCATAATCAACGGCAACCAACTCCAACCATCACCATACATCGGAGTCGGTCTCAGCTGGAATATTATCAGCTTCTGAAAACCGAACAGGACAGCGCAAAATAAAAGCCCACGCATAGATTCTCTTGCGCGAGCTTTTAAGTTCCCATTTTAAGTTCCCAAATGAGATTTATTTCTCATTTTTTTCGGGAATTTATAAATTATTTCCTGATATGCACTTTCCAATAGCCACCAAAGTCTGCACCAATCCTTTCGATGATTCCTTTCTCCTGAAGCTTGGCCAAATGCTCTTTTACTGTTCCATCAGCCTTGCCGAGCTTAGTACATAACTCCGCTCTTGTGCATTGTGGATTTGCCACTAAAATATCCAGTATGCTCTGGGCGGTTTTTCCAATCTTTGTCTGGGCGGTTTTTTGAGCCTCTGGGCGGTTTTTTTGCTTTGTCTGGGCGGTTTTTTCTGACTCTGGGCGGTTTTTTCTGACTGTTTGGGTGGTGTCTGGGCGGTTTTCTACCAAATCACTCGCAGTAGCGAAAGTCTCCAAATCATCCTGAGACATCCCGTAATTCACATTCGGAACAGTAGAATAGAAGAAAGTCCGGCTTGAGCGGAAGAATGGTTTTCTATCCTCTTTGTAAGTCGGCAGCAGAGCAGTCGAGTCAATAATCTTACGAAGTCCGCTGCCTCGTTTTTCCATATACCTCAGCTGTGCAAAGACTTCCGCAATAACCGGATTGCGCCTGCGTGAGGCTGTTTCACTCGGAATTACATCCACAAGTTCAGAAGAGTCTTTGATTCCGCCGGGTGAAGTTGTCTCGATTCGGTCCTCATAAATATTTACTGCGACTTCAGCTCCATAATCAGTATAATCTCTATGAATCAGATGGTTGACCAGCATTTCTTCGATGGCTCGGTCAGAGTATTCCGGAAGATTCAATCTGTAGTCCGGCAGTTTGAACCACGGAGTTGCGGTGTTTGCCTTGATGAACATCTTGGCATCGCGGAGGTTCATAAGAAGATTGCCCTGAAATTCAGCATCATTGATACTGTTGTCCTTATACAATCCGTTCCACTTTGTACAATACACCCGTGATTGCTTTATCGGGCAGTTGTCAGCAAAAAGAAGTCCCGCATTTGTTAAGAAGCCATCCTCAGTGACAAGTCCGAAAGATACCAAAAGGCTTTCCTCCCATTTTGCTCCTGAACGCTCGTTGTACTCCTTCTCAAGGAATGTGAAAGAATACTTCGACCTTTCCTCCACCGAGGCAAGCGAATCCCAACTCTTATTGCTCCCTTTCAAAACAAGATTGAACAGCTGGTGTGAAGTTGCCGGGATACTCTCATTTCCGGAGCGGACATATGCAAGTTTGCGTCCGTCAATACTCAGGAAATACGGAGTCTGATTTCCAGCAGCCACATCGAGTACCAATATCGTTTTTCCTTTGTCAGCAGGTACCGGTTCAAGTGAGAACACCGGAATCGGGTCAAGATGTTCATTGATGGCCTGACTGATGAACTCTCCATCCTTCTGTGCATTCTCAAGCCCTACGATAGAAGCATCATCGTCCACACCGAAGAACAGTTTTCCTCCAGCAGTATTGGCAAATGCGCTGACTGATTTCAGCCATTTGCCTTTCTTCTGGCGTTCCAGCTCACGTTTGAAATCGTAAGTCGTACACTCTGCAAGTAATATATTTCCGTCAATCTTCATAAACAATCAAATTAAGAAGCAATATTCCATAGCCTAATTTGTTACAAAAATACACTTTTTTAACCTCGCTTCCTCCAATTTATTGAAGAATCTGCGCTAACTACCACACTTCCAGCCCCAAATCCTCAATCAGCGCCCGGACCTCATCATGATATTCCGGACTGATGAGGTGCTCAACTTTCCTAAAAGTAACCTCTGCAGGCGACATCGCAGGATGCCCGATACGCATCTTATCAGGCTCCAGCTTCCACCTTATAAGCCAGTCCGCAATATCGATATGCGCATCCCGTTCCTCGGCCGTAGCATTATCCCGAAGAATCGTACTGACCTTGATGTTGAGGTAGGGAACAGCAGCTGCCTTCTTCACCCATTCATCATAACCGTCCACATCAGGAAACGCCACAACCTGCCGACCTGAAAGCACACGCAGCCGCTCATTGAACTGACTCTTGCCGCCTGTCGCAAGCCACACATAATCAGGCATCAGCGCAGCGCATATAACAGCCGTTTTCTCCGATTCCACCAAAGCCACCACCTTATCAGGGACCGTGCAAGAAGATGCTCACCGAAAAGGCACTGGCTCAACTCCCAATTCGCATGCAGCGCCTTTCTGTACTTCATCACCGAATGAACCCAGCCAATCTTTCCCTTGACATCATCATCCTTGATTCTGTGCCCGGTCTCTGCATCATATTTCATGATTTTTCCGGTCCTGCACAGCCCATGCACATCTATCTGAAAGAATATCACATCTCCGCCTTTCGTAACGCCTAAATGATAATCCCGAACCAATCCGGCAACCATTTCAGCATCAAACAACTTCAAAAGAAAACGGGTAAATGAACTCGCAATCGCAGGACGCACGGACCGTGTAACCATCTCAAACGGAATCACGCACAAAGGCTTGCAGCGAACCAGCCGCTTCTCCAAATGCCGGCGCAATTCCGGAGAAACCTCCCTCCAATCCTCACCGCCAGCCTCAGGATGATCCCTGAAATAATCCTTCGGCTTGTAATGATATCCGCAGCTACTCTCATGGTCGCAGCGCCCGACAATCTCCGACAGCGGTCCTCCACTCTCATCCACATACAAAGTAAAACAGCGTTTGCCACCGCAAGCCGGACAAGTATGCCTGCTGCTGATTCCGGCATAGCGCTGCAGGCTAAAAGAGCGTGTTCCCATCATTCACCTCCTTTTGGCTGTCCACACTGTCCATGCCGTCCACGTCCGTGGACATTGTGGACACCGTGGACACTTCAGCTTTCTTCACCAGATTACCGACAAGACTCTTGCTGATACCGAGCGCAGCCGCAATATCACGATAAGACTTGCCCTGTCCGACCAACTCCATAATATTCTCCTGCAGAGTCTTCTTCTCCTTGTCATTAGCTTCCGTCAGATGCTCCTTCTCATTCGCAAAGCCCTTGAACTCAAAGCGCACATTCTCCCTGTCATGCACAATCTCATACAAAATCACATTGCTTCCGTCATACCTGTACGCACCGGCCCTGACCTTGACCTGCTTAACATAGCGCAGACTCTCATCCTTTGCCGACTTGCCGATGGCGAACACAGAATCAAAGAAATTATACAGCTTCTTGCTTCCGGCCAAATCATTCTGCGTAATCGGACTCGACAGACTGCGCTTCGGAGTATGAGCGATAATCAGCAGACTCCAGCCATATTTCTTCTTCAAATTCATCAATGAAATCATAAACAAACCGGCAACATCGCCCTTCTCGCTGTTATTACACAAATAGGTAAGGTTATCAATGATAATTACCTTTGAATCAGTACCTAAAGCCGCTTCCTCAATATTACGGATAATCTCATCCTCGAAGTTCTTCAGATTCATCTTTTCAGGATTAATCTCCGCCCTCGTCAGAGATTCCGGAAACTCATAAAGCCTGCCGGTCTCAATATCCGTGTGCCTCAACTGGAACTGCTTGTCCGAAAGTTCGCAATCGACATAAAGCACATTCCTGGTCCTTGCAATCTCATCAGCCATCTGCACCGCATATATACTCTTGCCAAGATTGCTGTCAGCAAAGAGACAGCAGACCTCACCCTCGTACCAAAGTTCATGGTACAAGTCCACAGGGTCCGGCCGCAGCGCCGCATCCTTCAGAGTCCGGTTCGCCGAGCGCAGAGTCAGCATACCGTAATCCCGAGTGCCGGCCTTTGACTCCAGCTCGTTTCTGATTACATCGACCGGACTGCCGTCATCACGACTAATCATCTTCCGCCCTCCCGTTTGTTGTTCACGTAGCGCAGACCTTCGTCATACAACTCCTCATCCGTCTGATGATACGAACCCCTGAGCCAGTTGTCAATCTCCGACTTCAGAAATCTCAACTTCTTACCGTCCTTGTGAAAAGGCACCCGGCGCTGCGTCACCCAGTCATATACAGTCTTCTTCGCAGGCCTGTCCGGATGATAGGCGCAAAGCTGCTCGATGTCAAGCCAAATATCCTCTTCAGGCTTGGCAGCTTGACCGTTGAGGATTAAACCTTTCACCTCTCTCATTTCCTTCAGCCGCGTTGACACCGCCTCCGGCATACGCTCAAAAGTGAGCTTCTCATCATTCTGAAACATAACGAATAAATTAAAATTACATAAATGATTTCTTCAATGCTTGCGCAAAAACAGAAACCGTGACTCCGGCGTGGAATCACAGTGCAAAAATATCCCTATGTTTCGGTGACGGGGTGGTTTCAGGGGACCCCCGAAGATACCCCAAATTACACTTTAGTCCTGATTACGACTGTCAGTTTCGATTTTTGCACCGATAGAAGGCAATAGCTCCATAAGACAATCCCGGACAAACCTCATGTCCTTGCGTGTCTGTGGATTGTCAAAATCGAAATTTAGTTTTTTCTTCAGGTTGTCGTAGTTTTTGCCGCTTACGCTCTGCATAAGCCGCAGCCATTGGGCTTTGTCGGAATTGCCGAAATTCACACCGAGCGCATCCAGCATATAGTAAAAGAACAAAACCAGCTGTCCCGAAGTCATACCTGTTTCCCTGGCAGTTTTAGTCGTCTCCGAATTATTTTTCGGGGAAGGCACAATTCTGCCCTGAACAACACGCAGCTGAATCTCAAGCATATTCACGAAATGCGAATCCGGCTCAGACTTCTGTTTCTCAACCTCTATCTCATTCTGATAAATATATTCCTGAATCTCGACAGGCTCTCTTATAATCTGTCCCTCAACATTCACCATTTTGTCAAAAGCGCGATGAATCAACGCATCACCGTCCGGATCATCATGATGAAAAAGACCGCTGAGACGGGAAAACCATCGCCTTGCATCCCTGACGAATGGATAATCATCAGGAAAATTCAATCTGTTTTTTCTAATCATACAAACGGCTCGTTAATTTTTATTCGTTCAACAGCACGGCGCTTGCTCTCATCCACAATATCCGCATAAATCTGCGTAGTAGCCACATTAGCATGGCTCAACATATGCTGCACCGTATAAATATCCGTACCCGAAGCCACCTGCAAAGTCGCGAAAGTATGCCTGAAATTATGGAAAGTAATCCTCTTGTCAACGATTCCGGCATCCTCCAGCCAAAGTTGCAGCTTATACTGGGTCATCTGCCTGGTAAGCCCCTTAAACACCAGACCCTCGCTGCGTTCTCCACAAAGCGCAAGCGCCTCATCGCTGATAGGCAGAGTGCTTTCCGCATCCGTCTTTTCCGAGCGGAAACGGATACACCAGCCGCCGTCCTGCGACTTCTGAACATTGTCCCAACTCAAAGCAAGAATATCACTGATTCTCAATCCCGTAAGACAGCTGAACAGAGAAGCGGCCTTCAGAACCGGCTCACTGCAAGGAGTGGCCGCGAGCCTGTTCAGCTCCTCAAGTGTCAGATACTCCCTTCTCGTCTCAATCGTATCAATACTCTCAAGACTGTCATTCAGATTCTCAAGAATGAACTTGTCCATGTACGCAAGTTTCAGGACAGCCCTGAAAGTGCTCCAATAACCAGCTGCCGAATTGCGGCTGAGTTTCGCATCATTGCGCAGCTGCTTAGCATCTATCAGATACTTGCGGAAACCGTCACAAAACTCAACAGTCAAATCCCTCATCGAGCACTGCCCCTTGCAATATACCTTGAAATGGTCATACACCCTCATCCACTTCTGGTCATGCTCCGACAGAAGATTCTTGAAATACGCAAGAAAATCCATCCGCAGCACGCCCTTGTCAAGAAAACCGTACTGACCTTTCAGCAGGGCAAGTTCTCGCTCGGCACGAATTGCCTGCGCATGGAGAAGTTTTTCCTTGTTGTACCGCTTTTCGAATCCGTCTTTAGGATTCTTGATCAAATAAATACCGAGGTAATCATGGCGGACCAAATTCCTTGTCCTCGGTTCCCGGACAGGAGGATAATAGTCGAGATACAAAGTTATCTTACCGCTCTTTAACTCCCTCTGTCGCGATGTTACTTTTGTAGCCATATTACAATAGATTTTATATAGTTAAACATTAACACCGCCACCCGTACCGGGCTTTCCGAACACACGGTCCAAATCCTCCTTCCTGTACCACACAAACAACTTGTACCGTTTCTTCTCCACACCAAAAGCCTTCGTATCTTCAGAAAACCTCTTCTGCCCGACATGATAAATCTTCAGACAATCCTTAGCACATATATAATTATTTCTGATATCCTCCGGAATCACATCGACATCAGCCCCGAACAAAGCATCCAAATCAGATTTGCGGAAATACACGAACCGCCCCTCACGCATCCTCTCAATACCTGCAGCATTCACCTCATCATAAAAGCGCTCCTGCCCGATACGATAGAACTTCTTCGCCTGGTCCACAGTCATGAACTCGTCTTCACGTCCATTGCTGAAACGCATCCTGTCCCAGTCCCTGCAGAAAATCAGAACATTCACCCCGTCCTTCATCCTCCTGATATTATTCTTCCTCGCATAATCGCGAACCGACTTTGCGCACATCCCGCTCTTTGCCACAAGTTCCTCAACGGAATACCACTCGTTCCGGTCAAAATCCGGCAGGATAGGGAACAGTCTGTCAAGGTCATTCTTCGGAAAGAAATCCACACCCTTATACTTCTTCGGGCGGATTCCCGCTTTCCTCACTTCCTCGAAAAACTTTCCCCGTGAGACACGATAAATCTTCAGAGCCTCATCCAATCTCACAGGAACAGAGAAATCACCCTTGTTAGGTCTCGTCTCCAGTCCGCTGCCAGTCAGAAGCTCAGACACCGAAATCCTCACCGTCTTGCTCGCCACCTTCACCGGATGAATCTCACCTGTAGTAATCCTTTTGTAAATAGTAGGACGGCTCACCCCGAACAAAAGCGCAGCCTCTTTGATAGACACAAACCTCTTCCCGAAATCTGTCCCACACAACTCTGCATTTCCTGCCTTATTTACAGGACCAGCGGACATCAAGGATAATTTCTCCGACACTTCGGCATCAAGCATCGCATCCCGTTCAGCCTTCCGGCATACCCTCCGGTGCTCATTCTCATTGGCCTCCCGACACCTCTCGCTACAATACAGCTGCCTTCCGAACTTCCGCTCGAAAACCCGCCCGCAATAGCGACAAACTTTAGTGCCAAGATCAACAGCCATATAAAACAAAAACCGCCTGAAAATCCCAATCCAATCAGAAAGTCGAATCCGAGACCTCCAAGCAGTCATCTAAGCCACTGATACCGCCAAAATGTGTAAATCTATGTAAACCTATGTAAACTCGTCCAAAATGGCGGGACTCTCCGATACCTTGAACCACCGTGGTTCAAATGTGGTTCAAATATACCCGAAATATCCCGTATTACACAGAAACAAGCCAAAAAGTTATCCACAGCAAGACCACTGCTGCTCAATAAATTAGAGAATTTCTTACCCAAATATTACTGCCATTTTCGGCAGTCTATTTCCCGATGCAGGAATTAGTTATTATTGAATATCAACTGTTTAACATTTAAGCGGTACAAATAGGGTACGGCTTTTGTGATGTTATCGAATGTAAAGCAGCAAAAACTAAATGTTTTCAGTCTTATCTCCGTTCTACAAATGTAGTGATTTTCCTATGATTTTTAATGTCTTTTTCTGGCTTATTTTCTGCTTCAGTAATTGACTTCCGGAATGTAATGGAATTTTTTCTCAAGACTTCATTTTCGGTATTCTTGTCCGCTATCCTCGGAATAGAGAAGATAGCGGATTTGATGTCCTGAGAAATCAGTTGAATATTTTGTCAAGCCATTCTGCGAACTTGCGCCATAACCAGAAGTTGGCAATTAAGCCGCCAATGATTCCAGCTATCATCAAAATCGGGAAGGTGACGGCTGCAATAATTGTGGCAGCGACGCTCAGCATTTCTCTGCCGAATGGTGTGCAAAAGGAAACGGCAATACAGCATAATGTGATGCCTGAAACAATCAGGGCTTTCTTAATTCTAGAGTCCATTGTCTTTTAATGTTTGAGAGAAATTTTCAATTGTCTTATTTCATCTTTGAGTACTGTGTTTTCGCTGCAGAGATGATCCACGGAGGCTTTAAGCTCTTCGTTCTCCTTCCTCAGGGCGATTATTTCATTGTTTGCTGAAGTGATTTCTTCAAGCAACCTCTTGTTCTCTGAGGAGAGCAGGTTTATAGAAGATTGCAAGTCGTGCAGGAAGTCGTTCTTTTGTTTACGCCGTCCTGCGAGCCAACCAGCAGCCGCTGTGACAAGGGGAAGAACAAATGTTCCGATATTAGTAATGATTTCATTGGGTTCCATATGCCTGATATCTATTTGTTTGAACTCATCATATAACAGCATTACTTTAGCTTGTCTGAGAAGTATAGTTTCATTTCTGTCAGTCTGCGTTTTTGTAATCCTCGCATCACTTTGCCGTTAGCATAAACCCATCTGAGGAATTCATCTATTATTGAATTATCATCCGGGTTAATGCGAATCTTTGCAAGTAAAGTGGAAGCCTTGAAATTGCCAATTCCTACATTAAAGACGAATGAGACAATAGCGTCCCACTGGCATTGTCTGAGGCTGAGATTCAACTTATTCAGTTGCATTTCAATGGCCGCTACATCTCTATGTAGGTATTCATCTGCTTCTTGAATTGTAATGAAGGAATTAGGTGATACACCGGAAGTATGTCCGTATCCAATTGTCCAAATTCCAGCAGGACAGAGGTATGCTTCAAGTCTAAGTCCTTCGAACTGTTTGATGAGTTCGTATGCGTCTACTGATGCTTTCATAATGATTGAAACAAATCCCCGTCAGCTTGATGCCGGCGGGGAGATGAAACATTGCCTACAGGCTGATCTGCCCGAGCATTTCTCCGGATTTCTCGCCAGTCTTCGTGTTGACGAAGAAGTAGCGGAGGAATACCTTTGGAGCGGCGGTGGTGACTGCACCGTGGACTGCCTCGTAGTCAGCCTTGATGTTGATGGCCTCTTCCACGATAGTTCGTGGAGAGCCAATCATCACAGCCTTCGAGTAGGCCTTTGTGACACCGTTGCTCTGTGGAGCGGATGCCATAATGACGAGCTTGAGGTCTGCGGTCTCTGCCGGTGGATCAGGCAGCTGGAAGGTGAAGCTGTCGGCGGTGAGGGAGAGGTCCGCTTCGCACGGAGCTTCCACTCCGACGAGGGTAGGAGGAGCACTGAGTGCGGCTCCACCGCATTTCACGATCCAGTAATTCAGCCTCGAATAGAGGTTCGCCCCGGAAATCTTGGAAGAAGTTCCGAGCACGCTCTTTCCCTTGTGGGTGCCTGCGAGGGCATTCCAGGTGAGGATTTGGGCATTGGTGAGAGACCTCCAGTTCTGGCTGAGCTGCTTGAAGATGGCTTTGACTGCGCCCTGGGCGCTGGACTTGAATCCGCCGCCGTAGCCACGGTTACGGATGTACTTGCGACCGCGCACCTTTGCTGCGGTCACTCCTTTGGCGGAGCCTGACATCTCCTCAAAGGCGATTGATGGAATGTACTTCATAGCTTGAAGATTTTTAGGTGTGAAACAATAAGGAATATAAATATCTCATTTGCTGAGTCTTGTGAGTTTGAACAACTTCCAGAAGCCGAATCCGAGCAGGATTACGAAGGCCCATTTGCCGAACTCTAGGAAGAATCTGTTCGGGCCGGAAAGAGGTTTGGCTACTTCAACAGTCTCTCTGACTATCTTGTCCACATAGACGAGAGAGTCGCGGTAAACGACTTTTGTTTCGACCGGTACTGGCTCTTTGACAGGCTTTGTGGCGAGTGAGTGGACCAGAACTCCATCAGTGACAATGGCCTCGGATTTCGCGTATCTGTTCTCCAGTACGGACATCGTATCAAGAGTTTGAACTTTCTCCACGAGGAGCGGCAGTTCAAGATAGACCGTGTCCTTTTGGAAGACCGTTTCCGTGCGCACTTCCACGCGGGTGTTCTCTGAAGGTGTGACCTGCCTAGCGGATGCGCAGGCCACACACAACAGGGAAGCAAGGATGATGGTGAAGTTTTTCATAGGTAGTTATGCTTCTGTAGTGGTTACTTTTCTTGGAACGTAGCAGATGAATCCGCAGTACTGGGATGAATGCCAGGAGTATCCCGGATTGATGATTTCAACGGTGAACACATTGTCCCGAATCTCAAAGCGGAACATCTTTGTGCCGACTGACGGTGAAACCGCCTGGTCATCCATAATAATTCCGTCAAAGTCTTCAACCTCGGGCAGATCCTTGATTCTGAACGAAACTTTTGTCTCTGCGTCAGTCTGCTCGATGCTGGAGAAAGTGATGGCCATAAACACCCAATCATCGGTGAATGTCCAATAGCTCTGATAGGTACTGATATTGCCGACCTTATCCAGAAGTGAGATATAATTCCACTTGAGTACTCCAATGCTGCCCTTGACATTCCTCGGTACAAATGAGTTTGAGAATACCAGCGTAATTGTCTCATTGTCATCCCAGGCTGTGACCTTTTCCACTGCTATGGTGTTCTTGTCTTGAATACACGCCTTGATGGCCGTGCCGTTCTTCTCTCCGTTGAGAGTTCCGAACATCAGCATACCGGTGATGGCACTCTTCCCGATAGGCAGATCCGGGACATGGATTTCCAGCTGAGAAACGGCTTGATATTGGGCATTGGAAGGATCGAAGGATACTTCTGAATTGAGAATCAGGTAATTCTCTTCAATGAAAGCCTGAAAGCGGATATCACCGGCTCCGAAGTTGTTTCCTGTTGCAGTTATACTTGTCATAATTTTCAGCGCATTATAGGGTTGGAGCCGAATACTTCACTCTTCTTGTCATATCCACCGGCCCTGTGGGAGAATGACATAACCTGACGATATTTCCCGGATTTATACTCCTTGCGGAATGATACAGAGAATATACCCGGCTTGAAATCCGGTCTGGTAGTAGAGCGGCTGAAGACCATAGTGTCACCCTCAAAGAACTCTTCCGGAGTATCTTCTGAATACAGGGTAAAGTAAGAACCGAATCCCTTAATGTCCGTGACGCCTTCAACTACCATCTGGGAAGTTCCTCCCGGCATCTCGACATCGGCGGATACAAGGTGCGCCTTTGGATCTTCGAACATATCATTGAAGAACTGAACACGTGGCGTGAATCCTTCCTCCTTTGCCTGAGCCTCAGACATACAGATGGCTGTCGTGCGCATAGTTTCTCCTACCAGTCCGTTTGCAGGGTCGAGCCAGTACAGTTCGATGAATACCTTCTCTCCAATGGAAGGCATATAGCCGATTTTCTCGGTGTAGAGCTCCGTCAGGCCGGCATCGCCCCAGTCATCCTCCATACCCGGAGTGATTACTACGGTCTTGTTCCAGCCGCTTGTGACTCCTGTGCCCTGGCCGGCCGACATCTTGGCTACCAGCTTATAAGTTCCGGTAGGATTGGCAACCCCAGTGAGAAGAACTCTTGATGGCGTAACCCAAATTGATTCGCAATCCACCTCTGGAATATCAGACAGATAGGAAGGAGCATCGACAAGCAAATCCTCACCGGCCATTTGGCGGTTGGTGTTAATGCGTACGAATGCATTGTGTGCAGTGAGCTCGGCAGCCTTGCCGAAGGTGGAGACACCTTTGAGATGCTTGGCCAAAACCTCCCAGGATTGCATTTGGGAATCAGTGAGCTGCTTATATGCCCGGGAGATCTTGGACAAACTATTTCGTTGCACTTTCTGACTGGGTGAATACACTTTTGATGGGTATGAACGAACAGATAGGATAGTCCCGCCCGATGTGCTTCGGGCGGTGACATCCTTTGCGGAGCCTGAAAAGTCATTGAATGCAATTGATGGCAGGGCTTTCATTATTCTTTTTGAATTCTGAAAGCAAAGATATCACATATCTAAACTATTGAAACAGAATTGGTTTCTGCTGCTTTATGTTGCGTTAAATTGCGCAAATCATTCAAATATGTGCTGCAAGATATTGAAAGTACTGAACGAATGAGTAAATTTGTGGAGATATAATAATGACATATGGTAAAGACGTATAATATATATTGCGATGAAAGTACCCATCTCCCCAATGATGGCCGTCCTTATATGTTGCTTGGATATACTTGTGTCCCTTATCCTCTTATGAAAGAGGCAAAGCTCGCGATTTATGACATAAAGGATAAATATGGTTTTACCGGAGAAATGAAATGGTCTGGTATTAATCGCAAGACAGAACCAATGTACCTTGAACTAATTGAGTACTTTTTCCGATCAAACTTGAAATTTAGAGCAATTGTTGTTAAGAAATCAGAGATAGATGAAACTCGTCCCGAATATACTTTCAATGACTTCTATTTCAGGATGTATTATCAGCTTTTGCACTATCCAACGACAGATGCAGAAAGTGTTTATAATGTATATTTTGACATTAAGGACACGTGTAGTCATTTGAAACTTCGTAGACTTAGGGAAATGCTTATGCATGGCTCAAACATCAGAAACTTCCAGTTCATGAAATCCCATGAGAGCCAATTTATCCAATTGACGGATGTTTTAATGGGGGCTGTAAACTATAATTTGCGAATGCAAGAGGGCGATCTTCCAGGACAATCTCAATCGAAGAAAAAGATTATTGAGACGGTTAAGAAATATTCCAACTTGTCGCTTGTCAAGCAAACAAGTAAAGACGAGGAAAAATTCAATCTGTTCTTTATTAAGCTGAAATAACTATGCCATATAATTTGACGAAGAAGTATCCTGACCTTCTTGAATTGTTTGGAAGTATCTACGAAATGAAACAATCTCTTCGTAGAATATATGACAGAGATATTGAGAACAATCCTGACTTTAAGTTTCGCGGCATACAAATCCACCCATTGAAATCAGAAGAAGGGCAACTTGATATGGACAGGACATTCACGCATCTTACAACGAAAGAGTATGCTTCGTTTGATGCTGAAGGTAATGAACTCGACGAAAAGCACCGTGAATTTGATATTCAACGTTCAAAACGTTTGCATTGGATCAATCATCATGTCCACGAGAAGACACCGGCAAATATAGATATCTTTACAGTTGTTGAATGGGACAAGAAAAAACGGCAAGACGTTAAGCATACCTATATCTACGATAGGGTAGGAAAGTATGTGATAATCTTTGATAGACGAGCTCAAAAAGATTTTTATTTGCTTACTGCTTACTACCTGGATGCTCCATACGCCGAAAAGGCACTTAAGAAAAAGATGAAAAAGAAAGAACCGGAGGTAATATAAAAACAGGGCTCGCGATGAATCCAAGTCATGCGAGTCCCGAAACTCCTTCTGTCATCAGATGAGCACTGCAAATATCAACAATTAATTTGATATTTACTAATATTTGTCAATTTTTTTCAAATTTTGTGCCGAGAATGATTACCGCAGTGTCAGATAATATCTGATAACGAATGATACTGCGACCTGTATCCGGTCTTACAATCCAGCAGCAGATACCTCAGATGCAGCTGCTTAATCTCCAATGCTGGCACTGAATCCGGGGCCAGAAACTCAACCACTGAGCACTCTGCGGAAGGGACTGACTCCGACAGGTAATTCCTCATCAGTCCGGGATTACGCCCGCATCCTGGCTCTCCAATCTGGAATTTGCCCAGCACTCGGTATCGCCCAGGCTCTCCAGCCCCACAAAGAGTCAGCCTGAAACGCAACCTGAGCTGTCCTCCATCAGCTGTTGAACAATCCAGATAGTCCATACTGAATATCGGAAACGGCTCGAACATCACTGGCTCCGGAATATGCTCATTACCCAACTGAACAAATCCGTGATAAGCCGACACAAAGAGATTGTACCCGCTGATGCTGTTCTTCTGCCCGAACGGTGGACGATGCGAAACGACACCTCTGGCCATCTTTCTCCAGATCATCTGAGTCCCGTGAGGAAGTCCCTGCCAAGCCTTGATTGCTCTCTTGTGCAGTTCAGCCCGCTCCATCTGTTCTGCAGTCCCAGCAAAGTCCGAATGCGCCTTGCTCCGGAAATAGCAGACGCCGTTCCTATGATAGAATGTGACATTGCCGGCGGATGACCAGCAGTCTGAAAGGAGAGCATTTGGAAAAAATCTCGGCATAGGGCGAAAGCGCGTTACAAGTCTTAACCACATAGATGATTTATAGCATATTGATGGCAGTCACCAATATACCGAATCTGAATACAATGCTGATAAAGCGAGTTGCAGAAGCGCGAGAGTGCTTTCTGTTGCTTATGAATATACTCTTTGTCCTCACTCCTTGCGTGTGATGTGGTTCCATTATGCACTGAATTAAGAGCGTGAATATATCCATCGCTCGACTCGGAGGAAGTCGGAAAGGGCGATGCGGAAGCATCGTCCTTTCTGTCTTCCGGAGAGTGAGCAGGCAAGCCGACAGGCGCGGCAGGAGCCGGACGGTATGGAGGTCGAGGCGAGAGATGATGGTCTTTCCGGCTCTGGCACGGATGGTTGAATTTTGGTGGAACGGTAACGCACTTCGGACGTGTGAGCCGGGCCGGCAGAAGAGGCTTGAGTGACGGAGTGAAGGCGGAGGAATTGGAGCCGTGAACGGAGACGAGACCGAAGGGCTCGGCGCAGTCGGCGGAAATCCCGCAGCCGCAACGGAGGAAATGAAGCCTCTGGAGCGTCTAGGCCCGGCACGACTGGGAGCGGAGTGTCAACGGAGCGATACCGCTCTGCGAGTCTGGGAGAGACGGTGTGCAGAGCAGCGGAACACCGGCTGTCACAGTCTCGCGTCTCCGCTCGCCCTCGGAAGATGTGTCAGTAGCGTAGCGGATGACACTTCCGGAGAGGATGGAGCGAGCGTCAAAGAAATCAAGGCGAAGCCTTACCTCTTTTCACGGCAGGTCTGGTGCGGACGCAATGGAGCGTCAGCGTAATGGAGACCGTGCCAGTCCTGCCCATAGGGAGTGGCGAGCCGCGCTTCTCTGGCCGACAGGCCTTTGAAGCGTGGATGAACGAGTCTTTCCCGGACAGACATTGCGGAAGTGGACGGTGACGCAGGAGCCGTCGTCTTCCGCAATACCGCTGATATACAGTGAGCGGATGCGAACGATCGGAAGACTCATCGGCGAAAGCCGATACCTTGCCGACGGAGTGATTTCTTGAAGTGGAGAGCTCCGCTCGAAGACTTGAAGAAATCACGGAGAAGGCCCGCAGCTGTGCTGCTAAGGCTGGCGACTCTTTGGACTTCCGGTCGTCTTTCAAGGAATAAGGGTAGAGTTCGGACAATACTGAAATTGAAGAGACTTCCCACGCATATCACTCCGGAAGTTCTGAACTCCCTGACGGGTCTGGAGCGCGTTGGCCCTTGAAGGGAGTTCAATGTCGCCAGCCGCCCCGACGGAGCGGATTCGGTGGTATGACGGTCTAACTCGCACTGAGGGAGACAGTTAACATAATCGGGGTTGTGTAATCTGGCGGCGATAGCCGACTGTTACACAACTAAGCTCCGATTATGTTTAACTTTCGGATTCGAGGGACAAGGGTAGCGCCGCACTTTGGGCGCGGAGTCGGTTATGGCCCCTCCGGGGCGGTGGGGGATAAGAGGGTCGAGTCTTCTGGCTTTCGGAGAGAAACGGAGAAAGGCTGAAGTCTCGACACCGCTACTGTATTATCCAGCGAAGCGAGTTTGAAGAAGCCGGAGGTTTGGCGGTCGGAGTGAAACGTAGAGCGTCAATCTTCCGGTTCCGCTCTGCCCATAGAGGCAAGTCTTTCGGCATCGCAGCGGATGCGGAGATGCTGAATGTCTTGTCGGGCGTTTGATTCGGAAGCTTGGCTTCCGTAGTTGAATTCATCAGCGGACTGACGGTAGGAAGTCGGCAGATACCTTTCTGCCCGTTGGAAAAGTCTTCTGGCATTGGAGAAATGCCAGAGGGCTTTCGGGCGTATAATACCTGTAAATGACCTTGTTGATTGACTTTATCTATATTTTTTTATAGATTTTAATATTTGTTCGGAAAATGTTGTATATTTGACATCGCTTAGCTAGCCCAGTGTTCCAAACTGTTGAAGTTACGTATCGGTGGACTTTGTGGTTTGGTTGCAGGGTGGGTTGGGCAGACATAATAAGACGTTACTTGACGTTATCTTCTGTCATCAAACTTGGCAATTTGATATGATTCAATCAGAAGAAACGGCAACGGGAGCGTCCACATTGTGATGACGATTCAGTCGCCACGCTTTGGTGCGTGGTCATTACTGTATATCATCCCTGACGTGGGCTAGCTGCGTTGCTCGTTCTGATTGAATGGCAGCCAAGGCCTGATGACGGGATGAGCAAAAGTATGACTCCCACGTCTTTTTTGTATCCGTTCGGATAAGGGCTGTCGCCGGACACAGATAAATAACACTGAATGCGAACTGGTTTAAGCACCTTATTAACGAAGATTGGGATATTCTTTACGTTTGGAGTGATCATTGGGATATCTTCATGTGGGACAAATGTGAATACGGTTCAAGATCCTAGTTTTGACAAGTCTGGTTATTATATAGATAGCTTGAAACCTACATTTGAAGCCAAAGCTCCAAAAGCATTGGGCTTTTTTGTTGAAGTCAGTGGAAGCATGAATGGCTTCTTTCGATCAAATCGGGCAACTCAATTTAAGAAAGATATCTGGTCTATTGTCTCAAATTTCGGAAACCAGGAAGTTTTTATTTTGTCTAATTCGGGAACTATTGCTAGTCAGAATTCCATTGCGGATTTTCGTAGGAGTATGAATTCGGGCACTTATATAAGCAATCAGGAGACACTTGTTCCGACAATGATTAAATCTATTCTAGACAACCTTGACTATAATAATGGAGAAGTTGGAGTCCTTATTTCGGATATGAAATATAGCCCAGAAAGACAAAGGGATGTTCAGGTTCTTTTAACTCAATATCAGACGGATGTAAGAAATGTGATTGGTAAATATCCAGACATTGCAGTTTGTATAATATGCGCAACATCGGACTATCTGGCCTCAAACGGAGCTATCGCTGAATCTGAATCTCCTTATTATTATGTGATTTTTGGAAAAGATGAATGCGTAGCATATATGAGAAATCGCATAGCGACTATTCTTGAAGATAATGGCAGCTACAAGGAAAGCATTGAAATGGGGTTTGATTATAAAAGTCCTAGTTATAGTTTTGGAATTCCGAAAAATGCGCTTCAACTTGGAACGGAACCTACCTTTATCGGTTATGATGTTTATTTCAGTGATACTTGCACAGTCAAGCTTAAATTAGACCTCTCAGATTATAGATGGACGATTGCAGATGAGAGTGTTCTTAGAAACTTACTCAATGTGAAAGCTATTTATGGTTCAAATGTATCTGTGGGTGACATTAAAGTGGACGTTGACAACCATTATCAGAAAGAGTTTCTTCGTAAGGCGACTGCAATATTTGACCTAAAGGTGTATGATATGTATGCCGCAAAGTCTGATGTGATAGAATGGAGCCTTAATCATCCGGAATATCAGGAATCTCAATGGTTCAGCAACGTTATTTCTGCAAATTCTGAAAGAGATTTGAGCGGGTCGTTCTCTATGGACAAATTTATAGGCGGTTGTTTTAATGCTATTCAGAATCATTGGGATTCGACGCCAAACAAGATATTGATTTCTAAATCTAAATAACACAATGGAAATGCTAGAATTATACAAGTGGGGATTACCGAATCAAGGAGCGCATCTTAACAGGTATCAAGACAATGAACAGCTTTACAATATGGCTCGGTCTTTTTGGGATAGTCTTGATAGTGCTGCTATTTATTTTATGCTTGTGTTTATTATAGCAGGGCTGGCACTTGCTTGCTTTTATTATTATGGATATAACAAGTGGCCAGGAAGAAAATACAAAATGTGGCATTGGGTTATGTGGCTGCTGATAACATCTGGTGTAGCATTTCTTGTCACATTCATATTGGGCAATTTGATAGTGTCCAGCAATCTTCAGGAGAAGGTTGGATTTCTGGTAAGGTTGTCATTAATTAACGGAATGTATGGAATGTTCGTATATTTTATCGCATCCCTTGTAATATGTAATCTGCCTGTACCGACTAATGCGTTCAGGTTCCTTAAACTCGGCAAATAGTTATGGCTAAAGTATTTGTATTTTGTGTCGGTGGAACTGGAATCAGAGTGATGAAATCTGTTATCATGCTTGCGGCTTCTGGGATGAAGACGAATGGGTATGATATTGTTCCCATTATTATTGATCCACATGTGGATTTGGAAGAGAACACAATCCTCACAACAATGGTCGGGGACTATATTAAAATTTATAAGAATGCGACCTCTGGTGCAGCTCAACAAATAGATGCGCCAAATGGATTTTTCAACACGAAGATTCTTAGACTTGAAGATTTGGATAATCAGCAGAACCCTATGGGTGCCAATATGGCTGAGAAGAAATCATTCGGTCAGTATCTGAACATAGGTTCACTCGCTAATGATGACGTGAATAATTATCTTATTCAGACGCTATATTCGAAGGAGAATCTCTGCAATAGCTTGTCTGTGGGTTTTAAAGGGAATCCTAATGTCGGCACAGTCGTCTTGAATGAAATGATCAGTGGGGCGGATTGGTATGATTCTTTTCAGAGACATTGCGAGAAAGGTGACAGGGTGTTTATAATCAGTTCCATATTTGGCGGAACAGGAGCGTCAGGATACCCGCTCCTTGAAAAGAAGATTAAGGAGGATGAGGCTCATCCTCAGATCAGCAATGCTGTTCTGGGAGCAGTAACTGTCCTTCCATATTATTCACTTGATGATCCTACAACATCTGGCAGTGACATTGATTCGGCAAATTTTTATACGAAAACAAAAGCAGCGCTTAGTTATTATGAGAAGAGTGTCAAGTCTGATTATTTGTATTATGCCGGGGAGCAGAGTTTGCGGGCGAACTATAAAAACAATGAAAAAGAACAGAAGGATACGGCACATTTCGTTGAACTTGTGGCAGCATCGGCTCTGTTTGATTTCTTGAATAGGCCTAGACCGGATTCGTGCCAAGCAATGACTCGTGCAATTCGCGAAAATGCGGATGCTCTTGATCTCTCAACACTTGGTGATGGGTATAAGAATATTGTTAAGAATGTTACAAATATGATGATATTCGACCTGCTGCTGAATATACTTCCTGACGAAAGACAATTTCCTCTCCAGAAAACGATACGATTGGATAAGGAGTTTTATCAAGACCAGCCTTTCCAGTCGCTTGATGCTTTCGTTAAGCAGTTCCATAACTGGTATGTCGAACTTTCGGAGAACAATCGTGGTTTTGCCCCTTTGAATCGTATATCAAAAGGAGAAAAGCTCACGTCTATCCTAAAAGGAATTAGTCTTAAGGCGAAGGATGAGTCATATTATTTGCTAAAAATGATTGAAGCAAGCCATGAAGCTTCAAAAAATGAGCATGGCAATAAACTTCGTTATATGCTGGATTTTGCATATGAAGGAATTACAGACTATACTGATCAAATCTAATGATAACGTACTATGGCAAGCATAGATTTAAATATTATCCAAAGAGGGGCTGCCTCTGATTTCAAATGGACAGCAGGTTCTGGTAAGATTACTGCTGCGGATTTAGGTAATATAGGAGAGCAGAGAACTGACAATGGCGGTGCATTGAATGCTCTGCCAACTCCATTTGCGCGATTCTTCATTTTCAAAGAGGCATTCAGAAGGGTTCTGGAGGAGAGAAATGATAGCAAGAAAGCTGCCGGCAGGGCCTATGAGCAGTTGGTGTCAAATTGTCTTGATGTATTTGAACTCTTATACAACAAGAAATATCATGAAAACCTGTGGAAGAATAGTGGCAGGCATATTGTTGTCAAAGAGTGGAACTATGACAATGATCTTAAGACATTGAAAGATCAGGTGCCAATTCTTGGTAGAGCAATAGAGAGTTATTTTAATGATGATCTTGGTGAGAAAAAGATTTTCTTCGTTATTCTCGTCCAAGACGGCAAAGAATATCTCCTTGCAACAAGTTCCCCCCTGACAGGTTTCATTACACCACCGGATATGGATTTGAAATGTGTTAAGGATGATGTCCGGGGAGGCTCTGCAAAGAAGTTCGTTTTTGTTGGTGATAGTTATAACGCTCTAGAAGCTACTCCTCTTAAAAGAAAGACTATAGGCAATTATTTTCATGATATCCAGTTGTTTGACAAGAGGCCAGCTGATTTCAAAAACTATATGTATTCATTTCTATTTGGAAATGGCGGCTCTGTTGACGATAAGTTTCGTGAACTGCGTGACTATATCCAGTCATTCAAAAGCGATCCGGATATTAAGACAAATTGGGAAGCAGGACGGCTTTCAAGCATTTTCTCCAATGAGAATAGCGAAGTTGTCGTGAATGGAATTTCAATGAAAACGGGGGATGATTTGGATTCTGTCAACTACTTTGCAGATGCTATCCTTAAGGTTCCATATAAGCTGTGTTCTGATAATTTTAAGACATTGACATATATCAATGATAAACCGAGCCGAGATTATGATTATCTTTTGCCCCTTTCTGATCAGGCCTTAGACGTTCTTGATACAGATAACTTTAAGGCTGAATGTCAAGAAAAAAATCAGGCCATTGAGGTTAAGATTGTCCATAGGGGCAAAGAATTTAAAAAGACCTTCCGTATGGAGGATTCTGCCCTAAAGGCTGGGGAAGGGAGAATTGTTCAGATGGGAAAAGCAAAAATAAATCTGGATATGGCAGTGTTCCCGAATGTCCTATCTTCAAATGACGTGGAAAATAATTACTTCAAAGTCCTCGTATCTACATTTGATGATAATGACAGAAGGTCTTTTACTATCGATAAAATTCACCTTGATTTTTATCGTAAAGGTTCGGAAGGTCGCTATAAACATATTGAAGAGGCTACCGACAGCACTTTCAAAAGTGGGATACGGCCATCTGTAATCAGATCTCAACAGAATACCGGCGTTGAATGTGGCACCAAGTATTATGAAGTGTTCAATTCTTCTTTTGACGCGATTCTTGTGACCGCAAATATTGATTTTCAGGATTATACATTTGCAGTCTTTCCAAAGTGGTCAAAGGCGAAGCCCTCAAATAAAGTGTTTGACTACGCAATAGATCTTGGTACGTCAAATACATACATCTCTCGTAGAGAGAAAGGGACAATGAATGAGCCTCAGCAACTTGCTATGGATAGCCTTATCGTTAGCTACCTTCACGAAAGGGCTGGCTCTGAGCAGAAGAATCAAGTGATTTGCTGGGAGGATAATACTCCTTTGCAATTCAAGACGGCATATAAAACAGAGTTTGTCCCTCCATTCATTGATGGGGACGTATATAAATTTCCTATCAGAACTGCACTTTGCCGTACGGGCGATGATTCTTCAAAAATTTCACTTTTCGACAATAGTAACATTGCGTTTTTTTATGAGAAGAGCAAGCCTGCTGGAAACCAACATATTGTTACGGATATTAAATGGTCGGCAGACGAAAAGGCACTGCGAGTCTTCATACGTGAATTGCTGTTGATTATCAAGGCGGATATGCTTCAGGAAAATGCGACGATTTCTAAGACTGGACTTATCTGGTTCCGACCGTTAAGTTTCAAAGAAACGGAGCGTAATACATTTGAAAACATCTGGTCGGAAGAGGCCAAATCAATTCTGAATATTGAATCTCTAGAGGAGCAGATCAAGTGCTATACCGAGTCCGAAGCGCCATATTACTATTTCAATGTGAAGGATGAATATCGGAGTGTTGAATCCGTTGCCATAATTGATATAGGAGGTGGCTCAACTGATTTTGTATATTTCGAGAAGGGTGAGCCAAAGGTTGCGAACTCTGTTCACTTTGGTTGTGATGTCCTTTGGGGCAATGCGTTTGATAAGTTCCGAAATTCTAAAAAGAACGGCATCTATAAGAGATACAAGGATACTATTGGCTTCGAGTCTGCCTCTTTGAAAGAAGTTAATCAACTTATGTTAAATGACCCGGAAAGCACGACTCAAGATATTATCAATTTTTGGATCAGCAATAATGCGGAAACTCATATATCTGATAAGTTGAAAGAAGACTTCGCGTTTATATTCGCATATCACTATACAGCTATCGTTTATTACCTTGCGTCAATGCTTAAAGCCAATGGCTATAAACATCCAAGAACCATCACATTCAGTGGTAATGGTAGCCGTTATATTGATCAATACATTACTTCAAACATTGAAATCCTTACAGATATTACCCATCTTATTATGAGCAAGGTATATAATGAGGAGATTGCTGATATACAGCTCATATTACCTATAATTCGTAAAGAATGCACTTGTTATGGTGGACTATATCATAAAGATGGAGTGGCTCAGCCAAGGCCAATTATTTATTATGGTGATGGCAGGAACGATATGTATAAAGATGTCGAGGCACTTTCTTTGGAATTCCATAGCATTGTCAAGCCGGCAGTCTTTGCCGAAGTGGAAACGATGAACTCAATATATGCTGAAGTGTTGGGGGCACTTATAAGAAGAGGTGTTGTCAACAATAAACTGGATATCGAGAATATTCTTAAACTCATAAATAAGGGAGTTGATGATATTCTTGAATCTAAGTTCCAAACCGAAATAATTGAGAAGTATTCTAAAATTGAGCAATACAACGATACGTTGTTTTTCATGCCGGTAAACAATGCGCTGTTGGATTTGACTAACTATAAGAATTAGATTTACCGTGATGGAACAAATATACATATTCCTGGATAATGAGCCATGGCTCTCCATTGTAGTGTTTGCAATACTTCAATTGGCGGCATTCCGCTCTACAATAAGTAAGCTAATAAGATATAACGGATTCTTTCCTGGCAATAGCGCGTGGAAAACAACCATACTGGGGAATTCATATCAGATACTCGTTCCGGAAGCTTCTGATGGTGTAAAGGAACTTGTCTCTGAAATTAATGAGTACCTTTATAAAAATGAAGGAACTGCTGATTTCAGCATCATAAAGGATAAAACTGAACGAAAACTGGAAATGCTTTATGTTGATGCGGTGTCAAAGATTTCTTATCCTACTTATCTTGGATTGATGGGAACATTCTTTGGAGTCTTTATCGGACTTAAGAGTTTTAACATAGGCGTAGCCGCATCAGGTGTTACCGATAGTATTGTATCAGAACTTATTGGAGGTGTGATCGTTTCGATGGTGACCAGTCTTGTCGGTTTGATTCTTATGATGATTGGTAACTGGGTTGCTAGTGGATACCAAAAGAATGTTGAAGCCGACAAAAACAAGTTCTATGATTTTCTTCAGGTTGAACTAATGCCGGCAATGGGGACAAGCATGGTATCAGCACTGAATAAACTTCATCAGACTATCAATACCTTTGAACCTGCTTTTAGAGGCATTATAGTGGAGTTCAAGGGAGCATTCAGTGAATGTACAGATATGCTTAAAGGTTCATTTGGCGAAAATGTGAAGCAGCTCACAGATGCAGTTGATGTGATGGGAAAGAATATGACCCTAATCAATGATAATGTCAAAAAGCAGGATGAGTTGCTGCAGACGATGCGGCAGAGGCAGACACTGGATACTCTTGTGAAATTCAATGAGGCAGCCGATAAATTTGATTCTGTGACAACTTCTATCGTCAAGTTGAGCGATGTTAAGGATGATATCGCAAGAGCGAGTGAAAATCTTATTAAAGCACAGTCAGATTATGTTGAGAAAATGTCTATCCCGGAGCGAGTCTTTGAGAAGGTTAATGATATTCTTAATCGTATAAGCACCTTTGAGGATTCAATCAATGCTCTTGGACGAGATATCGAGAGTACTCAACTTTTTGGTAACACTCAGATGAATCTCATAGAAGAACAGATCACTGCCATCAAGAAGAAGACAAATCTTGCCGTTGCTTATCAGGAGACGGCTGATGAGCAACTTAAAGGTATCTATGATGAGCAATCTCAGGCAATCGAAAGCATCAATGCACAGTATCGTGCTGCTATTGAGAGACATGGGGAAGATTTTGAGTCTGCAATGAGTGATTTTAAGGCGGCTTATTCAAAAATCATCAATGAATGTAAACTGGCTGTTCAAGAGAAACGAGATGAGTTTATTTCTGAAATCAGAAAGTCTCTCGATCTTGAGGCTAAGAATCAACATCTTGCGCATCTTGATGTATTAGATGGAATGAATATAACTCTTGATGATATTCGCGCATCCGTAAAAGAACAGCCCGAACTTATGGGGAAACTCGATGAGATGTTGAAGCAATTAGGTAATATATCAAAGCCGACTTCTCAGCTATATAGGACACAGGAAGTTCAAAAGGACAACATTGATCATGAGATACCTCAAAAGCCGAAAAAGAGAGGATTTTTTAAACGGGTATTCGGTAGAAAGTGATGAGAGATAAGAACAGAGTTTCATTCTGGCCTTCGTATGTTGATGTGATGACAACGTTGTTTGCCATCATGGTGGTCTTGTTTGCTGTGTCATACAGTCGTTTCCGTGTGAAAGAGGCTGAACTTAAAAAGATTGCCAATAAGTATGAGGAGATTAGGTCAATCTATAAGGTTGTAGAGAATATTGATTCAACATACTTTGAGTTCAATCAGAAGTATGTGAAGCATATTTTCAAAATACAAGTTACATATCAAGCCGGAAAGTTTAAACTTGATCAATTGTTAGACGATGTCAATGATAAGTTTGCTGCTGATAAAGTGCGTGAACAGATTAAATCTGCTGGAAGAGAGATAGAGCAAACCATCAGAAGATTGCAAGACTCTACCTTTACGAACCAAGATATTAAGTATCTTGTCGTTATTGAAGGCCAGGCTTCTGCTGATGGTTATAACAACGATGATTACTTCAACAATGATGTTTTAAGCTACCAGAGAGCTCTTGCACTTCATCGTTTTTGGAAAGATGAAGCCGGTATTGATTTCGCAAATATGCCTAGATGTGAGCTTGTAATAAGTGGAAGTGGTGAAGGTGGAGTTCCAAGATTTACTGAACAGGATTTCAAGAATAGTAAGGAATACTTAAGCAGTGTTGGGACAAACAAGGAGAAGGCGTGGAAAAAGGAAGATTGGGAAAAATATAATCAGCGGTTCTTGATCCATATAGTTCCGGTTATTGGTAATATTAAGATGAATGACTAAGTATAGGCTCAATAGAAGCATAATCGTGGCAGCCGCATTGCTTTTGCTTTGTGGCTGCATTACTTATTCAGGAAATAATAATGTAAGTTATGGGCTGGAAGTACCAGCGATAGGACCGGAAGACAATATCATAAAATATTCTGGGTATGACGATATCCAATATGATGTGAGTTCAGCCAAAATCTCAGACGATAATAAAGTCGCATATTATGTCTCATATGATGTTGCTAACAAGATTCCACGTTGGGTCGCTTATGACTTGACGGCAGAAGAACTAGAGGGCACAGCTTCAAGAAAAGGCAAAAATTTTAAACCTGATGCGAATGTTTGTTTTCCTCAGGCTGAGCATGCTGATTATAAAGGAAGCGGATGGACAAAAGGACATCTCGCTCCGGCTGCTGACTTTAAGTGGAGCGATAGAGCTATGGATGACACATTCTATTTTACCAATTGCTGCCCTCAAACAGATTATTTCAATAGCACCAGTTGGGAGAGGTTGGAGAGTCGAGTACGGAAATGGGCAAAGCAATACGGACGGATTTATATTGTCACCGGTCCAATCATCGGAAAGGCACGAAACGGGAAGATAGGCGCAAATGGAATAACAATACCGGATGCTTTTTATAAAGCTTTGTTAGTGAAATATAATCAAACATATCAGGCTATTGGTTTTATTCTGCTCAATGACGACAGTGTTCAGTCATATGTCAACTGCTCGGTTTCAATTAATGAGTTGGAGTCAATTACGGGCGAGGATTTCTTTCCGTTGTTGAACGATGATATTGAAGAGATTGTTGAAGGGCAAGTATCAAGAAAATTTTGGGGCATCTAATAATGGATTTAAGCTTTTGATGAACGATATTCATAGATATTTCACGAAAACAATCAATTAACCATTATAATTGGCTATATTTGTTAGGAGTAATTAATCCCGATAAACTAATGGCTAATTTTCTTTTTTACAAGTACCGTTTTGAAAAAACCGGTGAAAGGACTTTGTTTTCGGCTGAGGATAATGCACACGTTTCCAATGAATATCTCAATGATAAGTTTGCTGTATTGATAGGAAAAAGAGCAGAGGCGAAATTTCGGAAGCTGAATCTTTACTGTGTCAAGGCTGACAAGAAGGGCGTGAAGTCTCCTGAGATGTACACGAATGAGATAAAGCATTTTGCCGGCGGCGTTGCCTTGCTGGAGGTGCGGAACAATAAGTTCAAGAAAGTTATGCCGAGGGATAAGAATGAGTCCGTGGATGTTGAGCATTGTCCGCTTTGCTGGGCGATTATCGATACCCGACCGGATTCGATGGCGATTCTGGTGCAGCAGAAGAGGGATGTGTTCGGGAATGCTGATGATGTGGCGGGGCTTATTGTGGATTGCTGTTCTCGTGAGTTGAAGATTTCGGAGTTGGACTGGAAGATGGTTTATGAGAAACGGCTGTGTAAAGGCTCGATTTGGGACATTGTGAAGTCTCGCACTGATGGTGGTCAGGATAGGGTGAAATGTCTTTGCGTGAAGATTGACGGCAAGAGGGCAAATGAGGAGAACGAGGTCGATAAGGCTTTGCAACTTGTGCTGGAGAAATTGGCGGCTCCGGAGGGTGAGCTTAAGCTGATGTCTGATGATCCGGCGCGAAAGATTCTGGATGAGACGAAGGATGACGTGAGGAATACGGTTGATATGCTTATCGAGAATAATTATCGGATGCGGATTGGTTTCGAGAAGTCGGGGTCAGTGGAGTATGGGCGTGATACTGAGGCTGTGTATGGGATTGCTGACGAGTATTGCGATGAGTTTGTGAATGGGACGGCTTTGCTTGGTGGACGCTATAATCTGAAGGATTGGCTTGATACGTTGATGCCGGAAGATGATGCGCATACGTATATTCAGTCTGAAAAGAAGAAGAGGAATGGCAGGAGAGCGAGAAAATAGGATTCTGGAGTCTCCGCTGTATGGGTTTGTCAAGAGGGGCTGGCGGAAGTGGTCACAAAAGATAGTGTCGCTTCAAGTCAGGGATGAGGATTTTCTTCTCTATCTGGTTTGGGCGTTGGATTCGGTTAAACAACAGGATGAGGATGTGAATGTTCAGTTTAGGGATGTGGTATTCTCGTCGTTGCGCGACAAGTTTATTTTGAGCAAGTTTACGTCCAATGGTGAAGACTTGGCATATTTGACAAATCTTGTCTGTGCGGCCACGCTTGCTTGTCTTGGTCTGGGGCTGAAGGAGTCATCTGAGAATCTACGGATATTCACGGAGCTTGTCAATGGATTTGGTGAACATTGGGAGACAATCCGGAAAATTAAGCACAGTGTCGATATGGACACGGATATAGATGGACTTCAGGAATGGATGATTGATTATTTGGGAAGTGGACAATTTTATACTTTTAGTGACGAAATCGATTGGGACGAGGATAATATGGCAACACAACTGATACGAAGGTCGAAGAGCTTTGACAAAGTTGATTTGTTCAGAGTGATTATGGCTCTGTACAAGAAGGGTGCGTTTGAGGCGGTCGATGGGGATGAGTTGACTGCATCAAAAGTCTTTCAGGCGTTCGGTGATATGCTTGGAGAGGATTTCAGCAAGTTTAACAACAATCTTTCGGCGGCGAGCGTGAACAAAAATGATGTGGGGATATTCAAGAGCCTTGAGAGAAGCCTTGAAGAGTATGAGGTGGAAAAGGACAAGAAATTGATTCGGCAGGGCAAGCCAAAGCGTAGATAATAATAGGGCGAGGCAGCAAACGCCTCGCCCTATGTCATTATTTGAGTTTCCTGTATTTCCCATACGCGACATTTTCCAGCTGACCTTCTTCGCACCATTTCTTGATGGTGCGCTCGATGGATTTGGGGTTGAGTCCCATCGTGGTGGCCAGTTCGCAGTAGGTCTTGCGGTCGAACTCGTCCGGGAGGGCTTCAAGGTATTTCTGTTGTAAGGACTGGCGTTGCGCAGTTGTGGAGACGGTCGTCGGTGGTGCCGGGGATGCGAGCGTTCGGAATACCCGTTCATCGTGGCGGATGATCACGTCGGCTATGGTTCGAGCTGTGGTGTAGTCGGTGTCGGAGCAGATGAGCTCTGGCGAGTAGTTGCCGTCTTCCATAATGCGGAGGGTGGAGAGGATCATCGCTATGCGGAATGTTATGACTCCGAGTCGGCGGACGGTGGCTATGAACTCGTCTCCGCAGGAGGCGGCGTATTCGGACTGCCATCGGTCGAAGAGAGTGTTGAAGTCTTCTTGCTGGTCGGAGGTCAGGCGGAATATGATGTCGGTACTATGTTCGGAGAGAATGCGGTGGAAGTCGTGGTAGTCCTTGCCGAGGGATGCAAAGTGGTCTTCAAGGGTATCGTTGCCGGATTCGGCGAAGACATTATTCCAGACAAGTTTGGTGTCGAGGTAGTAGAAGAGGAAGCGGCTGAAGAGGCCGTTTTCCGCATCGGTGATGAGGTTCAGAACTTGCCGAGGTGTGCCGGTGAGGACTGTGGACAGTCTCGGGTTCTTGATGTTTACATATTCACGGTCTTTGCGACGGATATAGGAGATAGTCTCGTGGTGGAAGGCCTTGCGGAAACCGTCGGAGTAGTTGCCGTAGTCGGAGCCGAAGGTGTTTGCGAGAGTGTCGCCTTCCGTCTCGAACATAAGTCCTTGGCCGCCATTGTCATTGAGGACTTGATAGACTGCGGTGGCTGAGGAGTTGGCAGGGATGAAGAGCATCCGCATCGGCGGTTCTTCGGGCTTTTCCATATCGACTTTCTTCTTTCCTGCAGCATTGTATTCAGATAGTCTGTGCTTGTATTCCATCATTTCGGCTTCGTTGAGGTTGCGCAGGTCTTCGTGGATGGGTTCGACGAGGTGACGGCAGAGGTTGAGCCGGCCTTTTCCTGACGAGGCTCTGGCGGTGACGAACAGGAAGAGGTTCGGGAATACTGTCCTGCGGTCGTAGATGCCTTTGATGTGAGGCATACAAGAGGAGAGCACCGTCAATGTGCCGAGCAGGAGGATGTCGGCATCCTGAACAGAGTTACCGGAGGTGGCAATCTGTTTGAGGAAGTCTGGGAGGTGGCTGACGACTTTGTCGCTGAATGTGGGCAGTGGTTCTGTGAGGATTTCCGCAGATTCCGCTGTTTCTGCAATTTCCGCAGTGTGATGGGATGCGGATTTTGCGGAATGTGCGGAGACTGCGGATTTGCCGGAAGTGATGATTGAGATTCCTGCTTCTTTGGCTTTCTGGAAGAATGTTTTGACTGTTATGCCTGTGCCGTGGGACTTTAGGCATTTGTCGTATTGGCGGTCGCATTCTTCGGGAGTGTAGCCGCTGTTCAGGCGGCTGATGCGGTGGTAGTAGCTGCGTCCGGATTCTCCGAGTCCTTCGGAGAGGGAGAAGCCGAGGTTTCGCCAGTTGTCGTAGCCTGAGGTTATGTCAATGCCGGACTGCTCAATGCGAGAGGTGACGGCCTCAATATCTTCCAGAGTGCCTGATAAGGCTGATTCTTGCGGTGTCGTGTTTGTGGAAGCTGGCTGCTGAAGCCAGTCCTCTGGATGGAATGTATCTTTCATTTTCAGAGATAATTATCGTTGATGTATGCGTTGGGGTCGTATGGAAGGAAGCAGGGACGTGAGATGTCCTTTCCTGACTGGTCTGGTTCTATGCCGTATGCGCTGGTGATGTAGCGCGATACGGCACGGAAGTAGTCGCTGTGGGAAAGTTCCTTGCGGTGGATTTCGATTACCCATTTGAGTCCGTCTCCTGAAGGACTTCGGAAAAGCAGTGCGGTCTCAAAGTATTTGTCCTGCAATAGCTTTTCAAAATTGACTTCAAGTTGTGGTATATGGTCGAAATCGAGGCATAGGAGTCCCGATATGGACTTGATCTTGTCATTGGCTCTGATGTCGAATTCTCCGCAGAAGGTGGCGTAGGCGAAGTTGGCGGCCTTATAGTTCCTTGCCCTTTTCTTGTCCTGTATGCCTCGCAGGTGTTTGGTCTGTGTCTTGGCATACGGACCTGCGATGTAGTTGTAGGCATCAAGTATGGTGATGCTCTTGTAGGATTTCGTGTTCGTTATCGGGGCCTTGAAGAATGAAAATCTTGGGCCTTTGGAGACGTGTTCGGAGACGGTTTTGCCGTACTGGTTTTGGCTGCCGTCAAGATGGAGGTGCATTTCCCTGTTCAGTGTCATCAGAAGCTCTTGTCCTGTCTGGCGGTAGAAGAGTGCGGCGAAGTCAAGCGCGTCTCCGTCAGGGATGGTGCCAGTGTCGTCGTGGTGGAATGCGGTCTCGTCGCAGAGCTTTGCCGTGGGATCGTTTTTGGCGAACCTGATGTGCAAGGTTCTGCCGCCTCCGGCGAAAGGGTTGCGGCAGATGCCGCAGTCCCTTCCTGTCACCTTGATGACGGTCTCGTCGGGGTAGAATTTGCGCAAGATGTGTGCATAGATGTCCACGCCCCAGAGAGTGCGCGAGAGAAGTGTATGTCTGTCAATGGCCTTTTCCATAGCGTTCTTCGATTTTGAACATTGTGTAGTTGTCGCGAAGGATGCGTTCGAGATCTTCTCGGTGGTACCAGATTTTGTGACCTATCTTGATGAACGGGATGGTTCCGTTCGAGCGCAGTGTCTGGAGTGTACGCTGGCTGATGTGCAGGCGCATCATCACGTCTTGTCCATCGATGAGATTGTCAAAGAATGAGTTGTCTGGTGTATTCTCATGGGTATCGCTTTCAATAAGGCGGTCACATTCCTCGTCTGAGAGGTCGTCGAAACTCATCAGACCTCTTGCCATCAGTTCCTTCTGGATGAAGGGGCAATGACGGAGGAGTTTTCCGAAGTCGTCTTCCGGGTTGGATGCTATCTGGAGCATTATGTCACCGATTGTTCTTGGCTCGCTCATTTTCCCGTCCTCCTGTGATTTATGTAGTTGATGGCTTCTGTCTCCATTTCGATGTCGGTCTTCTGTCGTCCGGCATTGAGCCAGTCTTCAATTTCCTGACGTTTGAATATGAGTTTCTTGCCTTTCTTGTAGTAGGGGACAAGTCCGCATCTTACCCAACCGTAGATGGTCGGTGCTGCAGGATGTTCGGGATGGAACTGTTGGAATTCCTTCAGTGTCATCCACGGGTTGGTGTTGTCGGCCTTCGCATTCTTCTGGCCGGATTCGACCAGAGATTTGAGTCCTCGGATTTCTTCTACCAGCGTCGCCACGACATCTGGCAGGTCGTTGAATGTAAATTGTGACATAAAATTTCATTTTTTTATGTCGCGAGTCGTTCCTTTCTTTGGCGCCTTATGAAAAAGAAAGCCCACGACTGTTATTTCGTGGGCAAATATCATTGAATATTAGCGTCTGAATCCTATACTACAAGTTGTAGTACAAGATGATTTTTCTATATTTTTCGTGCTATTCCTTGATTTTTATGATTTCGGAAGCTTGTTTCTTTTTCTCATTGACAAGGTCGGCATATATCTGGGTGGTGCTGACGTTCTTGTGGGTAAGCATCTTGCTGACGGTGTAGATGTCTGCGCCTCCGGCTATGAGCAGTGTGGCGTAGGTGTGGCGGAAGCAATGGAAGGTGATGTATTTGTCGATTCCGGCGGACTTTATCCATTCTTTCAGCCGTCCGTTGACGAGCTGGCGTGTGAGGCCCTTGAATACTTTGCCTTCGGATGGAGTACCGCAGAGTTCGAGTGCCTGGTCACTGATGGGGATGGTAGCTTCGGTGTCGGTCTTCTCTGTCTTGATGCGGATGCATTTACCGCCAGATGGATAGTCCTGGATGTGGTGCCATTCGAGCTGGAGGATGTCGCTCAGCCGGAGTCCGGTGAGGCAGGAAAACAGCGAGGCGGATTTGAGGACGGGGTAGTCGCAGTGAGAGTCCGCAATTTTCTGGAGTTCTTCTTGTGTTAGGTATTCCCGCTTTGTCTCCTGGGTTTCTATCTTGTTAAGGTAGTCATTTACATTCTCTTTCAGGTAGCCTTCTTTGAAGGCGATGGCAAGGAATGCGCGGAATGTGCTCCAGTATCCTGCGGCTGAATTCTGGGAGAGTTTGAGGTGGTCGCTCTTGATGCGTGTCGTGGTGCCGAGATATTCTCGGAACTTGTTGCAGAAATCTACGGTGAGCTCGTCGAAGTTGCATTGGCCTTTCACGAATATGTTGAAGTGTTCATAGACTATGCGCCATTTCTTGTCGTGGCCTGGCAGGATGGAATAGAAATAATCAAGGACGTTCATCATCCCTTTGCCCTTGTCGAGAAATCCGTATTGTTCGTTGATCAGGGATATTTCTCTCTGAGCGCGGATGGCCTCGGCCTGCTTGAGCTTGGCGGCATTGACTCTGCGGTCCGCTGCTGTGCGCGGGCTTTTCATTATGTAAATGCCGAGATATTCGCGGCGTGTCATCTGCATTGTTCTGGGGTTGCGGATGGCAGGATAGAAGTCGAGATAGAGGGAGACTTTGCCGCTGGCGTATTCCCGCTTTCTGAGTGTCACTTTAACTGCGCCCATTTTGCTTTCTGTTTGTGAGAAGGGTACGGACCTCTTCTCTGTTGAAGTATACAAAATTACCAAATTTTACTCTTTCGATTCCGTTCTCCTTGAAAATTGTGTAGAGGTGGTTGCGTGAGAGACCGTAGGTAGCGGTGATTTCTTTCATTGTGATGTATTTGTCTGTGTCGGTATTCGTGCCTCTGGCATTATCCCATTGGCGTTTGGCGACGTATGTCGTGCCGTTCTTGCGCTCGCGTGTGATTTTGTGGGCCCTGCAGAAGTCGCAGATAGATTCGGTGCGCATTCCGGTCTGTTCGCGGAGCTGGTCGAAGGTGTACCATTTTTCGGAATCGGTGTAGTCTTCACGGGTGAAGATCTTGTCTATCTGTGCCTTGTCGTAGAAGTTCTTGCATCCGATGGTGCGTGGCTGGATGCCGAGACGCTTGGTGGTGGAGTGGAGCCAGCTCAGGGTGATGCCGTATTCCTCCATTATTTGCTCTTTGGTCATCCAGTTGGTGAGGATGTCCTCTTTTTCGGTGATAGTTGTGTCTTCAAGTGTGACTTGTCGGTTCGCTGCCTTGTCGAGATCTTCTCTGGAGATGCGGACCGTGCGGTCGGTAAAGCGCTTGAGTGGGATGGAGTTGAGTTTAATGATGCGGTAGAGAGTGGTGCGTGAGATTTGCATCAGTTTGGCGGCATCGGTGAGTGTCAGGAAATTCTTGTCGAGCAGGGCTTGGCGCTGGAGTTCTCGTACTTCCTTGGTGGTGGATTTGAGCCGGTCGTTTCTCTTGCGGAGCTTGTCGGCAAGTCTGGAGCATCGGTGCGAGCAGTAGGCTGTCGCCGATGTGTAGGCGATGAATTCTTTTCCGCAGTGTTGGCAGATTTTGCGGTAGGTTCTTCTTGGTGTGTCCATAGCGGGGCAATTGGGCTACATCTACGGTTTTCGGTGTCCATCTTTGTTCAACGTTGTTCAACGTTGTCCAACCTGCGGAGTTCCTTGGCACGGTGGTCGGAAAGACGTGAAATCTTGTACCGTATAAGGTACAAATGCGGTACAAATTATGACAAAAAAGCGTAGAAATGCATTAAAAACCATTAAATTGTTAAACATCTATTCCGGAGATAAGATGCTGATATTTAATGGTTTTGTGCTATATTTCGATGTTTGTTGATATTGGGCTACTTTCCGATGCAAAACTTCCGAAATATATTCCCCAAAACTTCATCCGTGCTTATCTCCCCGACGATCTCGCCGAGATGATACAGCGCCTCGCGGAGGTCCTGCGCGATCAGATCGGGCGGCAGCGTCGCCACTTGGAGACCGTCGCGGACACGCCCGAGAGCCGTTGCGGCACGCGACAGCGCCTCATAATGGCGGATATTCGTCACCAGGGTTTCGTCGGTGTCACCTGTGATGCGGCGGCCGATTTCTGCAAGGGCTTCGGTCAATTCCGTGAGGCCGGAACCCGTTTTGGCAGATATGGGAATCATCTTGGTGACGATGCCTTTCTCGCGCAAGGCGGCTTCAATTCTTGCCATTTTTCCGGCCTTGCCGGCACAACCAGCCTCGGAACCAGTCTCGACATAACCCGCCCCAGAACCAGTTCCAGCAAAACCGGCCCTAGAACCAGTCCCAGCAAAACCAGCCGCCACAGACTCAATGCCGTCGACATCGCACTTGTTGACCAACAGCAGAAACTCACGCCCGTTCCCACAAGCATTGACCTTGCTCCAGATATACTCGGCGTCGGCCAGAACCGAATCCTCGCCACGTGACAAGTCAGTCATTCCCAGTACAATAGACGCCTCATGCAATTTGCGGAAAGTGCGCTCGATGCCGATTTTCTCCACCACCTCGTCCGTCTCTCGTATGCCGGCGGTATCAATGAAACGGAACATCACGCCGCCTAGATTGAGCGTCTCCTCGATCGTGTCGCGGGTCGTGCCGGCTATATCGGAAACGATTGCCCTTTCCTCGCCCAGAAGCACATTCAGCAAGGTACTCTTGCCGGTATTCGTCGCGCCTACAATCGCCACCGGAACGCCGTTCTTGATGGCATTGCCGCGGCTGAAAGAATCCGTCAGACGGACTATATGGGTCAATGTCTCTTCTACCAATGCCCCTAATTCTGAGCGACTTGCGAACTCTACATCCTCCTCGCTGAAATCCAGCTCAAGTTCCAGTAGGGAAGTCATTGTCAGAAGCTTTTCCCTGAGGGTTTTCAGCTCCGAAGAAAAACCGCCTTTCAGCTGATTCATTGCGACACGATGGGCTGCGGCGCTTTGGGAGGCAATGACATCGGCGACAGCCTCGGCCTGGGCCAGATCCATCTTGCCGTTGACAAAAGCTCGGCGCGTGAACTCGCCAGGAGCGGCAATACGTGCGCCGGCATTGACAAGAAGCTCGAGAACCGCATTGACGATGAACCTGGAAGCGTGGCAGGAAATCTCCACGGAATTCTCGCCGGTATATGAGTGCGGCGCGCGGAACACGCTGACTATCACATTGTCCAGCACACTTCCGTCGTCCGCGAAAATCGTCCCGTAGCGGAGCCTGTAGCCTTCGGTCTCCGACAAGGATTCACCTTTTACGTCAATGACCTTGTCGGCGACTGCCAATGAATCTTCGCCGCTGACTCTGATTATGGAAATTGCGCCGGTGCCGGGAATCGTGGCAGGCGCACATATTGTGCCGTCCGTAAAAATACCAAGTTCACGCATGTCAAATCGCTTTTTGAACTTGCAAAGTTACATAAAAATTTCTTATCTTTGCGACTTATGGAACTGAAACATATGCAAAGAGACTCGATTGATTTCGGCTCGGACAACATTCCGAAGCTGTTCGGCAAGATGCTTATGCCTACACTTTTGGGCATGCTCTGCATCTCCTTGATGACGATAATTGACGGTGTTTTCATCGGACACGGCGTCGGAAGTGACGCATTGGCAGCCGTAAACATTTTCTCGCCGTTCTGGCTCCTTATGACCGCCATCGGACTGATGCTCGGCATCGGCTGCTCGGTCGTATCGTCCATACATCTGTCTCAGGACAACGAGAAGGCCGCCAGAATCAATATGACCCAGACCATCATATTCGGAACGGCATTGACATTGACCATAACCATTCTGGTACAATGCTATAGCACGCAGACCGCGTACCTGCTCGGTTCCTCAGACCGGCTCCTGCCGCATGTGCTTGACTATCAGCGCTGGCTGTCATTGGCATTCTGTGCAATGTTCATCCAGTCGGTGGGACTTCTCATCATACGCCTCGACGGGTCCCCGACCTACGCCATGTTCACATCCTCGATACCGGCGATTCTGAACATCGTCCTGGACTACATTTTCCTCTTCGTCCTCGACAAAGGGCTTACAGGCGTCTCATTCGCCACATTCTTAGCTCTATGGTTCGGCGCCGGCATGGTCATTTTCTACATACTTTTCCTGTCCAGGTCAATGAAATTGTACCGGCTGAAGTGGTCGCTGAAAAGCCTCTGCCTCTTCGCCAGAAATATCGGCTACCAGTTCCGTCTCGGCTTTTCCGCATTTCTCGGAGAATGCAGCATATCGGTGCTGATGTTCGTCGGCAACTACGTGTTCATGAGGTACTTGGGCGAAGACGGCGTGGCGGCGTTTTCCATCGCCTGCTACATCATGCCATTCATTTTCATGACCGGCAATGCCATTTCGCAATCTGCGCAGCCGATAATCAGTTTCAACCACGGCGCAGGAAAGCGAGGCAGGGTAGTGGAAGCCCGTAAAGTCGCATTGCTCACCGCCGCGGGGGCCGGAATCCTGCTGTCGTCCGCACTCGCATTCGGCGTGAAATACGTCGCGGCGCTGTTCCTCAGCACCGACACTGCCGGCTACCGGATCGCATCCGCCGGCATTCCTCTGATGGCGACAGGATTCGTATTTTATATTGTCAATGTTACCGTGATCGGATATTTCCAGAGCGTGGAACGTGTCTGGCCTGCAACAATTTACTCATTGGCCCGCGGTCTTGTCTTCCTCGTGCCGTCGTTCCTCATCATGCCCCATGTCGCCGGCACCCCGGGAATCTGGCTCGCCCTCCCCGTATCAGAAGCACTTACCTTCATTTTAATCGCCGTCAGCTACTTCCTCTCCCGAAAAATGCGATAATCTGTTATAATTCATTATATTTGTCTCATTAGCAAGACAATAACCAATGAACAATATAGCATTTGTCGATCTGGAAATTGACGGGAAAGGCAAAATCATGGATGCCGGAGCCGTAATGGCCGGAAAAAAGCTCCACACCTCGCGCATTGCGGAATTCGTGAAATTCATCAGCGATGCGGACTTCCTGTGCGGCCATAACATCGTCGAACACGATTATCAATACCTGAAACCCTTTCTGGACAAGGATTTCAAGCTGATCGACACGCTATATCTGTCGCCGCTGCTGTTTCCGAGAAAGCCGTACCACAAACTGCTGAAGGATGACAAACTCCTCTCCGACGAGCTCAACAATCCGCTCAATGATGCCGTAAAAGCCAAGGAACTGTTTGAGGATGAGGTCAATGCGTTCAAGAACATTGCCCGGCCGCTGCAACAAATATACTACGAACTCACGCGCGTCGAGGTTCATTTCACCGGCTTCTTCGAAGCGCTCGGGTACGCGCCTGAACGGCGTCCGTTTTTCCTTCGGAAATCCGTTTCGGACAATGTGAAAGAGGCCCTGACCGGCCTGATTTGTGACAATGCGGATGTTTCCGGAGCGATTCGGGCCAATGCTGTCGCATCCGCTTATGCGGTCGCGCTGGTTTCCACTGACGACAGAAATTCAATAACTGCTCCGTGGGTGCTGAAAAATTATCCTGATACAGAGCGCATTACAAGGCAGTTGCGGGAATGCAATTGCGGCAGATGTCATTATTGCACAAGTAAAAGAAACCCTGAAAAAGCATTGAAACGCTGGTTCGGGTATGACCATTTCCGGAAATTCGGTGGCGAGCCCTTGCAGGAAAATGCCGTAAATGCTGCATTGGAAGGGCAATCCATTTTGGCAATCTTTCCCACGGGAGGCGGAAAATCATTGACATTCCAGATTCCTGCGCTGATGGCGGGGGAGTCGGTGCGCGGTCTGACGGTCGTCATTTCGCCGCTGCAGTCACTCATGAAAGACCAGGTGGAGAATCTGGAAAAGAAAGGCATTGCCGATGCCGTCTATATCAATGGCCTGCTGTCTCCGATAGAGCGGAAAAATACGCTTGACAGAATAGTTTCAGGTGAAGCATCACTTTTGTATATAGCTCCTGAGTCATTGAGGTCCAAGACGATAGAGAAGGTCCTGCTGGGAAGGACTATCGTCCGCATAGTCATCGACGAAGCCCATTGTTTTTCAGCTTGGGGACAGGATTTCCGCATAGAATACATGCATATCGCTGATTTCATACGCCAGCTGCAGAAGAAAAAAGGACAGTCTTCGCCGATTCCGGTATCTTGCTTCACGGCTACGGCCAAGCCCAAGGTGGTCAGCGACATAACGGATTATTTCAGGGACAGGCTGAATCTGGAACTGAAACTTTATACGACGGATGCAGCCAGGACCAATCTTCATTATTCGGTGCTGTATCGCGGCAACAACGAGAAATATCCGACATTGCGAAGCCTTCTGTATGATAGCCGGGGCCCGGCAATCGTCTATGTCACAAGGACCAGGAAAGCGGAAGAAATCGCCAAGCGTCTGACGCAGGACGGTTTGGAGGCCAAGGCATTCCATGGTCAGATGGAGATTGAGGAGAAAGTCCAGGCGCAGGATGATTTCATGAACAACCGTGTGCGCATTATCGTCGCCACGTCTGCTTTCGGAATGGGCGTGGACAAGAGCGATGTCCGCCTCGTGGTCCATTATGAAATATCGGATTCCCTGGAAAACTATATACAGGAAGCAGGCAGGGCGGGACGAGATGTAAATTCCAATGCTGACTGCTACGTCCTTTACAATGACGACGACCTGAACCGCCACTTTACATTGCTCAACCAAACCAAGTTGACACTCAGCGAGATAAATCAGGTATGGCGTGCAATAAAGAATCTGACGTCCAGGTACAGCACCATCAATATTTCCGCGCTTGAAATCGCCCGGAAAGCAGGTTGGGATGAAATCCGCGACGTCGAAACCAAGGTAAAAAGTGCGATAGCCGCCCTGGAAAATGCCGGGTTCATCCGCCGCGGGATGGACAGCCCGAGAATCTACGCTACCAGCATCGTACCGAGGACAATGGATGAAGCGGCCGAATTAATCGACGGCTGCAATGATTTTACGGAGGAGGACAAGGTCAATGCAAGACGCATCATCAAGTCATTGATATCGGAACGGAGCCGCTCGAAGGCCGGTACCGCGGAGGCCGAATCGCGCGTCGACTACCTCTCCGATATGCTCGGCATAGAAATCAGAAAGGTCATAAACGTTGTCGAGAAAATGCGGATGAGCGGCATTCTCGCGAAGGACAATGACATGTATGCGTACCTCCGGACAAGCCAGGTCAGGAAACTTGATTTTTATGGAAAACTGGAGAAATGCATCATTGGCGCCTTGTCCGACAATGAATATAAATTCAGTATCAAGGAGCTGAACGAGAAGGCATTGGCTGAAGGCATATCAAGTTCTACTGTAAAAGATATCCGCACGATATTGTATTTCTGGATTATCCGGAACTACATGGAAAAGACGTCTCTTTCAGAAGAATATATCGAAATCCGCATCAGGATGCCTCGCGAAAGGCTGGCGCAGTCGGCAGAGAACAGGCTGTCCGTCACGCGATATATCTTGGAACAGTTCAAGTCCCAAGCTCAGGAAGAAGGTCATGACATCAGTGTGAATTTCTCATTGGCCGAACTTGTCGAAGGATATAATTCAAGCTACCTTTTCCAGACCGGACAGGCCGGCATTGAGGATATTGAAGAAGCCTTGCTGTTTCTGGCGAAGACCGGCATAGTCAGCATCGAAGGCGGATTCATGGTGCTGTACAACAAGATTGAACTTGAACGCCTGAATTTCGACAACAGAAGCCGCTATAAGAAAGAGGATTACAAAAATCTTGACGACTTCTACCGGCAGCGCATACAGCAGATCCATATTGTCGGCAAATATGCGAACATGATGGTCGCCGACGAGAAAAAGGCGTTGGAATATGTCCACGACTACTTCACCATGGACTTCAAGGCGTTCATCAAACGCTATTTCGACGGCAAGGAAGCCGAGGAAATCAACCGCAACGTAAGCAAAAAGAAGTACGATGAGATTTTCGGCAGTCTGACCGGGGTGCAGAGCAGCATCATCAATGACAAGAATTCCCGTTTCATAGTCGTGCCGGCCGGTCCGGGAAGCGGAAAAACCTATGTTCTGGTCCGCAAATTGGCCTCCCTCATATTGATGGAAGACATAAAATCCGAGCAGCTGCTGATGCTGACTTTTTCACGCGCAGCCGCCACGGAATTTCACGCACGTCTCGCCCAACTGATTGGCAGAGCTGCCAAATACGTGGAAATCAAAACATTCCATTCATATTGCTTCGACCTGCTCGGAAAAATAGGCACTGTCGAGGATTCGGACCATGTAGTAAGTGATGCCGTAACCGCGATAAGGGAAGGGAAGGTGGAACGCAGCCAGATCACCAAATCCATACTCGTCATCGATGAAGCGCAGGACATGAGCGCAGACGAGTTCGCCCTCGTGGAAATGCTTATAAATCTAAACGAAGACATGCGCGTAATCGCAGTAGGCGACGACGACCAGAATATCTACGAGTTCCGCGGCTCCGACTCAAGATACATGCGACGGCTGATCTCGATGGGCGCGACCGTCTACAACATGACGGAAAATTTCCGCAGTTCCGACGAGGTCATAGCTGCCGCCAATGCGTTCGTGACCAGCATCCCGTACCGGCTGAAAGCCGTCCCTATAAAGGGCGTCCAAGACTCCCGCGGCAATGTCAATGTCCGTTTCCATCGTGCCTCCAATTACGAGCAAGCCATTGTCAATGAAATCGTTACGGATGATTACGACGGCCGCACCTGCGTATTGGCATTGACCAATGATGATGCACTGATTCTATCAGCATTGCTGAACCGTCATGGCCGCAAGACACGTCTTATACAGTCGAAGGAAGGATTCAGCCTGACCGACCTGGCCGAACTGCATTTCTTCCTTTCCCTTGTGCGGAAGCCGGGATGCATCGACATTGACGAATCCGAATGGGAAAAAGCGAAAGCTGCGCTTCGAGAACAATATTCTGACAGTCAATATCTTGATGTGGCATTGAATTGTATTGCCGGCTTCGAATCGGAAGGAAAGCATCTTTATTTGTCGGATTTCGAGTCTTATCTCCGCGAGTCGCAGCTGGAGACTTTCATCCCCGGCGGCGATTCGGAAATCATCGTTTCGACCATCCACAAGGCCAAAGGCCGTGAGTTTGACAATGTCTATGTCTCCCTCAAAGGACTTCGCGTGATCACCGACAAGGAGCGCCGTGCCGTCTATGTAGCCATGACCCGGGCCAAGAAAAACCTCTCCATACACTACGACAATCCGGCATTGTTCGACCGCAATGTGCTGTCTGCCGTCAATTACGCAATGGACGAAACCGACTATGGCCAGCCGGCGGAAATCCTTATACAAATGGGCCATAAAGACGTGGTTCTCAATGCTTTCATGAACAAGCGCATTGATTTCGCCGCCATTCATTCAGGGTGCGTCCTCAATGTCGGCGACGACGGTCTTTACATGGGCTTCACTCGTGTCGTGAAATTTTCCGGGGCTTTCACCAAAAAACTCCAGGCCCTGGGCGCCAAAGGCTACATCCCGTCCTCCGCCAAAGTCCGCGTCCAGGTTTTCTGGCACCACGAAGACAAGGATGTTACCCCGCCGAAATGGCATCATTACATGATACTTCTTCCGGATATGGTTCTGACAATGAAAACCCCGAAAGCTTAGAGCCTCCGGGGGTAACATGGTTTTATATTTTCATGCGATACATCATCGTGTGACGTATGCTTTCGGTGATGTTGTGGAATACGACGTAGAGCCATTTTCCTTTGAAAGCAAGTCCTTCAGGCTCGTTTTCCTGGTCCTGAAAATCCACGACAGTTTCTCTTTCTCCTGTAGCCAAGTCGATGATATGCAGTTTGTTGCCATAAGGCGAGCAACCATCTGGAAGATATGCCTTTCCGCCTTTGATGACGCTACCTTGACTGATCATAAGACCTTCAATTTCAATGGTCTGAAGCACGTCATCTTTAGTGAAATGCACCTCTCCGTTCTCATCGGAATCAGACAATTTCGGCAACGGAAGTTTTTTCAGGTATTTCGTTCCGAAATGACGGCCGCCGTAAACATATATGAACCCGTTTTCCGCATCCACAATCCAGTCCATGGCAATCTTGAACTCATCAGAATCATAGAAAAGCCTCTGGACTATCTTGGATCCTTCAGTCGTTATATCCGTCACGTAGCAGCTCTTTTGGCCCAGGCATTCGCAAACGTACAGGAGAGGGAACATTGAATCTTTTGAGTATTTCTCTTTTCCGAAACCTGCGCTGTTGCAATGTGACGTATTCCCCTCAAGCATGAACGAATTCACATACTCGTTCTTCTTCATGTCGAGGACAATGCACATGCCTCTGTTCCGCAGAGAGAATCCATAACGTCCGCTGATTGCAAAACCTTGAGGGGCTCCTTTCAGCTGGATGTCCTCCGGAAGGACATTGTCATAATCGTAAACCAGTTCGCTCTTGGATGGAGGAATGCCGGGAAGTTTTTCGATTTTTTTCTCCTGGGCTGGCGATGAGAGTGTTGCCAGCAGCAGGAGTGATGTTGTCAATGCTGTGAATTTCATATAGTTGAATGTTATTTTGAAATTTTTGATCCTGTGTAGTTGTCAGCCTTGCCATATTTGAATGCCAGCGAAACCACTGTCCCGGGAATATCGCTGATGTGAGCCTTGACCATCTTGTCATAGGTTTCCGGATCAATGTTGTTCTGCCTGATGGAGGTAAGAGTTTTCTTTGCCAGATCGCAGATGAACAGGTGCCCGTCAGAGAAAGCCACGCCGAGCTGACTGGCATTGCCGTTCTGGATCATTGAAACAATTTTGCCTGAAGGTGCGTTGCTGTCCTTGCTGAAATCATGGTAGAGATATACGGTTCCAGTGTCGAAATGATAAAAGTATACCCTGCTGCCGACATTGAAGAAAACATAGAGTTCATCGTTGTAGTCAGTGCCCGAGCCGCGCGGGATACAGAACTGGGAATCAGCGTCAATCGCATAACCGGTAATGGACTTCTGCTGCAAGTCCGACACTGTAATATGGGAATTGGCGTTATTCAGATCCAGTTTCAACGTATTGACACAGAGTGAACCGGCCCTTTCCAGCACATTGGCCAGACGCAGCGACCGCATGACCCCTTCCTGATATGTCTGGGCGTAACGCATCTTCACATCGGCCGCCATACCGGCGCAGAAATCGAGACCTTCTTCGAATTCCACATCGGCTGCCTTGTCGAAGGCAGGAATCTGGAGCGGAATTGTCGTGGTCGTGTAATATGCCAGCCATCTGTTATGTGCACCGTCAAATAATGGGGTGAAATATGAATTCGCGCCAGGGAATGTCATGTAGGTGAACTTTGCAGGGCCGCCTGCAGAAATATAAGGCTCCGTGGAGTACATGCCGCTCTGGAATGCAGCGGAATAGCCGGTCTTGCTGATTCTGTCATATATGTTGCCGTTCTCCGTCAAAACCAGATCCGGTCCGCGGTGAGTGTAACCGATGGCCTTAATCTTGAAGCTGCCGTCTTCGGCAGGGAATTTTCCTCCGATGAATTCGTCAGCTACATTGATGACTTTCTTGAATGAAGAACCGTCCAGGACTACAGAACCCTCTCCTCCGTTCTGGATGATGGTCACCTGGTCTGTCTTGCGGATACCCTGGCAGGCGATGCCGACGGGAGAAGAACCGAGCGGTGCGCCCGGGAACATCGTGGCATATATATCAGGATAAGACTTGAACGTGCTCAGGTTCACGAAGCTGAGTTTGGACGATCCGTCAGCTCCCTCTGAAAGAACCAGCCAGCCCAGGAAGAATTCGCTGTTGGCCGTCATCTTGAAATCACGGCCATATACGAGTCCCGTTTTCTTGTCTGTCATCTGAAAAGTCAGATAATGGTCGCCAGCTTCCGTAAACAGATGCTTGAGAACGCGTTCCGTAGATATGACTTCCCGTCCATTGTCTGTCCATTTATAGTTGTAGTCAGCCTCTGAAGTGCCGCCCCATTCGATTACAGGCTCGTAAGTGCCTTCCACGCCGACAGAGAAGGAAATGGCATCATCTGCCGCGATGCTGACTCCAGCGAGCGGAATCTGAAAATCCCGCGAATCATCCTTGTAGCATGAGCTGACTGCTGCAGTAAATGCCAATAAGGATATGATATATTTAAGTTTCATCGTATCAATCATTTATGTTAACAACATTTTTCATCAGGCAATTACGGTAATTTCCGTCCCGTCTTCTTCCAATGCCGGATTGCCGGCCGCCTTCCTGTCTTCGAGATATTTCTTGAACACCAATGTGTAATGACGTATCAGACTATTGTCAGCCCCGTCAAGATCCACCTTTACGACTTCCAGAAAGAGCTTGTACTTCGCATCGGAATACGGACCGAGATAATACGCGCTTACCGAAGAATTCCACCATGAAGGTTTGACGAGATTGTTGTGGAACCAGATTATCGCGACCCTTGAATCGGTCATGCCCAATTTGAAATCGGGAGTCTCCTCCAATCCCAGCACGATTCTCACTTTCTCATTATCCAGTTTGGAGGAATAGTTCAGCTTTACGTAGAATGTATCCACCTGGCTTTCCGGACGGAATGTGAATTTTTCCGCCAATGAGTAATCTCCATCTCCCGCAGTGGTGTATTCTTTCAGCACATTGACGGAAAAAGTCCCTTCGGAAGTGCTGTAACCGGTACTTTTTACTACGATAGGGTATTCGATCACCTTCTGTCCGGGATAGGAATAGAAAGATACGTCAGAAGAATCTTGTTCCGCCTTGGCGAAATAAATATATCGTTCTCCAGACACCTCTTTGTACGGAGGTATATTCTCTTTGGCGCATGCCGCCACAATCAGCGCAGCCGCCAATAATATCTTTGTATATTTCATTTCAAGTCCCTCCATTAATAATACGCAGTCTCTGAATCAGGAATCGGCAGCACGTACCAATCAGACGTGACCGTCTTTCCTGCAGGAGTGCCATCGTAGATTACATGCCAGTCAAGCTTTTTCAAGAAACAGTAAGTCGTACCGCGTGTGAGAAAGTCCCGCTGGGCTTCATTTACCAATGTATTCATGAATGAATCCAAATCAGTGTCGGAAAGCGGAGCTGTGCATCCTCTGGCATCGCGGATCTTCTTGAGCGTGGCATCCGCTCCGGCAATATCACCGTCATGTGCCTGACATTCAGCCTTGATATAGAATACTTCAGGCAATTCCATGACTGGAAGAAGCGGGTTGCTGTATTGGCTGACGGTCCTGTTTTCCGACTTGTCCCAGACACGGTAGGTCTTGGTCGAAGAATTATACAATTCAGTATAGCGGTAGTCCGTAGACTCGTCGCCGGCAAAAAGATATTTCAGTTCCACCATTTTGTTGTACGACGTACCTGCAATAGACGTGTAATTGTCACAAACCTGGTCGTTCCAGAATGCGCATATAGGTTCAGGCCTGCGTTTTCCGTCAACACGTCCCGTCGTCGCCTTCGGATTGGAATTGTACAGGTTGAACTGGTATTCCACCACCCAATCATTGATGATGGTATCCGCATAGATTTCGGCATTATCGAAATCTCTCAGGTAAGAGTAAACCCTGGCGAGCAAGCCGGTTGCGCTCCAATAATTGAAGCGGTAGCCTCTGAATGCGAAAAATCCGTCTCCGAAAGCATTGTCTCGCTTGCCTCCGTTGGAATGAATGTTGCCGACGCCCTGGAAAAGTACATAATCCATGTTGTCAAGGCGCATCGTTCCCGAGACGAAATTACTCTTGTTCCTGAGTTCGTCAATGTCGATGGGCGCAAGCTGCTCCTGCGCATACTTCAAATCTTCGATGACCAGGTCAATGTATTCCTTCATGGATTTGTACGCCGGCTTCAGGTCAGGATAAGAAGTGACATACGGAAGAGCCTGTCCGTCATAACCTGTAACAGGAGCAGGAACGAAAAGCTGCAGCATCTCGAAATGCAGAAGACCGCGTATGCCTCTGGCTTCCGCCATAATCATCTGCTTTTCCCACGGATATTCGAATGACTCGTCACAATCTTCGATTTTCTGCAGCAATTCATTGCAGTTGGCAATAGCATAATAAGCCTTGCTCCAGATGGTATTTGAAAGGCTGCGTGCAGCACTGTTGTCGAAACTCTCCCCGTTGAGAATTGCACGGTAGGATGTAACGCAGTTTCCCGCTTTGTAGTTCCAGCTCAATGTGCTTTTGAGACCCCACGTAAGTTCCTGTCCGTAGAGGGAAGATGAGGCCAATGTCTTATAAATGCCGACCAAGGCACTTCTGTAGCCTTTCGTGGATGCAAATGCATCATCTTCGAAGACTTCCTCTTCGGAGCCCACATTCAGCCAATTGTTGCATGACACGGACATCATAAGAATGGCCAATATGCAATATATTATTCTTGTCTTTTTCATAACTGAGCAATTATAAGGTTACATTCAAGCTGATGTTGAAGGATCTGGCGTATGGATAGGTGGTTCCACGCTCCTGCCTGATGGAAGATACGGTAAATATGTTTTCAGCATTGAACTGAAGACGCAGAGCATCGATTCCGATCCGTTTTATCAGATTATGGTCGAACTGGTAACCGAGCGACAGCGAAGACATCGTCATTTCATTGTCATTCTGGACAAATCTCGATGTGGGTCTGGTCGTATAGGTGCGGTCCTTGATGCTCTTGAGAGTCGCATTGTCTCCAGGCTTGATCCATCGGTCAGTCAAGATGCGCACGTCGCCGTTATATTTCTCCAAATCGACATTTTCGATGGAAACCAGGGTGCTGTTATACGCCTGGCCTCCACATCGGAAAGCCATTGTCGTGTAAAGCGTCCAATTGCGCCAGCGGAGATTGAAACCAAATGAACCGGACAGTTTCGGGTCATAGTCGCCCAAGCATTGTTGCTCTGAAGAAGACCAATCGTAAGTAACTGTACCGTCGCGTTTTACGTAAAGCTCTTTTCCGTTCGCGGGGTCAATGCCGAGGGATTTCATGCCGTAAATGGCAGAAAGCGAATTTCCGACTTCATATTTGGTGAAAGGCTGGCTGTATTTGCTGTCTGACGATGAAGACGAATATCCCTTGAAGAACGTGTCGATGCTGGAGTTGTAGTCCTTCAACGCATCGCCTATCTCCTTGATGGTGTTGGTGTTCCTGTTCATATAAGTAAACACGTACACATCCCAGTCACGATTGGAAAATGCTCTCACATTGACCCTGATGTCAGCACCTTGGTTCAATACTTTTCCGAGGTTTCCCTTATATGACGTAAATCCTGAAGAAGACGGGATGGAAACGGATTCTACCTGGTCGGTAGTCAGCTCATGATACCAGTCGAACATGACGGTTACTGCATTTTGCAGGAATGAAAGTTCGGTACCGACATTGAGCTTGTTTACCTTTTCCCATTTAAGATTTTCATTGCCTAGAGCCTTCAGGGACATTCCCCACTGGTCGATATAAGGATTGTCATACATGATTTCATATGTGGTCCTGGCCTGGTACGGGCTGAAATTTGCCTTTCCGGTCACACCGTAGGTAGCTTTGACCTTGAACCTGTCCATCCAGCTCACATTTTTCAGAAATGCATAATTGTGGAGGTTCAGTCCTGCTCCTGAAGACCAGAAAAGTCCCATTTTCTTTTTTGCGCCGAAGGCTGAAGACCCCTCATATCTTCCTGAAATGTCCAGAAGATAAATATCATCGTATGACCAGTTGCCCTGGAGATATGTGCCGAAACGGCGGGAATTGCTGTCGCTGAAAGTTGGCTTCTCCTTGATTTTGAGCGCATTGCTCGGCGAAGCCTTGGCTCCTTCCACGAATCCCAGATACGTCGAATATTGCGAGCTGGAGTTGGTTTCCGACGCTTCAACACCAAGGGAGGCATTGATGTTGTTCTTCTTTAGATTCCTGTTATAGGAGAGCATTCCGTTCAATGTCCACCTTGAGGAACGGATGTCGCCATCCTTATATTGTCCTTTCTCTTTTACATCGGTTTTCGTGTACACGCCTGACGCAGGGTCTGTAAAAGTACCGTCATCCTGAACCTTATATGAGGCGCTGAAAGTTCCTTTGGCCATGAGGTAAGGCGTGATGTTCCATCTGAGGCTGAGGTTGTCGATGAATTCACGGTAGGATGACTTGCTGAAACTGTTCAGCGTAGCTTCATAAAGAGGATTGGTCACATACACCGGCTCACTGATGGATGAACGGATGTTCCTATATATGCTGAACACTTTATAGTAATGATCCGTATCCGGGTCGACCGGCGAAAGGTAAGGTTTCATCCTCACATAGTCGGAAAATGACCCGTAAGGGGAGTCTGATGCGTTCACGACATTGAAAGAAGCCTTGTTTCTGATCTGCAGCGTGCGGTAGCGGTAGTCCAGCGACATGGACGCGCCGTAGGTCTTTCTGGAAGAACCTTTCATGACTCCATCCTTGCTTTGGTAATTTATGTCCGCACTCCAGCGAAGCGCGTCCGAACCGCCGCTGACGGAAAGATAATGCTTATGGTTCAATGCCGTACGCACCGGTTTTGCAATCCAGTCGGTATCCACGCCTCTGATTACATTGTTGTACAGTTCGCCATAGTTGATGAGACCGCCGGCATTCTTGTCATCGGCCGTCGCCTCGAACAGTCCGGCATAATATTCAGCTTCCAATGCTTGCTTGGCATTCATCAGATGATAGCTGCCCAGATCCGGAATTTCCACGGAAGTGGTGTTCGAATATGTGAGATGGACAGCACCAGGTTCAGGCGTAACTGTCTCAATGACAATGACTCCATTGGCAGCTCTGGAACCATAGACGGCCGTTGCGGCTGCATCTTTAAGAGTAGTGACGCTTTTCACGCGATTCATATCCAAGTCGTAGATCGTGGCTTGGTCCACTTCGAAACCATCCAATATGAAGACAGGTGCGCTAGGATTGTTTTTCAATGCGAATTCACTCACGTCTCCGGTTACCTTGTCCAGTTCCTTGACTTCGGATACCCCGGAACGTCCTCTTATATAATATTCTGACATATTGTTCGGGTTAGAGCCCTGAGCATTGTCAGTAATCATTTTGAAGGACGGGTCGAATGCGCTAAGCGCCTTCATCAAGTCGGTCGTGGAGACCTTCATCAAGTCTTCCCGTCCCACGGTTGTGGATGTTCCTGTGAAGCTGTCCTTACGGATGTTGGCATAACCGGTCACGACGACGTTGTCCAGACTGTTGGAGTCGTCTTCCAATGTGATTTTAATTCCGTCATGAAGTGAAGAATAGGGGATTTCCTTCGGCTTCATTCCGACAAATGAAAAGACGATTACGGTAGAAGGTGCCGGTTTCAGACGAATCGTGAATTTGCCGTCCACATCCGTTGCAACACCGTTTGCAGTGCCTTTTACCAGAACTGAAGCGCCTGGCAGAGGTTCGGAAGATTTGTCCAAAACTGTACCCGTCAAGGTTACAGCAGCTCCTGAAGAAGCATCTTGGGCATCAACTGTCATAGTGGACAATAAACACCATGACACGAGAATCAATACGATTCTCAGTGAGTAAGTTCGTTTACCCATAGGCAATTGTTATTGAATAAGTTTACATTAAGTCCCTTACAATGTCGGAATAAAAATTTACATATACAATGTTTTTTTCGAAGAAACCGTTTCAACATTTTCCCCCATTGATTAAATTTGCACTTACGAAACGAAATATAAACCATATAAAAATGAAAACAAGATTATTGACATTTGCATTGATGATGTCTGCGGTCGGAACTTATGCGCAGACACCGGAGTACCTTCCTACGTGGCAGGAAGGCTATTTGGACATTCATACCATCGCCACCGGAAGGGGTGACGCGGCATTGATAGTGATGCCGGACGGTACGACAATGATGATTGATGCCGGGGACAATGCGAAAGCGAAAGATACCCAACATCCGGATGCGTCCAAAATGCCGGGCGAGTGGCAGGCCATCTATATCAAGCATTTCCTGTCACAGTTGCCGGATAAGGAAAACCTTGACTATGCCATGGTTACGCATCTGCATAATGACCACATCGGTACAGCCAAGGATATGATTCCGGGGGAGCACGGTTTCGGTCTGTCCGGAATCACCCAGGTGGGAAGCCTGATACATTTCAATACTTTCGTGGACAGGGGCTATCCTGACTATAATTTTCCATCCAGAGAAAAAGTGCTTGCTGCCGACAAAGGCTTCATCGAGGAGTGCATGAAATTCGTGAACTACTCGGCTGCCAACGGGACCGACGCCCAGAAATTCCAGGTCGGAAGCAACAGTCAGTTCACTATGGTCAATGACCCTAAGAAATACGCCAAGTCATTCGAAATCAGGAATCTCTGTGCCAACGGAGAGGTGTGGACCGGAAAGGGCAAGAAGTCTGTGAAGATGTACAGCGGCGATCCGCTTCTGTTCGACGAGAACATGAATTCCTGCGCAATCCGTCTCCGCTATGGCAAGTTCTCATATTACAACGGCGGTGACCTTTCAGGTGGCAATTGGCCTCTGTACAAATCCCAGGAACGTGATTTCGAGACCCCTGTGGCCAAAGTCTGCGGCAAGGTGACTGTCATGAAGGCGAATCACCACGGATATTTCGATACCTGCAATGCCTTTTTCATGCAGACATTGTCTCCGAAGGTCATTATCATTGACGCGCGCAGCGAGAATCATCCTGTCGCTTCCACAATGACGAGAATCACGGATCCGCAGGTCTGGAGAGGTGACCGCGACTATTATATAACGGTGGACCAGTCAAGGGAGAAGCTCGGTGAAAAGCTCTGGAGCAATTTCAAGCCGTGGGGACACATTGTCATTAGAGTCTATCCGGGCGGCAACAGCTACCAGATTTTCGTTCTCGACGCCGACACCACCGACTATCGTGTGAAATACAAATCGGAAATAGTTACACTCTAGTCACTCACATGCATTGTCAATACCGGGATGAACCTCGTGAGGCAATAGAACGCGGCGACGGCGGCGATTATACCGCCTACATAACCCACTGAAGCTACGCCGGCATTGGCGCAGACTGTTCCTCCGACGAGGGCTCCTGCACCGATGCCGACATTGTATATACCTGAGTAGATGGACATTGCGATAGCTGTGCCGTGAGGCGCAATCTGGATGATTTCGGATTGGAACGCAAGATTGTAGCTGTTGATGGCGAGTCCCCAGAGGATGCAGACGATGATTATGCAAGCCGGATTGAACGCTGCAGGACGAAGCAGGAGCACGAAGGTGCAGATGCCCAGCAGAGCGAACCTGATGAATGCCAGATTATGCCTGTCATAATATCTGGAGAAGAACCAGCTTCCGATGATTCCCACGACGCCGAAAGCGGAAAGGACCATGGTAATCCAGCCGTCGGAAAGTCCTGCGATCTGGCCGAGGAAAGGTTCAATGTAGCTGTACGCGGTATAATGACCGGTTATGGCGACGATTGTCAGGACATAGATGCAGCGCAGCGCCGGCGACTTCAAAAGCGTAGGCAACGACTTGAAAGACACGTCATTGTCACTCGGTATTTTCGGAAGTGCGACAGCGATGAACATGAAAATTATCGCGGAAACCGCTGCAATGATGAGGAAAGTCGTACGCCAGCCGACCATGAGGCCGATCGCACGTCCCAGCGGCAGACCGACGATCATCGCGACTGACGAGCCCGTAATAATAAGGCTCAATGCCAATGAACGTTTGCCTTCGGGTGCCACACGGACAGCCAGCGGAGTCACGATGGACCAGAATATGGCATGTGCGCACGCGACACCGACTCTCGACAGCATCAGCATGTAATAACCGGATGAAACACCTGAAACTATATGACTGACAATGAATAACGCCACTACCGACAGCAGCAGTTTCTTGTTTTCCGTCTTCGAGAATGCCAGCATCAATGGCAACGAGGCCAATGCCACTACCCAGGCGTAGACGGTAATCAGCAGTCCAGCCTTGGACTCGGTAATCGAAAAATCATTGGCAATATCGGTAAGCAGCCCTATCGGAATGAATTCCGAAGTGTTGAAGATAAATGTCGAAAATGTCAGGCTTATAACCGGAAGCCATCTTAAAAAGGTCCCTCTGACCTTGTCCTGTGCTTTCATAATTCTCCTAAAAAATCGCGCAAAAATAAGTTATTTGAATTTCAATGCAATATGTTAATTCGTTTAAATTAAATTTTAAACGAATTAAACGAAACAATGTCCGGCCACGTCTTTGTAATCGGGAAAAAAAGTCTTAAATTCGCATCCTGAAATATAGAAAACAAATTTCAGACAATGAAGAAAGGAACATTATTCACCATGTCGTGGCCTGGACACCTCCAGGGTCGTTCCATTATTATTTTTATTGACTGACAAATGATTGACCGTTCCCGAAAGGGATGGTCTTTTTTTTATATATTTGATAACTCAAGTTTCGCAAGAGCGAAACACCGCTTATAGAGCCCGCGAGGGCGAGGGTAAGTCCCTACCCTGAGGGGAGGGATTTAGGGAGGGGGTAACGTGAACGCAAAAAAAGTGCGTTGGGCTTACAACCTTCGAATAAGTGATAACCCTCATATTTGTGCTGATGTTCAGCAAGTTTGACAGTTTGCGAAACTTGAGTTTGTATAAGTGGATTTTTGAAACTTGAATAATTGAAATACGAAATGGAAAAAAAACTTCGCGCAACACTCCGTCTGCAGAACGGAATGGAACTGGAAGGATGGTCATTCGGATATGACAAACCATGCAACGGAGAAGTGGTGTTCTCCACGGCAATGGTAGGCTATCCGGAAAGTTTGACTGACCCGTCCTATTCAGGTCAGATTCTCTGTGTCACATATCCTCTTATAGGAAACTACGGCGTTCCGGACGAGGGAGTTGACCAGTATGGCATTTCCAGGAACCTCGAATCAGAAAAGATCTGGGTCCGTGGCCTTGTCATATCTGAATACTCATTGAAATACAGCCATTGGGATGCTGTAAAGAGCCTTGACGAGTGGATGAAAGAGCAGAAAATTCCGGGAATTTATGGCGTGGATACCAGAGAAATCACCAAGATGCTGAGGGACAACGGCTCCATGCTCGGACAGATTGTTCCTGAAGGCGAGTCTGCCGCTGCGGAGATTCCTGATCCGAACAAGGAGAACCAGATAGACATCGTAAGTTGCAAAGAGGTAATTCATTATGGTTCAGGCGACAAGAAAGTCGTATTGGTGGACTGCGGCGTGAAGCACAATATCCTCCGCTGCTTCGTGGACAGGGGAGTGGAACTTATCCGCGTGCCATGGGACTATGATTTCCTTTCACTCGACTATGACGGACTTTTCATTTCCAACGGCCCGGGAAACCCTGAATTCTGCCAGAAGACAGTAGACAATCTGCGTATCGCAATGCAGCAGGACAAGCCGATTTTCGGCATCTGCATGGGAAACCAGCTGATGGCAAGGGCAGCAGGAGCTACGACATATAAGCTGAAATACGGTCACAGAAGCCATAACCAGCCTGTACGCATGATCGGCACGAACAGCTGTTACATCACATCGCAGAACCATGGATATGCAGTTGACGACTCCGCACTCGGAAGCGATTGGGAGCCATGGTTTGTAAACATGAACGACGGCACCAATGAGGGCATCCGACATAAGTCCAAACCGTTCTGTTCCGTACAGTTCCATCCTGAAGCCTCAAGCGGTCCTACAGATACGGAATTCCTGTTCGACGAGTTCATCAGCAAAATCAAATAAATCCACTGAGAAACATGAAAAATCCTAATATAAGAAAAGTCCTCATCCTCGGTTCCGGTGCATTGAAAATCGGACAGGCAGGAGAATTCGATTATTCCGGTTCACAGGCGCTCAAGGCTTTGCGCGAAGAAGGCATTGAGACAGTCCTGATCAACCCGAACATTGCCACGGTCCAGACATCTGAAGGAGTCGCAGACAAGATCTACTTCCTTCCGGTAACGCCTTTCTTTGTGGAAAAAGTCATTGCCAAAGAGCGTCCGCAGGGAATCCTGCTCTCTTTCGGCGGTCAGACGGCATTGAACTGCGGCGTGGAACTGTATGAAAATCACATACTTGAGAAATATGACGTTCAGGTTCTAGGTACTCCTGTCCAGGCTATCATGGACACGGAAGACAGGGAACTTTTCGTGAACAAACTTGATGAAATCAATGTCAAGACCATCAAGTCGCATCCGGCAGAAAACATGGAAGAGGCCCGCAAGGCCGCACATGAATTGGGCTACCCTCTTATCGTAAGAGCCGCTTATGCTCTCGGAGGACTCGGTTCAGGATTCTGCGACAATGACGAGCAGCTTGAGGAATTGTGTACCAAGGCATTCTCATTCTCGCCCCAGGTACTTGTCGAGAAATCTCTCAAAGGCTGGAAAGAGATTGAATATGAGGTAGTCAGGGACAAATACGACAACTGTATAACGGTCTGCAACATGGAGAACTTCGACCCTCTCGGAATCCATACAGGAGAGAGTATCGTTGTAGCTCCTTCCCAGACACTTTCGAACAAGGACTATTACTTCCTGCGTGAACTCTCCATCAGGATCGTGCGCCACATCGGCATTGTCGGAGAGTGTAACGTTCAGTACGCATACGATCCTAATGCCATGGATTACAGGGTGATAGAGGTCAATGCCCGTCTTTCCAGGTCATCCGCATTGGCATCCAAGGCTACCGGTTATCCGCTGGCATTCGTGGCAGCGAAACTCGGTCTCGGCTACGGTCTCTTCGACTTGAAGAACTCCGTTACCAAGACGACTCCTGCATTCTTCGAGCCTGCGCTTGACTATATCGTATGCAAAATCCCGCGTTGGGACCTTTCCAAATTCCACGGCGTATCCAGGAAGATCGGTTCCAGCATGAAGAGTGTCGGCGAAGTCATGGCAATCGGACGTTCATTCGAAGAGGCAATCCAGAAGGGCCTCCGCATGATCGGCCAGGGCGCGCATGGATTCGTGGGCAACAAGGAACTTCAGGTGGCCAATGTCGATGAAGCATTGAAAGAGCCTACCGACAGACGTATCTTTGTGATTTCCAAGGCAATGCGCGCCGGCTACACCGTCGACCAGATCCACGAGCTCACCAAGATTGACAAGTGGTTCCTCGAAAAACTCGAGAACATCGTCTCCACCTACAACGAGATGAATACCTACGACAATGTCGAGTCAATGCCTCTTGACCTTCTGCGCCAGGCGAAATGCCAGGGATTCTCTGACTTCCAGATCCAGAGGGCATTGTTCAAGGACAACGGTGATTTCCGCGCCAACCAGGACATTGTCCGTGCATGGAGAAAATCACATGGCATCGTGCCTGTAGTCAAGCAGATCGACACTCTCGCGGCAGAGTTCCCGGCAGCGACAAACTACCTGTACCTTACTTATAACGGCTCTTTCAATGACATCAAGTTCGAAAATGACGGCAAATCCGTAGTCGTTCTCGGTTCAGGTGCATACCGTATCGGAAGCTCTGTAGAATTCGACTGGTGCTCCGTGAACTGCATTGAAACAATCCGCAAGGAAGGCTACAGGGGAGTGCTTATCAATTATAACCCAGAGACCGTTTCCACGGACTATGACATGTGCGACAGGCTCTATTTCGATGAGCTTACCTTCGAACGTGTGATGGACATCATTGAGCTGGAAACTCCTCATGGCGTCGTGGTTTCCGTGGGCGGACAGATTCCTAACAACCTGGCGCTCAGGCTAGACAAGAACGGCGTTCCTATCCTCGGAACCAAGGCGAAGGACATTGACAAGGCTGAGGACAGGAACAAGTTCTCCAGCATCGTGGATTCCCTCGGTGTGGACCAGCCTGAATGGAGCGAGCTTACGACAATGGATGACGTGGACAAGTTCATCGACAAGGTAGGCTTCCCTGTGCTTGTGCGTCCGTCTTATGTGCTTTCAGGCGCTGCCATGAACGTCTGCTATGATGAGGAACAGCTCAGGCATTTCCTCTCATTGGCATCCGACGTGTCTCAGGAGCATCCTGTGGTCATCAGCAAATTCATGGACCGCTGCAAGGAAATCGAGTTTGACGCTGTTGCGGATGGCGGTGAAATCCTCGCTTACGCAATTTCCGAGCATATCGAGTATGCCGGCGTGCACTCCGGTGATGCCACGATCCAGTTCCCTCCTCAGAAGCTTTACGTGGAAACAGTCCGCAGAATCAAGAAGATTGCCCGCAAGATTGCAGGCGCGCTTCAGATTTCCGGTCCTTTCAATATCCAGTTCCTCGCCAAAGAAAACAAGATCAAGGTCATCGAGTGCAACCTGCGTGCATCACGAAGCTTCCCGTTCGTTTCCAAGGTACTGAAAATCAATTTCATCGAGCTTGCTACCAAGGTAATGCTGGAGAAACATCCAGCTGCACCGCAGAAGAGTGCATTTGACTTGGATTACGTAGGAGTGAAGTCATCGCAGTTCTCATTCGCACGTCTGGAGGAAGCAGACCCTATGCTGGGCGTGGATATGTCATCTACCGGCGAGGTGGGATGTATCGGTGATAACCTGGATGAGGCCCTTCTCAAGTCCATCCTCTCTGTCGGCAATACGATTCCTGCAAAACGTATCTTGCTCTCTACCGGCGATGCCCTCCAGAAAGCTGATATGCTTACAGCATGCAAGATGCTTGCAGAGAAAGGTTATGAGCTTTATGCAACTGGCGGCACATACAAGTATTTCATCGAGAACAGCATACCTTGCCAGCGTGTACTTTGGCCGGCAGAAGCCAAGAATCCGGCAATGGCCAATCTGTTCCCGTCAGCACTCGACATGATCCGCAACAAGGAGGCTGACATGGTAATCAATATCCCTAAGAACTTCAGCGAAGAAGAGCTTTACAACGGTTACCAGATCAGGCGCAATTCCATCGACAGCAATATTCCGCTCTTTACCAATGCCCGTCTGGCGACAGCGTTCATCAGAGCGTTCTGTTCAATGTCAATGGATGACATCCAGATCAAGTCCTGGGACGAGTATTAATAGATATGACACAA
>ULSH01003220.1_pt1 | contig 107238 bp, 92 predicted proteins | sample 1956151 | NCBI WGS metagenome assembly ULSH01 (sample SAMEA4835702, study PRJEB28245) | human gut metagenome | biome: gut microbiome; material: fecal sample | place: Denmark | collected 2008 | reverse complement strand
AATTTTTAACAAAAAATCACAATTTATTGTTGACATTTACATTAATTATTATTATAAATATGTTGTTAAATTACTCTGACACGGTCTTGTCATACGGCTTCTGTGCCTCTGATGACTGGGTATGCTGAGCATTAGTCTCCTGCTGACTGACAGTTGTCGGCTGTGTCTCTCCAGAATCATTCTTCTGTGTCTGTGCCTCAGTCTCCTGAGGTCTGTCATCATTCGTGACAGCTTCTGTGTCAGCCTGTGTCTGATTGTATTGTGAAACGTTATTATTCTGTATATTACTGCTTCCATTCACATTATCAGTCGGGTCTCTATATGCATCATCAGCTATCCAGCTTATGCCTTCAACTTTAATGTCCGAACTGATATCAAAATCATCAACTATCTCTACAGTTGTCTTCGCACCGCAATTCTCATATATCCACTTGGCATTGGCACATGTCATAAGGATTGAACCTTCCGACACATTCTGACCTATGGCATTGTATGACCTTGGATTAAGATTGTTATCACTCTGGCTGTAATATGTTGCGGTACTTAGATACTCAGCATTATCAAGTCTTGAAGAGTATCTGACATAATATATATCTGTAATCTTACGCCATAAAGATTTCTCTGATATAGCCGTCTTGGCAGGAACAACTTTAGGTCCTAGAGCCACTTTAAAAGCCTTAACAGGAATAGAGAATTCTTTATTATCATCAAGCTGATAAACAACCAGCGTATGCTTCGCAATGCTTATTCTGATATAATACGACTGGTTCTTTGCAATTGTCTGTGTCTGTGTATCCATCTCTGATGAATCAGTTTCACCTGTGGTCTCTTCCTGTGAAACATTATCAGCATTCTTATTGCTGTTATGCATACTGATAACAGTTCTTAACACAAACAGCAGTCCAAGAACCATTACAACAAGTATAACAAGGTATACGATTGAATTAGTTCCCTTAAACCATCTCTTAATATCAAACTTCTTCGTTCTCTTATAGCCATTAAAATCCATAACTTACCAACCGTGTATATATTAAAAGTGAATTAAATATCTTTGCCCATGTTCTTCTCTTTTAATTCAATAAACTTAAGTATCATATCAATTGCACCATCTATTCCTACAAGTCCACTGTCTATACAGAGATTGTAGCTCTTAGCTTCTCCCCACTTCTTGCTTGAGTAGTAATTGTAATAGCTTGCTCTTCTCTTATCCGTCTTCTGGATAAGATCTGCAGCCTTAGAATCATTAAGTTCATAGATTCTCTTAATTCTCTGTACTCTCTCATCAAGACTTGCCTTGATAAATACACTTACTGCATATGGATTATCTTCCAATGCATAATCAGCACATCTTCCTACAATAACACATGATTCTCTCTCTGCAAGTTTCTTGATAGCATCAAACTGTGCAAGGAAAACCTTGTGATTAATAGGCATATCCACATATGAATTAGTATATCCCAGTGAATATGTATCCATTACAAGAGAATAAAGGAAACTGTTAGTAGGCTTCTCGTCCTGAGATGCGAAAAGTTCTTCACAAAGTCCACTCTCCTTAGCTGCAAGTTCAAGCAGTTCCTTGTCGTAGCACTTTATTCCCAGCTTCTCTGCCAGTTTCATGCCTATCTCATGTCCACCGCTTCCAAATTCTCGTCCGATAGTAATAACTGTTCTCTCATCCATAGTTCCTACCTCCTGGTTTCAATTGTATACGAAATACTTTAGATATATTATACATTATTTTTGTGGTAAAATCTACATATTAAGCATAATTAAATTAATCTTTAATAATTATTAATTACTCTTCATAATGGTCTATATGCAAGAGTATCTCTGTAAGAAATTCTGCTATCTTAGTTCCAGCCTTATTAGATATCACACTGTATCTGCTCGGTGTAATGCAAGCCAGTCTGATATTAGAAAAGCCTCTTGCACCAAACATATAATTCTTGCTAAAATTCTTAGATTGAAGTGCTTTCTCGACATCAGGAAGCACCTGATTTCTTGTGATTATTATAAATGATATGTGTGTATACATATGATTCTTAGCAGGCAGCTTTCCGTCACCTCGTACAAAATGCGGTTCAATCTTATTGACAGCAAAATCATATAAATCATCAAGCTCTTTCATACCAAGCGTATCACAATTAATGAAAAACAGATGCTCATAGCATTTTGAGTCCCATAACTTGGCATCATCTGTTGTAGAAAATCTGTCTTTCTTATTATAGCTGTAAGCATATATAACAAACTTTCTACCTTCAAACCAGTAATTATGGTATATATCAAATGTATCTGAAATACTGTTCAATATTATATCTATAAATTCCCTGCGTCTCAATTGCTACCTCCATTTCTTAAATCCTTAAGCAGCTTCTCAAAATATCCGGGCAATGGTGCTTTGAACTCCATATATTCACCTGTTGACGGGTGTATAAATCCAAGAACACCTGCATGTAGTGTCTGTCCCTGCAATTTATATCCACTCTTGGCATGACTATACACATCATCTCCAAGTATCGGATGCCCTATACTTGCCATATGTACTCTTATCTGATGAGTTCTGCCTGTCTCTAACTGACACTCTATAAAACTGTATTTGTCAAAATTCTCAAGTACACGGTAATGTGTGACAGCACGTTTCCCATTCTTTCTGTCAATTGCCATCATCTTGCGGTCCTTTGGATTACGCCCTATAGGTGCATTCACCGTGCCTTCTTCCTCTTTAAAGCGGTTATGTACAATGCAATAATACTTTCTTGTTATTGAATGGACAGCAAGCTGTGCAGCAATATCATTATGTGCCTTGTCATTCTTACATGCAACAATAACACCCGTGGTATTCATATCTATTCTGTGTACTATTCCAGGACGCATAACGCCGTTAATTCCTGACAGATTGTCCCTGCAGTGATACATAAGTGCATTGACAACTGTTCCTGTATAATGTCCTGCAGCTGGATGTACAACCATTCCCTTCGGTTTATCTATCAGTATTACATCATCATCTTCATATATTATATTCAGAGGTATGTTTTCCGGAAGTATCTGTGGCACAATAAGTTCAGGAATTGTTATTGTGATATGTTCTGTTCCATTAAGCTTATAGTTGGACTTGACACATTTGTCATCAACCGTAATATCTCCATCATCTAACAGCTTCTGTATACGTGACCTTGACACATCTTCTAACTCCTGCGACAGATATTTATCTATTCTTGTCCCCTTATCCTCTGGTTCAGCAATTAAATTCTGTACTGAATCACTCATTATTATCACCCTTCTTCGATAACCTTAAGAATCCGAAATCATCTTCTTTGTAGACAAAAAGAATAAGAATTATAAGCAGCGCAACTGAAACAGTAACATAGCAATCTGCCACATTGAATACCGGAAAATTAATAAGCTTGAAATATATAAAATCCCTTACGTATCCGAATCTTACCCTGTCAATAAAGTTTCCTACTGCACCAGATACAAGTAATGTACATGTTATAAGAAGTGGCATATACTTTCTTGTTGCAGGAAGATTAATAATTACATAAGTTACTATAAGCATAACTATAACTGTAAACACAAGAAACAGATTAATCTTACCGCTTAACATGCCCCATGCTGCACCTGAATTTCTAAGATAAGAGAATACGAAAGCATCTCCTATTATCTTAAAATCCGGTTTTCCTAAAAGCTTCGCTTCTGCAAGTGCTTTGGTAATCTGGTCTAATTCAGTCAGAACAACAATTCCTATAATATAAAATAACAAATTGAATATTTTCTTTTTATTATTCACTTTCGGCCTCCGTTATTAAACATTTATCTTATAACCCCTTCAAGTGCTCTTCTCATCTGGTCATCAGTTATATCTCTGTCAATATAAGCATCTCCGACTGACTTAAGAAGAATGAACTTAACCTTGCCGGCATCCATCTTCTTGTCATTCTTGGATACCGCAACAACATCATCAATCTTAATTCCTGTGACATGATCAGGGAATTCATATAATGCAAATGTTTTAAGAGCATCATCTCTTTCCTTTGCAGTTATAGTTCCAAGCTCGACACATATATTGAGTGCTGCTATCATTCCAAGCACAACACACTCTCCATGATAAAGTGAGAAGTTCATCTCTTTCTCAATGGCATGTCCTAATGTATGTCCGAAATTAAGCAGTGCTCTTTCGCCTTTCTCCTTAGGGTCATTCTCAACAACCTCTCTCTTGATATTACAGCTCACATATATCATATGTTCAAGTGCATCTGGATCCAGTGCCTTAATTCTGTCTGCATTGTCCTTAAGCCAGTTGTAATATTCCTTGTCTTTAATAAGACCATGCTTAATAATCTCACCAAATCCAGAATTAAAAAGTCTCTTACTGAGTGACTTAAGCACTGACATGTTCATATATACAAGCTTTGGCTGGTGGAATGCTCCAACCATATTCTTATATGCCCTGAAATCAACGCCTGTCTTGCCGCCAATACTTGAATCAACCTGTGCAAGAAGTGACGTAGGAACTTGTATGAATTTAATTCCTCTAAGATATGTTGCCGCAGAAAATCCTGTAAGGTCGCCAACAACTCCTCCGCCGAGTGCTACAAGGCAGTCATTCCTGTCAAAATGATTCTCTATAAGATATTCATATACATCCTGTACTGTGTCAAGAGTCTTATTCTCTTCTCCTGCTGCAAATGTATACACATATACTGCATTGCCTGTTTTTTCAAGCTCATTCTTTACCTGTTCTGCATATAAAGGACCTACATTGCTGTCTGTCACAATACATAACTTTCTCCCTGTTATTTCAAGCTTATTAAAGGCTTCTGAAAGTCCCCCGAATCCACTTTCAATCACAATATCGTATGCTGGTTTACCTTCGCACTTTACATTAATACACTTCATAACATTCTCCCTTATCCTTATCCTTATACTTAAACAGCCACCCATTATATGTGGGTGGCTGTGAAGATCAATTAAAATCTGTTTTCATTCTTGTTAAATGATGAAAGATCAATTCCTCCTGTTACTATCTCAGGAATATCACCCGAAATATCTACATTAGGTGGAGTCACCAGGAAAATATAATTAGTTATCTTCTGAAGGTTACCCCTTATTGCATATGTAGAACCAGCAGAATAATCTATTATTCTCTGTGCTATCTCAACATGGATTCCTTCAAGGTTAAGCACAACTGCCTTACCTGTAAGAAGTGTATCAGTTATCTCCTTAGCATCTTCCATAGATTCTGGTCTTATTACAACAACTTCAAGTCCTCTTGTAGACTGTGTCTTCATAGGAACAACCTTAGACTTGGAAGCAAATCTTGGCTTCTCTGCTGTATATGAAACATCTTCGTCTGCTACTGTATCTTTCTTGGTATTTCTTCCAAAAAGATTCTTTCTTGCTGATGGTTTCTCATCATCGTAGTCATCACCGAAATCATCATCGTAATCTTCGTAATCGTCATCAAAATCATCATCGTCATGCATCTTAAACATATTAGTTAAACCGTCTAACATTCCCATTATAAACACTCTCCTATATCTAATAATCTGACTTTCTTTAGTATCCCCAAAACATATTAATGTGAATAGTCCCTGGCTCCAAATATCGCTGTTCCAACCCTTACATGAGTTGCCCCTTCTTCCACAGCAACAGTATAATCGTTAGTCATACCCATGGACAAAACATTCATGTATACATTATCTATGTTTTTGTTATTGATGTCAACCAGTAATTGCTTTAATTCTCTAAAATACTTCCTGTTATCTTCAGGATTTTCAACAAATGGTGCACTTGTCATGAATCCTCTTATCTTAATTCCCGGAAGCACTCCTATTTTCTTCACAAATTCTTCCGCTTCTTCACATGTTACACCGAACTTGTTCTCTTCTCCTGCAACATTAACTTCAATAAGAATATCCTGTATAAGGCCTTTCTTTACTGCTTCATCACTTATTGCAACGGCAAGTCTTTCTGAATCAACTGAATGAATCAATGCAGCTCGTCCTACAACATATTTTACCTTGTTTCTCTGCAGATGTCCTATCATATGCCATGTTATATCCTTAGGAAGTGTATCTGCCTTGTCCACCATCTCCTGAACATAATTCTCTCCAAACTGTCTTATTCCACAGTCATATACTTCCATAAGCATATCCTTTGGCTTGGTCTTGCTTACTGCAACAAGACACACATCTTCTGGATTTCTTCCTGATTTCTCACATGCTTTCTTAATATGCTCTTCTACTTCAATAAGATTATCCTTTAACATAATGCCTCCTGAATGTCATTAATCTGATATACATAAGCATTTAATATATCATCTCATTCTCTGAATACTTGTCTGCATCTAGAATTATTCTGTCATATATTGACACACCATGACTAAGCGACTGTTTTAATATGTAGTATTCATTATTGCCATCTATTACTTCTACAAGCTTAAATACTGTATATCCTGTATTAACACAATACACACCTCTAAGCTTTTCAACCGGTCCTACAACGAACCTGTCACTTGAATCCATCCTGATTATTCCAGTGCCGGCTGCCAGTTCTGTCTTCTTAATATACACAGCCTCATCATTTGACTTATATATATCAACAGCCTTAAATACCTGATTCAGCTTACCATCTGAATCGCTCTGTTCTACAAGGAATCCATAATCACCCTTTTCACCATTAGTTATGAGGTATTCTTTAGGTATCTTATAGAATTCGTTCTCGGTTACCGCCGATACCGGAACCTTGATTCCTGACTTTCCTGACACAATTATCTCAATATCAAGGAATCTCTCTGTAGCATATCTTATCATATATTTTGATAATGTTATCTCACCATATGAGTTCTTACCATCATTAACTATCTTGAATGGAAATGTGCCTGTAATATTATCCTTGGTAAACTTAATTGATAATGTATCCTTAGATGAAAGAGAATACTTATCTATATCTGACTGTGTAATTGGAAACATCAGTGTCCAGTTCTCACTTGTAATAAGCTTATATGCAGGATCTGAGGCTGTAATAAGCTTTTCTGACTTAAGACTCTGCTTATCATATGATTTTTTCTTAAAGTCAACACTGCCAATTGTTTCCTCGGTAACTCCTTCATAACCATCAACCGAATAAACAACTATACCCGGTTTATCTGACTTTGCAGTCTTAAAAAGGTCCTGACTTCCTGTGCTTGCTACAATTGAATCAAGATTGGCCATAATATTCTCATTAATAGACTGTAGTACAGTTGCATTAAGATCTGACTTGAGATCATAAACTGCACTGAATCCACTGTCTGCATACTCAGTCTTGTAATTAGTAAGTGTATTCTTAATGACTGTAAGATTCTCATCTGAAAGTGCATTGCCATCTCCTGATGTATACTGTGCAAGTATATCTGAAACTCTTCCTGTCTCATCAACCGTATACACTGTATCACCGGTCATAACTCTTGTTCCCTCTCGCTGATAATAGTTAATATCACCAGAATATGAAGAATTATAGACTTCTTCCTGTCTTAAGGCAACCGCTGTAAATGAAGCATTATTCATTAATGATCCCACTTCAACTTCATATGTCTGTACCTTTGCTTTTGAAACATATATAACTATAAAGCACACAATATATACCAACACTATTCCAAATATAATTGCTGCTGCTTTCGGCTTTCTTCTGTATCTGACTACTTTCTTTCCCGCCATGATAAACCTCATTATTTCCACACTTTATCTGTGCTGATTCACAAACACTGTAATTGTAGCATTTTAGACAGTATGATACAAGGTTTAAAGTCGTCAAGTTTACACTTTTTCTCAACAAAATCCATATTTTACCAGTATGATTTATCTTACATTTTCCATACTAATTTCAAAACCAAATCCGCTATTTTAAGGAGGCATTTTATGAATTCTAAACCTATAGACTACATTGCTCTTACAATTGCCATTGTAGGAACGCTTAACTGGGGACTTATCGGTTTCCTCAACTTTAATCTTGTGCATTTTATATTCAGATCAGTTATGGTTGACCGTATAATCTACGCACTTGTAGGTCTTTCTGGCTTATATCTTTTAAGTACTTACGGAAGAATCAAGGCACTTGGCGAAGATATGTAGCAAAACAGGCTGCCAGTTAACCGGCAGCCTGTTTTTATTTTTTTATTATTGTCTTGCTTTCATTATTCTGTCAAGAAGTGCGTCAGCAACCTCTTCCTTACTCATCATAGGAAGCTCCTCGACTGCGTCTTTAGTAATAACAGTAACCACATTGGTATCTGTTCCAAATCCGGCTCCTGCCACTTTGACATTATTAGCCACTATCATATCAAGATTCTTCTTTGTAAGCTTCACCTTGGAATTGTCAAGCATATGCTCTGTTTCCATTGAGAATCCGCACAGAAACAATCCATCTCTTTTATTGCTTCCAAGTGTGCCTATTATGTCTTTAGTCCGCTCAAGAGGAATTGACATATCACCATCTTTTTTCTTAATCTTTTCTTCACTTACATCAGACGGTCTGTAATCTGCAACTGCTGCTGCCTTGATTATTATATCTGCGTCTTTAGCACTCTTAATTACTGCATTATACATATCCTCTGCTGAAACAATATCCACCATCTTAACAAATGGCACCGGCTCAAGGCTTACTTTTCCTGATATAAGTGTTACATCCGCTCCACGAAGCATTGCCATCTTAGCAATTGCATATCCCATTTTTCCAGTGGAATTATTAGATAAGAATCTTACAGGGTCTAACTTCTCTCTTGTAGGTCCTGCAGTAACTGTAAGCTTAATTCCGGCCATATCTTTATCTTTAGCTATTGTCCTTAAGATGTAATTAAGAAGAACCTGCTCCGATGGCATCTTTCCCGCACCTGTATCTCCACATGCAAGATAACCGCTGTCAGGCTGGATAATTTCATATCCATAATGCTCTAATTTCTTAAGATTATCCTGTACTATAGGATTAGTGAACATATTAGTGTTCATCGCAGGTGATATAAGCTTTGGACATTTGCATGCCATAATTGTTGTAGTCAGCATATCGTCTGCTATCCCATTTGCAATCTTTCCTATTACATCTGCCGAAGCAGGTGCTACAAGGAATATATCAGCCAGCTTTGCAAGGCTGACATGCTCAACATTAAACTGGAAGTTTCTGTCAAATGTATCAACTAAGCACTTGTTTCCTGTAAGTGTCTCAAATGTTATCGGATTAATAAAATTGCATGCATTCTCAGTCATTATAACATGCACATTGGCATGCTTCTTTACAAGCATACTTGCAAGATTAGCAATCTTATATGCTGCTATGCTGCCTGTTACTCCAAGAACAACTGTCTTTCCCTTAAGCATATTATCTCCTCCCGCCTATTCAGCCACTTTCTAGACATTTTTATCATAAATGTATTTCAAACCTCTTATAAGAAGTGCAGGGTCTGTCTCAATTCTGTTTCTGCAGAATGGAATTATAACCTTACTAAGCCCCCCTGTTGCCACAAGCTTTGCAGCAGGCTTTCCGTTCTTTCCGAATCCGCAGCAATCTATTATTCTGTCTATAATTCCATCTATACTTCCTGCATGTCCGTATATAAGACCGCTCTTCATACAGTCAACCGTATTCTTTCCAACCGGTCCTTTTGGTGCATCAAAGCTGATTCTTGGAAGCTGCGCAGTTCTTGATGAAAGTGAATTCATTGAAACACCTGCTCCCGGAAGAATTGCACCACCTATATAATTACCATTCTCATCAACTGCGCTTATAGTAGTTGCAGTGCCTATATCAACTATAATAACAGGTGCGCCATAATCATGTGTCGCTGCAACTGCATCAACTATTAAGTCACTTCCCACCTGCTTCGGCTGGTCCATAAGAATGTTAAGCCCCGTCTTTACTCCAGGTCCTACAACCAGAGGCTCTATATCTACAACCTTTTCAACAGCAGCTTTAATTACATTAACAAGCTGTGGAACAACTGACGATATAATTGCACCATTAATATCCTCTGATTTTATATTATAGATTTCAAGAACATTTTTAAAGCTGATGGCATACTCCAGCTCTGTCTTTGAAAGGTCTGTACTCAGCCTTTCCTCAAATATTACTTTATCATCATCAACACAGCCAATAACTATATTAGTATTGCCCATATCTATAGCTAATATTGTTCCTTTAGTATTCTTTCTTGACATTAATTATACCTCGCTAATATAGTAACCCCGTCACAGATAAGCTTATCAGCCATACATTCATATATATCATTAACAGGATTATCTTTAAACTCATCAGCGGCTATTGCCACTCTTATATAGTTCTTTGTATATCCTGTATAATATGACCTGCCATCTATTTCTGTCAATTCTTCTATAAGAACTTCGAGCTTTTTTCCGATATACATCTTTCTGTATTCAAGTGACTGTGCCTTCTCTAACGCAAGCAGAACTGCACTTCTTTCTGACTTAACAGTGTCTGCTACCTGCTCCTTCATCTTATCAGCAACAGTTCCCTTTCTTCTTGAATATTTGAATATATGCATTTCGTAAAAATGTACTTTCTCAAGGAACTTGCGTGTCTCAAGGAAATCTTCCTCTGTCTCGCCCGGAAATCCCACGATTACATCAGTAGTTATTGCCGGATTATCAAACACTTCTCTTAACTTTACGCAGCCCTCATAATACTCTTCTGTATTATATTTTCTGTTCATTGCCTTTAATGTCTTGTCGCATCCACTCTGTAATGATAAGTGAAAATGTGGACATATCTTTTCTAAGCCGGCAATCCTTTTTGCAAATTCTTCTGTAATTATTCTTGGTTCAAGCGAACCTAAACGTATTCTTTTAATTCCTTCAATCTCATGGATTGCCTCTATAAGTTCTATAAGACTTATATTCTCAAGGTCTGTTCCATAAGATGATATATGAATTCCTGTAAGAACAACCTCCTTAACACCTGTAGCTGCAAGCGTCTTAACCTCATTGACTATATCTTCAGGCTTACGGCTTCTTACCCTGCCTCTTACGTATGGTATTATGCAGTAAGAACAGAACTGGTTGCATCCGTCCTGAATCTTGATATACGCTCTTGTGTGTTCCCCTGTCTGGTTAATCTTAAGCGATTCATACTCCTGATACTTGTCATTAATATCAACAAGATAGCTTGTTTTATCCGAACCGCCAAAATAATCATTTAATGCTTCAACAATACTTATCTTCATATTATTGCCAAGAATGATATCAACACATTCATCCTTTTTAACTCCGTCAGGGTCTGCCTGCACATAACAGCCTGCAGCAACAACAACTGCCTCCGGATTCATCTTCTTTGCCTTATGCAGCATCTGTCTTGATTTTCTGTCAGCAATATTAGTTACTGAACATGTATTAATTATATATATATCAGCCTGAACATCTTCACTGAAAGGCACTATCTCATACCCCTCATCCCTAAGCATTATCTCCATTGATTCTGCCTCATAGGAATTAACCTTACAGCCCAGACTGTGTATAGCAACTTTTTTCAATTTAATCCTCATTTCCTGTTAATTTTTGTTACATTTCTTTATTGACATAGGTTTAACAAATAGATATTATAGTTTATAGAAAAACATTTAAGGAGGTATTCTAATGAAAACTGTAAAGATTTCATTAAATTCAATCGACAAAGTAAAATCTTTTGTCAACGATATCACTAAATTCGATGTTGACTTTGATCTTGTTTCTGGCAGATATGTAATTGATGCCAAGTCTATAATGGGTATATTCAGTCTTGATCTTTCTAAGCCAATTGACCTGAACATTCATGCAGACAATGATATTGATACAATCCTTGCCGTATTAAAGCCATACATCGTTGAGTAATGATGTGTAAGAACATATAAACCGCTTTATCTGTTACAGATAAAGCGGTTTTATTTTATTCAATTACGATTTTTTCTGTTGTCTCAATTGCTGTCTTGTAAAGCTCCTCAATAACTCCGTCAAGGTTAGTCTCATGCTGCTTGATAACATTAAGATTAGGCTTGGTTACAGGGTGCTTTGCAACGAATATTGTACAGCAGTCCTCAAATGGCTGTATTGATGTCTCATATGAGCCAATCTTTTCTGATATATCAATAATCTCCTGCTTATCAAAACCGATAACCGGTCTGAATACAGGCATTGTACACACTTCGTTAGTACAGTAAAGACTTGCCATTGTCTGGCTTGCAACCTGTCCGATACTCTCTCCTGTAACAAGTCCCTGACATCCGCTTGATTTTCCTAAATCTTCAGCAATCTTCATCATATATCTTCTCATAATGATTGTAAGCTCATCATGTGGACATTTCTCATATATAGCCATCTGGATATCTGTGAAATTAACAACATTAAGTGTAATAGGGCCTGAATACTTAGATACAATCTTTGCAAGGTCAATTACCTTCTGCTTTGCTCTTTCACTTGTATATGGAGGAGCATGGAAGTATGTTGCTTCAATCTGTACACCTCTTTTGGCAACCATATATCCTGCAACAGGGCTGTCAATACCGCCTGATAATAAAAGCATAGCCTTTCCTGCTGTTCCGATTGGCATTCCGCCAGGACCCGGAACCTCGATAGAGTAAATATTGATTACATCTCCTCTGATTTCTACCTGTAAAAGAACCTCAGGCTTATGCACGTCAACCTTCATCTCTGGGAATGCATCAAGAATTCTTCCACCAAGCTCCATATTAATCTCCATTGAGTTCATTGGATAATTTTTTCTTGTTCTTCTTGCATTAACCTTGAATGTAAGATTCTTATTCTTATATGCCTTATCAAGATAATTGATAACCTGATTAGCAAGGTCATCAAAACCGTTATCTTCAATCTGAACTACAGGACAGATTCCAACTATACCAAATACTCTTGTAAGGCTCTCAATTACCTCATCATAATCATAGTCCGAAAGTGCATTAACATAGATTCTTCCATCTGCTCTTCTTACATCAAATTCTCCCTCAACATCTTTAAGTGAGAACTTAATCTGTCTTACAAGGGCATCCTCAAAGATGAATCTGTTCTTTCCTTTAACGCCTATTTCTCCATACTTTATCAAAAATGCTTTATACATTACTCTCTCCTTATCGTCTTGTGTACTTCCTAAGCATTGGAAGCAGCTGTTTAAGTGTTTCTATTGTGTATTCAAGTTCTTCCTTTGTTGTCTCATAGCAGAAGCTGAACCGAAGTGTAGAATCAAGCAGCTCCTTATCAAGTCCGATTGCAACAAGTGTATTGCTCAGTCCCGGCTTGTTAGATGAGCATGCTGAACCTGATGATACATAGATTTCTTTATCTTCAAGTGAATGAAGAAGCACTTCTGCCCTTACTCCCTTAAAACTTGCACTTACAATCTGTGGTGCCGAATCCGTACCCTTCTTGCTGTTTACCTGCACATCAGGAAGCTTTTCAAGCTCATCTATGAAGTAATCCTTTAACTCATACAAATGTGCTATCTTGCTTTCAAAGTCATTATTATATATAAGCTTTACGGCAGTTGCAAGTCCTGCTATAGCCGGAACATTTTCAGTTCCTGAACGCATGCCCTTCTGCTGTCCTCCACCATATATAATAGGCTTGATTCTTGTCTTATCATTAATGAATAAGAATCCGCTCCCCTTAGGTCCGTGAATCTTATGTCCACTGACTGATAACAGATCAATTCCAAGCTTCTTAGGATATATCTTATATTTACCATAAGCCTGAATCGCATCAACATGATATACAATATCAGGATTATAATCTTTAATTATATGTCCGATTTCTTCAATCGGTTCAACTGCACCAATTTCATTATTAACATACATTACTGAAACAAGTATTGTCTCATCATCAAGTGCATCCTTTAGAGCCTCTATATCAACTATTCCATCTTTATCAACTGGAAGATATGTTATTCTGAAGCCTTCTTTTTCAAGGAAATTGAATGGCTCTTTAACTGATGAATGTTCTACAGATGATACTATGCAGTGCATTCCTTTTCTTTTATTAGCCATTGCTGTTCCGATTATTGCCATGTTATTAGATTCTGTTCCACCAGAAGTAAAGAGTATCTCCTTATCCTGACACTTAAGAGTCTTTGCTATTACCTCTTTAGCTTCACGGATATATTTCTCTGCATCAACACCCTTCATATGCTTTGATGATGGATTACCATAATCTTCTGACATAACCTTTACTGCTGTTTCTACTACCTCTGCTGCACATTTCGTTGTAGCAGAATTATCAAGATATGCTTCCATATTGCCTCTTTTCCGCTTATTCTTCCATATTATACATAAGCACTGACAACAGCATCATTCCCGCTGTCTCAGTTCTTAATATTCTCTTACCTAGTGTGATTATCTCACAGCCTGCATTTACAGCTTCGTCAAGCTCTGACCTGTCGAATCCGCCCTCAGGGCCTATGAATATGCCAACAGATTCTCCATGTCCGATTTCTTCAATCACTTTTCTGGTCTTTTCCATGCCTTCTGCGCACTCATATGGCAGTAAAAGCTTATCTAGCTTTCCTGCATACTCAAGTGCCTGCTTAAATGTCATAACTTCTGTCACTTCAGGCTGGATACTTCTCTTGCTTTGCTTGGCTGCACTTAATGCAATACCATTCCAGCGTTCAACCTTAGCTTTAGCTTTCTTCGCATCTAGTTTTACAACGCTTCTTTTCATTGCTACAGGAACAACACTGTATGCTCCGAGTTCTACAGCCTTCTGTATTATAAGTTCCATTTTGTCAGCCTTAGGCAGTCCCTGAAACAGAATTATTCTTGAAGGCAGTTCTTTCCCCTGCTCATCCTTGCTTAGTATATCTGCCCTTATATATTCATCTGACATAGAAGCAATGCTGCATTCATAATCAACATTATCTCCGCTGCTTATAAGAAGTTTGTCGCCTTCTTTGAATCTTAATACATTCTTAATATGATTAACATCACTTCCAACTATATCTATATATGAATCATGGATATTCTCATGCTCTGCAAAAAAATGATACATACACTACTTCCTTCTTGCTGTGATATTAACCCACTCGCCATCATGGTTAATCTCAACTATCTCTAACTCAGGATTCTTCTTAAATGCCTCTGCTACCTCATTTTCCTTAGTATCTATAATACCAGAAGTAATAAAGTAAGCGCCGTGCTTCATATGCTCATGTATGCATGTTGAAAGCGGCTCTAATACGTCTGCAAGGATATTGGCACACACAATGTCGTAGCACTCATAGCCACAGGCATTTTTAACAGCCTTGTCATCAATGATATTACCCTCAATAACCTCAAGCTGCTTCTTATCTATATTGTTCTGCTCTGCATTTTCCTCTGATGCAATAATTGCATTAGGGTCGAGGTCTGTACCAAATGCATGCTTTGCACCATATTTTAATGCAACTACTGAAAGTATACCGCTTCCACAGCCGACATCTAACACCTCATCACCATCTTTAACATACTTCTGAAGCTGCTTTATAACCATTCTTGTAGTCTCATGTGAACCTGTTCCGAAAGCTGTTCCCGGGTCAATGCTAAGTACAGCATGCCCCTTCATCTCCTCTGTCTCCGGCTCCCATGTAGGCTTAATGAATAAGTCTCCTATTGTAAATGTATGCCAGTACTGCTTCCAGTTATTAATCCAGTCCTTATCCTCTGTCTCTGATTCTGTGATTGTACCCTCACCAATATCAATAAACATTCTTAAATCTTCAAGTTCTGCCTTAACCTTTTCAAGCATTGAGCCATCATCTTCTTCACTGTCAATGTAGAAATTAACCTTAGCGCTGCCATCATCAGGTGGAAGGTCAGGAATGAAATCTACAAACATTGACTTAGCCTCTTCCTTAGTAAGCTGTACATTATCCTCAATTTCGATACCTTCAATTCCTATATCATTAAGCGCGCTGCTTATCATATCAACTGCATCTGTAGTTGTCTGGATTGAATATTTATTCCACTTCATATTATTGTCCTTTCGTTAACACAAACATTTTACATCTGTAAAAATGCTTCATATCCCTTTAATGTCTCATATAGGTCAGCCTTGCTTATTACCTCGTATGGTGCATGCATATTCTGTACAGCAATCCCACTGTCGATTACGTTCATATCAAGATTAGCCAAGATATATGCGATTGTTCCGCCACCGCCTGCATCTACCTTTCCAAGCTCTGCCATCTGGAAGTACACAGCTGCATCATCCATAACTTTTCTTAACTTTCCAATGAACTCAGCAGAAGCATCATTAGAACCGCTCTTACCTCTTGAACCTGTGTACTTGTTAAACACCATACCTTTTCCAAAGAATGCTGAATTCTTCTTTTCAAACACTGATGCATAATTAGGGTCATATGCTGCACTTACATCTGATGATAACATATAAGAATTAGCAAGTGCTCTTCTTAATTTAAGCTCTGAATAATCACCGCATCTGTCCATAACCTCTGCGACCATATTTTCAAAGAATCTTGAATGCATACCTGTTGCGCCGACGCTTCCTATCTCCTCTTTATCTACAAGAATACATACGCCAGTTCTTGTAACATGTGGTGTATTAAGAAGTGCAATAAGCGACGGATAAGCACACACCCTGTCATCATGGCCATATCCCATAATCATGCTTCTGTCCAGGCCATAATCTCTTGCAGGTCCTGCCGGAACAGCCTCAAGCTCTGCTGATAAGAAATCTTCCTCTTCAATCCCATATTTTTCTTTAAGAATTGCAAGAATATTCTTCTTAACTGCTTCCTTTTCTTCCTTATCCTCATCTGTATTATCACTGTCTGATGCTGCCGGCATGCTTCCTATAAGGATATCAAGGTCCTCGCCCTCAACCACCGAGCTTCCTTTCTTTTCCATCTGTTTAGCAGCCAGGTGTATAAGAAGGTCTGATACTCCGACAACCGCATCGTCAGCGTCTTCTCCGATTACAACTTCAACACATTCGCCATTCTTTAATGCAACAACACCATGAAGTGCAAGAGGAATTGCTACCCACTGGTATTTCTTGATTCCTCCATAATAATGTGTATCAAGAAGAACCAGGTCTGAATCTTCATACATAGGATTCTGCTTGATATCAAGTCTTGGTGAATCAATATGTGCCCCAAGTATATTCATACCGGTGCTTATCGGTTCACTTCCAATATTAAAAAGCACTATTGCCTTCTTCATATTAACGGCATATACTTTATCACCTGCTTTAAGTGTCTCATTGGCTGCTATTATCTCCTGTAAATCTCTGTATCCGGCTTTCTTTGCCAGTTCTACAGCCTTTTTTACACATTCTCTTTCTGTCTTACACTCAGATATAAAAGTCTTATATTCATCTGCAAATGTGAATACATTGTTCTTATCTTCGTCTGAATATTTCTTCCATGCATTCTTTCTTTCCATAATGTCAACTTCCTTTCTATATTCCTAATGTTATCTGACCATCAGAATCTTCCTGATTATCTGCATCAAAGTTTTCGCTTGCAAGCTCTAACTCTGCCTCTTCCTTATATTGTTCAACCATATCTTCACTGATTGTTGGAAGCTCGTCTATCGACTGTACTCCAAATGACCTTAAGAAATCCTCTGTTGTTCCAAAAAGCATTGGTCTTCCCGGCGCATCAAGTCTTCCAACTTCCTTCACAAGACCGAGCTCAACAAGCTTGCTTACTGCTCTGTCTGAATTAACACCTCTGATATTCTCTATCTCTATCTTAGTTACAGGCTGCTTATATGCTATTATCGACAATGTCTCTAATGCCGCGTCTGTCAGTGTATATCTTCTTGGCTGGCTGCACACTCTTATTAGTGCATCATAATATTCCTGCTTGGTACACAGCTGGAAGCTGTTCTCAAGCTCAATGATTCTTATTCCCCTGTTATCTGATTCATATTTATCCATAAGATTGTGTACTATCTTAACAGTTGTATCCACATCCTGTTCTATGGCATCTGCAAGCTTACCTGCTTCCACAGAATCACCCATAGTAAAAAGCACAGCCTCAATTATGCCTTCCATCTGTTCTAAACTCATCATTCTACTCCTCTGTTATATCTTCAATAAGCTCAGGATCCCTGACCACCCTTATGAATATATCATCCTCCGGGCATTCCTGCTTAACCTCAACAAATCCAGTCTTAATAAGCTCTAACACAACTAAAAATGTTACTATAACAGCAACCTTTGACGGATTATTCCATAAAAGCTCCCTGAAACTAAAATCTTCATGCTCCATCATAAATGCTTTAATATCCACAAGCTTTTCACTCATAGTAACTTCTTCTTTCTCAATCTTTCCAAACTTGCTTCGTACAGGATCTATCTTATCTTCCTTACGTTTACAAACATCAGCAAATATTCTGTTAAGACGCATAAGTGTTGTATCACCAATAACCTCTGTAAGATCAACCGGCGGTGTATATGCTGCAACCGCCTCCGGAATATTCTGCTTCTTATAATAAGTTCTCTCTGCATCTGTATGCTTGTCCTTTAATTCCTGTGCCATAGCCTTATACAGCTTGTACTCTAACAGCTTTTCAACAAGCTCTGCTCTTGGATCTTCCTCATTGCCTTCCTCATCCACTTCCTTAGGAAGTAACATTCTTGACTTAATATCAAGAAGAGTTGCCGCCATTACAAGGAACTCACTTACCACATTAAGATCTTCCTTCTTTAGCTGCTCAACATATTCCATATACTGTTCTGTAATCATTGCAATCGGAATATCATATATATTAACTTTATTCTTATCTATCAAATGTAAAAGAAGATCTAAAGGTCCTTCAAACACCTGAAGCTTAACACTTATTCCCATATCTGCCTCGCTATATTTACTGTGCATAATTACACGTATCACATTTTACATAAAATAACTGCTGTTTGCAAGTAATTGCTAAATTCTATAAAATAACATATAATATCTTGAAAACATTCAATTAAGGATTAAGGTATAAGAATGCTCAATTTAATATTATTAATCAAAAGAATTGTCACTAAAATATCTGAAGACCGCATCGGCGACTACGCATCCTCAGCATGTTACTATCTCATGCTGAGTTTTTTCCCGTTTTTTATTGGTCTTTTAAGTCTTATAAAGTTCCTGCCAGTTTCCAAGGCAGACATTTTAAAAATCATATACGGCGTTCTTCCAACTCAGCTGCAGCCTATTGTCCGGGCAATGCTCACTGATATATATGACAATTCAACAACTGCATTAACCCTCATTACTGCAATTGCTATCATATGGGCTGCCGGTAAAGGTTTCATGGCTATTGTCCGTGGATTAAAACAGATATACAGAAAAGATAACCAGAAGAACTGGCTTTTCCAGAGAATAAGAGCAAGTATCTATGCCCTTATATTTATGATTCTTATTATTGCAAGCCTTATACTTATGGTATTTGGTAACAATATTATGAGTTTCACTATGAAATATATACCACAGCTTACTAATGTAGTCGTGATATTCAGAGGAATATTTAACAGTAAACATTTTCTCTTTCCAAGTATATTCACACTCTTCTTTACTATAGCATTCTCACTTGTATCAAGAAGAGGAAAAAAGTTCTATAAAGAGATTCCAGGAGCTTCCTTTTCTGCTTTAGGATGGTATCTTTTTACAGCACTGTATTCTCTTTATGTTGGCCACTCACCGAACTTTTCATACATGTACGGAAGTCTTGCTACTATTATCATAGCACTTATATGGATGTATGCCTGTATGATTATAATATTCATCGGTGCAGAGATTAACTACTTCATCAATGATGAAAAAATATTCAGGCATTATCTTGGGAAGAAATCAGAGTAAGCGTAGTACCTCTGTAGAAGAATTCCAGAATCTGCGCGTAAGTCATGGATTCTGCCATTTTATTGGCAGCATTCTGACTCATGCCGATTCCATGTCCGTAGCCACCTCCTGTTATCTTAAAGCCTGTAAGCTTCTTTCCCTCCGTCACCTTCTCAAACACACAGAATGTACTTGGCAGATTAGCATATCTTGTCGTTCCTGACTTAGTGTTCATATCCACATTTGCATTGCCAAATGCTGCCCTAATCGCTGATTCACTGTCTATCACTGTCTCGCCTTTATCACCTGTAACCTTAACTTTTACTGCCGCTCCTCCATTAACACGCTCAAGTACTTCAATATCTGTTATGTTTCCTACATTCTTCCCTGTAGAACGTGCAAATCCTTCACTTATCTCTTTAACAGATTCCTCCATGCTCCATCTGTACAAGGTGCAGTCGTAATCATAATCAGCCTCATTTTCACCTTTTATAAATGTATTGAACTCCGATTCTACTGTCAGTGTAAGTCCTCTGTCCACTCCACCCACACACTCCGCAACAAAATACGGATAATTTTCTGTTGTATTGCCCCAGAGTGTAACGTCTGTTGTGCTTCCACATGAGGTTGAATAGTAATATGTCTTAACAACTTCTCCGTTATATGATAGCACCTGTCCCGCTGTCTCATCTACTGCAGTATCTGTTGATTCTGCCCGCGGTGAGTTATTATATACCTGAAACTGTATTGAGTCATCAATATGCGCTCCATAAGCACTATAATAGTTATTAGAAAGTTCCGTATAAGCATAGCTTCTTGCACATACAGCCTGACATTTCAGTGCTTCAAGATTAAACCCTGACGGCATCTCGCTAGGAACAACTTTTTTAAGATAATCTTCTATCCCCACTTCATTTACAACAACAATTCCCTCATCATACAGTGAAACTTCAATAGTTCCGCCATATGAAGGTGTTCCTATGCCTCTGTTTACTGACTGGAACTGTATCTCACCTGATTTAGGAATTAGTTTTATTCTGCCCTCATTAAAGTCTTCTGTATCCGGATTAAACACAACCGTCTCCCCGGGTGCCGTCTCATAAGATTCTTCACCAGTCTCAACTATCATTCCTGAATCAGCACAAAAAACTGCTTCATTAAAAAATATATCTCTGAATCCGCTTGTCTTGATAATTACTCTTATATTGTCAGCCTGCAAAGGTTTATTCTTAATAGCACCACAGACTTCTCCATCCGCCACAATAAAATCCTGTAATGCATAACCGACAATTATACTGCTGTAATTACTTATCAATGAGTTTTCTTTTTCATACATAATAAAGTCCTCATCCAGCTTAACAGAACCATAACCTTCAATTTCAACGCTGTCTTGTGAAACTGACAGCACCTTTCCACTTACAACATCCGTCTTGGTATTAACTCCAACAATCTTTCCATCCTCAACGGTAATATCACATAAACACCCGGTTACATCTTCTGCTATCTTTCCACTATTGAATTTCTTTATATTACCATACATATTGGCAGTTATCGTGTTGTCTTCTATATTAGTTACATATACATTTTTATAAATATTGATTTCTGACGATGTGTCCTGATATCTTGATTTAATCATATGTGACATATATATACATGCTGATGACATAAAAATCACCAGTGCAGAATAGGCTAAGAATATTATTTTTGTTCTCTGTTTCATATACTATTCTCCATACTAAATTAAGTGTCCTTGTTCAGACAAGCTCTTGATAGTATATGCTGAGAATTGAAGTTTTAGAACTAGGTATGCTCATCACTTTTCGCGCAAAAAGCTTATATGCCAGAACTAAGTTCTGGCATTGTCGCGTTGCTCCTCGAATATAAAATCATAAAAAGCGACACATGCAAGCATGGCCGCTTTTATAATTTTATATTCTCATCGCTTTTTGCGCAAAAAACAGGCTGTCACTTATGTGACAGCCTGTTAATAATATCCCAAAACGCCGCTCCCCACGCTTTCGACTCCTAGCGAAGCTAGGTGGGCAACCGCATCCAGACCGCTGCCTTCCACTGACTAAGGAGGCTTGACATTGGAATGGAGATATAGGAATCCCGTCGATGAAATGTAGGATCAAAATAATGTGGTTTTGCGAACGTCCCAGGAAATATTCAATTGATACGTAATCTGTACCGATGTATTGATTATACATCTTCTTTACTGATTACACAATATTATATGTCAAAAAAATTCAAATATACCTGCGAATGAATTCAATTCAGACGCAGGTATATAATCATAATTCAAACTCTGTAATGATTGAAAATTAAAGCTGTGGACCAGCAGCAACTAAAGCCTTACCAGCTTCGTTACCTGTGTACTTAACAAAGTTCTTATTGAATCTTGCAGCAAGATCCTTAGCCTTAGTCTCCCACTCAGAAGCATCAGCATATGTATCTCTTGGATCAAGGATTGCTGGATCTACTCCTGGAAGCTCTGTAGGAACTTCAAAGTTGAACATAGGAATCTTCTTTGTTGGAGCTGTATTAATAGCACCTGAAAGGATAGCATCAATGATACCACGAGTATCCTTAATAGAGATTCTCTTACCTGTTCCATTCCATCCTGTGTTAACTAAGTAAGCCTTAGCTCCACTCTTTTCCATCTTCTTAACAAGCTCTGCTGCATACTTTGTAGGATGAAGCTCAAGGAATGCCTGTCCGAAGCAAGCTGAGAATGTAGGTGTAGGCTCTGTGATTCCTCTCTCTGTACCAGCAAGCTTAGCAGTAAATCCTGAAAGGAAGTAGTACTGTGTCTGCTCTGGTGTAAGAATAGATACTGGAGGAAGTACTCCGAAAGCATCTGCTGAAAGGAAGATTACATTCTTAGCTGCTGGAGCTGAAGAAATTGGTCTTACTATATTTTCAATATGATTGATTGGGTAAGATACACGAGTATTCTCTGTTACGCTCTTATCTGCGAAATCAATCTTTCCATTCTCATCAAGTGTAACGTTCTCAAGAAGAGCGTTTCTCTTAATTGCATTGTAGATATCTGGCTCAGAGTCCTTATCAAGGTTGATAACCTTAGCGTAGCATCCACCTTCGAAGTTGAATACGCCATTGTCATCCCAACCATGCTCATCATCACCGATAAGGAGTCTCTTAGGATCTGTTGAAAGTGTTGTCTTACCTGTTCCTGAAAGACCAAAGAAGATTGCTGTATTCTCTCCGTTCTTATCTGTGTTAGCTGAGCAGTGCATTGAAGCAATACCCTTTAATGGAAGGTAGTAGTTCATCATAGAGAACATACCCTTCTTCATCTCTCCACCATACCATGTATTAATGATTACCTGCTCATGGCTTGTAATGTTGAATGCAACACATGTCTCTGAGTTAAGGCCTAATTCAGCATAGTTCTCAACCTTAGCCTTAGAAGCATTATATACAACGAAATCTGGCTCGAAGTTCTCAAGTTCTTCTGCTGTTGGCTTAATGAACATATTAGTTACAAAATGTGCCTGCCAAGCAACTTCAACGATGAAACGAACTGCCATTCTTGTGTCCTTGTTAGCTCCACAAAATGCATCAACTACGAAAAGTTTCTTATTAGAAAGCTCTGCCTTAGCGATGTCCTTAACCTTAGCCCATACATCTTCTGACATTGGGTGGTTATCGTTCTTATACTCATCTGATGTCCACCATACAGTGTCCTTAGAGTTCTCATCAACAACAATGTACTTGTCTTTAGGAGAACGACCTGTATAGATACCTGTCATAACATCGACAGCTCCAAGTTCGCTTTCCTTACCAACTTCATAACCTTCGTTAGTAGACTTAGTCTCTTCCTCGAATAATAATTCATAAGAAGGATTGTAGACGATCTCTGTAGCACCTGTGATGCCATACTTGCTTAAATCGATTTTTGCCATCTTACATAAACCTCTTTTCTTATAATTTCTTGTAAATTATTACAAAATTCTTTTTAATTCTATACCATGCCCTAATTAAAATCAATAAAAAATTGTTAAATTTTTCTCGAAATCGTGTATATATTAATTTTATTAATCAGTTATTTTTTAGGAACCGTCTTTTCGTACTTGATATCTTCAATTGTTTCACTTGAAAGCCTGATAGCCTCAAGTACCACATTTTCTGCAACTCCCATGTTCTTTGCTACTTCTTCCACCGTAGGTTTTCTTCCTAATTCTTCTTTAAGTCTTGTTCCCCAGTCATTTACAAGATTGACTTTATTGAGAATTTTTCCCGAAACCATATTAACATCCGTCTGTTCATCTATAAGCATATTAAGACTGCCTTCAATAAGCTCCTTAACTGCTTCGTCAATTCCTTTAAGCACATTAAGAAGGTCTTCCTGTCCACCTTCTTTAATCTTATCCTTCCACTCATAATTATTAAGCCATTCCTGCTGTCCTATATATGCTGTCATAGCCAGATTGGCCTCCTGTACAAGGTCACATGCAAGAACTCCCTTCCCTCTGAATGGTTCTATCCATGACACAATCTTTTCAAGATAACTTTCTGTAAGCAGTTTTAGTGATTCTTTATCATTATCCTCAACTATGTTCATAAGAAGATATGATCTTGTAACATCTGTCATAGGCTGTATTCCTGATATATCCTGAAGATATATTTTCAGATACTTCTCATCCTCTTCATAATCAAGATGACTTACAATATCATCCGCAACCTTCTTATCTTCCTGTTCTTCCTTAGAAATATGTTGTCCTGACTCATCAATATTATCATCTGAGGCACTTTCCATCAGCTTCAGGAATTCATTATCTACGCTGTCTTCGCCCTGTATCTTAATTCCATTAGCCATCAGATATCCGGAAATCATCTGGAATTTGGCATCATCTAATGCCATATCTTTAAAAAAGCTGTGTACATCCTCTCTTGTAACAATATTGCCATTAACCTTAGCGTATTCTTTAATGCTTCCGACAGCCTCCATAAATGCTGCCTGGGAATCTTTATTTTCAGCCATATTATCTAACCTCTTTCAACTTAATTCGTTCTGTATAATATAACACATAAGTAAGCATTTGGTAAATGTATTATTTCAGTATACACATTTGACAAAAGCAGACCCACAGCTTATAGTTTATATAGAATATAAGAAAAGAGGAGATTTCATAATGAGAATCGCATTAATTAATGAAAACAGCCAGGCTGCAAAGAACGAGATGATTTATGCATCACTTAAGAAGGTTGCAGAAAGCAAGGGACATACAGTTGATAATTATGGTATGTACTCAGCTGATGATAAAGCACAGCTTACATACGTACAGAACGGTATCCTTGCTGCTATTCTTTTAAACAGCGGTGCTGCCGACTTTGTGGTAACAGGCTGCGGTACTGGTGAAGGTGCTATGTTAGCACTTAACTCTTTCCCTGGAGTTCTCTGTGGACATGTTGTTGATCCTTCAGACGCTTATATGTTCATGCAGATTAACGATGGTAACGCTATCGCTCTTCCATTTGCAAAGGGCTTCGGATGGGGTGCAGAACTTAACCTCACATACATCTTTGAAAAGCTTTTCGAGGGTGAACCAGGTGGCGGATATCCTAAAGAAAGAGTTGTTCCTGAACAGAGAAACAAGAAGATTCTTGATGGCGTAAGAGCTGTTACTCTTAAGCAGGATCTCGTAGAAGTTCTTAAGGAGCTTGATCAGGATCTCGTTAAGGGTGCTGTTGCAGGTGAGAAATTTGAAGAGCTTTTCTTTGCTAACTGCAAGGATGAGAAGATTGCTGAATATGTTAAGACTCTCAGATAATTAATTCTGCATTGTACTTAAAAAGGTGTCTCCGTTAATCCGGAGACACCTTTTTCTTTTACTTATTATGCTGCTTTCTGTATAAAACCAGCTTTGGTTATTGCATATCTTACTGTCTTTCCAAGAAGTGTTGCAATAACTATCTTAACAATATCAAATCCGATAAATGGATATACACATACTGTAAGTGCATATGTGACTGAACATTTCATAAGGTATACAAACCATACCGTACCAAATGCATATGCAACAGCAGTTCCAACTACCCAGCCTAACATTGTAAGAAAAATATTTCTGTGTGAAAGCTCAATCACAGCTCCTCCAATAAGTGCCATGAATATGAAGCCAATAAGATATCCTCCTGTTGGTCCAAGAAGCTTTCCTAATCCACCAGCAAATCCTGAAAATACAGGAAGTCCGACAGCACCGAGCAGCAGATATATTCCATAGCTTCCTGTTCCTGCCCATATACCCAGTACAAATACTGTGAAGTAAATCACAAGATTAGTAAGGGATATTGGAATCTGACCAATTGGAACTGAAAGTGGTCCAAGAATACATGTAACTGCTGCCATCATAGCCATGAATGTCAGCTGATAAATAGTAACTTTTTTGCTTTTCATAATTAAAGTCCTCTTTTCAAATGTAGTAATACAACATTTGTTATTGTACACACTTAAAAAGTTATTGTCAACCTATTATTATTTTAAGTTAACATTTAGTTAACATTACATTTTACAATGCTATTGTAATATATACTGTATCATTCCCGGTCCCAGTTCTGGTGTCGGTCTTGCGATAAATCCATGCTTTTCATAGAATATCTCTCTGCCCTTGGCACACATCAGACAAAGCATCATTCTTGTGTCTTCCTGAGTAATTCCTTTGACATAAGCTATTATATGTTCTATAAGCATGCTTCCTATGTGCTTACTCTGATATTCCGGTATTATTATTAAATCCTGGATATAGCTTATTCCAGCCATATCTCCAACCACTCTGCCCATTCCTATAGGCTTGTCATCATCATATACTGTGAATACTTTCACGCTGTTATCCAATGCTCTCTGAGCCTGATTTTCATCCAACTTAATCCAGCCAACCTGTTTTCTTAATGAAAGATATATATTAACATCTCTCACATCTTCTACTATTCTTATCATAATCTCTATTTCCTACAAATTTTTTAACGAATCGAATTATACTCGCTTTATTTATTAATGTCCAGTGTGCTATAATAGTAAAAAATAGGAGGTATATATTTTTATGATTACGGTAGCTAAAGACAATTCTGGCGATTTTGATTCAATACAGAAAGCAGTTGATTCTGTTTCTGATAATAACAGAGAAACCATATTTATCAAAAAAGGAATATATAAAGAACGCATTGAAATCCGAAAAAATAATATTACCTTAATTGGTGAAGATACAGACGAAACTATTATTACAGAGGGTTTCTATGCAAGAATGATTATGCCTGACGGCTCTAAGCGTGGAACTTTCCGTTCCTATACATTTCTTGTATATGCCGATAATTTCTCTGCAAGCAATATAACATTCGAAAACAGTGCCGGATTTGGTAATAATGTCGGTCAGGCAATTGCCGTATACGCTGAAGGTGACAACATCACATTTAAGCATTGTAAAATTCTCGGTCATCAGGACACTTTATTTACCGGTCCGCTGCCTCTTAAAGAAAAACAGCCTGGTGGTTTTACAGGTCCAACAATAGACGGTGAAAGGAAGCTCGTTCACCAGTTATATGAGGACTGCTTTATATGTGGTGAAATTGATTTTATTTTCGGAAGTGCCACAGCCTACTTTAAAAACTGCACACTTTTTGCATTAAACCGGAATGAACCCATCAACTCTTATTATACTGCACCTTCAACATATGAAGGTCAGGCTTTCGGATATGTATTTGATAATTGTACATTTACAGGAAACTGTCCGCCTAAAAGCGTTGCTTTAAGCAGACCTTGGAGAATTCATGCCAAGGTTGTTCTTCTTAACTGTGAATATTCCGACCAGATTATTGATGAGGGCTTCACTGACTGGAATAAGCCTGAATCTCATGAAACTGTATATTATGCTGAATATAATGGACATGGCGATGGATATAAGCCTGAAAAAAGAGCAGCCTATGTTCATCAGTTAGATGAAGCACAAGCTGCCCGTTATACTCTTGAAAATGTTATGAAATCATGATTTGCAGTCAAGTGTGAACCAGAACTCTACACCGTCAGAAACATTTCTGACGCCATACTCCTGCCCCATTGACTCCATAATAGCCTTAACAATTGATAATCCTATACCATTACCGCCATATTCTCTTGTTCTTGCTTTATCGGTTTTATAGAACTTCTCCCAGATGCGTTCAAGGTCCTCTTCAGCAATATTCCTGCCACTGTTATATACTGTGACAGTGAGTGTTGCTCCGTCTTCTGACTTTGATGTTCTGACCTCTATTGCTTGCTTTCCGTCACAATGGTTAAGTGCGTTGGATATATAGTTGGTAAGAACCTCTTCTGTCTTATATTCATCTGCCCATACGAAATTCTGTTCATTACGGTTATTAAATACTATGCTCATATTCTTCTGTCCTGCCCTTATTGCATTAGCATCAACAACAGAAGCTATCAGCTCATTAATGTTAAAACGCTCCATATCCGGTTCATCATTACCAAACTCTATCTGATTAAGCGTAAGCAGTCTCTTAACCATTGTATTCATCTTGTTTGCCTCGTCCATAATAACATCACAGTAAAATCCCATACTTTCAGGATCATCTGTTATGCCTTCCTTAAGACCTTCAGCATATCCCTGTATCAGGGCAATTGGAGTCTTTAATTCATGAGAAACATTTGAAAGGAAATCTGTTCTCATAATCTCAAGTTTTTCTTTCTTATCGATATCCTTCTTTAGTTCCAGATTAGCTTTCTTAAGCTCAGCAATATTATGTTCAAGTTTCTCAGACATATTGTTCATACTCTTACCAAGCAGTCCAATCTCGCCTTTATCACTGCCTTCATACCTTGCATCAAAATCCATTTCTGACATTCTCTCTGCAATATCAGAAAGCTGCTTTATCGGTCTTGTTATATATGTTGATACCACAAATGCTGAAATTATTCCAACTATAAGAATTGCTCCACCAACATATTTTATAAGTGTTGTAGATATATTCACATTATCCTTAATTCCCTGAATTGGAGTTCTTAATATAATTGAATAGCCATTATCAAGCGTGCCCCATATTTCAAGATAATAATCGCCCAGTCTCTCATCGTACACCTTCTGAAGTGTGTATTTATCGTTAGAGCTTATTATTGTTCTGTTCTCAACAAGCGATGTACCCGACATATCAATAATATCATCAAATCTCTTCTTATGATCCTTCTTATCATCTGCATCTGCCGGATTATCCGTAACCGAATCATCAGCTGGATTTTTCGGCTCTGGTGCTTTTTCAGAAGTTCCGCTGTTCTTGAATATATCTCCATTAAATATACTCATGCGGAGTCTCTCAATCATTGAATCATCACCTTGTGTACTTACATATATTGTGCACCAGCTGCTGTCAACTACAAGGACAGATATTCCCTTGGCTGTAGATATATTCTCCATATCAGCACACATCGTATCCTTATCTATCTGGGAATCTGTATACTTCTGCATAATATCATTGACATTTTCATATGAACTCACCATGCTCTTCTGCTTACGGTTCATATACACCTTTTCAGAAAAAAAGCTGTTAAAACCGATAAGCATTGCAACAAGACATGTAACAGTCACAACCAAAAGAAGTGTAATCTTAAATTTAATAGAATGTATCTTCATCACACACTGCCTTCCTTAAAATTATAACAATCAGTCAACAATGAACTTATAACCCATACCCCAGATTGTCTTGATGTAATCACCCTTCTCACCCATTTTCTTTCTTAATTTCTTAACATGGGTATCTATAGTTCTTGCATCCCCATAATAATCATAATTCCATACATTATTAAGAATCTTCTCTCTTGACAATGCAATTCCCTTATTCTCAATAAAATAAGTAAGTAGTTCAAACTCCTTATAGCTTAACTCTATCTCTTCACCATCAATCTTAACGATATGTGCCGCTTTATCAATAGTAATTCCACCTATCTCAATTATTTCGTTGCTGTCAACACCATATGCACGTCTTATAATTGCATCAACTCTGGCTGTAAGTATCTTAGGAGAAAATGGCTTGGCAATATATTCATCAGCTCCACATTCAAAGCCTTGTAGTTCATCCATCTCCTCACCCTTGGCTGTAAGCATAATAATAGGAACTTTAGAATCCTTTCTTATCTGCCTGCACACTTCCCAGCCATCCATTCTTGGCATCATAACATCAAGAATTATAAGAGCAATATCTTTATTCTCCATAAATGTATCAACAGCCTCAACACCATCAGCTGCCTCAATAACAACATAACCTTTTCTTGTCAGGAAATCACTTACAAGCTTTCTCATTCTGCTTTCATCATCTACTACCAAAATCTTCATCTTATCCATATGTAATCCTCACTTTCACGGTGAATTAATTGTCTATATATTATCTGATAAATATGTTTAAAATGTGTACTCTGTTGATAAATATATTATTCAAGCCCGAACATTTCCCGACATATCTTTTTACCACATTCTGTCTTAAAAATGCTGTTATATGCCTTTAATGCTGCTTCCTTTGTAAGATTATCATCGCATATGTTAACCAAAAAATCTGCCTCAACAAGTATCTGATAATCGATGCCGTCAATATTGTTGTAAGTATGATGATGACCTATCAGATACTGCACTCTTTCTGACACTTCTCTGTCAAAGCCAAGCCTTTCAAGAAGTTCTGCTGCAATAGCTGGTCCTTCTTTTTCCTGCAGCCTGCCACCACACTCACCATATTTTTCTTCACATGTATGAATTCCGATATCATGTGTAAGTGCCGCTGTTTCAATTACAAAAAGACTTTTTTCATCAACATTTTCCATCTGTGCAATCAGCTTTGCATAGATGTGAACCTTGCAAAAATGCTGTATTCTCTTAGCGTCTCCTTTATATAATTCAATCATTGCCATATGAAGTCTGTTAATCATAGTTTCTCCTTTTAATAGCCAAGTGTGTCATTTACAAGTATTACATGTATTCTTCCGACATGGCGTGAATATCTTGTAATCAGGAACTGACAGCATAATGTGTCTGGTGATTTGCAGTCAAAGCATTTTCCGGTTGTCTTGCAGGGTGTCTTGACATCAAAATTCTGTGCATTAGTTGGTGCAGCTATATTTCTTGCTCGCTTCATTGCCGAATCGAGGTCTGAACAGACTTTATTCATTCCAACTATGAAGATTACCTTCTTTGGTCCCTGCGCTATGCATGAAACACGGTTGGAATTGCCATCAATATTTACAAGTATTCCATCACTTGTCATCGCATTTACACTTGATAAGAACACATCAGCGTCATATGAAGCCAGAAGTCCCTCTCTTGGAGTCATCTTTGAACGGTCTATATAATTGTAATTGCCCTCTTTCAAAACCTCTACAAGTCCAATCTCCTGTGCGCTGTGGCAGCCGCCCATAGCAATTGTGCTTTCCTCGTCAATTAACTCCAAAGCCTGCTTTAAAGCTGCTTCTTTATCCTCTGCATAATATCCTGACATATTTCGTGACTGTAAGCCATTAATTACAGTCTGTGCCAGTACTTTGTTTCTTTTCTTTACATTTTCGTCCATGCTTGTATCCTCCAGTCTATTGTAAATATTTAGTATGCTTATTATAGCACAATTACTGTTTATATTTTCTTATACTTATTTCCGTGATTGCTTTCAAATTTTTTACTTTCTTATCTCCATTACAAATTTATCCAGCTTTTCCTCATTATCCTTTGCCTTATCACTGTTTCTGTCTGCCAATGCAACCTGATTTTTTAGATTCTTAAGACTCTTTGACAACTGCAGAAGGCATCTGTCATTGTCACCACCACCACTGAATGTAAACACAGCGTCAATTTTATCTGCCACGCCGTAACTTTTTATAAATGTGTTGACCGGAGACGCAGGCATTCCTGCCCATACCGGCATACCTAATATAATTTCATCATAATAATTTATGTTATCAGGAACACCTTTTATCTTAGGTCTCCTTCCAAATGTTGACTGCATTCCTCCAACAAGCATCTGCCTTACTGTATTCTTAGGTAATGGCTTAACTAAATCTATCTCAAAGATTTTTGCTCCTAACTTTCTTGCAATAACCTTTGCAGCTTCCTTTGTATTTCCTGATAATGAATAATAAACAACAGCTCTGTTCATAGCTGACTCCTTCCTGACTTGTGTGATTGTACTTATTTTACGCTATTGAGTATTGTGTGGCAAGTGTAGTGTACCTGATTCGTTCTGTTTAGACTTCCTCGTGCCTTCTCTCCGCTTCAACGTCCAATCTTCCGTGCTTGCTCATCAGTCAGACTCCCCTCTGGTCCATAGGAAAAAGGGAGCGAAGAAGCTCACGCTTCCTCACTCCCTTTTTCCTATGGACCAGAGGGGAGTCGAACCCCTGTCCGAAAACCCATTCCCTGTTCTTCTACTATCATAGTTGATTGTTTAACATTCCCTCCGGTACACGGGAATCAACACCCTTGCACCTTTAGTAGCTTCATGATACGACCAGCATCTCAAAGCTTTGATACTGTCGTTTCCTACATGTTCGAAGCCTGGGTCTTAAAGTGTAGGTGCTTTAAGTCAGACTGCTGCAATTAGGCAGCGTATGCTAAATTATCGTTAGCGTTTATATTTAAGTTTGGATTTTGACGCTTTCCTGCGGATAGCTTCACCAGCTTCAAGATCCCCGTCGAAACCTTTACTAGCCCGTGTGTAAGCAGTTTTATCTGCTTATTTATATTAACATTGGCATAATGCCAAGTCAATGAACTTGTTATTCAAAACTGATAAAATATTTCTAAAATCTGAGATTCTTGTTCTTGAATTCCTTCTGTGCATCTCTTATCTGGTCTTTCTTTGCAATAGAATCTCTCTTGTCAAAGTTCTTCTTACCTTTTCCAAGACCAATTTCCATCTTCACCTTTCCCTCTTTCAGATATACCTGAAGCGGAACAAGTGTGTATCCTTTAATTGTAAGTTCACCTGTAAGCTTATTAATCTGATTCTTGTGAAGAAGCAGCTTCTTAGGTCTTAAAGGGTCTTTATTGAATATGTTTCCCTTCTCATATGGTGTAATATTCATACCTAATACATACACTTCACCATTCTCAATCTTAATGTAAGATTCCTTAATTGAGCACTTACCTGCTCTGATTGATTTAACCTCAGTGCCGTGAAGTACCATACCTGCCTCGTATTTTTCTTCTATAAAATAATCAAAATAAGCTTTCTTATTGTTCGCTATAAGTCTGTTTCCTGATGCGCTTGTTTTTGATGCCATGTCAGTCTCCATTCTATTCTATGCAAATGCAAAATCAATTGTTCTTAGTATCTTATCGGTGCCTATAACCACAACCTTAACCTTTTGTCCGAGCTTATAACTTCTGTTTCCAAGTTCTCCCACCATCTCATAGTGTTCCTCATCAAATGTATAGAAGCCCTTCATATTATTGACAGAAACCATGCCCTCGATAGTGTTTGGAAGTTCAACATATACACCCCACGCGGTAACACCCGAAACAACTCCGTCAAATGTTTCTCCGACAAACTGTTCCATATACTCAGCCATCTTAAGCTTGTCTGTATCTCTTTCAGCATCTGCCGCACGCCGTTCCATAGCACTTGTCTGGACAGCAACATCCGGTAATATTGCATCATAATGGTCAGCTCTCTTAGGGCTTAAACCTCCGTGAAGATTCTCCTTAATAATCCTGTGAATCTGGAGATCAGGATATCTTCTGATAGGCGATGTAAAATGACAGTAATACTTGGCAGCGAGTCCAAAATGTCCTACACATTCAGTAGTATACTTAGCTTTCTTCATAGAGCGGAGTGTCAGTCTGCTTATAAGATTCTCAGCATCAGAACCCTCTATCTCAGAAAGAAGCTTCTGAATCTCCTTAGGTCTTAAATCATCAGTAAGTCTTAATGTATAACCGAAGTTATTAATAAATGTGGCTAACTTACGCATTTTTTCCGGATCAGGATTCTCATGAGTTCTATATAGAAATGGCATATCCTGCCAGAAATAATCCTCTGCAACAGTTTCATTAGCAGCAAGCATAAAATCTTCAATAATCTTAGTTGCTACATTTCTGTCATATGGCTTAATATCAGTCGGGTGTCCATTCTCGTCAAGTATAATCTTACTTTCAGGGAAATCAAAATCAACCGAACCTCTTGCAAATCTCTTCTTTCTAAGAAGCTCCGCAGCCTCTTCCATCATATGAAACATTGGAACAAGCTCTTTATACTTCATAATTTCATTAGTATCATTATCTACAAGAATCTTTTTCACACTTGTATAGCTCATCCTTCTGTCTACATTAATAACAGTTTCACATATTCTGTGTCCTACAATATTGCCTTTTTCATCAATATCCATAAGGCAGCTTAGTGCAAGCCTGTCCTCACCCTGATTAAGTGAGCATATACCGTTAGACAGCTTGTGCGGAATCATAGGAATAACACGGTCTACAAGATAAACGCTTGTACCTCTCTTAAGTGCTTCTTTATCAAGTGCGCTTCCCTCTGTAACATAATGGCTGACATCTGCAATGTGGACACCCAGATGATATACAGGACCTTCTTTCGAGATAGATACAGCATCATCTAAATCCTTCGCATCCTCACCATCTATAGTAACCATCTGCACATTTCTTAAATCAACTCTTCCAGCCTTGTCCTTCTCACTGACAACATCAGGAATATCATTAATTGCCTTCTTAACTGATTCAGGAAACTCCACTGGTAAATCATATGCCTTGATAATAGACATTATGTCCACACCCGGGTCATCTATATGTCCAAGTACTTCTGTGACCTTCCCCTGTGGATTCTTACTCTGGCTGCCGTAATCACTTATAGAAGCAACTACCTTAGAACCTTCAACCGCTCCATTCATGAATTCCTGCGGTATAAATATATCACAGTTAATCTTTGCATTATCAGGAATAACAAAACCATACGTTCTGTTCTTCTGGAATGTTCCGACAACTTCCTTAACCTCATGCTCAACAATGGCGACAATCTTACCTTCAGCCCTCTTACCGCCATTCTTCTCAGTAGTTATCACAACCTTGACCTTATCATGATAGAAAGCATTCATCGTGTCATTAGCCTTGACAAATATATCATCTTCCCTATCAGGTATTACTACAAAGCCAAATCCCCTGCTTGTGCTTTCAAATGTTCCAACAAGTGCTACATTTTCAGGCTTCATATACTTACCCTTCTTTGATACACCTATTGTTCCATCTGCAACAAGACTGTCAAGCACTTCCATAAGCTCTGAACGCTTAGCTTTAGGAATATCGAGAAGCATAGCGATTTCTTTAGCTTTCATTGGAACATACAGTTCATTATTAAGAATCATATCAGCAAGCATCTGTCTGCGCTGTTTAAATATATCCTTCTCCATATCCCTTATATCCCTTTCTAACCATTAAATATACAGATTCTACCAGATTGCTCGTAAAAGCAAAAACACTCTTAAGAAATTATCCGTTTCTTAAGAGTGTTCGTAATTTAGAAATTAAAATTAAGTATAACTGCTATAACAATAAAAAGAATTACAAGAATCTTGGTTATCTTAACAAGCTTGCCTTCCATTGAACGGCCCTTGTTCTTACCCCAGTATGAATCAGCAGCACCACTAATTGTTCCTGACAATCCGTTCTGCTTACTTTCCTGCATAAGAATTATTATTGCTAAAGCTATACAAATTACTACAAATACTCCCATTAAACCAATTCTTAATACATCTCCGACAGACATATGAAACAATGGAATTATCTTATTCATACTATCCTCATTCCTGCGCATCATGCGCTTTTTATTACATAATTATGCCAATACGGCAACATAGGTCATTCTATCACAAATAAACATTTTGTGCAAGAAAAATCAATAAATTAATTTCAACCCTTTGATTAATTCTTCTTAACAAGAAGTGACTCACCTGTCATCTCAACTGGCTTCTCAAGTCCCATAATCTCAATAAGTGTAGGAGCGATATCACATAATCTTCCACCCTCACGAAGTGTATAATTCTCATCATAATTAACAAGAATGAATGGAACCGGATTAGTTGTATGTGCTGTATGTGGAGCACCTGTTTCGTAATCAATCATCTTCTCAGCATTACCGTGGTCTGCGCAGATGAAGAGAACTCCGTCAACATCCTTAACTGCATCTACAGCCTTGCCGACAAGCTCATCAACCTTCTCTACAGCCTTGATTGCAGCTGGGATAACCCCTGTATGACCAACCATATCAGGGTTAGCGAAGTTGATAATAATAACATCATATTTGTCAGACTTGATAGCCTCAACTAAATCCATACCTACTTCCGGAGCACTCATCTCTGGCTTTAAGTCATATGTTGCAACATCCTTAGGTGAGTTAACAAGTAATCTGAACTCATCAACATTAGGATCCTCAACACCACCATTAAAGAAAAATGTAACATGTGCATATTTCTCTGTCTCAGCAAGTCTTAACTGCTTCTTTCCATGATTAGCAAGAAATTCACCAAATGTGTTCTTAATATTCTCTTTTTTGAATGCAACCTTCTTGTTAGGAATTGATTCATCATAATCCTTAAAGCATACAAATGTTAATGGAATAAATCCTGTCTTTCTTTCAAATCCTGTAAACTTATCATCGCAGAATGCTCTTGTCATCTCTCTTGCACGGTCTGGACGGAAGTTAAAGAATATAACAGAATCATTAGCCTTAACTAATGAAAGTGGCTGACCATCTTTACAGATAACTGTTGGCTCAACGAATTCATCTGTCTTACCATTATCATATGACTCCTGAAGTGCCTGTGTAGCTGACTCGGCCTTAATGCCATCACCTGTTACAAGTGAATCATAAGCCTTTTCTACTCTGTCCCAGTTATTATCTCTGTCCATTGCATAGTAACGGCCTGATAAAGATGCGACCTTGCCAACTCCGATTTCTGCCATCTTATTCTCAAGTGTCTCAACAAATCCCTTAGCTGAAGCTGGAGGTGTATCTCTTCCGTCGAGGAACGCATGAACATATACTTTAGACACTCCCTGCTGCTTTGCCATCTCTAAAAGTCCATATACATGGCTTAAATGACTGTGAACACCACCATCTGATAAAAGTCCGAAAAGGTGAAGATCCGAATCATTCTTCTTGCAGTTCTCCATTGCCTCAAGTAATTCTTCGTTCTTAAAGAATGTACCATCTTCAATATCCTTAGTAATTCTTGTAAGATCCTGATAAATAATTCTACCAGCACCAATATTCATATGACCAACTTCTGAATTACCCATCTGTCCGTCTGGAAGACCTACAGCAAGTCCTGAAGCATATCCCTTCTGGAATGGGCATTCCTTCATAAGCTTATCCATAACAGGAGTGTTAGCCATAGCAATAGCATTACCCTCTGTTCTATCATTTAAACCATAACCATCAAGCACCATTAAAACTACTGGTTTTTTACTCATAATGTGATTCTCCTTTAAATGTATTCTAATTAATTGCCTATAGCATGATAGCACATTTGTAAAAAAAATCAAAGACCTTGTCTTGAATATTATCATCAAAACAAGGTCTTTTAATGGTTATTTACTTATTATAATTAACTATATCCGCAAAATCTGGCTTGAGACTTGCACCTCCTACCAGTCCTCCGTCAATGTCAGGCTGGGCAAAAAGCTCTGCTGCGTTAGAAGCGTTAACACTCCCGCCATAAAGAATCCTTATCTGATCTGCTGTTTCTTTATCATATAACTCTTCAAATACAGTTCTTATGAATCCGCATACTTCCTGCGCCTGCGCTGTAGTTGCAACCTTTCCTGTTCCAATAGCCCAGATTGGCTCATAAGCAACTATTGTATGAAGAACCTGCTCTTTAGTAACACCAACATATGCTTCTACTATCTGTTCTTTAATGAAATCAAGCGTAATCCCTTTTTCTCTCTGTTCAAGTGTCTCTCCACAACAAAGAATTGGAATAATGTCATGTTCAAGAGCTTTATGAAGCTTAAGATTAAGAACTGTATTGCTTTCGTTAAAGTACATTCTTCTTTCTGAATGTCCTATAATAACATGGCTTACACCCGCATCAACAAGCATCTCTGGCGATAATTCACCGGTAAATGCTCCTTTCTCCTGATAATATACATTCTCTGCTCCAATATGTATATTAGATCCTTTAACTGCCTCAACCACAGGTACAATGTCTATGGATGGTACACAGAACACAACATCAACATCCGGATTATTAACATTCGGTCTCAATTCAGTAACGAGCTTAACTGCCTGGCTTGGTGTCATATTCATCTTCCAATTGCCTGCTATTACTTTTCTTCTCATTCTACGCCTCCCCACAGGAAATAATCCATAATAACATATATATGGACAATCCTATTAAATTATTCCGATATAACTATCCTAGTAAAATAAATAATAGCATACTTTGGTACATATTTCAAGTATAGATTGTGAAATAAATAACAAAAATCCAGGCCTTACTTAATAAAATAAGGTCTGGATGAAAATATTATTATATAACTATGTCAGTAAAATTAATTACTTATCGTTAGCTGCAACTACACCTGGAAGTTCTTTACCTTCAAGGAATTCAAGAGATGCTCCACCACCTGTAGAGATGTGTGTCATCTTATCTCCGAATCCTAAGTTGTTAACAGCTGCTGCTGAATCACCACCACCGATGATTGTTGTAGCATCTTTAAGCTGTGCAAGTTCCTCTGCAACAGCAATTGTTCCTGCTGCGAAATTAGGAAATTCAAATACTCCCATTGGTCCATTCCATACTACAGTCTTGGCATCTTTTAAAGCTTCCTTGTAAAGTTCACATGTCTTAGGTCCAATATCCATACCCATGTCATCATCTGCCTGATGTCCTGCTTCTACAACATGTGAAGGAGCATCATTGCTGAATTCCTTAGCTACAACTGTATCGATAGGAATAAGCATTTTAACGCCCTTTTCTTCAGCCTTCTTCATCATATCCTTAGCATAATCAAGATAATCATCCTCTACTAATGACTGACCTACATTACCACCATGTGCTTTCTGGAATGTATAAGACATACCACCACCGATAATAAGTGTGTCAACCTTATCAAGAAGATTATTGATAACTGAAATCTTAGAAGAAACCTTTGAACCACCAAGAATTGCAACGAAAGGTCTTACAGGATTATTAACTGCATTTCCAAGGAAATCAATTTCCTTCTGCATAAGGTATCCAACAACAGCTGTATCAACATACTGTGTAACACCTACGTTAGAACAATGCGCTCTGTGAGCTGTACCAAATGCATCATTAACAAATACATCTGCAATAGAAGCTAAATCCTTAGAAAATGCTTCACCATTCTTAGTCTCTTCTGGTCTGAATCTTGTATTTTCAAGAAGAATAACATCTCCATCATTCATTGCAGCAACAGCTGCTCTTGCATTATCGCCTACAACAGTATCATCTGCTGCAAACTTAACTTCCTGACCAAGAAGTTCTGAAAGTCTCTTTGCAACTGGAGCAAGAGAAAATGCAGCATCTGGTCCCTTTGGCTTTCCAAGATGTGAACAAAGAATAACCTTTCCTCCATCAGCAATAAGCTTCTTGATTGTTGGAAGAGCAGCTACAAGTCTTGTTTCATCTGTTATTCTGCTTCCATCTAAAGGTACATTAAAATCGCATCTGCATAATACTCTTTTGCCCTTTACATTGATATCATCAATAGACTTTTTATTAAGCATATTAATATCCTCCATATAATACATAAAATAGCTACATATACAGCTTTATAAAAAACCGGAGAATAGTCATACCATTCTCCGGCAAAAACAATCTAAATGATTAGTTTAATTCAGCGAAGTACTTAATTGTTCTAACCATCTGGCTTGTGTATGAGTTCTCATTATCATACCAAGAAACAACCTGAACCTGGCAGCCACCGTTTGGAAGTTCATTAACCATTGTCTGAGTAGCATCAAATAATGAACCAAATCTCATACCAACGATATCGCTAGATACAATCTGCTCTGTATTGTAACCGAATGACTCTGTTGCAGCAGCCTTCATAGCAGCATTAACTTCATCAACTGTAACCTTCTTAGCAACTACAGCATTAAGAATTGTTGTAGAACCTGTAGGTGTTGGAACTCTCTGAGCAGCTCCAATAAGCTTTCCGTTAAGTTCTGGGATAACAAGACCAATAGCCTTAGCAGCACCTGTTGAGTTAGGAACGATGTTGCAAGCACCTGCTCTAGATCTTCTTAAATCACCCTTTCTCTGTGGTCCATCAAGAATCATCTGGTCACCTGTGTAAGCATGAATTGTACACATAATACCTGACTCGATTGTTGCACAATCGTTAAGTGCCTTAGCCATAGGAGCTAAGCAGTTTGTTGTACAAGAAGCAGCTGAGATAATCTGATCATCTGCTGTAAGTGTCTCATGGTTTACATTGTAAACGATAGTCTTAAGGTCGTTTCCAGCTGGAGCTGAGATAACTACCTTCTTAGCACCTGCATTAATATGAGCCTGTGCCTTAGCCTTAGATGTATAGAATCCTGAACACTCAAGAACTACATCAACGCCAATCTCTCCCCATGGGCAGTTATTAGCATCTGGCTCTTTGTAAATCTTGATAGTCTTGCCTTTAACTGTGATTGTACCAGCCTCATCATCAGCTGTTACCTGATCTTCCTCACCGAAGTTAACATATCTTCCCTGTGATGAGTCATACTTTAAAAGATGAGCAAGCATCTTAGGGCTTGTTAAATCGTTAATAGCAACTACCTCATATCCTTCTGCACCAAACATCTGTCTGAATGCAAGTCTACCGATACGACCAAAACCATTGATTGCAACTTTTACTGACATAAAAACAATTCCTCCTAAAATGAATTTTTATAACATAGTTTGTTAAAATTTCAACTACCGTGTATTTTACATAAGAAGAAGCAAAATATCAAGGCTTTCTTCCCAATTTTTACATTTTTGCACTTTTTTCAATAATAACTCATTATCAATTAGTCATTTTGACGAAATCTTAACAAATTCTGTATCCAATATTGTTTACTTAACACTAATCTCTGCTTAATACTGGCTTAAAGGAAACATTTCTTTGTATTCCTCAAAATATTTATCAAAATTAGTTCCATTATCTTTCTTGAGATTAATAAGATACTCATGTGTATCAAACACATTTAACTCAAGCTCAATAATCGCAACTGCCACGTTAGAACAATGGTCAGCAATTCTCTCGAAATCTGTAAGAAGGTCATTAAATATAAAGCCCTGATGAAGTGTACATTCACCTTTCTGGACACGTTTGACATGATTCATCTTCATTTCATCACAATATATGTCAACGAGTTCTTCTAACGGCTCTGTCTTATAGGCATATTCAACCTTGTTCTGTTCAAATGCATCTATTACATTTCCAACTATTTCTTTCATAATTAATGACATCAGTTCAACATCTTCAACAGCACAATCAGAAAACTTAAGTTTTTCATTAAACAGTTCTGCTGCTGCCTGTGATATGTTAACAGCATGGTCACTTATTCTCTCAAAATCAGAAATTGTATGGAGGAGCTTTGAAACCTCCTTATTCTGTCCAGGAGTAAGCTCCTGCTGTGTAATCTTTACAAGATAAGTTCCAAGCTTATCTTCATATCTGTCAACCTTATCTTCTCTTCTCTGAATCTTATCGTATTTTTCCTGCGAAAATGTATCCAGCAGTTCCATGGAACGAATAAGATTTTTCTGTGCCATATGTGCCATTGAACAAAGAACTGTCTTAGCCTGTTCAATAGCAACTGTAGGATGAGCAATAAATCTGTCATCAAGTACACTGATTTCAACAATATCTTTATCTTCCTCATCAACAACCTCCTTGAAGATTGCACATACCATCTTTTCAAGGAATCTGATGAATGGAAACAGTACAGCAACTGTTACAACTCTGAATAATGAGTTCACAAATGCTATCGAAACAGTTGTCATCGTTCTGTCCATAAATGAAAAATGTACAAAATGATTAACACTATAAAATACTACTGCCCATATTAAAGCACCCAGTGCATCAACAAGAAGATATACAAATGCTGTTCTCTTACCATCTGTAGTCGCACCAAATGAAGAAATGATAACAGGCATGGCAGCTCCCACAGCAATACCCATTATAATAGGCAGTGCTACTGAAAATGAAATAGCTCCTGTAACTGATAAAGCCTGAAGAATACCAACTGTAGCAGATGCACTCTGTAAAACTGCTGTAACTAAAAGTCCAATAAGAATTCCAATAAATGGGTTAGAGAACTTGGTAAGCATATCAATAAATGCAGGCTCAGATCTTAAAGGTGCAACAGCTGCACTCATGTTCTGCATTCCTACCATAAGGATACAGAAGCCTATCATAATATCACCTATATGCTTTTTTGTAGGGTTCTTACAGACCATCCTGAACATGATTCCAATAACACCAATAACAGCAGCAAGAACCTCTGTTGAAAGTAAGTCTACCCATCCGGCACCACCACTGATATCAGAAAGACATAATACCCATCCAGTAACAGATGTACCTATAATTGCGCCCATAATAATACCGATAGCCTGTTTCATTTTAATCATACCGGCATTAACAAAACCAACAACCATAACAGAAGTTGCCGACGATGACTGGATAATTGCCGTAACACCTGTACCAAGCAGTACTCCCTTAAGCGGTGTATTACTTAATCTGTACAGAATAACTTCCAGTTTGCCACCAGCCACTTTCTTTAATCCATCTCCCATAAGCTGCATTCCAAAAAGGAAAAGCGCTATTCCTCCGAGAAGAATAATCACAATGTGTATCAATTCAAAACTCACGAAAGCTCCTATCTGCGCATAAAAGTCAAGGTCGGACAGCGTAGTTGGTACTTCTACATCTATGCGCATTCACATAATCAGAATTTATACGCTGTCTTCTTAATAATATCAATACTAATAATCATTTTCAAGGAAAAATTACCTATATTTTACATTAGTTTACATGTTCTACATAAACATCAAAAATATCAATTGCGGATTAATTATGTTTATGTATAATGTATATTGACATTTAAACATATGACTAATATTTGATGGAGGACATTACTATGCTGTTATCAGATTCACATATACATACTATGTTCTCTTCTGATTCAGAGGAGAATCCTGTAAATGTTGTTAACAATGCTATTTCACTGGGATTTAAATACATCTGTTTTACCGACCATAATGACTTTGATGCTCCTTTAGAAGATGGAAAAGTCATGTTTGACCTTGATTTTCCGGAATACATTAAGTATTTCCAGAATCTGAAAGAATCATTCAAAGATAAAATCAATATTCACATAGGTGTTGAACAGGGACTTATGAGAAGCGTCGCTGACAGAGTTAATGCTTATGATTCTAAAAAGCAACTTGATTTCATAATAGGCTCGTCACATCTTGTATATGGAGAAGATCCCTACTACCCTGAGTTTTGGGAGAAACGTTCTGCAAAGGATACTGTTTTAACTTATTACGAAAGTATTCTTGATAATCTTGGCTGTTGTCACAACTTTGATGTGTATGGTCATCTTGATTATATTGCAAGATATATACCTGCCAATTCTTACACATATAACTGGCACGATTTTAACGATTTAATCTGCATAATTCTTAAAACAATTATTGAGCAAGGAAAAGGAATTGAAATCAACACTGCCGGTCTTAAATATGGTATGACTGAACCCAATCCTTGCCTTGATATTGTTAAAATGTATCACGACCTCGGAGGAGAGATAATCACTGTAGGTTCTGATGCACACGAAGTTAAGTTTTTTGCTTACAGATTTGATGTCGTGGCAGATATGCTTAAGAACGCAGGATTTAATTACTACACAATATTTAATGAAAGAAAACCGGAGTTCATCAGATTATGATGAGCTCCGGCTTATTTTATATTCATATATCTTATCTGCACATTCTACATGCATCTGTAAAATCTGAAGCTGTAAGGTGGAAGAACTATTTTCCCAGATAAATCTTCCTTCTTACCTGTTATAAGATTAAGTGCATCTGCACATTCTGTATCAAAGTACGCTGTGTACTCATTCTCATCAGCATTAATTGCAACAAGCACTTTTTCTCCATCTGCTTCCCTTTTGAATACATATTGTCTGTTTGTAAGCACTTTCTTTGTGTAATCACCATAGCTTAATGCCCTGCTGTTATGATACATTTGTCCTAATGAACTTATTGTATCAGTCAGCTCGTTGTATTCTGGCTTATCAAACGCCGGACGCAGGATATTGTCATTGCCGCTGCCCTTAACTGCCTCGCAGCCCCATTCACTTCCATAATATATACATGGAATTCCCGGCATACCGAACATAAGTGCATATATAAGCGGCAGATGTGCTTTATTGGTAAGTGTGCTGGCAATCCTTGAAACATCATGGTTATCAACAAATGTAAGCAGATGTTTTCCTGTATACAGACACCATGGCTCTTTTCCAAACTGCCTTTCTATGCTGTGTGCAATCTCGAACATATTCATTGAATTAAAGCTCGAATACAGCCCCTTATAACACTCATAATTAGTTGCACTGTGCAGGCACTCATTACCCACAATTGTGTTGTAATCACCATGAAGCATTTCTCCTACAAGGAAAAACTGCTGCTTCATCTGGTCTGTCTCGTATCTTAAACGCTTCATGAAATCCCTGTTAAGGCAGTACGCAACATCAAGTCTGATTCCATCAATATCAAATTCATCAACCCAGCCACGCACCGACTCAATAAGATAATTAACCACATCAGGATTATTCAGATTGAGCTTCACAAGATTGTAATATCCTTCCCAGCCCTCATACCAGAAGCCGTCATTATATGGTGAATTGCCATCAAAGCTGATGTTAAACCAGTCCTTATAGGCAGAATCCCATTTTTTCTCACATACATCCTTAAATGCAAAGAATCCCCTTCCGACATGATTAAACACACCGTCAATGACTACCTTTATTCCTGCCTCGTGCAGCTTTGCCACAAGCTCTGCAAAATCCTTATTAGTGCCTATTCTTTTATCTATCACACGGTAATCTCTTGTATCATAACCGTGATAATCGCTCTCAAAAAGCGGAGAAAAATACACTGCATTAGTACCCAGCTTCTGCAAATGCGGTATCCAGTCCGCAAATTCTGATATGCACCTGTGCATAACACCGTCATTGTCTCTTAAACCATCACAAAATCCAAGCGGAAACACCTGATAAAACTCTGCCTCTTCGTACCACATATTACTTTAACCTCCGTAACTGTCTGATATATTAATATTAAGCCAATTCCCGCAGTCTGGCAACATCTTTCTTAATACACTCAACCACATAATCAGCTTCCCTGTGTGTAATTGTATGGTTAATTGTCAGCCTTAGTGAACCTTCTGCTATTTTTTCATCAAGTCCAAGTGCAAGAAGGACATGTGAAGGCTTTCCTGAATTAGATGTACACGCTGAACCTGCAGATGCGCATATTCCCTGCTTATTAAGCATTACAACAAGCATTCCGCCATTAACATACTGAAAGCTGAAATTCATATTACCTGTAACGCGGCATTCCCTGCTTCCATTAAGCCTTGAATAAGGAATTTCTCTTAGTATTCTCTTAATCATATAGTCACTGATTCTCTTTTCCTGCCTTGCCCTGTCAGAAAGAGTTTCATAAGCAATTCTTGTTGCTGTTGCAAGTCCAGCAATCCCAGCTACATTTTCGGTGCCTGCCCTAAGTCCGTTCTCCTGTCCGCCTCCATGCATGAACCGTTCTGGCTTTCCGCCCCTAACATACAAAAATCCTACGCCCTTTGGTCCGCATATCTTATGTCCGCTTACATTTAAGAAATCCACGCCCAGCTTTTTAACATCAACATCAATATGTCCAAATGCCGCCACTGCATCAGAATGAACCTTTGCACCATACTCATGCGCAATTTCACATACATTTTCTATTGGCTGGATAGTTCCAATTTCATTATTAGCAAGCATAACTGACACTAAAAACGTATCATTTCTAATCATTTTTTCTAACTGTTCCAGCTTTATTATCCCCTGCTCATCAACTGGTGCAAATGTGACATCTATTCCATAATTCTTAAGCCACAGTGCCGATTCCGTCACCGCATGGTGTTCTATTGAACTTACTATTATATGTCCCTGTTTTCTTTTCAGGCTCTCTGCTTTAACTGCCCAGTTATCCCCTTCCGTTCCACCAGAGGTGAAAAATATTTCATTTCTGTCAGCATTTATTATATCTGCAATAATACCTCTTGATTCCTCAACAACATTTTTAGCTTTTTCAGACAACCTGTACACACCTGACGGGTTTCCATAATCTCCCAAAAGATATGGAAGCATTGCTTCAGCCACTTCTTTTCTGACGGCAGTTGTCGCCGCATTGTCCATATATATCATTATATTTCCGCCCTGTAATTCCTTATAATATTGTATTCAGGCAGGGCATATATTGTTAATAAGTCTATATGCGGTATCTGCTATGAATAATAAATCATCCTTAAAAGGTGGCATATTCAAATCCGCCATAATACTTACACTTGCCGGCGTTCTATCAAAACTGCTCGGATTTTATTTTCGGATACTTCTCACTAATTATACAGGTGCTGCAGGAGTCGGACTATTCCAGATGTGCATACCTCTTATTGCGCTTGCATTTGCAGTATGCTGCAGTGGATTTTCTGTAGCTGTTTCAAAATATTCAGCATCATCTCCATCTCTGAAATGGCTTTTCTGCGCGTTAAAGATTACTATTTCTCTTTCAATTGCCGTTATGCTTTTATTTCTTATATTCAGCGATTTCATTGCAAATCATATATTTATGGAAAGCCGCTGTGAGGGAATTGTACGTATAACCGCAATCTCTCTGCCATTCATGTGCATACATAACTGCTTATCTAATTACTATTACAGTCAGAAGGAATCTTTTCTACCTGCCTCCTCACAGCTTGTCGAACAGCTTGTGCGTATTGGCACTATTATACTTTATGTGCGCATAAAAAATGTATCAACAATATCAATTGCTGATGCAGTTACCGGTAATATATTCGGTGAACTTGCAGCTGCAACATATTGTGTTATTCCTCTTTTTTTTCGTTCCATTCATAATAAAAGCATGACGCAGAAGCTGTCCTGTTCACTCCGTGAATACAAATATATTGTTAAATATGCATTTCCAATTAACGCCAATCAGACTGTTCTGCATCTGCTTGAAGGGGCAGAAGCAATTCTTATTCCCGCAATCCTGTGCATGCATGGACTGTCCAAAGATGATGCAATAAGCCAGTTTGGTATACTTACAGGAATGGCTCTTCCACTGGTGCTTTTCCCATGTACGGCAGCTAATTCATTTGCACTTATGCTTCTTCCAAAGGTATCTGATGAAAGTTCGAATGTCCTGTCTGACCATCTTGCTGTGACAGTAAAAAGAACAGTTTCCATGTGTTTGAGTCTCGGCATTATAAGCATATTTTTATTCATTAACTATGGTGCGCGCCTCGGTGCAATAATGTTCCACGAAGACTCTGTATACATATACACCTGCATTCTTTCATGGCTTTGTCCTTTCCTCTACTTAAAAATCAGCCTTACAAGCGTAACTAATGGCATGGGACATACCGCCCTAACATTCATAATTAATATAACCGGAATTATCATCCGGCTTACCTGTGTATTTCTGCTCATCCCGCGTCTTGGCATAACAGGTTATCTGTATGGTGTTCTTATCAGCAATATAAGCATGAGCCTTCTTTACATCATAAATATATACAGAAAGCTGAATATTCAGCCCGACCCATTTAGCAGTATAATTGTGCCATTATGTATTGCGGTCATATCTATATTTTCATCAAGAATTATATGCAGCATTGTATTTGGTCTTTTAATAAAAGAAGCAGAAGAATACGTTCTCCTGCTTACTGGTGCCGCCATATGCTGCATTGTATATATTATTCTCTTTATTCATGAACAATCGGAACAGCATCCTTTATAGACGGTGCCTCTTCCCAATAATCAAGTCTGGATTCGTACTGCTGCCTTATCCATTCCACGGCAGCAAGACGACCATCTTCTGTCAGTTCAAATATATCTGTTGTCTTATCTTCTTCCATAACAGCACATGAAGCATATGGCCCGCGCCACACGCACGCAGAAAGCTTTAAATCAGGCTTTTCTCCTGTCTGCTTAAGCATATATCTCATTCCATTGTGCTGTCCTGTATACACACCCTTGTATTTAAAGAAATTAAGCGGCATTATTCCATTCGGATCAATCATTGCCATCACCTTCCACACCATTATTGTTCTTTATCAGCTTTTCATTATAAAATGCACCCGCAAGATACATAATTCCTATTACAACCGGAAGGCATATAAGAATCAGCGTGTTACCAGTTATTGAATACTTAGATACTATGAAAACTATTATCAGATCAGCCAATCCTGCAGCCGACATAACAATACCATATGTCTTAATCTTCTTTACTGCATCCACTGCACCAATATTAGTCATTCCATAAAACCCTGCCACTGTAAAGTACACACCTTCTACTATAACCGCCATAAATGCTATATTAAGAAATTTAATTACTGTATACAATTTTCTTCCTGCATCTGAAGCCGAAAATGAATACAATTCCGACATAATATAAAATGCATAGAACGCCATTATAATTCCCATAACAATAGCAAGCATTGATGAAAACTTAAGAATTGTGCATTTTGATTTTTCTTTCACTACGCTCATGTGTTTATCTCCATTTTCTGATGATTAATGATTATAACATGTAGCCGAGGATTTTTAAAGGGAGGGATGTATAGCACGAGTCCATTATGTATTAATTATTCTTTATTATTATTAGCCTTATGTGTATTCTCATCTATATCTTTATAGCCATACTTTTCATCCCGGTATGAAGCTAATTCTGCATCGTAATCTGTAATATTTCCCTCTTTTATCATTTTTAATAATTCTTCTAGTGCTTGTTCTTTTGACATTGTGTTCTCCTGTATAAACCCATTACAGCTATCTTATAAATAAAGAAGCATAATTATTATTGGATGAGCGGTGTATCCATCATCTCAGGTACTCCGAAGAGTGTGTCAGGAACCATTTCCGACCTCAATAATAACTATGCTAATCAATAGTATATTCTTTTGAGCAAAAATATACACACCATTTATTTCAATAATTCTACAGCTCCCTTAAATACAGTAATTATCATAACTCTCATTAAGGTCATAAGGAGTTATCTGGTATACATAATAATTCAACCAGTTAGTATAGAGATTGTTTGCGTGGCTTCTCCATGAAAGCAATGGTTTTCTGTTGCAGTCATCATCCGGATAATAATTAACTGGAAGATCAGGCTCAATTCCTTTATCAATATCACGCTTATATTCCTGATCAAGAGTTAATCTGTCATATTCAGGGTGTCCCATAACAAATATTTCCTTTCCACCATCACCAAGTACAATATATATTCCTGCTTCATCCGAATCCGCAAGTACCTTAAGTCTTGGATTATCAATAATCTGCTGTCTGCTTGCCTGTGTATATCTTGAATGTGGTGCCATGAACACATCATCAAAACCTCTTACTAAAGGCTCTTTTCTATTCATAACCCTGTGCTTATACACGCCTGACAGTTTCCTCGGAAGTAATTCCTTCTTAATACCATAATGGTAATACAGTCCTGCCTGCGCCCCCCAGCATATATGAATTGTTGATGTAACATGCTTCTTAGACCACTCCATTACTGTTGTAAGTTCATCCCAATAATTAACTTCTTCAAAATCAAGCTTCTCGACAGGTGCTCCTGTAATAATCATTCCATCATAATTATTATTCTTAACTTCTTCAAAAGTCTGATAAAACTTCTTAATATGTGAAGCTGAGGTATTCTTTGAAACATGTGATGACATCTGTAAAAATGTAACATCTATCTGTAAAGGTGTATTAGATAAACCTCTTAAAAGCTGTAATTCTGTATCCTGCTTTATAGGCATAAGATTAAGAACTATTATCTCCAAAGGTCTTATATTCTGTGAAATAGCTCTGTTTTCGTCCATGACGAATATATTCTCTTCTTCCAATTCTGCTTTAGCTGGTAAGTCACTCTGAATCTTAATTGGCATTATTGTTCCTTCTTTCTGTTATCATTGTTGTCTGATTATATCATATCACCTTTAATAACTGTATAAAAATTTTCTCTACTTTATCATTTCCATAAATTCATCAATCGTAAGCACCTTAACCCCCAGTGAATTAGCCTTATCAAGCTTAGAGCCTGCTGCCTCTCCTGCAACAAGATAATCAGTCTTTTTGCTGACACTTCCTGTTGCTTTGCCTCCATTAGAAACAATCAGTTCTTCCATATCCTTACGGCTGTAATTATCAAAGCTTCCTGTTACAACAATTGTCTTTCCTTCAAGCTTATCTGACATTTCTTTTTTCTCTGGCATCTGCATATTAAGACCTGACTGTTTTAACCTTTCCAGCAATTCAATATTAGCTTCATCATGGAAAAAGTCATGTATACATTTAGCTGTAGTTGCACCTATATCAGGAATATTCTGCAGTTCTTCTTCGCCCGCATCAGCAAGCGCCATAAGATTATCATAATAATTCATAATCTGCTTGGCTGTATTCTTGCCAACATTTCTTATTCCAAGTGCAGTAAGCAGTCTGTCTGGTGTGTTCTCTTTAGACTTCTCAATAGCTGCAAGCAGCTTATCAGTATTCTTCTCTTTTCCTATAATTCCCTTTTCAATCAGTTCATCACGGTGTTCTTTCAATGTATATATATCAGCATAATTGTGTATATATCCATATTTTATAAGAGCATCAACAAGAGTTTCACCAAGCCCCATAATATTCATGCAGTCGAGTGATGTAAAATACGCCACTGTTCTTGACAACTGTGCTGCACATGAAGGATTGACGCATCTTATATCTGCTGTATCCTCTTCTCTTATAAGAGGCTCTCCACATACAGGACATACCTTTGGTGCTTCAAATACATGCTCAGGTACCTTTACGCAGCCATTAAGCTTAGGAATAATCTCACCACTCTTAAACAGTTTATATTCTCCACCTATTCCTACATTCATCTGTGTAATATAATCCTGATTATGAAGAGTAGCTCTTGATACACTTGTACCACACAGCCTTGCAGGCTTTCCGGTTTCCGAATCATGGAATATTCCTGTAAATGTAAGTTTTCCTGTTCTTCCCACATCTACAAGAATATCATCCATAACAACAACTCTTTCTTCTGGCGGATATTTGTATGCAATATGTCCGCTTGAATACTTACTTCCTGCCGGAAACTCCTGTCTGAAAGCAATATGGTCAATCTTAACAACAGCCCCATCAATATCATATGGAAGTTCTTCTCTCATTCTTCCTATCTCATCAATGGCACTGACAACCTCATCTTTTGTCTTGCATATCTTATGATATACAACCGGCACACCTGCTGCCTTTAATATATCCATTCCCCTGCCGTGGCTTTCCATAATCTCAGCTGGTCCGTCCTGTACATTAAAGATAAACATCTCAAGCCCTCTCTTCTTAGTAATTGAAGTATCAAGCTGTCTTAATGTTCCGGCTGCAAGATTTCTAGGATTAGCGGCTGTCTTTTTCTCAAGTCTTTCCTGTTCTTCATTATATTTTTCAAAATCATCATGGCTCATATACACTTCACCACGAAGTTCCAGTGAATCATAAGGAAGATCAATAACCTGTAATACATCACCAATTACCCTTGCATTAGCTGTAACATCCTCACCAATAAGACCGTCTCCTCTTGTCTCTGCCAACTGCAAATGCAACTTTCCATCAGCTTCTTTTGCATATCTTAAACTCATGCTTAAGCCGTCAATCTTAGTCTCTACTGAAAATGTGCAGTCAGGATGCATGGCATGAACCTTATCAATCCATGCACACACTGCATCTTCTGAAAACACATCTTCTATAGATAACATAGGTACATTATGAGTCACCTTGACTCCGGCTTCTCTTTTGACAGTTCCACCAATCTTCTGTGAAGGTGAATCAGATGTCACCCATTCAGGATGCTCTTTCTCAATCTCCTTAAGCCTTATCATAAGCTTATCATACTCATAATCACTTATCTCTGGTTCGTCCTGATTGTAATATCTATCCATATGATAATCTATCGTCTTCTTAAGTTCTGAATATTCCTGTAATAAATCCATAATCCACTCCTTACATAACTACTTATATATCTGCTCATAAAGTGTATTAAGTTCTTTTCCGTCAAGCTCTCTGTACTCGCCTGTCTTTAAATCGCCAAGCTGCACATTCATAATTCTTATTCTTGTCAGTTTAGTTACACTATATCCACATTCTGCACACATTCTTCTTATCTGTCTGTTAAGTCCCTGTGTAAGAATTATTCTGAATGTCCTGTCTGATATCTTTTCTACAACACATTTTCTTGTAGTTCTGTCGAGTTCCTTAAGATATATTCCCCCCGACATTCTCTTTATAAAGTCTCTATTAATTGGTTTATTAACTGAGACAATATATTCTTTCTCATGTCCATTAACAGAACGAAGCAGCTTGTCCATCATGTCACCATCATTAGTAAGCAGTATAAGTCCATCAGAATCCTTGTCCAGTCTGCCTACAGGATATATTCGTTCTTTATATCCTATATAATCTACTATGTTATTCTTCCCCTGTTTATCAGTTGTGGTACATACAATTCCAACAGGCTTATTAAAAGCTATGACTACCTGTGGTGGTGTGCTGCTGTCTATCTTTCTGCCATCAACACATATAATTGTATTGTCCTCTACCATCTCACCCATATCTGCAATCCTGCCATCAACTGTGATACGTCCTTCTTGTATCATCCTGTCAGCTTCTCGTCTTGAACAGACTCCATGGGCACTGAGATATTTATTAATACGCTCTGACATTCTCCCTCCAATTTTTATAATACAGATGTATTAATTTTAACAAAAGAAAAAAATTAATTCAATTGTTGCGGGTTTTAATTTAATAATGTATATTAGATAAGAATATAAATTAATATATATTATGTACATGTAGCTTAGCTGGATAAAGCGTTCGCCTCCGGAGCGGAAGATCGTGGGTTCGAATCCCATCATGTACATTACTTGATTATTAACTGGATTATTCTACATAGTTATAAGTCTCTGGGTTCTGTTATACTCATACACATGATCCGACAGAACTTCCTCTGCTGCTACCCCTTCAGTATTAACTTCCCTTACCATATTAACAAGTTCATCCTTCTCGAACACAGACAATTTAGGAAGCAGTATAACCTCATGCACTGATGAAGGCAATATATACAGATCCTCACCAAGCTTCTGTGCAAAATCATATAATACATTCTCATAAAGAATGCATGCTGCACCGTTGAGCTTCGTTTCATTAGTGAGAATGTACATATCAGATGGAACATAATCTCTTAAATCAATATCTTTTCCATCAACATTAACCCCGCATTTTTCAAAAAGCGCAGCCATTGAACTTATCCTGCAATGCAAAAGGTCAGGGGTATTCTTCAAAGCAGCTTTATAAACATCATCAATTGTTACTTTCCAGTTCTTAAGATTATTATTGTATATAAGCGCTGTCGCACTTTTTCCGTATTCCTTGTCCAGCAGACAATAAAACACCACAGCAAGATCAAGTATTCTTTTATGCGGAACCTGCTCAAGCAGCTTTTCATTGCTTCTGTAATTGACAACCTTATAGACAATCTTGTCTTTTATTGTCTCGAACTGTTTAAGAATATTAACATCAAATGTGACATTATTCTTATTCTCCTCATATACAGTCTCAATCTGTCTTATAATATTTCTGATATCCTCTCCCCGGGTATACTCCTCATAAAACCCCTCAAGATATATAGTCGGTGCAATATCCTTCCCCTTTTCCATAATTACAAGTCCATCCATCTCGCAACCATTATTCTTAATCACATGGTTGATAGTAACATTGCCTCCCTCTCCTGCAATATACTCAGTATTCTTCTTAATATATTCGACAAACTTCTTATACTCCATATACCTTTCCCTTTCAAATTCTCATATCCCTGCGCATGGATAAATATAAATATTTTGTACGAGTATAAGATTATATTAATACATAATATTTGTCAATAATATATATAGTATCGTGACCATTTTGTTATAATCCGTCATTTTTATGTTATAATCGGTATAAAAAATGTCGTATCTGGTAGGTTTCTGCTTGCAAAAATGCATTTCCCTGGATACGACATATACAAGATATAGTTATTAAGTTATGCAAGCTGTTTAAGAACTTCAGTTATAAGTTCCCATGTTCTTCTTGTTGATTCAATATCAAGTTTCTCTTTGACAGTATGAATATCAATTATATCAGGGCCGAAAGATACACAGTCAAGTCCGTCAATCTTAGCTGCCATAATTCCACATTCGACACCTGCATGCATTGTTTCTACAAGCGCATCCTTTCCAAAAAGCTTCTTATAAGAATCACACAGCATGTCTCTTATCGCAGAATCTTTCTTAAATTCCCATGCCGGATATACTCCTGCAAGTTCATATGTTCCACCAAGATAATCAGTCATCGCTCCAATTTTATCTGTAAGGTATTCTTTCTCGCTCTGGGAACTGCTCCTTACAAGATATGTTGTATAAAATGCTGATTCATCAGAACTAACAACACCAAGATTAAGTGATGTCTGCACCAGACCTTTAATATCATTACTCATCTTAATAACACCATCAGGTATATAATTAAGCACATTTATTATCATCTGGCTTGTTTTATCATCACATGCCTGGCATCTGCTTTCAGCTTCATTTTTTATTGTAATAATAAGTTGTGGGTCTGTTACTGAATATTCCTCTTTTAATACATTTGCAGTATTATTAAGAAGCTCAGTAACCTTATCTGCTTCCTGAGTCATTATTGCCGCATTAGCAAATGGAGCTATAGAATTGTCTTTTTCACCACCCGATATGCCTACAATATTAACACATTCTTTAACTGCAAAAAGAAGGCGTCCCATCAGAATATTAGCATTAGCACGCTGGCATATTATATCTGTTCCAGAATGTCCGCTTGTAAGTCCGTTAATCTTTATTGTAATCTTTGTTCCTGTAATGTCCGATTTATTCAATGGATAAGAAGCCTTTAAAGTTGCTCCGCCTGCACATCCCGAAAGGAATATTCCCTCTTCTTCAGAGTCTATATTAAGCATAATCTTACCATCAAGGCAGTCAAGATTAATTGCCTCTGCACCTGTCATCCCAACCTCTTCATCAACTGTAAAGACAGCCTCTATTGGTGGGTGGCTCATATCCTTGCTATCCAATATTGCAAGTGCGTAAGCTACTGCTATTCCGTCATCTGCGCCAAGAGTTGTGCGGTCGGCTTTGACATATCCGTCTTCTATATACAGGTCAAGGCCTTCTTTTTCCATATCTTTAACCTTATCATCTGTCTTTACTGCTACCATATCAATATGTCCCTGCAGAATAACCGGTGCCGCCTTGCTTTCACTGTCACTGGCAGGTTTCTTGATTATTACATTATAACTTTCATCCTGTTTAAACCACAGATTCCTTTCTTTTGCAAATTCACACAGATAATCACTTATCTTCTTCACATTACCAGAACCATGTGGAATTGCACATATCTGTTCAAAATATTTAAACACAGCCTGTGGCTGTAAGTCTGCTAAAATGTTGTTACTACTCATATCTGCCTCCTGTTATTAGTATGTGATAATTATTATAGGTAATATGCGAAGTAAAAACAAGACATACGTCAATCACTCCGTGTAAGCTTTCTCCCCTCTTAGCAGTCTGTCAAGCATATCAGCTAATGGTACCATAGCATTTTTTACCTCTGTACTGGTATTAGTCTGTGCTCCTGCCTCAATAAGCATTGATCTGCCTTTCATATGAAGGCAGTAGCGGTATGCATTAATATATATTTTTCTTAACAAACCCGGATAATATTCTTCTCCTAACAGATACATCTGCAGACTCATTGCAAGATTATCATCCCTGTTGGCATTGTAAAGGTATCCTATATCTCCTTTTGTCTTACTATAGCTTATTCCGTTAAACAGCATAACTTTAGACATTGATACACCATTTACTTCCGTTACAAGTCTCGTTGTATCAGGAACTCCATCCCTGTGAAGGTCAATTACAACCTCAATTGATGGATTCTCTTCAAGTATTCTTGCAACATTTTCTTCTGCATATGTATACGCTTTACTTCTGTCAAGCTTTCCGTCAACATAATCATATACAGTTGTATCATGATATACGTTATAACCATATGTATTAGTAAGTAAATCTGTAAGATAATCGCCTACTCCGATTATTGTTGTAGATGTGTCTCCTTCTGCAGTATCCGTAAATCCTTCCTGTGAATGTGTGTGAAATATCAGTATCTGCGGAGAATCCACATTTTTCTCCAAAGACAGGTCTTTTGCAAGAAACTCATCAGGACGCATTATTTCTGGTGTAAGATTAGTAATTGATGTGACTGTGTAGAATTTCATAAGAAAATCATAATTTCTTAAATCTGATATATTATAGACATTTCCCGGTGCACTCTGCTGTGTATCCTGTGAAAGTGCTCCTGCTCCTGCCTCGACAACTCCTTCATCCGTCTGCGTTGCCGGCACTTTATCATCCTGCGTCATTCCGAAAACATATTCCGAGTCAACCCATACAGAACCTGAATTTTCATCATAGTTATCTTCAAAATATGTTTCTACTGGAAACAGCGTTTTTACTGCATTTTCATAGATTCTGTTCTGAACATAATATATAAGATTAAAACTATAATTCATCATAATCACCATGAGTATTAAGCCTGTGAATATAAACATATACACAGGCCTGTACTTTCTATCCCCCATACAGCCTCCTTGTTTTGCGTTACCATTATATTGTATTCATGTCATCCATGAATATGAACGCCAACACGGTTAATTGCTTTGGATATTATGATACTTATATTTCTGATGTCTGAATCAATGTCCTTCGGGGTTACATACATTTTACCTGCTCCCTGAATAATGCCTTCCGCATCTATAACAGTCGGCACGCCAATTGCAAGCACCGGCACGCCAATATTATCCTTAGTTATTCCTATTCTGTGATTGCCAACACCTGAGCCGGGATTAATTCCCTGGTCAGAAAGCTGTATTGTACTATTTAATCTGTTCACGCTTCTTGCTGCAAGCGCATCTATCGCAATGCATACATCTGGCTTTATCTGGCTTACAACACCTTTAATAATTCCAGCTGTTTCAATTCCAGTCTGTGCCATAACTCCCGGACTAAGCGTGCATACGCCAGTATCCTTGTCCTCACTTATATTAATACAAATGTTATCTACAACCTCAGGGCCTAATGAATCCGATGTTATATTTCTGTTGCCAAGTCCTATAACAAGGATTCTCTCTGGTTTTACATTCTTATTCATCCGTCTTAAAAGCTTGAATATATATCCTGCAAGTGTAGATATGACCTCTTTGGCATAGTCCTCGTCACCGCCTGTAATCTCATCTGCTTCTATTGTAAGATACGTTCCCTTAGGTCTTCCTATTGCGATTTCGCCCAAATGATTTGTCACCTGTAGTTCTGTGACTTTCACACCCATTCTTGATTTCTTACTTTCCCTTAATCTGATGCCTTTTAGTCTTCCACTACCATTCATAGCCTCTTCATTAGCTTCGACTGCAAGGTCAGTTCTCACCACGATATTATCCATTTTTCATATCACCTCACAACATATTGTGTAGAAAAATCAAATTTTTATACTAAAATCTTCATTTGGTTCTTGACATATAGATTTTTCTACTATAAAATGTGTGAGTATGTTTACATTAGATCGTCCGTGTCCGGCTTTAATGCGAAACAGATATTATTATTGAATTATGATTTGGAGGTGTACGGATTGGCTAACATTAAATCTGCTAAGAAGAGAGTAATTACAAGTCAGGTAAGAGCTGAAAGAAATAAGGCGATTAAGTCTAGAGTTAAGACTTATATCAAAAAGGTAGAGGCTGCTGTTGCTGCTGGTGACAAAGCTGCTGCTAACGAAGTTCTCCCTGTTGCTATAGCTGAGATTGAAAAGGCTGCTTCTAAGGGAATCTTCCACAAGAACGCTGCTGCTAGAAAAGTATCTCACATTACTAAAGCTGTTAACGCAATGGCTTAATAGGAACTTGAATATTTTAAAGAACCCGGTGCTGACACCCACTCGCACCGGGTTCTTTTTTATTTACTGTATTTAATTATAATAAGCTCTACTCCCAGCCTGTCATTAAGCCTTCCCTGCTTAACTGCTTCTTCCGTTCTCGCACATTCATTCAATGCATCAAGAAGTGTACTCATCTCGAAATATTTTGCCTGTGCCTGATATTTACCGGCAACAAATGGTGCAGCTCCTATCCTTGAGGCAATCTCTTTCCCTGAAACTCCCCTTGACATAAGGTCTTTCACCTGCAATATTCCGTTAAACTGTCTGACTATAAGATATAGTATTCTCATCGGAGGTTCTTTCAATTCCAATAAATCATAATATAAATCAAGTGCCTGCTGCTGTTTCTTGTTGGCAATCGCACTTATCATGTCAAATATATGGCTTGTCGTCTGTGTGGCACACACTTTCTCAACGTCTTCCACTGTAACAACTTCCCTTCCCTGACAGTAACTTGCAAGCTTCTCAGTCTCCTGCTTTATATAATCCATGCCTGCACCTGTCTTATCAAGAATCAGGTCACATGCATCACGGCTTATTCTTAAACTATCTTTAGCCAGAAGTCCCGCTATCCATTTTTCAAGAGTAGCAGTTGTCTGTGGCTTCATCTCACATACATATCCTACGGCGTCTATTGCCTTATACACCTTATTACGCTTGTCAACCTCTTTCTCAACCATAACAATAATAAGGTAGTCAGGGATATGCTTAATATAATCAGCCAGTTCTTCATTAGAACTCTTTAAAAATCCTGTATTCTCCATTACAACAAGTCTCTTCTGGGCAAAGAAAGGCATTGTTTCACATACATCAATTATATCCTTAACACTGGCATTATCTGAATCATAATATGAATAATTCATAGTATCATCACCAACTATGGCATTCTTCAATCTGTCTCTGTATTGCTTCTTAAGATACTCTTCCTCTCCATACAGAAGATACACGCTCTTAAATTCACCCTTCTTAATATCATCACTTATGACCTTCAAACCTGCTGCCTCCGTTTCTAATCTTTAATAATAGTATCAGATATGTACCAGTGGTTCAAGTTGAAAAATATTTCCTCACAATCTGTTCCGCATCTTCACGGTTCTATCCTTTCAATTCTTTAAACATCTCAATTTTATACGAGCCCTCCCTGACACGCACCGCAATCTCTCCACTTTCGTCCGTCCTATACACCTTTGCTTTAATCCCCGACAATCTCTTTAAAGTTTCTGTATGAGGATGTCCATATGAATTACCGGCTCCACAAGATATCAATGCAGTTTCAGGCTTTATATAACTTAAAAATTCTTCCGAACTCGCCCCCTTACTTCCATGATGTCCGACTTTCAATATATTAACTGACACAAGCCGTGCTGATGTGTCAGCATCTCCTGCTATCCTATTGACATCCTCAACAATGCACTTTTCTGCCTTCTTTTCCGCATCACCTGTCATAAGCATAGAAAAATCTCCATATTCTACAAGATATACAGCAGAATAATCATTAGCTGACTCGTAATCGTAACCATCGCATGGGTGCATACACTTAACCGAAAATTCTCCCGATTTAATACAATCACCTGCAACAGCATAAACAACATTAATCCCAGCAGCTTTCAATGTCTTCTCTAACTTCGACATATCATCACCAACCTGCTTCTTTACTGCCATAGTCCGCCTGATTTCCGGCAGCACAACAGTTCCAATCTCAAATGTATTGTCTCGCATTTCAATAAGTTCATATATTCCATTGATATGATCTTTATCAGGATGACTGACAAATACATAATCAAGCTTTCTTACTCCACAATGCTTTAGATAACTGTATATAGTATATCTACCAACATTCTTCTTTGTCGTGCTTCCTCCATCAAATAAAACATTCAGACCATCCTTAGTATGCACAGCAATAGAATCCCCCTGTCCCACATCAAGCATGGCTGCCTTCATATCTGCATTGATATCATAATGAAGTCCTGTCATAACCAGCATAAGAAGACCCAGACATATAGTATCTGCTCTTTTATTCTTTAATAAAACATGCACCAGCACCCAGACTATAAGAACCATGAAATATAACACAATTCTTGAATTATCCGGTGCTCCCGTAACTATTACAGCATATTTAAAATGTGATGAAATTTTACAAAGCACATTATAGAAATCAAGTATATACCCACCAGCACCTGCAAAAAAGCATGCAGCACCAATTGAAAACATTCCTGTAATCCCTGTAAATATTCCGCTCATCATTATAACGGACATAAGCGGAATCACAATTATATTAAGAAACAGACTTATTACAGGCACCTGACCAGATATAACAAGCATAACAGGCAGTGTTGTTATTGTAATGCTAATTCCTGTTATAATTGAATCCGCTAACCCGAACACAATCATTTGCTTGAATGTAATATGCTTTTTATCTGGACGTTTTACATATATTAATATTGATTTATCATCAGAAAGCAGCGGTTTAACAAATATAATTCCTGACATAGCAAGAAATGACAGCCAGAAAGCTGAATTAACAATATTATACGGATTAATCCAGAGAAGAATAACAGTTGCAATGCCTAGTGTATTTGCTCCATCACTCGTTCTTCCAAGCACATCAGCAAGCATATATACAAGAATCATTATCACTGCCCGGCTTGCAGATGCACTGTATCCTGTCATACACAGATATGACAGGATAAGAAATGTACTGATACATGCCGATACTATTCTTCCTGTCTTTCTTTTCAGAAAATCATATATACACATTCCTACAAGTGAAACATGAAGTGCACTTATAGCCAGAATATGTGATATTCCATTCTTCTGGTAAAGCATTTTCACATCATCATCAAGCCCTGATCTGTCTCCAAGCACAATTGACTGCATAATTCCGGCATTATGCGAAGAATACACTTTTTTATATATATTTTTTACAGACTCAGACAATCTGTATACATAAGAAAGATACGTGTTGTCCCTTTTTACTTCTATTACCTCAATCACATCTGCACAATATATGAATCCCTGTGATGTATAATATTTTCTCGAATTAAACTGCCCCTCATTGGTAGGCATACTGTAGTCTTTCAGGCTGACCTTAAGATTTGCATAATCGCCAGCAACAAAAGAATCTTCTTTAGAGTATATATTTATGCCACATTTTAACCGGGTTCCACATGAATCCAGAGTTATTCGTGCATTCCTTATCTGGATTGTATATGAGTTGTCTCCACGCATAATGCCCGTTACATAACCTTTAACATCTGCAGTATACAACTTTTCAGACAGGTTTCCCTGAAACTGCAGCTTATCTGTATAATCTTTAGTTCTTAGACACATAACTGGAAACATCATAATAAAAAGTACATAAAATATGGGGATTCCTGTGTGCTTAAGATATATGAGAAATCCGGCAGCCACCAGAATCCCCACTATAATCACGATATATGCAGAAGCATATACAGAAAAATATACGGCAGCAACGCTTAGAACTGCTGCCACTAAAAATGGCCTTCTCAATAAAATCCTTTCCAGAAACGACCACCATAATCAACTAATTATCAGTTACATCTTTATTAATAAGTTCATTATTCATATAAAATACTGTATCAAGACTTATAACATCTCTGTACATCAGATTAGAATTGCCTTTTACCATAATCTTTACACCGTCAATACCATCAAGTCCGGCAAGTGAATTAACAACCGAATATATTGCAATATTACTCCTGGCATTAACCATATCATTCACGAATTCCTGACTGAAATTAACGTAACATATTTTGTCTACAACTGATATGCTGAGAAGCTTGGTGCTTGATGGTATACTCTGATAACATCCTGCTTCACTTGTTCCTTTGATAAGCTGTTCTACAACAACCTTCTCTACAGATACATTCTTGTTATAACAGATTCTCTGACTGTTCTTTACAAGAGCATCACCAGATTTATTAGCGAAATACAGATTAATTGTTTTCCACTTCACATCTGCAATATCCCCTTCCTGTGTATCAACGAAATCCTCTGCACTCATATTTCCTATGATTGTTCCATCTTCATACACAGCATCCTTACCATCAACATAAAATCTTACATACAGAACATCACTTATCTGTGACAATTCTTTTACAACTGCTGCCCTGTAAAGTACTTCAGTACTTGGTTTCATTCCATAATAAGAGCTGTCATAATAGACATCTGCATATATTCCATTAATTTCAACCGCCGGCTGCGATACATACACTGGCTTAATTATGCTTGTATGCCTGCCTTTTGCCACATTCATTTTTTCAATAAGTTCATTTGCAACAGAAACAGCATCCTGACTTTCAATGTACACCCTGCCTTCAGTTAGTGATGTTCCATCTTCATTAAGATAATATACAGAATATGCAGTTCCTTCCTTCTGCGAAGAACATGAAACAGTTATAAATGTGACTGAAATAACAATTATAACGAATGTTAATTTCATAATAGCTTTCCTTATATGTCCCATCATAACTGCCTCCTTTTTATCTTGTAATTCTTAACGGCTTATAATCATTACACCGGCATACTTCTGTCTGCATTACTGCTGGCTGTCAACATAATTAAGCGGTATTCTCATTGTAAATGTTGTTCCGATATTTTCTTCACTGTGAACCTTGATTGTACCATGATGCATGAGAATAATATTCTTCACGATTGCAAGTCCAAGTCCTGTTCCGCCTGTTTCACGGGATCTTGCCTTGTCAACCCTGTAAAATCTCTCAAAAATCTTATTAATGCTTTCTTCCGGTATTCCTATTCCTGAATCTTCAACTCTTATATAGAAATATTGATAGTCTGCATTCAGTGAAACATGTACCCATCCATCTTCCACATTGTATTTGATAGAATTCTCAACAAGGTTGGATATAACCTGTGTCATCTTGACTTCATCAATCTGCGCAACAACCGGTCTGAAACTTTCAAAAAGCAGTTCAATGTTCTTTTTCTGTGCCAATGGCTTAAGCCTCTTGAGTGTCATCTCAAGCAACTCATTCATATTAACAGATGAAATATTAAGTGTTGCTGCTGACTTGTCCATTCTTACAAGTGTAAGAAGATCTTCAATAATCTTACTTTCCCTGTCAATCTCACTTACAATATCCTGCATGAATTCCTGATACACCTCTAAAGGAACATTCTCCTGAGTATTAAGTGACTCTGCAAGCACTTTGATTGACGTAATAGGAGTCTTTAATTCATGTGACACATTAGATACAAATTCTGCTCTGGACTGGTCTGTCTCATTAGCCCTGTCCATAATGTTATTAAAATCATCAGCTATCTCACGTATCTCTGTATAACCTTTAACAGGAATCCGCTCATCAGTGTGTCCTGCACTTACATTAGAAACAATATCAAGCACACGCTTTACCGGTCTGTTAAGTAAATATATCCCTATAATAAGTACTACCAGGCATATTGTTATGATAACGACTTTGATATTATTATTCTGTCCGTTAACATCATGAAACATTGCATCAATCTCTGTATAATCAAGATCTGCAATAAGAACAGCTATAAATGTGCCTGAATCATTGTATACAGGAACTGCAGCCTGTATATTGCCGGTTTTCTTGTCATATCCTGAACTGTTCTTATGATTACTGAATATATCGAATACTCTTGAATTAAGAATTGTCTTATTCGTATCAATCGCATAAGTATCAACACTGATAACATAATTAAGATTAACCACTCTTATTCTTATCTGGTTAAGTGCTGAATAACTGCTGAGTCTGCTGTTCATATTATTATTCTCAGCAGCATCAAGGCTCTCATAATTAGAATACTCTGCTGCAATAAGAACAGCTTCATTCTGTATTATAGCTGTCTGTCTTGTAATTACAGACTCCTTGTATATATATTCAAATCCTTCAAATGTACTGATTACGGCCACCGCAATTATAACTGCAGCAACCGCAAACTGTCTTGTTGAATATTTATTAATGAACCTAAAAAAAGACTCAAATCCCCTATCAAAAAAGATTCTTCTATGGTCATTTCTTTTCTTATTTTTATTAAACATTAAAATAGTAACCTACTCCCCACTTAGTGTGAACATACTTTGGTTCACTTGGATTATCTTCAATCTTCTCACGAAGTCTTCTCATATGGACATCCACTGTTCTGCCATCGCCTGAATAATCCTGTCCCCAAACAGCTTTAAGAAGGTTATCCCTGCTGTATACCTTGCCAGGATTAACTGCCAACAGTTCAAGAAGTTCGAACTCCTTGGCTGTAAGATTAATCGGTCTTCCCGCAATATAAAGATTACGGCTGTCACAGTCTATCTTCATATCACCTGCATTAATTACATTACTCTTTGCTACCTTCTTTTCTGTAACTGCATTTCTTCTTAAGATTGCTTTCATTCTCGCTTTAACCTCAAGAATGTTAAATGGCTTGGTAATATAATCATCTGCACCATACTCAAGTCCAAGGATTTTATCCATATCATCGCCTTTGGCTGTAAGCATAATAATAGGAACATCTGAGAATTCTCTTATCTGCTGGCATACTGACAATCCATCAAGCTTAGGAAGCATTATATCAAGAAGGATTATGTCATATTCATTGTTCTTAGCATATTCAAGGGCTTCCTCTCCGTCATAAGCACAGTCTACAACACTATAATCCTGCATAAGACTGAACTTAAGTCCCTTAACAATCATTTTCTCATCATCAACAACCAAAACTCTGCCTGCCATAATCTACTCCTTTTACTTTTCACCAATATGCCTTCATCATACGCATATGTAATTCCTTATCTTGTTAAATGCAGCTTCCTTAATTCCAGATACTTTCATAATATCTTCTATGGTCTGAAATCTGCCATTATCTGTCCTGTAACTTACTATATCTGCTGCCCTTGAACTTCCTATCCCCGGAAGCGTCATCAGTTCCTCAGCCGTTGCCTTATTAATATTAATAAGCCCCTTTGTCTCTTCTTCCATAACAGGTATATCTTCACCATATGATGGTATATATATACGTTCCCCATCATTAACCGGTTCTGCCAGATTTACTAAAGACATATCAGCAGAATCATCAGCCCCTCCCGCCAGTTCAACTGCCTCATATAATCTCATGCCGCTTTGACACTTAACAACCCCTGGTGAATTAACATGTCCGCATATATACACATATATGTCACTGACTAATGTTTCATAATCAGTACCACTCACTTCTTCTGTACCTTTTAAGACACCCTTATCTGCAAATGTGTCCTCAGACGCAGACATATTCTTTCTTCCAGCCAGATATATAACACCTGCTATCATTATAAAAACTGCACATATTGTGTATTGTACAGCTTTTTTGTGTTTCTTATATAATTGCTTGTAATCCATGTACACTCTCCTTAAGTATTACCCTAAGGAAATCCCTTTTGCGTACCTTTCTATTTTACAAAATTGTCCTATCGAATACAAGTCTAATTTAACTATAATTATTTACACTTTTTTCGTTCTTTGGTAAAATGTTACTATTATCGGCTAAGGGAGGAAAGCCATGACATCTTCAAAGAAATCAATTCTTAATTCTAATCTGACTTATGTAATAGCATTTGTGCTTCCTTTAATTATGATGGCAGCACTCTATTATACCCGGGAAATATTTCCATGGGGAAGCGACTGCTATCTAAGATCAGACATGTATCACCAGTATGCCCCTTTCTTTTCGGAATTGTGGCACAAGATAAGGAATGGTGAAAGTCTTACCTATTCATGGGATATTGGTATGGGAACCAACTTTACATCATTATATGCGTATTATCTTGCCAGTCCCGCGAACTGGTTTATTGTGTTATTTCCGCAGAAATATATGATTGAGATTATGAATTCCCTTATCATATTAAAAATTGCCGGCAGCAGTCTTGCAATAACATATTACATAACCAGACATTTCGATACTAAAAACTGTGTAGCTGCCCTGTTTGGCATGTTCTATGGAATGTCCGGATTCATTGCAGCATACAGCTGGAACATCATGTGGCTTGACTGCGTAATATTATTACCACTTATAATGCTTGGTCTTGAAAGACTTGTTAATGAAAATAAATGTATCTTCTACTGTGTAACACTGGGATTATGTATATTTACCAACTATTATATTTCAATCATGGTATGTATTTCTGTTGTTATTTACTTTATCGTACTTATGATTTCATATAATGGTCCGGTAAGCATATTACAATATGTAAAGAAATTCATTAATTTCTGTATATATTCACTCCTCGCAGGCGGACTTGGTGCCTGCCTTTTACTGCCGGAATTTTATACATTTTCTTTATCTGCATCAAGTGACACTTCATTTCCTGCACAGTTAAAATCATATTTCAGTATACTTTCAATGCTTACAAGGCAGCTTATTAATGTTCCTGTCCATCTCGGACTTGAACATTTTCCTAACATATATTGTGGTGTTGCTGTATTTTTGCTTATTCCGCTCTATGTTATGTGCAAAAAAATCAATGCCCGTGAAAAAATCGGAAAATGTATAATTCTTCTGATTTTCTTAACAGCATTTAACCTCAATATACCTAATTATATATGGCACGGACTGCATTTTCCAAACAGTCTTCCATGCAGACAGTCTTTTATCTACATATTTTTTGTTCTTACTATGTGTTTTGAGGCTGTATATAATATAAAAGAGTTATCTAATAAACAAATTGGTACTTCATTATGGATTTCAATCGGTCTGCTTGTTCTTTTTGAACAGTTATTTATGGCGGAAGGAAGTACTTATTCATTCAAGATTGCATATGTAAGTGGAATATTCATATTGTTATATGCTCTTCTTATATTTATTAACAATAATGCAAAGCTTAAAATACCACTTGTACTTCTGCTCACATTTTCTGTATCAATCATAGAATGTACTCTTAATATGGATTCGACAGGTATCGGTACAACGAGCCGTACATCATATCTTCTTGATTATGATGCAGTAAAGACTGTTACTAAAACAGTTGCTGATAATGACGATTCATTTTACCGTATGGACAAGCTTTTTGGTGCAAGAACCAAAAATGATGGTGCATGGCATAATTACAAAACTGTATCCACATTTTCTTCTACATGTAATGCAAGTATGTCAAAACTATTCAATTATCTTGGTTTAGAGAATTCAACCAATGCATATGGATGCAATGGTCTCACAGAAGTAACTGATATGATATTCTCTGTTAAATATACCATAAGCAACAAGCTTCTTGCAGAAAGTAATTTAAGAAGCTACTATACAGGAAGTGACGGTGAGTTCATATATAAAAATAATTATACTCTTCCGATAGGATTTGCTATTAATGAACAGTCTGCTTCCAAAATGAATTTCATGACTGCCAATAACGGTATTGAAAACCAGAATCTTATGATTCAGAATATGACAGGGATAAGTGATGTATTCACTGTAGTTGATGAATTTCCTAACGAATCAGAGTGTACTATAAAACCACAAAAAGATGGACATTTGTATCTTATAGCTGCCAACCAGTCCGTTGATTACATAACCGTAACGCTTAATAATTCAGACAAATCTTATTCTTACAGTAACTTAAAGAGTAATAACAGAATTATTGATGTAGGTTATGTCACAAAATCTGACACAGTGGAAGTTACCGCCGAAACAGGTATGAATCTTACTGCTTATATGCTTGATTCTGATAAGTTAATCAAGGCTTACAATATTCTCAATGCAGAAAGTTATCAGGTTGATTCATATACAGATACTCATTTTAAAGGATCAATCAGCTTATCTTCTGACAAGACTGTTCTGTTTTCTATTCCGCACGATGCCGGATGGTCTGTATATGTTGATGGCAAACGTGTAGATACATTTGTATGGAAGAACGCTTTGTTATGTGTTGATGTTCCAGCCGGAACACACTCACTTGAATTAAGGTATGTTCCACACAATTTAATATTGGGTTGCGTTTTAACTGCATTTAGCATTATTATATTGATTGGCATATATGTGTCTGCCCGTCTTATAAGGAACGGCAGAATACATACTTATAACTGGCCTGTTTTCATCAGAAAGTATCTTGAACTTCCTGTTATAGAATCTGTTGCAGAAGCTCATTCTGATAATGAGGACGACAATTTCCTTAATAAGAATATACAAGAAACTATTCTTGATGAAATGAATGATTTTGATAATCTCGAATCTCCGGATTTCGAAGATGATACATCAGATTATAATTTAAAAGACAATGAAACCAAGGAGGATTTATAAATGAAATTATGGGGTGGACGATTCACCAAAGAAACTAATGAGCTTGTTAACAACTTCAACGCATCAATTTCATTTGACCAGAAGTTCTATAAGCAGGATATTGAAGGAAGTATTGCACATGCTACTATGCTCGGCAAGCAGGGAATTATTCCTGAAAGTGAAAGTGAGCAGATTGTAGAAGGTCTTAAGGGAATTCTTGCTGATATTGAATCAGGAAAGCTTGAAATCACTGATGAATACGAGGATATCCATACATTTATGGAGGCTACTCTTATTGAGAGAATCGGTGATGCCGGAAAGAGACTTCACACAGGACGAAGCAGAAATGACCAGGTTGCTCTTGATATGAGACTTTTCACAAGACAGGAAGTTCTTAATACTGATGCTGAGCTTAAAGAGCTTATGGCTGTTATCTTAAGAATCATGAAAGAAAACACTCATACATTCATGCCTGGATTTACTCATCTTCAGAAGGCACAGCCTGTTACTGTTGCTCATCATTTCGGTGCATATTTCGAAATGTTCAAACGCGACAGAAGCAGACTTCACGATATATATGAAAGAATGAATTACTGTCCTCTTGGTGCAGGTGCACTTGCAGGAACAACTTATCCATTAGACAGAGAACTTACTGCTTCTCTCCTTGGTTTCTACGGACCAACACTCAACAGCATGGATTCTGTTTCTGACAGAGATTACCTTATTGAATTCTTATCTGCATTATCAACTATTATGATGCATTTAAGCCGTTTTTCTGAGGAAATATGCATCTGGAATTCTAACGAATACAGATTTATCGAACTTGATGACGCTTTCAGTACAGGAAGCTCTATTATGCCTCAGAAGAAGAACCCTGATATTGCAGAGCTTGTAAGAGGTAAGACAGGCAGAGTATATGGTGCTCTTATGAGCCTCCTTACAACAATGAAGGGTATTCCTCTTGCTTACAATAAAGATATGCAGGAAGATAAGGAATTATCATTTGATGCATTTGACACAGCCAAAGGCTGCATCAGCCTTTTCAAGGGCATGATTGATACTATGAAGTTCAACAACAAGAGAATGGAAGCTTCAGCAAAGAACGGCTTCACTAATGCTACTGATGCTGCTGACTACCTTGTTAAAAAGGGAGTTCCTTTCAGAGAAGCCCACGGTATTGTCGGCCAGCTTGTTCTTATGTGCATCGAGAAAAATATTGCACTTGATGACCTTTCACTTGAAGAATACAAGGCTGTAAGCCCTGTATTTGATGAAGATATCTACGAGGCTATCAGCCTCCAGACTTGTGTAGATAAGAGACTTACTCTTGGAGCTCCTGGTCCGGAGGTTATGAATAAGGTTATTGCTATTTATGATAAATATATGGAAGAGAATTAAATAGTATTTCGGGGTTGTACAGTCTGTGAGTCAAGCATTAGTGCCAACTTTAGGTAAGCTGACCTAGTGGCTGTAAATGCCGCCATATACAGAGTTTATTACGGTGCAGGAAATCAAACGCGCTTCGCTTGAACGAGATTTCCTGCACCGAACTTTTGTATATAGCGGCATTAACACCCACACGGTAAACTTACATGCCGTTGTCGCTAACGCTTAACTCACAGACACTACCACCGCGAAGTACCGATTTTGTTTCATGCCATATGTCTCCAGTATTTAAAAAATGGTATGGATAATCCCATACCATATTCTAACTAACAAAGTGACCTCGCTGGTCAAATTATTCTTTCAAATGTAGTCTCGCCAACCCAAAAACAATTTAACTAACTATCCATTTATATTTTAGAAAAATATACTTTTTTATCGGTGGTCATGTCGAAGAAGTGCTTCACACCATCACAACTAAATTGTAAGCTGTCCGTGTGGGTGTTATGCCGCCATATATAAAAGTTCGGTGCTGGAAATCTCGTTCAAGCAAAGCGCGTTTGATTTCCAGCACCGTTATAAACTCTGTATATGGCGGCATTTACAGCCACTAGGACCGCTTACCTTAGTTGTGATAGTGTGAAGCACTTCTTCGACCATACAACTGTTAAGTTATAATTACACTCTTATCTTAGTCCCCTTAGTATCCCTGTGTGCCGTCTTCATCTTGGCAAAGCTGATACTCTTGCCCTTATATTCCATTGTGAACTCGTCACCTTCTGTAAGCAGGAATACATCTTCTATATAATCATCTTTTGAAAGCTTGATTCCTCTTACGCCAACAGCACTCTTCTTCTTCATTGGAATGTCTGTTAATGGGAACTTTAAGAACACTCCGTTTTCTGTCTGTACAATTACATTCTGGTTGCTCTCGACAACCTCTTCTTCCTTAATTTCTCCATCAAGTGAGAACTTTGAATAAATCTCTACTCTTGCGTCTGTTGAATACATTCCGATTAGCTTGTCGTCATCTGCTAATTTTGTACATGCAACTGTACGCTTTGCAACCTGGAATTCTTCGCTGTCTACAAGCTTCATCATTCCCTGTCTTGTGACAAAAAGCATTTTCTGATTCTTAAGTCGTTCAAATGGAGTAATGTACACAATTATCTGCTTAGAGCTGTCATAGTTACACAGATTATCAATCGGTGTGCCTTTATCTCTGAACTTAGTGAATGGCAGATCCTTTATCTTTAACTGGTGCAGATCTCCCGTATCAGTAAATATGCAGATTTTATCTGTGTTCATTACCGGAATGACGTATTTGTTCTCATTAAATACAGCATCTTTATTTCTCTCAAATGCAGCCATATCAATGGTTCTTGCATATCCGAATCTGTCCATAATAAACATAACTTCCATCTCTGGAATCTTCTTTTCCTCAAATACAGCAGCTTCTCCGTCTTCAATTACAGTTCTTCTTTCAACACCATATTCCTTCTTAATATTAAGAAGGTCAGACTTGATAACCTTAGCCATCTCTTTTCTGCTGCCAAGTATCTTTTCATACTTCTCAATCTTCTTGACACATTCATCATATTCCTTCTGAAGATTAAGAATTTCAAGGCCAATCAGCTTGTACAGACGCATTTCTAATATTGCACCAGCCTGTCTCTCTGTGAAATCAAGACCTGAAGCCTGCTTTTTTGACTGCTCTGACTTAAACTTGATTCCCTCAACATTACCATTAACAAGGCAGTCCTTAGCCATCTTAAGATTAGCACTGCCTCGTAATATCTCGATAATAAGGTCAATAATATCACATGCTCTTATAAGACCTTCCTTAATCTCCCTGTTAGCCTTCTCCTTTTCAAGAAGTGTTGTGTACTTTCTTGTAGCAAGCTCATACTGGAAATTAATGTGGTGTTTTATTATATCCTTAATACCTAAGGTCTCAGGTCTTCCATCAACGATAGCCAGCATATTTACGCCAAATGTATCTTCCAACTTGGTCTTCTTGTAAAGAAGATTTTCAAGATTCTTGACATCAGCGTTCTTCTTAAGTTCAAGGACAATTCTTATTCCTTCCTTAGAAGATTCATTGGAAATGTCGACAATATCGGTAGTTTTCTTAGTTTCTATAAGGCTTACTACATCAGATATAAATTTACCTATGTTAGCACCAATCATTGTATATGGAATCTCTGTAATAACAAGCTTGTCCTTCTCAGAACGGTTCTTGGCAGGCTCGAATACGACCTTGCCTCTTAACTTAATCTTACCTGTTCCAGTCTCATATATTGCACCAAGCTCGCTTTTATTAATTACAATTCCGCCTGTAGGAAAATCCGGTCCAGGGCAGAGCTGCATAAGCTCGTCTGTTGTGATATACTCATTATCCATATATGCACATACTGCATCAACAACCTCTGAAAGATTGTGTGGAGGGATATTAGTTGTCATACCAACCGCAATACCATCTGCACCATTTACAAGCAGATTAGGTACTCTTACAGGAAGAACCTCAGGCTCTTTTTCTGTCTCATCAAAGTTAGGCACGAAATCCACAACATTTTTATCAAGGTCAGCAAGATATACGTCCTGTGTGAACTTTTTTAACTTAGCTTCTGTATATCGCATAGCGGCAGCTCCGTCACCTTCGATAGAACCGAAGTTTCCGTGTCCGTCAACAAGAGCCATACCCTTCTTAAAATCCTGTGAAAGTACAACAAGTGTCTCATATATTGAACTGTCACCATGTGGATGGTATTTACCCATTGTATCACCAACGATACGTGCAGACTTTCTGTGAGGCTTGTCGTAATTAAGCCCCAACTGGTCCATGGCATACAGCACTCTTCTCTGTACCGGCTTTAAACCGTCCCTTACATCAGGAAGTGCTCTTGCTGTAATAACGCTCATGGAATAATCTATATAGGACTTCTGCATAACCTCAGAATACTCAGTCCTTATAATCTTCTCAGCCATTTTCTACTCCTTTAGCTTTTACGCATCAATCTCAGCTTCATTAGCATGCGTATATATAAATTCTCTTCTAGGTGGTACATCTGTACCCATAAGCATTGCTGTAACCTCAGTTGCAAGCCTTGCGTCCTCAATCTCAACCTGCTTTAAAATTCTTGTTTCAGGATTAAGAGTTGTCTCCCATAGCTGGTCAGGATCCATCTCTCCAAGACCTTTGTATCTCTGAAGTGTAAATGTTCCTGACGTATGCTTCTTTCTGTAATCCTCAAGTGCCTTGTCATCATATAGATATTCACCCTCGCCTTTCTTAGGAACAACCTTATAAAGAGGTGGTGTAGCAATATATACATGTCCCTGATTAATAAGCTCAGGCATGAATCTGTAGAAAAATGTAAGAAGCAGTGTATCAATATGTGCTCCATCCACATCGGCATCAGTCATGATAATAATCTTATTATATCTTAATCTGCTAATATCAAAGTCATTACCGTAGCCCTCTAAGAATCCACAGTTGAATGAATTAATCATTGTCTTAATCTCGGCATTGGCAAGTACCTTATCAATACTTGCCTTCTCAACATTAAGAATCTTACCTCTGATTGGAAGAATTGCCTGAGTTCTTCTGTTTCTTGCAGTCTTTGCTGAACCTCCAGCTGAATCTCCCTCAACAATGAACACCTCACATTCCTCCGGATTCTTGCTCTCACAGTTGGCAAGCTTTCCGTTGCTGTCTATAGAGAACTTCTGCTTTGTAAGCATATTTGTCTTAGCCTTTTCTTCTGCTTTTCGTATCTTCGCAGATTTTTCAGCACATGCAATTACAGCGTTAAGGTCGTCCAAATGTCTGTCGAAATAAAGCTGTACCTCGTCTCCTGTTACATTTGCAACAACTGTACCAGCATCCGGATTATCAAGCTTGGTCTTGGTCTGTCCCTCAAATCTTGGTGCAGGGTGCTTAACTGCAACAACTGCAGTCATACCATTTCTTACATCAAGACCTGTAAAATTCGCATCCTTATCCTTTAAGATGCCAAGTTCTCTCGCATACTGGTTGATAATCATTGTAAATTTGGTCTTAAAGCCTGTAATATGCGTTCCACCCTCCTGAGTGTATATGTTATTACAGAAGCCAAGAATATTTTCCTCAAATTCATTAACAAACTGAAATGCTACTTCAACCTCAATATCTTCCTGCTTCTTCTTAAAGTAGACGATATCGCATACTGTCTCTTTGCCATTGTTAAGGTCTTTGATATATGCCTTAAGTCCGTCAGGCTCGTGGAAAGTTTCCTTATCCTCGCTGCCCTTTCTCTTATCTTCAAACTCAATTGTAAGCCCCGGATTAAGATATGCAGTCTCATGAAGCCTGCTCTTTATCGAGTCTGCTTTGAATCTTGTCTTTTCAAATATTTCTCCATCAGGAAGAAATGTAACAGTTGTACCAGTATCATTTTTTCTGCATGTACCAATCTTTTCAAGCGGCGCTGTTGCTTTTCCACGCTCGTATCTTTGCTTGTACACACCACCATCAACTCTTATCTCAACCTCAAGCCATACAGAAAGTGCATTAACTACAGATGCACCAACGCCGTGAAGTCCTCCTGATATCTTATATCCGCCATCTCCGAACTTGCCGCCTGCATGAAGTACTGTAAATACAACCTCAACCGCAGGTATTCCGGCTTTAGGATGGATTCCGATAGGAATACCTCGTCCATTATCCTTGATAGTTGCTGTTCCATCATCATTAAGAGTTACATTTATCTGTGTACAAAAACCCGCAAGATGTTCATCCACTGAATTATCCGCAATCTCATATATAAGATGATTAAGACCTTTTGTTCCGACACTTCCAATATACATACCAGGTCTCATTCTTACCGCTTCAAGACCCTCCAGTATTGATATACTGTTAGCATCATATTTATTAGCTGCCATTATTAATTACTCTCCTCTTTACTTTCCAAAATACGCATTGAAAGTATCTTCAAAGCTGCTTCCCAACGTATACGCATCCTGAATACTTAACTTCTTCCATTCGCTGTTATTAAATTCCATATATATACCAGCTTCATACTTCTCAAAATCAGCATTAAACTGCTCTAACTTTCTCTTTTCAAGAATTGCAGACTTATTAACCTCAGTCTTAGCCTTATCATTATCTGATGTACATCTTATAATATAGAATCTGCCTGCTGCCTCAACTATACTGCTCATTTCTCCAGTAGACAGATTAAATGCTGCTTTTTCAAATGCTTCATCCATCTCACCACGCTTAAGCTCGTACTCATATTCGCCGTCCGAATTGTATTCCTTGGCAACAGCAAAGAATGAGCTTCCTGAATTCACAAGATTATATGCCTTATTAATTTCTTCCTCTGAATCTGATACAATATACTGGATATCAATAACTCTTGCCTCATCTGCACTTACCTCAATATCCATGCTTGAAGTAATATCATCATAGAGTTTCTGTGCTACTGCGAATTCAGTAAACATTGTATTCAATTTATCCTTAGTTATTCCTGTACTGCTTATCTGTGATTCTGTTAATTCATTGTAAAATGCATCAACAGCCTTGCCCACAGAATCTTTTTCTTCTCTTCCAAGCACAACACCGCGTTCCTTAGCCTTAACATTCATAGCCTTGACGCGCATTAACTTACTCTTAATCTGGTCCTTAATATAGCTTTCAAAATCAGCATCACCAATTTTCTCTCTCCATATATTACTGCCAAACATTTCCTCATATTCCTTCTTCACATCAGACATGAGAATATCTGCTTCGCATGTATAAGTTGTCTTCTGTCCTGCTGTCTTAATAAGCTCACCGCTCTTCATTCCTGTTGTGAAATATATCAGATGTCCATTAAAGAACTTAATATATCCTGCAACCAATAAAACAACAACAAGAATAACTGCTAATATAATAAATGGTTTTTTTCTTCTTTTCATATTCTATCCTCTTTAATTATTTGTGATATGGCTCATTCTTCATAATCCTGTAAGCCCTGTATATCTGTTCCAAAAGAATAACTCTCATAAGCTGGTGCGGAAATGTCATCTTTGAAAAACTCAGCTTATAATCAGCTCTCTTAAGTACATCATCTGCAAGTCCCAGAGAACCTCCTATTACAAATGTTATGTTACTTGTTCCTTCTATTCCAAGTCTGTCAATCTTTTCTGATAGTTCAACAGAATCAAGCATTTTCCCTTCTATTGCAAGTGCACATACATAAGCATCATCTTTAATGGCAGAAAGGATTCTCTCCCCTTCCTTATTCTTAATCTGTTCATTGACTATATCACTTGCATTATCTGGTGTTTTCTCATCAGGTAGTTCAACAATATCAAGCTTGCAGTATCTTGAAAGTCTCTTAGAATACTCTTCAACTGCCTGGGTATAAAACTTTTCCTTAATCTTGCCTACACATACAACATTTATACGCATCTGTACTATCCTTCCACGAAGAAATATCCGCCATTATCAAGCCTGAATACTTCTAACTGCTCAAGAAGCTCATCATTGCTTAAGTCAGATACATCCATTCCCTCATCATCCATCACTTCTCTTAGTTCTTTAATATCCTTGCAGTATACCGCCATACAGTCCTCTAAGAATTCCTTAGCTTCCTCTAAATCATATGCAACAGGCTCATCGAAAAGCTGTTTCTGGTCTCTTAAAAATATCTTTGCACACTCATCAATATGTTTATCCATAACTTAAATCTCCTTATCTTATCTCTTTAAATTGCTCTCTTAATGTTCCTTCTACCCATCCCGTTACGAAACGCCCATGTTTCTTAACATCATCTACAGCTTTCTCCATAACATATGAGTAATACACCCTGTCAAGCATTGCAATATCATTATAGTTGTCACCAAATGCCATACATTCTTCAGGTTTTAAGCTGAAATATTTCTGTATCTGTTCAATTCCTCTCCCCTTATTGACATTAGTATCCATAAGGTCTAAGTAAAGTTCTCCTGATACAAGTACTGAAGCCTTATCACTCCATTTGTTAATAAAATGTTCTTTAGAGTTCTTAATTCCTGTCATATCACACACAGCTATCTTTAATATATCCTCATCAATGTCAGTAAACTTATCGACTAATGTAGTATGATAATTGACCACTTTTGTCATTCTGTAATAATATTCTTCAGACTTAGGCTTAATATATGCCGTATGTTCTCCTGATACAAGCACCTCACAATTAGGCTGCTCAATTACATCCTCAATTATCTCTAACGCAAGCTTCCTATCCATCGCAGTCTTTCCAATAGTTTCACCCTTGTATTCCACAAGAGCACCATTCTCTGCAATATATGCAAGCTTATCACTGACAGCACCAAAAAGTCTCTTAAGACTCGTTATCTGCCTGCCACTAGCTGGCGCGAATATAACGCCTTTGTCAACAAGTTTATTGATATACTGTATAGCCGATTCATCAATGCTCTGTGCTCCGTTAAGAAGCAGTGTCCCATCAAGGTCACTTGCTACGAATTTAACCATATGTTTTCTCCTTAAAATACTTTAAGCTCATGTACAAGTCTTGCAACAGGCAGACCGACAACGTTATTATAGTCGCCTTCAATCCCCTTAATGTATGCTGCGAATTTTCCCTGAATACCATATGCACCAGCCTTATCCATAGGCTCTCCTGTGCTTATGTAATCCCTGATTTCCTCATCAGTCATATCATATACCCACACATCAGTCTTTTCATAAAAACTTACATTCTTATGTGCACTGCATATAGTTACACCTGTATACACCTGATGTATCTGACCTTCTAAAGACTTAAGTATTCTGAATGCATCCTCTTCATTCTTAGGCTTGGTAAGAATCTCTCCCTTATGGTAAACAATAGTATCTGCACCTATAACAATTACAGAATCCTCTTTATCTGCATATTGCTCTAATACAGACTGTGCCTTAGCAGAAGATAATTCTCTTACATAATCTTCCGGCTCCATCTCTTTAATATTCTCATCTGCATCACTTGTAACAACAGTAAAATCAAGTCCTACCTGACTCATTAATTCTCTTCGTCTTGGTGAACCCGATGCAAGTATCAAATGTTTCATAAAACTTCCATCTCCTTGTTCTTCACTGTATTTTGTGTTCAGAGCCTACTTTGACTCATACATATTGCATTATAGCATAAAAAAACAGAGTGCTTCAATACCACTCCAATAAAAAAGGCACAACAATATATGCTGTGCCTTAATAATAATTAATAGTAAATATTATTTTTTATTATTCTTCTTGCTTATAACAATAACTGTTCCGAATATAACAACTGCTGCTACAAGAACTATAACATATACCCAGACATGATTGTTGTCACCTGTCTTTACAACTTCTTCATTAGCAGCAACTTCACCATTCTTTCTTACTCTTGAACCATCAATTGCCACTCCGTCTTTTCCTGTTACCTGTTCTTCATCTCCAGCAACTTCGCCACTCTTCTTAGTAACATCTGTGCCTGATATATCATCAGCTTTCTTAGTCGCATCCCCTGTCTTTATCGACTCTTCAGCTTTTGTTGTATCATCAGCTTTAATTACTGCATCAGCCTTTGTTGTATCACTTACTGTAGTTTCTTCAACTGCCTTTGTTGTCTCATTTACCTTAGTTTCTTCAACAACTTTTGTTGTCTCATTTTTCTTAGTTTCTTCAGCTGCCTTTGTTGTCTCATTTACCTTAGTCTCTTCAGCTGCCTTTGTTGTCTCATTTACCTTAGTCTCTTCAGCACCCTTTGTGGACTCATCAACCTTTGTCTCAGCAGCAGTTTCCTTTGCTGTTGTACCTTCCTGCTGGCAATCAGATATGAAATGCATCTGACCATTAATATTAACGAATGTATTTGCAATTGCCCTTCCATTGCATGTTGATGTAAGTGTAACATCTGCTCTTGGAGCAACTACTATACCACATATCTCCCCCATGTTGAGCTTACCTGAAACATTAACAGCATTAAATATTACTGTATCAGATATATCAACATCTGTTAATCCGCCTGAATTCTTTCCATTAATGCTGAATCTCTTAACCTCTGCATCTCCATCTGCACCTAAAAGATTCATAATAACAAACTGACCATCAGCCTTATTAGTTATACTTAACTGACCTTCTCCATAATAAGTTGATACTTCATTGCCCTGCCAGTCTTTATAATTACTTGCATACATATTAACAACTACAATCTGCTTATCCTTAAATGATGAAAGATCAATCTTTTTCTCATCATTAGCTTTGATAACGATGTCAGCTTCTTCATCAGAAATATCTGCATATTCTTTAAAATTGTCATACACCTTATCAAGTGCTGCAGTTACGTCCATATAATCTTCAGCATAATAAACATTGATTGTATCTTTACAGTTGTTGACGTTAATGACAGCCCCTGTTCTTTTTCCGTCAGCACCTTTAATATAACACTTGTTCTCCGTCGGAACATAATCGTAATCTGTTCCTAGAACAAGATTATTAAATGCATTCCTGTCAATAAACACCTCAGCCGAACCTGTGTTATCAAAACTTCTGATATAAGTTGTTCCCACACTCATATCCAGCCAGGCACTCAGCCACTGGTCTGTTATGACAAGATTATTGGTTGCAAAACATGTCTGATTATGATTAGCGTTCTTAAATTCATCTGCAACCACACCATATGGCTTAGCTGCTCCTAACAGTTCATCAAGTACATCCTGTGTCTTAGAATATGCCCCAGCCTTTAATGAAGTTCCCGCAATCACAGAACCAGCAACCATTACTGCAACAAGAACACCACTAATAATTTTCTTCGACTTTGCACTCAAACTACTTAATCGTTTTCTTAAAAACATTACCATCCCTCCGAAATGTTTGAATCAATAGTTTTACCCCTTTAACTATATTTTCTCCCCACAAGCGTATAATAGCATTAGTACTATAGTACCGCTTCCCCCTTTGAGGGGGATTTTTTAATTCTACATAAATAAAACAACCCATGTTCCTTAATCGTTATCATTCTAGTATACGTTAAGGACATGGGTACTATTACAGATTATTCAATTAAATAATATATTAAGCTTCAAGACTTCTGTTCATGGCTGACTCTAACGCATCAATAGAAGCTCTGATGATATCATGGTCAATACCAATACCAAAGTAATTCTTTCCATCCTCTCCTGTAATACCAACATATGCAATGGCACTAGAATCAGAGCCCTTCTTTAATGAATGTTCTTCATAACAGAAGATATCGCAAGGCTTTCCAAAGTGGCTGGCAAGAGCATTACTTACAGCATCAAGACGACCATTACCGCCATCTTCAACATTGTACTTCTCACCATTCTCATTAATAGTTACGACTGTCTGTATTCCATTAATCTGCTTGAAATGTACTTCAGAAATCTTGAATACTGGTGTGTATTTCTTATATCTCTTCTCAAATATTTCAAGAACTTCATCTGCTGAAAGCTCCTTATGATTAACATCCGATACGTCTTTAACAGCATAACCCAGATCTTCTCTCATAGCCTTAGGAACAACCATTCCATAGTTATGTTCAAGAACATAAGCAACACCACCCTTACCAGACTGGCTATTAATTCTTATAACATCTGAATCATATGTACGTCCTACATCTTCTGGATTAATTGGAAGATATGGAACTGTCCATTTATTAGGATCATTTTCAATTCTGTAATGCATTCCCTTAGATATAGCATCCTGATGTGAACCTGAGAAAGCTGCAAAAACAAGCTTACCACACCATGGATGACGGTCATCAATCTTCATCTGTGTAAGTCTTTCAAATACTTCTGCAAGATGTGGCATATCAGAAAGATTGAGTTCGGGATTAACACCCTGCATATACATATTCATCGCAAGTGTAATAATATCTACATTACCTGTTCTCTCACCATTACCAAAAAGTGTTCCCTCAATTCTATCTGCTCCTGCAAGAAGTCCTAACTCTGCATCAGCAACACCTGTCGAACGGTCATTATGTGGATGAAGAGAAATAATAACATTTTCTCTGTTGTGCATGTATTTAGACATATATTCAATCTGGCTTGCAAATACATGTGGAAGCGACATTTCTACTGTAGCAGGAAGATTGATGATACATTTCTTATCAGGAGTTGGCTGCCAGATATCAACAACAGCGTTGCATACCTCAAGTGCATACTCTGGTTCTGTTCCTGTAAAGCTCTCTGGACTGTATTCAAAAAGGAAGTTTCCTCCATCAGCTTCAGCAAGTTCCTTTAATAACTTAGCACCTTCAATAGCAATCTGCTTAACTTCTTCCTTAGACTTCCTGAATACCTGTTCTCTCTGTGCTAATGAAGTAGAATTATATACATGAACGATTGCTCTTGGAGCACCCTTTACAGCTTCAAATGTCTTCTTAATAATATGTGGTCTTGCCTGGGTAAGAACCTGGATTGTAACATCATCAGGAATCATGTTCTTCTCAATAAGTGTACGACAGAATTCATATTCTGTCTCAGAAGCTGCAGGGAAACCAATCTCAATTTCCTTAAATCCGACTTCAACTAACATCTGGAAGAATTCAAGTTTTTCATCTAGACTCATAGGTTCAACAAGAGCCTGGTTACCATCTCTTAAATCAACCGAACACCAGATTGGTGCCTTATCAACATACTCCTTGTTAACCCAGTCATTGCACTTAACCGGTGGCATAAAATAGCCTCTTTCATACTGTCTGTAATCAAACATTCCTAAAACCTCCTGAAAAAATATATATGGTTAATAAGTAAAAGCTTTCTCAAAGATAAGCATAAAAAAATCTTTCGTCCATGGGTAATTCTACCCAAAGAGACGAAAGACATAATCTCACGCGTTACCACTCTTCTTCATAGCTATGCTATGCACTCACTGAATACGTACAACAAATGTGCTGCATTATATTCTGTCCACTATAACGGTTGGCTTCCGGCTACTCCTACTTCTCATAATGATTTCAGGTAGCAGCTCCAAGGCGAGTTCAATAAGTTCCTTCGACTGCCTCGCACCACCCGGCAGTTCTCTGACTCTGGTTCCTATCTAATAGTCCTCTTCACAGCATTTACTTATTATGTACGCTTATTATACTTGTCATTTTTTATAAAGTCAAGCATAAATTCAAGTTCTTCTTTGGAAATATTCTTATCAGAATATCTGGCTTTTTCATAACTTCTTGTAATTCTTTCAGCAGTCGCAGCATTTGAAGTAATATTATTTCTTGTGATATCCTCAGGCTGCATATAAACCAAACTGTCTGCAGCCATCTTTTCTTTTCTCTTATCCAGCATCGCTGCCTTTTTAAATGCTTTTCTATATTGCATATTAACCGCAAGATTGGTTTTCTCCACAGCACGCTTAGACCTTCTGATTTTTCTTTCATGCCTGCCTGTTCCTATGAATTCAACCTCATCTCCATTATCATCCCTTGATTCCTTGAACTTTCTCGCATATCTTACAATAACATATATAACAGCAATCATTAACCCTGTAATAATAACCACTGTGAAAGCAACGAAAACTGCCTGCATAACAGGATTATCCGCATATTCTTTTATCTCTGTTTCGTCATACAAAGCATCATCCTTATTGATTGGTTGAGTTGGCTGCTGAGGCAGAGCTTCGTCATTTTCTTTCATAAGCATGAGCAGCAATTTAAGAAGCGGTCTGAATACTACACCTAAAATACTTCCCATCAGTGCAAATATATTACCACCATCTCCTCTGTAGAACAGAAGCATTCCCATTATCATTAATACAGCTACAACAGCCACAGTTGCCATATTAATGCCTGTTATTCTTCTTGCTGGGAATTCAGATTTACCTGTATTACTTATAAATAAATCATTAACTCCTTTAAGCTGATTCCCTATAAGGAAAAGAATTATAAAAAGGACAAACATCAATGATTCAAAACTTACAAGTTTTGTACTGCCATTCTGTCCGCCAAGTGTACTTCCAACAATCATAACAATGCAATACACCACTGACATTCTCTCTGTTGTCTGCATTACCGCTTTCTTTTCATCATCATTAACATCTTCTGTTTTAGTGCTGAACCGCGACTCCTTCATATATTCAGTTTTTCTTACATTAGCAATCCTTACACTTACAGATCGTACACATACAACAAACACACTTACAAAATATGCCGTACTTTCAGCATCTGTTCTTCCAAGCATAATTGCTGCTGCAATAAGTACTATATGAATCATTACAAAAAGAAACAACGACTTTATATATTTTCTTGCAAAAAATGTAATGACTACAGGAATAGTAACCAGTGTGGCATATAAAATATATTCATCAGACTTTTTAACAACCCCTAGAATTATCATTGCAGCAAATGCCATAAAAACAACACACTGACTAAGTAATTCCACAACTGACCGCGCTACATATAATGTTTTATTTCCTGAACGCGCAACAGACTCACTCATATTGCTTCTCCTTACTTAACTTCCCATCCAACCGGCTCAAAATCACATAATTCCAGTCCATAATCATCTCCTGGAAAATGTGGTACAATCCATACCATATCTGCCTGAAGCCTGCTGATTTTATTAATAACACTCTGCAATTTCTTTCTTCTGCTTGCAGAGATTAAAACATATACATATTCACTTTCTATTCTCATATTATCCGGCTCAAGAATTTTTTCAAGCATAGCAGAGTATTCTTCCATAGTAATTCCTGTATCAATCCTTGCAAGTGCAGTATTAATATTATTGAGATGTCCTATTCCAGAACCATTATTTATTACAACCGGACTCTTTGTATCAACATCACATCCATTGCTGAGCATTGAAACATTTATTCCACATGCAATTAGCATCTGTGATATTCCTGCTGCAATACTTATAGCCTGTTCGTCAACTGCATCATACCTCAATACTCCGTCTTCTTCGAGATTTAGCAGAATGCATACATTTCTGCTGACAGACTCATCATATTCATTAACCATAAGATTGCCGGTTCTTGCCGTTGCCTTCCAGTTGACATTCTTAAGGCTGTCATTACCCGTATAGTCTCTTATCCCCCTGAATACAAATGGATCTTCAAGCATATATTTTTTCCGTTCTGCTTCTCCTGTAATCCTACTGTTCACTGGTTTTAACACTGTCGGGTCTGCCGGTTTTGGATATACTGTTATTTCACAGTTATTATCAGTCTTTAGAACATTAATTTCATTCATAAACAAGCCAGAGAATACAATCTCAAGACCTGAAATGCGGTAAACGCCCCTTCTTGTGCACCTGACAGGAACCTTTCTTGTAATTCTCTGATTAGAAAGAAGCGAAAATACATCATTACGGTAAGTCTTATCCGATACGCTTGAATTAGTATCTGAACCTGTAAAAAGCAATTCTCTTGCAGCCTGAAATTTAAGATTAATACAAGGAAGTGGCAGCCTCTTGGCATTAGTAACAACTTCTGTAATATTAACAATATCATCCTTAACCACATGCTTTTTATCAAATTCAAGACTCACTGTAAGATTTTTATTCCAGTTATATCTGTACACAAGCTTTACAGCAATGTACACAATCAGTACACCTAAAAGCATTAACAAAACATTCATTATCTATTCCAATCTTCAGTAGGAACTGCTGTTTTCGAGACAACATTGCCTATGATCTGTTCTTTATTATCTCTGTTCATAAAACCAGTCTGTAAAACAAGTCTGTGTGCCCATACATATGGTGCCAAAATCTTAATATCCTCTGGCACAACATAATCTCTGCCTGATACATACGCATATGCTCTTGCAGCATTCAGCATGCCAAGTGTTCCTCTTGGACTGACACCTGTTAATACATTTTCTTCATTTCTTGTCATTCTTGCAAGTTCAACAATATACTCAATAAGCACAGGATGAATATATACATTCTTAGCATCTTCCTTCATTGCTATAACATCCTCACAGGTTGCCACTTTTTCAAGAGTTATTTCCGGATTAGATGTAAGGAATCTGTTAAGAATGAGTACCTCATCATCTTTCTCTGGATAACCCATATTAATCTTCATAAGGAATCGGTCAAGCTGCGCCTCTGGAAGCTGATAAGTTCCTGCTGTCTCAATAGGATTCTGTGTTGCAATTACAACAAATGGTTCTTCTAACTTAGAATATTCACCATCCACAGTAACCTGATGTTCCTCCATACATTCAAGCAATGCTGACTGTGTTCTTGGAGTTGCTCTGTTAATCTCATCTGCAAGAATAACATTAGCAAATACAGGACCTCTTCTGAATACGAACTCGCCCTCTTTTTGGTTAAACACATGCACGCCTGTAATATCTGAAGGAAGCAGATCTGGTGTAAACTGAATTCTTGAAAATTCTCCATCAATGCTCTTTGCAAATGCTTTTGCCATCATAGTCTTACCTGTACCTGGAACATCTTCAAGAAGAACATGTCCACCAGCAATAATACTTGTCAGAACAAGTTCTGAAACATTTCTCTTTCCCACAATCACCTTACTTACATTATCCAATATATCTGAAGCCTTACTCATAATACCTCCTCGTAACACGAAATTTAAGCTCAGATAATTATAACAAAAACACTGCCAGAACAGCAAGTGTCTGACAGTGTTAATAGGTGAAATAATTATGAACTTTTAATTAATTATCTGTAGGCATCTCCTGATTAACATCAATACCTCTTGGAGCAACAGGTGTCGAGAACACAATCTGTGTGCTTGTTCTTCCAAACTTCTGAAGCTGTCCAATAAATGTATCAAGTTCCATGGTACTTGGGAACATAACCTTTAAAAGCATTGAATAATTACCTGTTACGCAATTACATTCAACAACATTAGGGCATGACTTGATAAATGGGTAGAAATCCGGTTTCTGTACAGGAGCAACTTCAAGATTAATAAATGCTGTGATATGATATCCCAGCTTTAACTGATTAATCTTAACTTCATAACCTTCAATAATTTCTTCCTTCTCAAGCCTTTCAATTCTTGCTGAAACAGCCGGTGATGAAAGGAAAACATTCTCGGCAAGAGCCTTTAAAGGCATCCTTGCATTCTGCTGTAATAATGTAATTATCTTCTTATCGATTTTATCCATGGCGTGAACCTCCAGATTATAATATTCATTGTTTAATGCTATTAATTTAACCAAAAAGGGGACAATCCTAGCGTTGCTGCTAAAATCGTCCCCTTTGACTTAAATTATTAACTTATGCATAATATACACCTTACATAATAAAATAGCAAGTCTTTTTTCTTTATTTTCATTGCTTTTATACATAATATTTGTTAGAGTAGAGAAAATACTAAAGCCATTACTGGCAGAACGGAGACATTATGGAGAATAATAATCAGGAATATAACACAGTAACTCTTATGCTTGATGATAACACAGAATGTGAATGTGCAATAATACGCATATTCCCTGCTGGAGACAACGACTATATCGCACTTCTTCCACTTGAGGGAGAGGCTGCAGACAACGATGAAGTATATCTCTACAGATACAAGGTTGAAGGCGACAATGAACCTGTACTTGAGAATATTGAATCCGATGAAGAATATGAACTTGTATCTGAAGCATTTGACGAAGAATTAGATGCTATGGAGTATGAAGATCTGTACGAAGAAGAGGATAACGAGCAGTAAGAAGCTCTTCTATAAAGCGTGAACGGGTTGTATCTTTGTTGTACCTCTGCTTGGGGTACAGAAGATACAACTTTTCTTTTGCCCTCGTCATCGCAACATAAAAGAGTCTCCTCTCCTCTTCAATCTGCTCATCTAAAATCGACTTATTATACGGTATTATCCCCTCACAGACATCCATTACCAGTACAATCTTATATTCAAGACCTTTAGAGCCGTGCATTGTAAGCATATGCACACCGTCTGCTGTATTATTCTGTCTGTCTTTATCGCACTGCCTGATGTATTCTGCAATACCATCAAGCCATTGTGACAGACTCATATACTGTGAAGCCCTGTGTGCCAGTTCATCAAGCACATTATATAATTCTTCCTTATCAGCCTTGTGTTCATATATATAATTCCTTATATACTCATCATAACCAACACCCTTTCTTATATAATTAACAGCTGCAAATGGAGACATACTTCTTATCATACTAATATCAGACACAAGCTTTTCTACCTGTTTACTCATCTGTTCATTCCCCTCATAGCCTCTCTTCAATGCATTAATATCTGCCGGCTGTGTAATATATGAACGGCTTATATATCGGAGCGGCTTATTAATAATCCGCAGAAAATCTATTCTTTCCCTGCTGCCAAGTGCTATCCTTATATATGTAAGAATATCCTTACTTATCCAGTGCTCATATATATCCTGTACTACCGAATAATCGCAGCATGGAATTCCATCACTTTCAAGCCTTGACATATACATATTCCCAATTACATTAGTTCTTGATAACACAGCAATGTCATCAGCAGCTATTCCAGTATCAATCAGTCTTCTTATCTCTGATACAAGAAATGCTTTCTCATCATTCAGACTGTTAAATTCATATACAGACACAGTATCTCCTTGTGAATTGTACGTCGTTATATCTTTATAATAACGATGCTCATTCTCCTCTGCTACAGCCCTTGAAGCAAACACAATATTGCCCGTTGACCTGTAATTAATACACATGTCAATTCTCACTGCATCACTATAATACTTATTGAAATCTAACATTATCTGTGGAGCAGAACCCCTGAATCCATATATACTCTGGTCATCATCCCCCACCACAAAAAGATTTCTGTATTCATCAGCAAGAATCCTCACAACATCAAACTGTGCCTTATTAATATCCTGAAATTCATCTATCAGAATGTACTTATATTTATTCTGCCACGCCCTCCTGTAATCTTCTCTCTGCATCAGAAGCTCGCGGCACTGTACAATCATGTCATCAAAATCAATCAGATGCTTTCTTACAAGCATATCATCATAAGCCATGTATATTATTCTGAAGCTCTGTGGCGGAATGCATCTGCTCTCATATTCATCTATATTAACAGCCTCACCCTTAACACGGCTTATCTCAGATAAAACACCATCTACAGCTTCCTTCTCATCATCATACTCCAATTCAAGCCTGTGTATCTGGTCTTTCACGAATTCATGCTGTACCTGTGGCGTAATAATGCAGCGTGCAGAATAATTATATGCTGCCTTAAGTATGGTAAAAAATACTGCATGAAATGTGCCAAATGTTACTGCTGAACTTCTACCTTCTGACAGCCCCTTAAACTTAAACTTCATCTGCTCTGCTGCAGCCTTAGTAAATGTAATAACAAGAATATCAGACGGCTTGACCCCGCATCTGTCGATAAGATACCTTACCCTGTGTGTAAGAACCGTAGTCTTTCCAGAACCTGGTCCTGCAATTACCATACACGGTCCTTTATTATGTTGTATAGCCTGAATCTGTGCTTTATTAAACTGCAAAAGCGGCACCCCTTATAATAATCTTACACAAACAAATGTATATTAAGATTATATAAGTATGCCACTATCACGTCAACCTAATAATATATATTTTATATTTTATTAATAACTTGTTATGTTATCATCAGAATCATCAGTATTAGATATATCTTTTATAATAACATAATATTCAACCTGTGGATTAACCTGTACAAGAACCCTGTCACCCTTCTTATGTCCAAGAAGTGCCTTGCCAAGGGGCGACTCTATACTGATCATACCGCTTAACGAATCAGCCCTGATTGTAGTAACAATCTTAATAGTCTCAGTGCTTTCATCATCCTCATACAATACCTCAACCGTATTATTAACGCCAACCTCATCATCTGCTGATGAATCATCAATAACAGTCGCATTCTTAATAGTTCTCTGCAGGTATCTTATTCTGCTCTCGTTCTTATTCTTAAACCTTTTCGCTGCATGATACTCGAAATTCTCACTTAAGTCTCCCTGAGCCCTTGTCTCCTTGACATCATCAAGTGCAGCCTTTCTTACCTCATGTATCCGGTACTCAATCTCTTCTTCCATCTTTTTGATATCATTCTTAGTAAGTTCGTGTCCCATATCTATCCTTCTTTCTTACCTTTAATATTCAATGAAATAATACGAGTATATTTTGCCCTTTTAAGATACATTTTGCAAGTCTATTCTGTCTCGACTTTAAGTGTCTTGATTCCAAATATAAAATACAGCACATGGAAAATCCATACAAAACCAAGAATAATTCTTCCAACCGGCACAGCATGCATCATAATAAATCCAATGCTCATAAAAATTGTAACCGTAACCATTATTCTAATCTTAGTTTTCATAGTCATCCCTTTGCCCTGCCTTATTCCTTTAAAGACTTAAGGATAATAGCTTCATTTAAACTGTCCAGATTACTTGTCTGCTCATCAAGAAGCACGAATGGTGCGTCATGTAAAAATGCTCTGGCAAGTCCGATTCTCTGCATCTCGCCGCCTGATAGCATGTCTCCAAGCTCACCAACATTAGTGCCCCTTATCTGTACTCCAGAATCTCATAAAAAGCTTAAGAAGTGTTGATTTACCGCTTCCGCTTCTTCCTGAAATTCCAATAATGCTTCCATCCGACATTAATCGGCTGTGAGTAGTTCATATTCTGCTTATACAAATCCATAATACCTTTTTTACATTCTTTACTAATAAATCAATCCATGATATAATATTTCAAATTTGAACTATTCATTTTTGTAGCTTTAGATTTATGACTAAAGTCAAATAACAATAAAATGAATACTGACTATCCCATGCATCTTAATATTAACTAAGAAAGGTTCTTCGTTTTATGAACTCAGGAATTGAATTCGCACAGAAAATCAACCTTGCATATAATTCTATATGCAAGCCACTTTTACGTAAACTTAATCTTCCACAGACAGCCTTCGATATTCTAATGTTTCTTGCAAATAATCCTGAATACACAACTGCAAGAGATATAGTAGAAATAAGAAAAATCAAGGCAAATCTTGTTTCCGTCAATGTGGACAAGCTCGTAGCTGATGGCTACATCATACGAAAAGAAACAGCGGGAGATCGCAGAAAAACACAACTTATATGCACACCTGCAGCGAAAAAAATAATTGAAGAAGGCAGTGCTTTACAAAAAAAATTTCTTGAACATCTTTTTGATAATATGGATACAGCAACAAAAGAGGCATTTTTGACTGGCATGAAACAGATTGAAAATAATCTTGATAAGATACTTGAAAAAAAGTAATCTGCCAACATCCGTATTTTAAATATTAATTTTACAATCATGTTTGTGCCAGCGTGTACCTGACACAAAACTTATTATTACTAATATTACACACAGAAAAGAGGATATTTTATGTCACTACTATTAATTATTGCCGTAACATTTTTTGCTGGTATGGGAGCCGGACTCGGTACCGGATTTGCCGGTATGAGTGCAGCTGCCGTAATCAGCCCTATGCTTATCACATTTTTAGGAATGGATCCTTACGTGGCTGTAGGTATTGCCCTTTCTTCTGATGTGCTTGCTAGTGCTATATCCGCATACACATATGGAAAAAACAAAAACCTTGATATTAAAAATGGTATTATTATGATGGTAAGTGTCCTTATATTTACAGTCGTTGGAAGCTATGTATCAAGTCTCGTTCCTTCGACAACTATGGGGAATTTTTCAGTATTTATGACTTTCCTTCTTGGAATCAAATTTATAGTAAAACCTGTTATGACAACAAAGGAAGCTATGCAGGGTGTATCCGCTAAGAAACGCGCCATCCAGTCAATTGTATGCGGTATATTAATCGGTTTTATATGTGGTTTCATTGGTGCTGGTGGCGGCATGATGATGTTACTTATACTTACCTCAGTGCTTGGATATGAACTTAAAACCGCGGTCGGTACAAGCGTGTTTATTATGACTTTTACAGCACTAACCGGAGCTGTATCTCATTTTGCTATTGGAGGAATTCCTGATATAACTGTATGGATATTATGCATTATATTTACACTCATATGGGCAAGAATAGCTGCCGTATTCGCAAATATGGCAACCCCTAAGACACTCAACCGTGCAACTGGTGTTATCCTTGTTATACTTGGCATAGTGGTTATGCTTTTTTCGTATCTTAATTAATTGATTTTGCATATAAATAACCCAGTGGCTGTTACTCTGTACAACAGTCACTGGGTTACTATTCTTTATGATTAAATTTTCCAAATCTCCTTCTAATATCATCAACTACCTTATCTGCCTTCTGCAATTTCTCTCGATATTCAGCGTTGCTAAAAATATCTAATTGTTCCCAGTAATTATCATTAACCAGATTCGAACCTCTTACTCCTAAACTTCTAGTAGGATTATTCCATGAATAATTCTCTTTAAATAAAGCATAGGCACTTTGTGCAATCTCCCTTGTAATATTAGTTGCATTCCCAAGTTTTTTCTGCCTTGAAAATGATATCAGTTTGTTATCTCTTATACTGATTTCTACAACCCTGCACTTAAATCCATTTTTCCTTAATCTGGCTGCAACGCTCTCTGCCAGGTTATATAATACAATCTTTACATCTTCGTCCGTTTCTAAATCTCTTGGTGTTATAGTGCCATTACCGATAGATTTTATCGGAGCAGATGTATTCTCCTTCTTTACCGGTGACTCGTCGTACCCATTCGCAAAACTCCATAGAATTGCTCCCATCTTGCCAAACACATCAGTAATCCAGTCTATATCTGTTCTTGCCAAATCACCTATTGTGTGGATTCCATATTTCTGCATTTTATTATTATTTGCACGGCCAACATACAATAAATCTGACATCGGAAGTTTCCATGCCTTTGTCTTAAATTCATTCTTATACATTGTAGTATTAGATATTAATGGATGGGACTTAAAAAAGGTTCTTAAACAAATCCATAAGTCCAATGCAACGGTATTTGAATGGGCAAACTCTCCTGTCGTATATTACACAACTTCAATGTGGAAAGAATATATAACACTGCAAAATCATATTTTTCTGGCATGCAAATGGATTGAAGAAAGGAAGTGTCCTCCACCAGTTCTTTTTAATGATTTAAAGCCATTTTTACATAGTATATATCATATATCATTTATAAAGTTAATATATCAACTATTTTTATTGTATAAATATATTTTATTCTTTTTCTTGCACTTTCTCATAAATACGTTATAATATATAAGTCACATTTAAATATCGGCGTGTGGCTCAGTTTGGTAGAGCGCGTGGTTCGGGACTACGAGGCCGCAGGTTCAAATCCTGTCACGCCGACTTATAAAAAATTCATGCAGATTGTGGTAAATGTGATTACTACAATCTGCATGAATTTTTTATATTATTTATGCAATTATTCTATACAAGATTATTTTTAACATATGCCAGTGCTTTATTAACAGGAAGTAGGGATATAACTACAAGAGTTACCACTGCTTCAAGCCCAATATACGAGCCATTGTAAACAACTGAATAAAGTATCGCACTATTAAAAAATTCTGGTGTATACACGGCAAAGAATATCCAGCCGGACAAGAAAGAACATATAAATCTTCCAATAACCCCGACTATATACCCTTTAATCAATCCATGCCTTGAATTAGAAAATATTCCTGATAAACCCAGTGCACCAAATCCTAATATATAATCAAGAAGAACCTGTGGAATATTCAGGATATATGGATCAAGCAATAACTGTAAAACACCATATGCAAGAGCTGCTGTTAATCCCACCTTTATTCCATACCAGTATCCTATAAGCACTATGAATAACATACTGAAAAGTGTAACTGAACCTCCCATTGGCAGTTTAATAACTTTAATCATGGAAGTCGCAATAGCCAGTGCCACCGCCATTGCTGCAAATGCAATATGTTTTACCTTTATTTTGTTCCCCGATAAACTCATCCATTTCCTTTCTTTAACCTTTATTCTTTATATTATGTAAAAAGAATATACAGATTTATACAAAATGTCAAGAAAACCCAGAGCATATTAGTAGTTTACTAAATGCTCTGGGTCAACATACTCATATTTATTTAATCACTTTAGATTAAACTCTTTTCTTCTTAGTTGAAGCAAATAATCCTAATCCTGATAATCCAAGAAGTGAAGCAAGTGCTGCAAGTGGAGCCTTGTCTCCTGTCTGTGGAGCTTTATTATCATCCTTAACCTGTGTGTTATCAGCTGGCTTATCATCTGATGGTGTACCAGGTGTTGGATCTGCTGGTTTAGGATCTTCTGGCTTTGGATTGTCTGGTGTAGAAGAATCATCTGCCTTATATAATGCCTTAACGACTGCTTCTGCATCATAATCTTCCATAACTTTCTCTTCAGCAAATAACTTAGCCTCATCTGAAGTAAGTAATGGTCTGTCATTATTAACATAATATCCTGGACCATATGAACCATACTCTGCAAATCTTGCATCTTTATATAAGTTACCACTCATATCTCCATAACCTACAGACTGAACTGCTCTTCCAATATAGCAGTTGATAAATGTTGTAGATGCATCTGCACCCCATGGTCTTGATAACCTGTACTGACCATCACCAACTCCCTCTTCAGCTGTGAATCGGCATTCATTAAATACCATACCATAATCTGTAGAAGCATATGTTCTTGGTGCTGTATAGCATCCATCAGATTTATATGGTGTATATCTTGCAACAATATCACAATCATCAAAGTATGATGAACCTGAACCATAGATAAAATCTACATTACCTGTAATATAACACTTAGAGAAGTACTGTCTTGTTACTTCATAGTTACCATCTGCTCCTTTAACTCTTGAATCTGTAAGAAGAGTATCCTGATATCCAACAAGTCTTACATTAACACAAGCTGTCTTATCAGCAACTATACAAAGTGCATCTGCCTGCTGATCACTGCCGTTAGTATATGCAAATGAGTTCTCTACTGTAAGATTCTCTGCTGTAAATCCATCCGCATCAGAACCTACATACATAGCATTTCTTGTCCACATATCAGTAGCAGTTCCCTCAGATATAGCAGCTGAATAGTAAATATGTGTCTTCTCTGCATCTTCACCTAAAAGACTTACATTAGGCACTTCTACTGTTACACGCTCGTTATATTCACCATTCTTAATAAATATAACCTTAGATTCTGCATTATCAGCTGGAACAGAATTAACAGCTGCTTGTACAGTCTTATATGTTGCATGTCCATCTACTACATCCCCGTCATTTCCAGCAAATGCTGCATCAACAACAATATCATATTTTGGCTTGCTTACAAAATTAAATGTCTTTCTTGTTGTCTGATTATTCTCATCTGTGAATAATACCTCAACATCATTTCTTGCCTGAACCAATCCGGATAACTCAAGCTTAAATTCTTCATCAGCCTTTACACTCTGTGTTGATACTTCTTTGCCATTAAGAACAAGCTTCACACTACCTGCTCTGTCTGACTTCATTGTAATTGAAGCACTATCTGAAGCAATTGTATCGTTAGATTTGTCTGTTACTGTAAGCTTAGCAGCTTCATTCTCAACTACATACTCACCAACATGTCCATCAGATGCAAGAGTCTGAACTTTTACTGATGGATTACTTTCATTATTATCATTCTTTGCTACAACGTAATAGCAATATGGCTCTTCAGTCTTAACATTAGTATCTTCATATGTAAGACCTGCTGTAGTTGTTATTAACTCAGCCGAACCATTAGAACCTAATGTTCTGTATAAATCATAAGATGTTGCGCCATCTACTGCTGTCCAGTTTACAGAAATCTTAGAAGCAGAACCATTAGCAGTAATTGTACTCTGTGCAAGTGGCTTCTGATAACTAACTTCTGCTGATTCAATAGCTGTTCCCTGTGTATCTCCACCTACTGGAACAATTTTAAATGTATACTTTCCATCTCCTGTCATTCCTGTATAAGAGAATGAATTAATCTTAGATTCTGCAGCCTTTGTATACTCGCTGCCATCCTTTGATACATATATAATATACTTTACATTACCAGATCCTTCTGTTGCTATATCCCAGGTAAGATTAATGCTGTTTCTATCTTCTGATACTAAAGAAGCTGCATTAGCAATTACTGGTGCAACGCCTGTCGCAATATAGTAATCATTCATATCATAAACAACTTCATCAGCAGAATTAAGCAATGTTACATTAGCAATATCTACTTCAACACCAGAAAATGCTAATCCATACTGAACTTCTTTTCCTGACTGAAGTCCTTCATAATATGTTCCTGATGTTAAATCAATTGGTGAATCAACTGTTGAACCAACAACATTACCACTTGCATCAACAACTGTTAAATATGCCTTATTCTCCTTCTTAGTATATGTTAATGAATATGTTGAACCTACTGTATATGCATTAGCCAGTGAACCTGTTCCACCTGCTCCAGGAGTTGTTGAATATGTATGCTGAATCTTTAATCCTTTATGGAAATGTATTGTATCACAAGCTCTCTTGCCAGTTGCATCTGCAGCAAACTGACCAACAGCAATACCCTGCTTGTCTGTACCACTATTAATTGACTTAATAGTAATATCAGCCTTTATTGTCATATCTTCTGTTGTAGATGGGAATAACATATAATTAATTCTCTCATCCTGTCTGATATTGCCCTTCTTAATCGTTCCTCTGTCAGCTACTACTGATAATACATTACCATCTGGTGTCTCTGTATATGACATATCTCCAGCATCATTATAATCTTTTGATGTAGTGTTAGATGTCTTTAATTCACCAACTTCCGAATCAAATATTGTTTTCTTAACAGCTACATCATCCTGTGTATATTCTGATGAAACCTTAACATCTGAGAATGTTGCAGTAACACCTTCTGTAGCAAAGAAACCAACTGTCTTAGCATCTAACCCTGTTATTGTCTGCACTTTAGTCTTCTCATCAGAAAAATCCGGCTGGCTTGCAACATGATATGTAGCCTTATCTCCTGCTATTTCAAGCTTAACATATATATCCTGTGAACTTGTTGTTACAGCAGAATTAACATTACTTGCGCCACCTTTTCCTCCATCAAGATGATATCCATATCTAACCTGTGATTTAGAAATATCTGCATATAATGCTGCTGAACCGCTTGTTGCTTCGTCGCTTGCATTTCTTACGAGAAGTCCTGCCATTCCTGTTGAACCTGTCACAGTCATCTTAGCTATAATTGTTATATTGCCTTTAGCGTTAAAATAAGCATAATAAAGATTATCCTTGCCAGCATCTTTATCAAACTTAGTTCCTGCTCCTGTTAAAGTTACTGTCTTAGAAGCTGAATCATATGCATAAGAACCTTTTCCTTCATGTTCGCCAACCTCTGATTCATTCCAGATAGTATCAAGCACTTTAGACTGTGCTACTCCCTGTTCATCTGCATATGCTATTTTGTTAACTCCGAATCCATTAGTTAATACTCCAACTGGCATCATAGTTGCTGTCATTGCAACAACAGCTGCGACAGTGGCTGCTTTCTTTAAACGTCTGGTTTTTCTCATGATATATGAAATCCCCCCAATTATTATTTGCGCTAAAACGCACATCACTAAATAAAATATATATCAAGTGCCAGTTTATATCTACTTATATTTTTGCATTTTGTTTGTTGATTACTGTTTTTTTTAGTGTTATAATACATATTGTTGCAATATTAATATATTTATCTGCATTTTTTAGTCAATATGCACATTTTACAATCTATTATATGAAAGGACTTTATTATGTCAGTAAATAATATTTCACGTTTCCGCATAGACCACGCTATTCACAAACTCCATTACTCTATGCACTCAGCACACAGCCACACATATTATGAACTTTTCTATCTTATGCATGGTAATTGTACTATTTCTATAGATGACAGACTATATACACTTTCAGAAGGTAATGTCATATTTATGCCTGCTAATTCCGTTCATAAGACATCTTATATTGGTGAACTTGTTCCTGAAAGAACATATATTGAATTCTCCCGGGACTACATAGATGCAATTGACAACTGTCTTGGAAAAAACTGGTCTGAGCATAATCTGTGGGGACACATTCTATATATTGAGAAAGAAAAACGTGAGAAAATTGACTCTCTTTTCAGGGAGATTCAGAAAGAATACGACATTATAGATGGATACTCTGACTGTTGCATAAGACAGTTATTCCAGTATCTTATTATCAGACTTGTCCGTCTCGACAGAAACACCAAAGATATTAAAGAATTCATTGCCAACTCAGATAATAAAATTAATCAGGATATGATTATTGCTGCCAAATATATTGCCGAAAATTTCAAAAACAACATAACACTTAAAGATGTTGCCAATCATCTGAATCTTAATCCATCATATTTTTCCAGTAAATTCAAAGCATTTAACAGCATTGGTTTCACTGAATACCTGCGTAATATACGCATTAATCATGCTGAATGGTATCTCATCGAAACAGATTTAAGTTTGTCTGACATTGCTGATGAATGCGGATTCTGCAATTCTAATTATTTTGGTGATACATTTAAACTGGTTAATGGGCTCTCTCCTTCAGAATTCCGGAAGAATAACAAGCCTAAGAAAGCTGAAGACTGAGTTTTTTAAAAAGAGCCTGCCGCACCAATTGATGCGACAGGCTCTTAAACCCGTATTATACGGTTTTAATATACATTTTTATTAGAACTTACCGTTCTTAGCAGCTTCCTCAATGGAAACAGCAACAGCTACAGTAGCACCAACCATAGGGTTATTACCCAACTTTGAAATCAAATTTTTACAATTTATTTGTGTTTATTATCATGCTGTTTTTATCAGCATTTATGCAGATTTAAGGGCTTTACATATTTATATTAGATTATTCTGATTTATTCTAAATCAACATTATTTAATCCATATTGTGTACAAAATGTGTACACTGTTTCATTGTACACATTTTGACTGTCTTTCTACCTATTTATATATATGTTATCACAATGCTGTTATATGTGCAATCCAGTATGATATACACTGTTGTATAAGTGAGTAATTAGTTGGGAAGTCTTAACTCCATACCTGCGTAAAGCATATCATCAAGCGTCATTCCATTATGCTCTGCAAGTTCTGCTGCTCTGCCTTCATCTCCAAGGTAATCTCTTGCAATCTGGCAGAAACTTCCGCCTGGTTCTACAACAGCCACTCTTTCTTCTGCCTCCTGTGATGTTTCCTCTTCCGGCTCTTCCTCACTTTCTGCTGGTGTATTATCTTTAGGATAATACTTAGCTTCCATGGCCGCCTGATAGTCTGCATAATTGTAACCTGCAGCTTCAAGATTCTGTCTTCGCTCTGGATCATTGCCATACTCACCTCTATAGATGGCATCGATTACATCTTCATCAAGTTCCTGATCTGGCTGCTCAACTGGTTCTGCTTCTTCCGGTGTATCATCATAAGAATTAACAACACTCCAAACATAATCGTTATAAGCTCTAAGACCATATTCATTAACAATCCATAAACACTTAGAATAGTACTGAGGGTCTGTTGCGTAGTTATATCCAACCCAGTTTCCGTCTGCATCATAACCTTCATCTACTGCATTAGTTAATCCATACAGCTCGCCTTCGACAGTGTTTGCCGATGTTGCGTCTGCATAATTATCATCCTGCATAAGGTCATAATAACCATCAATGGAAGCTGTAATGCTAGGGTACTTTACGAAACTGGCGACAATAGTCTGTTCAATACCTTTAATATATTCTTCTGTCGATGATACAAAACCTTCGCCTTTAATTCCAAAAAGTGAAGAAGCATTGATATTATAACCACTTTCCAAAGCAGCCTGTGCCATTGCAACAGCCGGTGATATGGTTCTCTCGCCTTTGCGTCTACGACCTACCCATTCGTTGCACACGATTGGTGCTAACTCATTAAAAAATTCTGAATGATTACCTGAAATTATTGGAAATGTTCTCATATTATTTATCCTCCTTAACATCTATTTTCGCTGTTACTAACTCATCATCATCCGGCAATTCATCTGTATAATTCCCCAAAAATGTCTTAACATATAACCATAGTTTCTTCACCGGCAGACCGCATAGCGCCATATTCTTTAAAATGCTTACTGTTTCATATGCATTATAAAGTAGTGCGATAAAGCCAGAAATTCCTATCTGATTACCCATATGCTGTCTAACCTGTTCCGGCAGAAATCCAATCATATTAAATCCTGTTATGTAATCAACGATTACAAGGAGCATAATGGATATTATCATTCCACACTTACGAATTGCTCCATTAATACCAAAACAACTGTTAAATTTACGTTCTTTAATTGCCCTTAATACTCCAAATATTGTATCAATTATTACAGCTATAATAACAAGCTGGATCAGCTTGTCGTGTGCTGCTGCCATGTAAATTGCCTTTAATGTTATCATCTTTCTTTTCCTCCTTCTAAAAAAGCGCCTAGCTTAATGCTAGACGCTGTAATGAGCTCTTATTCAATTAAAGATAATGCAAGTTCTTCAAACTCTGCCATATCCTCCATGCAAGCTTTCTTGTTAGCAAGATATTCCGTTTTGTTCTGAATATTCTTGTTAACGCTTACACTACTTCCATCATCTGATATTGATGCTGAGAGGTATACAATATTAATTCTCTGCTTTTCAGATGAACCTGTCACTGTTTTCTCTATATAACTTGTTCCTGTAAATGTTATATCTTTTCTTGTTTCTAACATATTTACTACCTTCTTTCTATTATTCAAATAATGTTCCTACTAATGTGTCGTCTATCCACACTTGCAAAGCTGCCCCAGTCCACTTTAACGTGACTCTGTTCGTCGCTGCTGTGGTATGTTTGCATACATATTAACAATTGCTGTCTCATTGTTATCTATCTGTACTGTTACAGATGCGTTTAATGTTACATTTTTCTGTATTGTCATTTTTACCTTCTTTCTACCGCTGTGCGGATTTATATTAATTATTCATTATGTCTTGTATATAGTCTTCTAATTTCCACCATTCACCATAATGTCTTATATAATAGTATCCTTCGATATAACAGTTTTTTCCACTTATATCTACCGTACCTGCTGTCTCACTACGTCTTATCCAATCCATCAAATTCATATACGAACCACCACTTTGGATATAATAATATTCATCAACATATATTCCATCACGTCCAATCCTTACAACATCTTTTGTTCCATCTTCGTTTGATAGACCTATATAGTGTCCTTGAATTCGCAAATAAGCACCAGTGCTACTTTTCATAAGGTATTCGCCACCAATAAGAGTAGTGGTCATTGTAATACCTTCTGTGGTTACATTTACATTTTTAAAAGTTCCTTCTAAATCAGCATTAACAGCTTTTAGTTTTTTGCAGTCAATGGTTCCGTCTGCTGTAATGGTTGTATTGGTTGATGCCAACGTGAATCTGTTGCCAGAAATATTCAATCCACCTCTAGCAGTTATATTGATTGTATCGGCTATGGCCTCAATTGCACTTTTCAATGACTTTTCATCAACTTTTAATGCAATCTTAGCTTCTGTATCTTCTGGCGCTGCGGTCCAATCTGTAGCCTTATTACCCTTCTCCAACTTAACAGCTCGTTGAGCACCGAACTCCCACGATATACGCATATACGCTACACCACTTGGAATGGTTATCTTTTCTTTATAATACTTATCCGTGTTATAAATCTGATTTGGTGCTACCTTAATGAACTCTTTATTAGCATTGTAATAAGCATATACAATCCAAGCTTCTGTGTTGTCATCTGTCCAAAATAATTGGAACATATACTCTTTTCCGGCATCAACAGATATATATTCACCAGTAAGGAATGTCTTGTCCCAATCACCTGCATATCGCAACGCTCCAGTATCATCAATCCAACCAACAGTCAAATCAGTTGTTTTAATAAGGTTCCTTCCGCCTATAGAAATATCATCAATTTTGGCATCTGTGTCCTCTGGAGCTAGTGTCCAGTCTGTGGCTCGATTGCCTCGTTCCACCTTAACGTTACCAGTATTCGGATAACTTACTAAAATGAAATAAGCACCATCTGGAACCTTCCATGTGAATAAATTATTGATATTTGGCATACGTGACATAAATTTCCCTTCACTATCATACCAATTCCATCTAAACCATTCGGCTGGGTTATCTTTATGAAACGTAAGTTCTTCGCCAGGTACAACTGATATCTTCGAACCCATGACATTTGTTTTGTCGTAGTCGTTCGTAGAACCATCGGCCTGTAATGATTTATTAACAAGCTCTCCTGTTCGGATAATAAGGTTTCTGCCACCTATTTTGATTGCACTAACTTTTGCCTCTATCTGATTAGCCTTGGTATCTATAGCCGAATTCACCTGTGAAACAGTATAATAATTACCCATAGCATCCTGTCGTTGATAAATGGCATTAGCTGATATAAGTACTGCTTCCTTGGTTTCTGTTAACTTGGCATCCATATCTGCTTTGGTGTAGGTATTCTCTTTGAATTCCGAATAGTCATCATATACATCATTAACTCCCTGCCATACATCTGATATTTTATTATCAGTATCCTCTGGGGCTGGTGACCAGTCTGTACATTTTGTACCACGTTCAACTTTAAACATCTTACATTGTATTATGCCACTTTGAATCGCATCTGTTCTGAGTAACGTATTCCAATAAGAATTTTTAACATGATTGGCATTAATTATTGCCTGATACATTATTGTTACTTCACCATTAGAGCCAGACAGCTTAGTATAATTATTTACTGGAAAATACCCATTATCATTCCAACCTGTTACATTACCAGCTCCAACGATACGAACCTGAGGAGTTTTTCCACTTACAGATACTATATTAGTATATTTGCATATTAACTTAATTGATATTACGTCGCCTACTGACAACCCATCAGTTAAAGTGTTTCCAATGCTAAAACAAACGTTATCGTTTCCGTTGAACTTGGAAAAGCTAACATAGTACTTACTAGACGTTTTTTGTGCAAGATTCCTTCCACCGACCTGAATTCCTTCCGATGTGGCGCCAACACTATATGACGTACTTGTCGTATTATCTGTATAAGTGAAAACTGTACGTGTCCATAAATAAGGTAACGCTGCTGTAGTCTCTGGTGGAGAAGTTACCCAAGTACCAGTTGGAGCAGTCTTCCCAGACGCACCAGCCTGATATGTTATCGTGGTAGATTTAATGCCTTTGCCTGATGCTCCAGTAGCACCAGTCTTTGCAACCGCAAACGAAAATTTCTTAGTTATAGTAACCCCGTCTATCGTTAACGGAATTGTGGCTTCGCATGCCGCAGAAATTGTAGCTGTCGTCTTGAATGTTATTGTTGGAGATACCGTATTGTTATTCAAAACTGATGCTGAAATACCAATAGGACACGTAATTGTTCCCACTATTATCTTGCATACAGTATTCCCACAATAAGCAACCGCCTGAGTCGTACATGTCAACCCAGACGGAGCCCCAGCAGTATTCCCAACAAAGGTGTACGCCTCCGATGTTAATGTAACCGAATATGCGTCAGTGACATCTATAATTGAAATTTGACTAGCTGCTTTAACTGCCATTTTGACGTACGCCTCCCTTCTTTATTAACCGTCTAACTGACACGTATATGTCTGTGTGTTATCTACATCGTTCGCAGATACTGTTAACGTCTTAGCTGTTGCTAATGCTGTTGTACTTCCTGCCTTATACCACTTGATAGACCCAAGACCGCTAACCACTCCAGCATCTGTAATTGTCTGCTCTATTGAGCCCTTAAATACATGTGCTGTAAGTACTGTGTTACCGGTGTTATTCTTGAATGCTGTACCGTTGCTACTTGTAATAGTAACTGTAATAGCATCTGCGCCAGCAGCACCGGTCTGTCCTGTAGCACCATGTGTACCAATAATAGCTGGGGTTGTTTTAACGGTTGAATTGTTAGTATATGTAATAAGCTGATAGCACCAAATGTACTTATTAGTTGTGGTAGTTGCAGTTGGAGATGTTCCCCATCCGCCAGTATTAACTGTAACGTTGCTGCCAGCTGATGTTGTAAGATAATAATTAACAACACTCTTAATGCCGTTTCCTGTTGCTCCCGTCTGTCCTGTAGCACCATGTGTACCAATAATAGTTGGTGTTGTTTTTGATGTTGTATTATTGGTATATGTGATAAGCTGGTAAGACCAAAGATACTTATTGGTTGTTGTAGTTGTCTGCATGGTTGTAGTCCAACCTTCTGTAGCAGCTGTAACATTAGTATTAGCAGTCGATGCTAAAAAGTAATTAACAATACTCTTAACTCCAACACCTGTAGCGCCAGTCTGTCCTGTCTGTCCAGTTTTTGCAACCGCAAACGAAAATTTCTTGTTGACTGTTATAGCATCTACAACAACTGGAATTACTGCTTCGCATGCTGTCGTTACGGTTGCTGTTGTTGTAAATGTAATTGTTGGTGATGCTGTTCCACTGTTCTCTACTGCAACTGAAATTCCAGTAGGGCATGTAATCGCCTTCTGGTCTACGTTTACAATAGAACACTGATTAGAACCGCAATAAGCAACAGCCTGTGTAGCACACTTCAGTCCTGCTGGTGCGCCAGACGTATTACCAACAAAGGTATACGCCTCACTTGTAAGTATCACCGAATATGCATCAGTGATATCGACAATGGTCATCTGACCAGTAGCTTTAATTGCCATATTCTATTTCCTCCTACTAATCTGTGATTAAATCACATGTATAAATGCCCTTCGTGTCTATATCGTTAGGGCTAATTTTAAATTTGAAACCACTTTCAGAGATTCGTTCATCAATTGAAGGAATCTCAAGATAGGCATCCCCATCGTGCTCCTGGGATTTCCACTGTAAATACGCAGAATCTCCGTACGTAGCCTTAAGCTCATCAATATTTGTTATTCTCTGGGTTCCTCGGAATATTGTTACTGAGAGCACGGTCGACACGTTTGTGTTTTTAAACACGCTACCCTTGCTCGAAGAAATGCTTATAATAGAAACGATTTCCTCCTTAACGCTATCTAGTTCATTCTTCAAATTGCCGATTGCATCCTCTACACTTCCACCTGTAGAAAACTCTAAGGCATCTGCGGAAATCTTAAGCTTATACAAACCATCTGTGTCTTTATAATACTTAATATAATGTTTTGAATCGCCAACAGCCATCTGACCGTCTTTACTAAGATATATACCACGAACACCACTAGTTGCTGATTCTTTTCCTATCGAATATATAGCGCTATCCTCTATTTTAAAACCAGCAATAGTTGCATCAAAAGCCACTAAATCTTTAACATCTATTTTAGACGCTGTAACTGACTTAGCCCTGATAACTTGTCCATTCAGACTGTTATAGTCTGTCTGTTGTGCTTCAGTCGTAATACCATCGGTATTAAGTTTGTAATAAAGACCGTCTTCGCCTTTAATTACAAGCTTATCTGCCACAATGGTGTTACCCTCGATTATATCGCCCTTTATGGTTACACCGACAAGTTCTCCGGTAATAGTCTGATCACCTACAGTTACATTTTTTATTAAACCAGACATGGAATAAAAATATTCCATAGCGGCCTTACCAATGTTAGTAAAATCTATATTGGCATATTTTATTTCAGCATCCTTAGCGCTAAGCTTCTCACTTTCAATTTTTCGTATCTTTGCGTTAGTTGCCTCAAGTTCTTCTGTTTTAGTAAAACGTGAATTAACATAGTCTGCATCTACCTTTTTGGCCAACAGATTTTTTGTTTCTTGTATTTCAGTATAAGTTCTTTCTTTTTCTGTTATAGAAGGACCCTTGAAGTCTATCTCCTCTTCCGTTTTTGTTTTGGAATAAGAAGATATTGTCATGGACATACCACCGTCATATTCCTGCACAATATTCATTACCGGAATTTTATATACATCTTCTCCATCTTCTACTGTGATAATATCCCATGGATCCAGACGTATATCTCCCAAAGTCTTTATTGTTGCTCCTCTGTATGTAAAGTCCTTTCGTTTCGCATATACTTTTTCAAGTTTTGCCTGTGGCATAAAAGGATTATCCAAGGTTATACCAAGAAGACCGTCGCCAGCTGTATATGTTGTGGAACTATCGACATTGCATGTTAATTTTTCAAGTTTGAACTCACCTTCATCTTTTTCAAATGACATTATTCGTGATAAATTATATTTAACATCGTTATCCTCATACCACTTAATTACAATGGTTCCCGTTCTATCCACACAGGCAAAACCACCTGCAAGAGAAGCTATGTATCCTATCATTTCGCGATATACATAGCCATTAGGCTTGGTATCAATAATAATATCTTCCAAACCTTCAGTATTTACAGGAATACCACAACCTTCACTTATCTCATTCATAACTGCAACTGCAGATGCCGGATACTCTAACTCAGAAGCATATAATCCTGTCGTCTGTATCATTCTGTCATAAGCTGTAAATGTTGTCGTATATTGGTCACTTGTTGGATGCTCGGCTTTGAATATTCCTACCGGAACATATTCATAAGTTCCATCTGGCAGTAAGAGGCCTATTTCTAACGGCAACTCTATACCGTCAAAAAGAATATCGCTCTTTTTTATAGTAAGCTCAATTTTAGCCGCAACTGTTGAACCTAATTGTAAATATTCATCTGCACAGGAAGCATTCTCATATGTCATTTTCTTAAAGCCTGCGTCTATCCATGTTCCTTCTACATTAAGTCTAAGATTAAATGTCCTTGATGGAGAACGAATAGTTGTCGCAAACTGCTCTGTAACATTTTTATACATAATTTACTCCTGTATAATAAATTCCAATGCTTCAATATCATGCGTTGTAAGTGCTTCATAATCACTTCCATTACACTTTTCTATATCAGCAATATTTATAGTGCAAATATCCACCTCTGCAGTTGTCATATTAAGTTCTTCAATTTGTTTAACTGCCGTTCTTGCTTCTGCATCGTTCTCAAACCTGTAATTACCATTCTCTATAATAGAATTCCCCTTTTCATCTCTCATGCAGTATGTCTCAAGAATCTTAATTCTCAAATCTTCTGCACATGAATGCTCTGCTTTAAGTGTTTTAAGATTCTTAACAATCGCCCAGTTAACTTTCAAGGGGAGCTTTTTATTAATAGACTGTAAGCTATTAATCTGCTTTTCTATATCCTTAATGCTTAATGTTATCTTCATATTTACTCCTATTACTGCTGTATTATAGATACACTGGCACTTCTGTAATAATAGTTACCGTCACCTATATCACCCAGCACCTCTTTACTTAATGTACCTCTATAGCTTGTTATTGTTATATCCTGTCCATCATCATGAAATGTTATTGGAAAGAATCCGGCGATGAGTTTGTTCTTAATAAGTGCCATCTCATCTTCCTTCAATATTCCCCAATTAATAGATAAGGTCTTCTTTTCAGCGACAACATCACCCAACATTGTTCCGTCAAGTGCTCGTCCTGTAGAAGAAGACCATATAATCTCATCATCCACTTTTAGGGAGACAGGAGCCGGCAGCTCCTGTCCGTCACATCTCAGTATCAATTCATCACATCCTTGTTAAGTTATAATCTCACATTTTCCTGTCTGCTTTGTATGCTCGTTAATCTTATCAACCACATATTTCTTAAGACTCTTTCCATCAAGCTGTATATCAAGGTTCAGAGTTTCAAGTACCTTAAGTATCTGCTTAAGAATACTTATAGCCTCTGCCAATAGCTCTGCACTGGATGCCATAGCTGCTGCCTTCTGTGCCATATCAAGTAACTTGTCCTCAGGCGCTACAACTTCGCCCTGGTGCCTGTTATCACCAATCATGGCAAGCTGTGGAGTGTTTGGCTTAACATATCCACCTTGTGCAAGGTATGGAATCTTGGAGAAGTTTGCATCCGGCAAATGAAATCCAAAATCTTCGCCACCTATACCAGGTACCCAGTTTGGTACTTTAAAGCTAAGCTTATTTACAGACCTTACTATTGCATTTATGCCAGATTGAACACCTGTAATCAGTCCGTTAATAAATCCAATAACAAGGTTGAGTGGTGCTTTCGCAACGTCTGCTATCAGAGAAAAAATTCCGCTAAATGTATCTATTATTCCATTCCACGCTTTTTCCCAATCTCCTGAAAAAATTCCTGTGATAAAATCAATCAAGCCACCAAATATGTTCTTAATATCTCCGAATATATTTTTCACATTAGCAACATATGCATTCATGATGTCGCCCAATGAACCGAAGCTCTTTGAGAAGTCCATATTAAAGATATTCTGCAGCCAGTCGTCAAATTTAGAAAAGGCTGATGTTATACTCTCCCAGATACCCGAAAACCATTCTCCGGCAGACTGCCACTTATCTACAATCCAGTCCCAGCATATTCCTGCTGCCTCTTTTACTGTATCCCAGTGCTTTACCAGTTCATATATTCCAAGTCCTAACGCTGCCAAAGCCGCAATTACAAGTGTAATTGGAC
>ULSH01046012.1_pt1 | contig 114132 bp, 133 predicted proteins | sample 1956151 | NCBI WGS metagenome assembly ULSH01 (sample SAMEA4835702, study PRJEB28245) | human gut metagenome | biome: gut microbiome; material: fecal sample | place: Denmark | collected 2008 | reverse complement strand
CCCCCGCCACAACAGGGGCAGAGATACCGCCAATGGCAGCTCCCATTTTTCCAAACAGCCCTGTGCCGCCCTGCACCGCCACTTTCAGTTTGTTAAAGCCGTTCACCAGCTGTACAAACCCTTTCATAGCCGTGCCGATCTTGGCTATCGTGGTTCCGAGGATCACCAGGAACGGCCCAAGCGCCGCTACCAAAAGGCCGATCTTTAAGACCATCTCACGGGTGCCCTCATCCATGCCGTTTAACTTATCCACGAACTCCTGGATTTTCGTCACAATGTTACGGATGGCAGGCATCAGCATCTCACCAAAGGAAATAGCGAGCTCCTCCAGCTGGCTCTTTAAGATGGTAAGCTGCCCCATCAGGTTATCCTGCATGGTGGCAGCCATCTTTTCCGCAGTTCCGTCACAGTTATCAATAGCACCGCTTAACTTTTCAATATCCGCAGGGGCGGCATTCATCAAAGCAAGGAAACCGCTCATGGCATTCTTGCCCACAAGGGATTCTGCCGCCTGCGCCTTCTCAGATTCGGTCAATCCTCCAAACGCAACCCGGCAGTCTGCAAGGATATCCGACAGGCTTCTCATGCTGCCATCCGCATTTGTTGTGGCAATCGTCACATCCCCGATGGCCTGCCCGCTGATCTTCACTTCCCCGGCAAGATTGTTCATGATAGTACGAAGTGCCGTACCTGCCTGGGAGGACTTGATACCCGCATTCGCCATCAGGCCGATGGCTTCCGCCGTATCCTCCGCGGAGAAACCAAGTGCTCCTGCAATCGGCGCACAGTATTTGAACGTCTCGCCCATCATGCTGACATTCGTATTGGCATTAGAGGATGCCGCCGCCAGAATATCCGCAAAATGCCCGGAATCCGCAGCCGACAGTCCAAAGGCAGTCAAGGCATCCGTTACAATGTCCGATGTGGTCGCCAGGTCTTCACCACTGGCAGCAGCGAGGTTCATGATACCGTCAATACCGGAGATCATGTCTTTTGACTTCCATCCGGCCATGGCCATGTAATTCATGGCCTGCGCTGCCTCGGATGCGGAGAACTTCGTTTTCTCACCCATCTCGCGGGCCTTATCCCGGAGAGACTGCAGGTCGTTCCCGGTCGCGCCGGATACCGCTGCCACCTGGCTCATGGCAGAGTCAAAGTCCGCAGCCGTTTTCACCGCCGCAATGCCCAGGCCGCCGACTGCCGTGGAGATCGGCATAATCGTTTTTCCGACACCGGCGATAGAGTTTCCCAGGTTCTCCATCTTGCCGCCGATCTCGTCGATCTTGGCAAGGGCTGTACTGGTGGTTGCAGCCTCCTGCTGGAGCCGCTTTAATTCCTGCTCAGTTTCGATGATCTCACGCTGGAGGGCATCGTATTTGTCCTGCCCCAAGTCACCGTTCTCCAGCTGCTCCTTTGCCTGTGCCTGCGCCTGTTTTAAGGCATCCAGCTTTTCCTTTGTGGATGAAATCGCATCCTTCAGTAACTTCTGTTTCTGTGTGAGAAGTTCTGTGTTGGCGGGGTCCAGCTTCAGCAGCTTATTGACATCTTTTAGGGCACTCTGCGTATGCGTGATAGAAGAATTGACACTTTTCAGGGCCTTGTCTAAGCCTGTGGTATCGCCGCCAATCTCAATCGTGATGCCTTTGATCCTGCTCGCCACTGTTCCTCACCTCCAAGCATGTAAATGGCGCACCCGAACCGGATGCGCCAAAGCTAAAATTTATCGAAATCTTCCTGCGTGGCTTCACGGGCCACTTTTTTGTATTTCACATCATCGTTTCCTTTTTCCGTCCACATATCAATGACGAGACCAATCGTAAGAAGATCCAGGTCAGAGATCGCAATGCCAAGCTCCACACAACGCAGGAGGAACAGGGGCGTGGTCATTTCCCTTGTACTCCTGCCAACTCTTTTTTTGCCTGCACCTCCACCATCATGTTCTGTCCCCACAGTTCCAGAATCTGCGGCAGGACCTCATAGATGGAGAACATATCAAACTGGTCCAGCCATTCCTCAATGGTCGGAGGAATGGAATTGTCCGCATGATAAGCCATGATATAAGCCACGTTCTCGAATATCTCCAAGTCCTCGATCTGGAATTCCTCCCCGTCCTCGGTCTTGCCTTTATAGGATTTCTCCAGCTTGGAGAGGTCTTTGAAGATGTCCCTCTTAAACTTCGCCCGGTACAGTCGGGGAATGGTGGCCGAGGAACGGAACGCCACCTTTTTCCCACAGATTTCAATCTCACGTTTCAGCATTTTTTACGCTCCTTCCTGCCCTGACTCTTTTTCCGTCGGCAGATACACCGATTTATACCAGTTCGTATATGCCTCCTTGTCCGTGCTATCGCCCGTCCTGGCTTTTACAAGCCCATCCGAGCGGGGGTCTGCCGTGATCGACAGGGTTTCCGTTCCAGGCTCAATGGTGTCCTCTTTCGTCTCCGATTCAATGGACGGACGGGATGCCGAACAGTTATACAGCACATGGCGGATGGCATTCACATCCCCGTCAAACTCAAAGAGCAGGGCAAACTTCACGCTCTCGCCAACCCCGCTGTTTTCCACCAGGACACCCTTGCCATCCAGTTCCTCCTGCAAAATCTCCGTGCGGAACCACTCCGGGATCAATGCGATTTCCAGATCACCGCTGTATCCGTTGTTGGTCACGGAACGGAAATATACAATACCATCCGCATAGAACGGGCTGGATTCGCCCTCCGCATCCAGGCTGATACTCACCGCTCCGGGGATCGCCTTCGGTGCGGCATAGGTAAATGCGGTCACGCCGTCTGCCACAGTTTCTGTCAGCTTTGCGGCATGGACATTTTTCAGGTTATATTTGACTTTGTTTCCCATAGCCTTCATACCTCCATTTCATAAATCACTTCATACAGTTTCTCGGACTCGATGTAGGTTTCCGATTTCTCATAGAACAGCCCATAAGCATCAAAGGCGGCTTCCAGCCGTTCTTCCAATTCCGGTGCCTTCTCGTCCGTATACAGCTCTACATCCAGCTGCTTTGCTTTGAAGTAGACCTTCCCGTCTGCCGCAAAGTTGTTGCTGCCGGGTGTCAGGTAGCAGATAAAAGGCGGCTGTGGTGACTCCCCTTCCGCAAAATGGTGGTATGCGAAGGGCAGCCCCGTGCCGCCTAACATGTTTGCAATCTCTTCATAATCCATCACGAAAGCCCCCTTTTAATCGCTGCTTCCAGTTCATTCACGGCATATTCCTCTGCCGGGGCGATATGTGGTTTTCCCGCCACCCGGCCGCCGCCGCGCTTGGCATGGCCCTTTTCCAGAAGGTGTGTCAGCCCCGGCTTGGTACGGTTATAGACCGTGATACTGACCTGCCCGGTTTTCTCCGAGGTCTTTTTGACCGCCCATCCCTTTTGATAACCGCCGGACTTGACCGGGGAGCCGGCCTGCGCCATTGCCTTCGTCTCTTTTGATACAGAATTCACCGCGGTTTTCACCACTTCATCCGTGACCTTTTTATACTCATCCAATGCGGACATGATCTCGCTGGAGAGCTGGTCTACCGATATTTTCTTTGCCATCGCTGCCTCCTCACTGCCTTGGTTCCCTCCGGCATTTGAACCGGATCTCCTTCTTCCGGTAATTCATCAGGTCCACCGACTCAATGTCATAAACTTCTCCCCGGAACCTCACACGGAAGCCTGTGGAAGTGACAGCGGCGGTCTCACTGCACCAGCGCACCGTAAAGGTGACGGAGCGCTCCTCGCTGGATACCTCGCTTTCCTTCTCCTCTGCCTGATAGGTGGAAGCATAGGCATAACAGGAAAAGTAGTGGGTCCATGTGTTCTTATGATTCCCAATGGCATCCGTAACGACTGCATTCTTCTCAATCGTTATCCGCTCATTCAGCTTTGAAATCTCCATGCCTGCCTCTCCTTTCAAAGAACACCTTCCCGGATGGAAAACAAAAGGGAGCGGAGCGTCAGGGTAAGCCCATGATGGTCCGCTTCCTCCCGGTGTTCATACAGATAGGCGAGGGCATACAGCACCGCCACTTTCATCACTTCCCGTATCCGGGAAAGTTCTTCTTCCGTGTACGATGCCGTATCCTCTGTTTCATCCGCATCTACTGCTGCCCACTGTTCATCCGTAAGCCTCGCCACATCCGCACACAGTTTCCCGGCAGAAGTTAAGAGGATGCCGACCACGGCATCCTCATCCGATGAATCCACACGCAGATAGGTCTTCGCTTCTTCCAAGGTTACCAATGCCACGGCTGCATCCTCCTCTCTCTCATCAGCAGATGGCAGGCATATACATATAACCACCATCTGCCATAATCTTTCCGCCTTATCAGGAACCGCTGGATGCGCTGCCCTTCATCTGGAGCACCTGCACCGCTTCCGGCAGGATCAGCTTGCCGTCCACACGCTGCGTGGAAAGGAAACCTACCTGGTCCGTGCGGGCATACAGCTCATTCAGGCGGCGGAAGGTTCTGCTCTGGCGGTCTGCGATCCAGTAGTAGCTGTAATCGCCAAAGGCCAGCACCTTGTTTCCCGCTGCCACGGCGGGCATAAAGGCAGAGGTCTTCAGCGGACGGTTCAGGAGTGTATCCGGCTTGCCGATCTCAAGGCCCGGCTTCCAGATATAGTTGCCATTGTTGTCTTTTAAGGTCATCAGCTGCAGCACCACCGCCTCGTTGCACAGGAACTCCGCTTTCTTGCGGTATGGTGCTTTCAGCGCATAGTACAGCTGGAAGATTTCATCAAAGGTCAGCTTGGTCTGCGTTCCTGCGGTTACGCCCACCTTCGCCCCGGCATCATCCAGGATGCCCAGCGGCTTGCCCACACCGTCCCCGGTAATGAATGCCTTCTCCTCCGCGTTGCCCATACGCACACCAAAACGGCGGGCGATATAGGTCGCAAGGTCAAACGCGGAATCGTTCAGAAGCTCATTGGAAACCTTGATCATGGTGCCCAGCTTATAAGCCGACAGCATGGTCTGTCCAAACGTGGTGTCACTCTCCGGGATTTCCTCCCCTTCATCGATCCAGCTGGCCTCCCCGGTGTCCTCCGCAATCGGAATCTTACGGGTGCCGGAACTGGTACGGATCACATTCGCCATGCTTCGGAAGATGTTATTCTCCTCCAGTGCCTCCACCAGTTTCTTTTCAAACTCATCCGGCACGGTGTATCCGCCTTCCGTATCGACACCGACAGACAGGGCGTTGCGCACCTCGCCGTAGTTGCCACGGTTGCGGATCATGTCCCAGAATGCATTCTTATACTCCTCCGTCCCGGTCGGGCTGGTGTTCTTATCCTTCGGGCTGCCGTTCTTCGGATTTCCATGCACCGGATTAGAGGTCGGGGCCGACAGCTTGGCGTCAAACTCCGCCTGCTGCTCCAGACGCTCGATCTCCGCACCCAGGTCTTTGACCTCCTGGGCCATTTTGTTGTACTGCTCCACCGCATCGGCGGCTACAAGGCCGTTCTCCCCGCGGTGCTGCTCCAGGAATGCCTTGGTCTGCTCCCAGAGGGTATTGCGCTTGCTTCTCAGTTCAAGAATCTTACTCATTGTCATTTCCTCCATAAAAAATGTGATTTTGGGTATAAAAAGAGCCGGATATGTCTGTTTCAGGCTTTTGCCTTACTTCAAACACTCCAGCTGTTTTTCTAAGATCAGGTATGGCACACTGCCATCTTCCGTTGTACCGTCCATGCGGATAGCCGGTGCGGGCGGTTTCCCATCCTCCGGCCCCAGAGGTTCCGGGTGTGTATCCACAGGCGAATTCTCAGGAGGTTTCCCACTGTTCACCCCGAGGCGGTTCAGGATCGTCAGCCCCATCTGTCTGGTGGAATAAAGCTGTGCCTCCAGATGGATGCCCGGCTTTTCCTCTTCCTCCTCTGTTTCTTCCTCCCCGCCTTCTTCCTCTTTTTCCGGTTCTTCCGCATCAAAGAGGATTTCATCCGCAAACCCCAGCTCCACTGCCTTTTTCGCATTCATCCACGTCTCATTGGACATCAGGTTAGAAATGCGGCTGTGGGACAATCCGCTCTTGGCGGCATAGGCGTTGATGATACTCTCCTTCACTTCATTGAGCGTATTGATTGCCCGCTCCATGTCTTTGGTATTGCCATAAGCGATGGTGCTGGGATCATGGAGCATCAGCATTGCCACAGGGGACATCAGCACCTTACTTCCGGCCATCGCTACCACAGAGGCAGCGGAGGCGGCAATCGCATCAATCTTGACGGTAACCGCGCCTTTATAGTCCCGGAGCATCGTATAAATCTCTGCGGCGGCAAACACATTTCCGCCGGGGCTGTTGATCCAGACGGTAATATCGCCCTCTCCTGACTCCAGTTCCTCACGGAATGCCTTTGGCGTTGCCTCATCCCCCCAGAAGGATTCCTCATCAATCGGCCCTTCCAGACGGAGCACCCTGCCGCCAGCTTCATTGTGAATCCAGTTCCAGAATTTCTTCATCGTTTCTGTTTCCTTTCTTTCGGTTTTTGCGGCGTACTCTCACTCCGCCTGTTCTCACTGTCAGGTGTCTCTTCCTCCGGCTGTTCCTTTGGCTCGGCCTTAGGCCGGTTCTGCTCCACAGCCGCCTGCTTCACCTGGGCGTATTTTCCAGCGTCCCGTAGTTTCACATAACCGCCGTTCAGGTAATAGTCGTCTCCTCCCTCTTCTGCCGGGATCAGGTCCATGTTCTCCAGACGATGGATGTCATTAGGGCTTAAGAAACCGTTACTGATACCAGTGGCGTAACCGTTCATCCTGCTCTGGTAATCGCCACGCAGCAATCCATCCACGTTAAACTTAGGAAACAGCACATCCTGTTCCTCGGTAAGTAGAAGGTCTTTGATGATTGCCTGCTCGAACCGCACCAGCCAAGGAGTCAATGTGTGTACCACAAAATTCAGTGACTGGTTCTCAATATTAGAGAAAGTCGCCCTCTGTAAGTCCTGGACCATATGCGGCGGCACCCGGAAGATACGGCAGATTTCTTCCACGCCAAACTGCCGGGTGGAAAGGAACTGGCTATCCTCTGGCGGTAATGAAATAGACTTATACTGCATCCCCTCTTCGAGCACAGCGACCTTATGGGCGTTATTTGTACCGCCATATACCGATGTCCAGTTATCCCGGATCTTCTGCGGGTCTTTTAAGACACCCGGATGCTCCAGCACACCGCTTGGCTGTGCCCCGTTTTTGAAGAAAGAGGAACCATACTTCTCTACAGCCAGCGTGGTTCCGAGGCTGTTCTTCATCATGGCAATCGGGGAAAATCCCACGAGTCCATTAAACCCAAGTCCGGGAATGTGTAGGATTTCATCTTTTCTAAAATAGATATCCTGGTTCTTTTCCCCCGGCACTTCATCCGTGTAAGCGTGGTAAATATAGTAAAGCTGCCCCTGTTCGTCACGGTCTACCTCCACATTCTCCGGGAGCAGCGGATACAGCCCAAGGACCTGATTCCTGCCATCCCGGATGATCTGGCAGTAAGCATTCCCCCACAAAAGCAGATGTGTCATCAGCGTTTCCCGCCAGGTAAAGCTGCTCATCTCATCATTGGGCTGCCGGTATAAAATCCGGTAAAGCGGATGGTCTGCGGCTCTTTCCTTGCCTTTCCCATCATCCGTGTACCGGTACAGATGCAGCGGCAATGCTGCCACTGTTTCTGCCAGAACTCTCACACAGGCATATACCGTGGAAATCTGCATAGCAGACTGCTCATCCACCTTTTCCCCGCTGCTTGCAGTCCCAAAAGAAAAAATCTGCCCGGAATCACGGACGCTGTCCGTCACCTCCGGCAGATTTTCCTTTGTTCTGTTCTCCTCCGGTCTGTCTTCCTCTGGCGCATCCCTGGGTTTTGAAAAACCCATCCATTCTAAAAATCCCATTGGATTATTCCTCCCATACGGGAAACGCAGAAACACCCCAGTCCATAGGGACCAGAGTGTTTCTGCATTTCCTGTCAATAAACTGTTCTCATTCTAAATTGTTCTTATTCCGCCTCCACAGGCAGTGCATCGATAAGCTCCGACCAGAAATCGTGCAGGTATTCCGCCGCCTGCTGGATCACCGTGGCATATGGTTCTTCTGCCTCCGCCGCGCTGTTTCTCATCCAAAGCACCGTATCATCCGCAAGTTCAGGTGTTGCTGTTACGAATACCGCTTTCCTCATTTCTTTTCCTATATGCGGCAGTTCCGCCTCCAGCGTGTCCCTCGCATAGACCGCCTCCTCTTTGGTGATCTTCCCGATGGCGCAAAGACTCAGGATGGCACTTTGCAGAAGCCCGGTATCCCGGTCTGCCCCCTGCCATTCCGTGTTCCACATCGTTTCCATGATTAGCTTTACCCTGTTATTTTCCATCTAAAAGGCTCCTTTCTCTTTAGGGTAGCCTATCTATCACTCTGGATGGGCGGAAAGTCAAGTTCTTATTTTCATCCTATGAAGACCATCTAAAAAACAAGCAGTCCACGGTCAGGCTCATCATAGACACTGCCCTGCTGTCCTCCGGCATTACGGACACAGCGGTCAAGGGCCATAATGGATGCAACAATGCCATCAATCTTCTCCGGTGATTTTGCCTTTGTCGGCTTGATATTCTCTGCCGGGTCTGTTTCCACCACTACATTGCCAGCCATCCACCTCAGGACCGGGTTGCCGCCATGGATGATCTTCCCTTCCATCAGCAGCTTATAAAATTCCTTGGTAGGGGGAGACATGTCTTTGAACCCCTGGCCGAATGGAACAACTGTAAATCCCATCCCTTCAAGGTTCTGTACCATCTGCACCGCTCCCCAACGGTCAAAGGCAATCTCTAAAATGTGGTAGGTTTCCCCCAGTTTCTCGATGAATTTCTCAATGAACCCATAATGGATGACATTCCCCTCCGTTACCAGAAGATATCCCTGTTTCTGCCAGACATCATAGGGAACATTGCCGCGCCGCACACGCAGGGGGATGGTTTCCTCCGGTATCCAAAAAAACGGGAGCAGAATGTATTTCTCGTCCTCATTTCTCGGTGGGAATATCAGGACAAATGCTGTGATGTCACCGGTGCTGGATAAATCCAGCCCGCCGTAACAATCACGTCCTTTCAATGCCTCCATATCGATTGGGATGTTCCCCAGGTCAAAAATCTGTTCGGGAATAAAACGAGTCAGGCTGGACACCCACATGTTCAAACGCAGCTGTTTGAACACATTTTCCTCTGCCGGGTTCTGCAGTGCCTCCCGGTATGCTTCCCGGACACGGTCAATCTGGATTGTCTGTCCAAGGGATGGATTCGCCTTATACCAGTTTTTCTCATCATGCCAGTCATCCTCATCTGTCAAGCCGAACACCACGGGGTAGAAAGTAGGATCGATCTTCCGGCCGGCAAGGATATCTACAGCCTTCGTGTGCAGTTCATAACAGATGGATTCTTTTTCCGTCCCGGCCGTGGTGATCAGAAAGAACAAAGGCTGTTCCCTGGCATCGCCGGAGCCTTTTGTCAGGACATCATATAATTTCCGGTTCGGTTGGGCATGCACTTCATCCAGCACCAGCCCGCTCACATTCAAGCCATGCTTGGTGCCGACCTCTGCGGAAAGCACCTGATAGAACCCGGCATTCGAATAATTCACAATCCGCTTGGTGGCTCCCATGATCTTACTCCGCTTCATCAGTGCGGGTGTCATCCGCACCATCTGGTTTGCCACATCAAAGACAATGGATGCCTGCTGGCGGTCTGCCGCTGCACCGTAAACCTCCGCTGACGGCTCATTATCCGCATACAGGAGATAGAGGGCTACCGCCGCCGCAAGCTCGCTGTTGTGGGTAGGTACCATGCTCCGTCCCGCAAGATACTGATGGCTTGGACTGTCTACCTGGATACACTGCATCTTCACCGGACGGCTGACTGGCTGTATATCTTCCAGATAATGAAAACAGGAACGCGTTAGTTTGATGCGCTCCCTGCTTCTTTCACTCTTCCGGCTTAATCTGGATGTTGGCTGGTCATCAAATGTGGTAAAGCGGATCTGATACAAAGTTTCCCCTGTCGGAACCCCTCTTCTGGTCGAAGGCGTGGTCGTCATGGCATTTTTAATACCAAGACTCCATAATAGTTCCCGGACAGATTCCGCAAGCTGCAGGATCGTACTGACGTATACACTCTGTGCTTTCCTATCTCCGATGCACCCATCGGAATCCATAAGCCCCTGCAGCAATTCCCACCGCTGTGTTTCCGACGCACGAAGGTATTCCGGCCGGATGACTTTATCCCGGAAGTTCGGAACAAGTATCTTCTTAAGCTCAAAATACACCAGTCTCTCACTTCCCCCACAAACTTGGGGATACCTGTTGTGCAGCTGGTATGGAATGAATGCGATCAAGTCATCCACATCACAATTCCGTACCGTTATTTCCGGCCTGTTCGCACTGCCATTCCCAAGCCAGTATCCATATAGATACGGATCAACCGGAACTTCTGCCTCCTGCGTTTGAAGCGCACCACACACCGGAATGCGTATCAGCGATTCCCGCTGTGCCTCCGGCCGGTCAGAAAACCTCTGTCGGTATCGCGTTGTTCTTTTGTAAATTTCACCCGTTGTCCACTGCACGGCTTTCCGCTTCCCATAAATATATTCTGCATTCCACAGATGCCTTTCCCCCGCAACAATCGAACTTCCATCCTTAAATGTGATCCGGTATGCCTGTTCCTTGTCATCTACCTCGCTTTTTGCGACCACATGGCACGGCTTCCCCATCTCGTCAAAGACAATATCCCCCACCTGCAGGTCCCCCATCGAAGTGAATCCATCTGGTGTTGGAATTGGGGTATCAAGCGCCAGCTCTTTTCCATTCTTCTTTCCGATTTCAACAAAAGCAGTCAGAAACTGCCGGTTCCCATCCTCTTTTACCACACCAAAAATGTCACGGATGATCTGTTCCTGCCAAGGTAGCAGCCAGAAGCGTTTCCCTGCCCATTTTCCTTTGGTGTGTCTTAAGTTTTCTATGAACTTCACTGCCCGGTCTGCTTTCACTTTCTCATAATGGGAATCCGGCAGCATAAATTTTGTCGGCTGATAGTTTTTGAGTTTGGGGTAATCCTTTGGTCTTGTCTCTGCCATCAGCTTCCACCTCCCAACAGTTCCTCCATTTCATCCACAGCACCACCCCGGCTGTCTGTATCCGCAATGATCCGGCTCCGGGAGGAAGGCGTCAGACCAAACTGCTCGGCAAAGCGGTTCATGATTTTCAGATAGGTCTGGGCAATGCTTATCTGCGGCACCTGCTGCCAGTAACCAGATGGAGTCTTTACGATAGAGCCATGCTGCGTGATGAATTCCTCCGCCTCTTTCCACCGGGCATACGCCTGACAATATCCGGCAAAAGCGGCCATATCTACTTCCGTCAGGATGCCGATCTGCTCCATCTGCTTTGCCAGACGCCGCCACTCCTTCTTTGCCTCCGGCTCCAGCCACTTCGGGCAGGACGGAGCCTTCTTGGCTGGTTTCGGTTCTTTCGCATTCAATGGACGCTTGCCCGGATTCCCCTCCAGCTCTTTCACTGCTGTAGGTGTCGGTTTTCTTCCCCTTGTCGCCATCCGGCATCCCTCCTTTCCTCCAAAATGGGCAAACAAAAAGGACCTCCAAAGAAGTCCTCAAGTAAAATCAATCTATATAAAAACGGGGATAACGAGACACAGCCCCTTTGGGGGTTATGCCTGTAGCTTCGTTGTAATTTTAAAGTTTAGTTTTTTCTCCGGTCAGGATGTTGACTACTGTGGTTCCTTTTCCAAAAGCGGCCTGCATCTCCATGCGCTCCTCTCCGGTTGCTGGCCTTGCGCTTTTCCGGTATTCCGCGAGGGATTCAGAAACCTCTTTGTCCCTGGCCGCTGTGGTTGCCTCCACACTGGCCTTGTCAGTGACCATCGCCAGCTTCTCCAGCATGTCGCTCATCAGCACCCTGCCGATGCAGTTGCGGGCAACCCCGTTTTCATCAATGGTAATCTTGCCGGCCTGCAGGTCTGCTTTCACCCTCTCCAGTTCTTTCTGTGCTTCCTTTTCCCAATATGCTCCAAGTTCCCCGCTCAGTTCCTTTTGAAATCTTGTCATCGCTGTTTCCTCCGTTTTCTCTGTTTTCCCTTTCGGTAGTAGCATATTACCTCTGGTTTTGCACATTATCCAGTCAATTCTGGGCCATAAATGTACCAAAGATACGGTGGGGAAATTGTTCATTTTATTCCTTCGCCCCTCTTATATCTGCCCGTGGAGCGCCCTGCCAATGCTGCACTTTTCTGTTTGACTAATACGCCTACAGTGCCGCCACAGCCGGCCATGTCCGCCTTTTTCCCGGAAGGCCGGACAAAACCCGGCGAACGGCTTTTGAGGGGCTTACCGCCCCTCTCCCGGCCGATTACGCTTTTCTTTATTTCTCTTCCGCATCCCCGATGGAAAAAAGGTAGCCATGGGCTTTCTCGTATTCCTCACTCATAAATGCTTTGTGCCGGCTGTTAATCTCCACCAGTCCCTCCAGCCCGCATCCGTTCTGTGTGAAAAGCCATGCGGTTTCCACTGCGGAAGACCAGGTGGAGGAAAAGGTGAATTTTTCAATGCCGTATTCCCGGAGGCTGCCGATCAGCGGCTTTACCTGTTCATCCCAAATGGTATCGTTTAAATCAATATACTCATTGCCCCGATTCTGTGCCTCGCTGTATAGCCGGTAGATTCTTGCGTAGGAATTTCCCTTTGCCGCGATCTGCTCCTCCAGTTCATGGTAAGCATCCCGCGCAGCTTCCTGCCCTTCCTTGCTGCCTGCCTTTTCAGCCTCATGGTACTGTGCTTTGATTGCCGCCTCCCGTGCGTATTCTTCTGCAAAATTATTTTTCTTCATGTTCTGTGTCCTCCTTGACTTTTGGGTGTTCCCCTTTGGTGTGACACATATTACCGTCAGGTACGGATAATAGCAACTTATATCTGAACCATAATGTACACAATCATTTCAAAGAAAAACTGTGCATTTTATCCCATGCTCACACCTCCGAATCATCACAGTCTGTCATTCCCATCATCAGTTTCATGTAAATATTTGTGTAGCGTTCTTTCTCACTGCTCTCGCAGGCTGCCATTGCCCGCAGGAAAAACTGCTTCGCCAGCTCACGGCTCTTCCAGATATCCTCTGTATCATAGCAGACGGTACGGACCGTTTCTGTACCACATTCGATGTCTGTCATAAGCTGCCACACCCCATCCCGGAAATGCGCCGACAGGACGCTCTGCGGCAGAAGTTCCTCCGAAGGGATGTCTCTGAAATCCTCCCTGCATCCGGGATGGGCTTTTACCGCCTGCCCGGAAAGGAGCCGTTCTGTCTGCGCTTTATCCAAATCCACATACCCTCCCGGTGTCATCATGGATATCCTGTCATCCGTGTGCCTGCCAAGGAACTCCCGCACGGAAATCTGGTATGGCTGATCCGGCTTTAAATTTCCTTCCTGAAACAATCCCTCCAGGTATTCCTCCGCCGCCGTAACGTATTTTTCTATTGCTTCTTCGATCAGGCTGTTTCTGGAAACCCTGCACCCTTCCTGCCGGCTCCGCTCTTTCCGGATGGTTTCCAGTTCATCCAGTAAGGGCTCCGGCAGTCTGATATTCAAATTCTTTTTCCCCATCTGCTACCCCCTGCAATCGTCCTGATATCCGTTCAAAAATACTCTGGCTGTGCGTTTCCCAACGCTGTCCACAAGTGCCTGCTCCAGGATTGCTTTATCAAACCCGAAGTCCTCATAACCGTCTGCCAGCACCTTGTAGTAATAGCCTGTTGGACTGGCGAGGCGGCGGCGTTCATCCATGATATAGACCATTGCGGTCAGTTCCTGGCTGGCATCCGTTCCGGTCATTTGGACTGTCAATGTCAAATCCTTTTTGTAGTAAAAGTTGGGATAGCCCTCATAGCGGTCAAGGTTTTTTTCGTCACTGGGGGAAATCTCCCAGATGAGTACTGGCACCTTTTTTCCTTTCCTCTGTTCAATGGTGGCGCAGCCCTTAAAAAGCAGCGCGTAATCCTCAATGACCGCAGTCCCGATGACTTTCGCATCCGGGCAGCGGCAGACCATCTGTTCCACCGATAAGTTGCTCCCGTATGCTATGTAGTATTTTTTCCTGCCCATTTACTTTCTCTCCTTTCTTCCGCCATTCTCCGGCGGTATGGTATTAATCACTCTTTTTGCCGGTAATAGCAAGCAGTTTCTGCGCTATAAACTTACCAAATGTACCGGCCGCAGATTGTGTACTTTACCCTCGCTGGCAGCGTTCTATGTATTCTCCCGCAGCCCTGATCCCGATACTGTCCGCCAGCCCCTTATCCAGAATATCGGTATCAAAATTCCACTCGCCATACCCTTCATCCAAAATCCGGAAATACTCCATGTCCGGTTCCCCAAGAATACGCTCCTCGTGCATCACATAGGCCATGCACCATTTCCTTTCTTTCATCCGCCTGCCGGAATCCAGCCTCGTGACAGAAAGCCGGAAATTCCGCTTATAATAATACCGGGGATAACCCTCACAGCGGTCAAGCAGCGCTTCATCCAGTTCTGAAATCTTATAGACCAGTGCGGGGATACAGCAGTTGGCATCCTGCTCGATGGTTGCGTAGCTTCCGGTCTTGCTCTTTTTGAACAGGAGACGGTAGCCGGGAATGACAGCAGTGCCAAGCACCACGGCATCTGGGCAGCGGCTTTTCATCCGTTCCAGGGACAGGTTGGAACCGTAGGCCAGATAGAACCGTTTGGGTTTTCTCGCATCTGCTGATGCGAAATCAAGGGAAAACAATCCAGCCACCGTCACTCACCGCCTTCCGTCTCTTCCGGGGCTTCCTCTACTCCGGTCAGGGAATATTCCACACCCTGGAAATCTGCTTCGTTTAAGTCGATCTGACTGTCCTGCCACCAGTTCTCCACCATGCGGAGGGCTTCCTCCGGTGTTGCTTCCTTCATTTCCGATTCGTACACGGTGATCTCCCTCTGGTAAAGTTCCGACACCGTCACTTTAAATGCCCTGCCTCTTGGGGCAGCATCCATATGTTTCATCCTGTTTTCGTTTTTCATGATATCTTCGCCTCCTTCTACCACCCCAAGGGCGGCTACCCGCCCGGAAGTGCCTGTGTATGCCATGCCTGATCTTTACGGTCTCCCATGCCTCCATGCGCAGTTCCCTTCTGCGTTCCGCATGAAATAATCCCTTGCGGTTTTGAACTCGTCCCCGATGAATCCCAACCGGAGCATCCAGCACCGTAATGCGTAAGCCACGTTTTCGTCCTGCTGCTTTTTCGGGCTTGCGTACCGCAGTTCTTTTGCAAGTTCGCTCATTGCAAGGCAAAGCTGGATCATGGATTTTAGCTGGCCCGCATGGAGACCTCCCTGCCTGCCGTCTCCCGGTTCATCAAACTGGAAAAGCCGGAATTCGATGGTATGGTAGCGATTGAAAAAGCTGTGGAGATTGAGCATTCTGTACCGGGTTGACGAATAGTGTGAAGTGTCCCTCGCCCCGTTGTACCAGCACCAGCTGAGTGCCTCCATAGTCTTCGGTTTATTCCGGTTCAAACGCTCCAGAAAAGCCGGGTCTACCGTGCGGCAGTAGCGGCTCTGCCTCCAGCGGTCGATCCGGACCGCCTGTGTCAGCTGCTCCTCATGTGCCGCCATGATGTTGACCAGGTTCCGGATCGTTTTCGGCGTATGCCCCTGCCCTCCGATGTGGATATGGACTCCGCAGCCCCGGCTTGCCGAGCTTCGTCCCCCTGCCCTGCGGAGAACCCGGATAAGCTGCTGGAGCATCTCGATGTCGCCGTAGGTAAGGACCGGGGTGACCATCTCGCATTTTTCGCTGTCCGGTCCCTCGATGCTCACATCCCTCTGGAACTTCCATTCCCTTCCCTGTGCGTCCCATGCCGACCAGGTGTAATATCCGTTCCGGCCTGCTGTGTATTCATATCTTCTGGTTCCAAAGAACTCTGCCGCTTTCTTTGCCGCCTTTTCCCTTGTAATGTTGTTCATTTCTACTTCAACCCCGATGGTCTGGTTTTTCATTGCCTCGATCTGTGCCCTTGTCTTTTCGTTCATGTTCGTTATCTCCTTTGCTAAAGCCGCCTGTCTGCGGTGTTTTCTGCTCTTTTGTTGTGTCTATATATCACTCTGAATGCAGATAATAGCAAGTTGATAACGGGCATAAATGTACCAAAGATCCGGGGCAGAAAGTGTGTATTTTATGGCAGGAAAAATGCTTGATAATGCACACTTTCAGAGGTAATATCACTTACAATGGAGAAGGCGCCTTATCATTTCCCGGCCCCGGTTACTGACCGGGAGTAAAGGCTTATTCCTCAAAGCTGGCGTTGACTGCGGCAATGTAGGCGGCATCCGCCACAGCCTCCTCCGTCTGTGCCTCATCCAGACCATTCAATTCCGCATTCGGACGGGTATCTGCTTCCAGCTCCGCAAGTTCTATTTTCTTTGCCTCACGCTTCGCTTTATTTTTCGCTTTTGCCTTTTCCGCTTCCTCCGGTGTCCGGAATGCGGCGTGGCCGCCGAGGTTCTCCATCAGCACCTTTCTGGTAGATTTGTAGGCATCCCCGTTCATCCCAAGCCGGAGGAGCCAGATGCGGAATGCGTATTTTTCATTATCCGTGCTGACCTCTTTTGCCTGAATGCGTTTCTGGGAAAGCGCCATGGCATTCATCATGGCTGCAAGCTGGAGGAATGCATCAGCGTGTGGCTGGTCTGCCGGAACTGGAAATCCTGTGAAAGAAATCTGCTGTTCTGTGATCTGAAGCCCCTCCATACCGCCATGTGCTTCCATGTAATCTGCCAGCGCTTTCAAAAAGGTCTGGACTGTGGCAGTGCAGGCATCATCCCGCAGTCTCTCTGCCAGCTCCTTTTCCACACGGAAGTTCCCGCCGGATGCTTTGCTAAGAAGCGGGCCCCTGCTGTAGACCATGTTCACAAGGTTTCTTAGGGAAACTCCTGTATGTTCTCCCATCGGAAAGCTGAGTGCCAGATCCAACGGTTCCATTCCTTCCTGGGCGGCTGTTTCTTCCTGACCTGCTGCCTCTTCCCGCACCTCTGACTCGTATTCGCTGTCCGGGATGGGCTCTGTCTCTGCCTGCTCTGGTTGTTCCGCTGCCGCTTCGAGGATTCCCTCTGCATCCCTGATCAGCCCCTCGTCTTTTAACGTGGTCAGGATTCCAGGCTCTGCCGCTTCCTCTCCGACCGTAAGGCTGCCGTCACGCTCCACCGTATAAACTCCAATCTCATAGGCACATCTTGGCATCCTTGTGTAATGCGGGGCAGTCCCCGTAAGTTCCCCAAGCCTTTTTACCAGCTCTTTCCTGTCTGCTATGTTCAACTTAAATCTCATCATAACCTGCTGCTCCTTTCCTTTTCCGGTTCTTTCACCGGTATTCTTTGGCGTATGGTATTAATCACTCTAAAGCTGGGATAAGTCAACGGATATCCACGCAAATGTGCAGAATTGACCTAATGCACAAATCCAGGGGAAGGAATTGTGCATTAATGTAAGTTCCGGTCATCCTCCCGTTTTCTGCGCTTTTCTTCCATATCCTGTATCCATTTCATCTGCTCCGCATCATCGTCCTCGTCCCCGGCAGCCATACAGAGTGAAAACGCAGCGAAAAATGCGGCCGCAAGAAAAACAATGGCTCCGATAGCAATCAGCCATCCCATAAAGCATCCCTCCTATGTACTATGGCAGGGGCCTGCCCTGCTCCTTATGGTCTCCCATCAGAAGCAAAGGCGTCCTCTGCCATCGTTCATTCCTCTGTTTCCGCCCCGTTCTGTGCAGCCCAGGCAATACCGGCCAGTACGAAATAAGCGCACGGCAGCGCGATCCCATTCCCCCAAAGTTTATACTCAGCGGAGTCCGAGTATGGATCTGCCAGCCATTTCCGGATCTGTTTCTCCGTCTTCGGCTTTTTCGATGTCCCCATGACCTTCCGGTGTGTTTCCCACACTTCCGTCCAGAACGCTATTTCCTCTGCGGTCGGTTCCTCGATTCCCAGGCCGGCACACCACCAGTCCGGGAAACCCTGGAGCCTTGCACACTCGGTCGGAGTCAGGCGGCGCACAATATAGTACGGTTCGGGTGCAGGCTTATCGTTTACCACTGGCGGGTCTTTATAATCCCTCGCCATCAAAGTCGGTGCTTTTTCCTTTACCACCTGGGAATATTCCCCGGTAGTCATGCAATAAGCCACAGCATGGCGGTCGGCCGCATCCAGCGTAAAGGACACATCCTCATTGATACCGCTGCCCTGCGGTCCGTTCTTATCCTCCCTGCCGATCATGCTGCCCTGCAGGACATAGGTCTGCTGTTTCATTCCCGGTTCCGCCGCAAGTGCGCCGGACTTATCTCCAAGCGCCCGTACCTCGTCCCTCTGGTTCTGCGTGAAAGCAACAATGGCGATCCCACCCTGGTTGCATCCCGGATTCCCGCCATTGGCATCCAGTGTCCGGCTGGTCTGCGCTTCATAAAACCCTGCCTTCGGATTATCGGATTTCATGGCGTTGCTGTCCTTGGAACAGATGCCGAACACACCTACCACCAGTTCGCTGCACCGGGTTTCCCCGACATCAAAAGTATTCAGCGTATTTGCTACATCCCCTTCTTTCCAGACCTGGCCTTCCTCAGATGAATGCGGGCGCATCCCTTTGCAGAAAGGCACGAATACAGTCTGGTCGTTGTTGCATCCGAGGGTTGCTGATTTATCATCCTGTAATAAAATGCCTTTTCCCCCACCGTCACATCCGCTGCGGATTTTCATTGTCTTTGGTTTTTCAACTATAAAAGGCTGGTTATTGCCGCCCATGCCATAAGCGGCATTGACCGTAGGTGCTGTGTCCAGCGGTCCTTTATACCGGGTATCCTGTGAGTGGTTCTCATACATCTCGGCTTCTGGCGGTTTCCCTGACTCAGCCATGACCAGCGGCACGTTCCCGCCGCCAGTCCCCATCCGGCCAGTCAGTGTCTGTACCTTATCGTCCTCAGAAATCTTCACACGGCTGTCCGCCGGATGGTTCTCCAATGCGACCGCCGCCGGGACGACTCCGGCCCGGAGCGTTGGGGAGGTTTCTTCTTCATACCCGATGCCCCCCGACTGTGCGGAATGCTCCGTACAGAACCCGGCCGCCTCCATCACGCATGGGGGATGGTGTGCCTCGGCCCGCAGGGTACAGGCGACCTCCTCGGTCACATCCATACGGCTCCCGCCCTGGTCATTCAGGACGATCCTTCCGGTTCCTCCGCAGCCTGCCTCTCCAGCGCGATCCGCAAGATCTCCGGCAGCTCTTTGCCACGCACGGAAGCCCTCCGCAGAATACCCCGACACGCCTTCGGACTCAAATAATATCTCCGGGGCACGTTCCCCTGCAAAATCTGCGACAAGGAAGATACGTTTTCTTCTCTGGGGCACTCCCCACCACTGTGCATCAAGGACTCTGTATGCGGCTGACCATCCGTCTCCCACATAATAGTCGGCGTAGGGCCAGCCTTTTTTACCAGGCGCAGGCACCTGGGCGGACGGTTCTTTAATGCCGATGACGGCTTCAAGGACCGCCCTGAAATCTTCTCCTTTGTTGCTGGAGAAAGCGCCGGGGACATTCTCCCAGCAGATAAATCTTGGTTTCTCTCCATTGGTCTTCTCCCTCATTTCTTTCACGATCCGGATCGCCTCATAAAACAGGCTGGAACGTGAGCCGTCCAGACCGTCCCTTTTCCCGGCGATAGACATATCCTGGCACGGACTCCCAAAAGTGATGATATCTACAGGCGGGAGGTCTGCCCCGCTGATACCCGAAACATCTCCATAGTGTTTCATCTGCGGAAGCCTTGCAGTAGTTACACGTACAGCAAATGGCTCAATCTCGGATGCCCACAGAGGCGTCACCCCGGCAAGGATGCCGGCCAGTGGAAAACCCCCGGAACCGTCAAACAGGCTGCCGAGAGTCAGTTCATTTTTATTTTTTATCATGATTTCCTCCTATGCTGCCAGCCCCTCCTGTTCCCGGTGCAAACGTCTAAACGCGGCATCCAAAAGTTCCGGATTTTGCGCCCATTGGATTCCTTCCAGCCTTTTCAGACAACGGTATACCACATAAGATCTCTGATCCGGTGTCGCGTGAGGGACGCCGGCAACACACTCCCTGTTCAGCCTGCAAAATTCACCAAAAAGCAGCTCTGCCGCCGCGTCATATACTGCTGCCGCTTCAACCTTTGTGTCATAAAGGCCAAGACTGATCTTCTTTTGGAAAAAAGTAATGACAGCGTTCCATCTTCCGCTTGTATGTTTCGCCAGACCTTTGTACCCAAGTGTATTCGTCTTTGGCATCCCCTGATTAAATGCATTCTGCTGGTCACAGCAAAACCGCAGGTTTTCCCTGCGGTTGTCAAGTTTATCCCTATTGATATGGTCTATTCTTTTCCTGCACTCCAGATTATCCAGAATCAAAGTGTGAAAATAAGTGAATTTCTGTTTAACGACCGTATACACATACCAGCCATCCCGCATATGCTTCCTGCTCCATGTGTGCTTCTTTGTCTTCTCAATATCAGCCGTATCAAACAAAAAGCACTCAGCATTGGACGTATAACCATACACAACCGGTCCGTCCACGATAAAGGTATTCTGAAATATTCCGCTCTTACGTTCCCTCACCTGCGCTGCTACACCATCGGGGATTGCGTCAATGTCCAGCACGGCATTCCTCGGCTTGCACTGGCTGCAATAAGGTACTTGTATTTTCTGGATACTGTCGCCGCGCATCACTTTTTGGTTTCCACAATCGCACCGGCAGTTCCAATAGAGCCGCCAGCCTTTTGTATGAGATAGGCTTTCCACTGTCCATGACTGGAATTTTCTCCCTGTCAAATCCACAAAATTAGACGGATGCTCCATTTTCCCTACCCGCTTTCTTCTTACAGCCCTTTTGTTTCTCATCCACGCTGCCTTCTTTAAAGGAAAAATCTTCATTCTCCAGGATATAAATTTCATCGCACCGGAGTTTCTGCCCGTTGCGGATTACCGTGATATCCCCTGTTTCTCCTTTATACGCTGCATACCTGCGGACAATCGCAGATGCATACTTTGGATCAAGCTCCATCAGACAGGCAATGCGGTCAAGCTGCTCCGCCGCCATAAGGGTGGAACCGGAACCACCGAACAGATCCAGTACAATTCCGTTTGCCTGGGATGAATTCCTCATTGGATATGCGATCAAGGGAAGGGGCTTGCTGGTCGGATGCAGCTTGGATTTCGTTGGCCGGTCAAACTCCCAGATAGTGGTCTGTTTACGGTCACCGTAAAAATTATGCCGTGCGGTATCCTTAAACGCATAGATTACCGGCTCATGGCGCATCTGATAATCCATCCGTCCGATCACCAGCGCATTTTTCACCCAGATACAGGTTGTAGAATAATGGAAGCCTGCCGCAACCGTAGCATTGAAGAAATTCACCTTCTCCGCATCCGAATGGAAAATATAAACCGCCCCGCCGTCCGTCAGGTTCTCATACACATTTCTGAACGCATCCAGCAGGAATTGGTAGAACTTCTCACCATCTGTCCACTGGTCATTCATGATGGTCATTCCAGTACCACCCTCATAAGAACAGTTATACGGCGGGTCCGTGATACACAGGTTTGCTTTCTTCCCATCCATCAGAACCGCTACGTCCTCCGGTTTTGTGGAGTCGCCGCACATCAGCCGGTGCCGTCCAAGAATCCAGATATCCCCCGGTTCCACAAAAGCCTCTGCTTCTGCCGCCTTTTCCGTATCAAAATCATCTTCCTGCACATTTTTGTCATGTACATTATTGAAGATTTCAGAAATCTCCGGCGGCTCGAATCCTGTCTTTCCCAGATCAAATTCGCTGTCTTCCAAATCCTTCAGCAGATCAGCCAGCAGGGAATCGTCCCACGCACCCGTGATCTTATTGAGGGCAATGTTCAGCGCCTTCTCCCGGACTTTATCGACATCAACCACCGCACACGGTACTTCCGTATAGCCAAGTTCCATGGCAACAGCCAATCTCTGGTGCCCTCCCACGATTGTCATATCGGAATTGACCACAAGCGGGTCTGCAAACCCAAACTCCATAATGGAATTCTTGATCTTCTCGTACTCCTTATCCCCCGGCTTCAATTTCTTCCGGGGATTGTATGCGGCCGGCCTGAGTACGCCCACCGGCAGCACTTTCAGTTGTGCAGTTTTCTGCATCCCTGCGTCCTCCTTTACTCAGACGCGCATGACCTCTGAGAACGGCACGAAAAAAGAGCCGAATAAGAATCCCAGCTCCGCCTCTTCCCCGTCCGACCGCGTCTGTTCATTCATGGGACACCACTGCGGATTTTCTCCATTTGCGGATGCAAGCACCCTGTCCTCACAGCAGTCAATCTCATGTACGCAGATACCCATCGTATTGCAGACGCAATACACACCGATGGTTTTCATCTTATCCTTCATTTTCATCACGCTCCTTTCGCTTTGCCCGTCCTCTGTTGGCGCAGGCATGGCTGCAATATTTCCTCTCTCTTCCATACTCCCGGCTTGCCAGAAATGGTTTCCCACACTCTGGGCAGACAGCCGTCCGGGTGGATTTCCAATTTTCCGGGTGCGGGTTTCTATTCTTCCACGCATACCGGCAGGATTCTGAGCAGAATATCCTCGGACGCCCTCTGCCGTTTGGCATCACTGCCGCACCGCAGTTGGGGCAGAACCGTTTCGCCATATCCTCTAACATCTCTGCTTCCGTATTTGCTTCCATCGCTGCCCCTCCTTCCTGTGTGGTTCATGCTGCACCGTTTCCAAGCTGCACCGTAACCCCGCCCATTTTACGGAAAAATCCCAAAAAACACATAAAAAACAGTGAGGTAAATTTTCCTCCTGTCAGTATGGATGCCGCATGGGTCGTTCCTGTTTCATTCCAGATTTTCATGTTTCACCGGAACAAACAAAAACACACGAAAGTTCCCATTTTATCAAGGAATTTCATGTATTTTGGTTCATCTCGGATATTTATAAGATGGGGGCTGGCAGTGCTGCCGCGCCTCTTCGTCTGCTGGTTTCATTTTGCGCCGTAACTGCCAGACCCCCGGCCTATCAAATTCGCGGTTTTGCACAGGAAAGGGGGCGGCGGTCTCCGTGGCACTTCACCACAGAGAAGTAAACCCGGCCCCCGGCGGGCCCTTTCTGCCATAATGTACACAAGAAAAACCACGAAAATCTGTGTAGATTATGGCCTCGGATTTGCTGGATATATTCTGCTTTCAGAGGTAACATGACCGTACCGCAAAGAAAGGAGGCATGAACCTTTGAAAGAGAAACAGAAAAGGAACCGCCGCAGGAAAGTCTATTACACTTACCAGGGCAGGAACCTTTCTCCACAAATACGTCTGGAAGGGAAGTGGCTGGAGCAGCTTGGCTTCACAGCCGGCAGCTTCGTGTCCATCCAGTGTGAGGAAGGACGGCTGGTGATTAAGAAAGACACTGCTCAATAGGTGTAGGTCGGGTTGTTGTCTTCCGCCCGCGTCTTTTTATCATGACACTGCTTACATAAACTCCTCCAGTTGCTCCGGTCCCAGAACAGCTTTTGGTCGCCACGGTGTGGGGTGATGTGGTCAACCACTGTCGCCTTCACATACCGTGGCGGCTGTTTCTTCATACACAGCACACACAGCGGATGCGCCTGCAGGTATTCCCTGCTGGCTTTCTGCCATCTCTTTCCGTACCCGCGCTTTGCAGCTGACCGCACTTCTTCCGGGTGCAGTGCTTTGTGCTTTTCACAATATTTCTGTCCGTAGGGGACAAGAGCCGCACATCCGGGATGTCTGCACGGTGTGTTTGGTCTATATGGCATTATTATCACCTCCAATCAAAAATCGTCCACTTTTTTCTTTTTTCGTCCATTTTTTCTTTCAAACTGGACGATTCCATTTTTAAACAAATAAGCAACTAAACTATTGCCATTTCGTTCCTTGCTCTTTATAATAACAATGAGTTAGATGCTCAACATTCTTCACAGTGTGCATCTCATCCACTGTTTTTACAAAAACGCTTCGCAATGTGCGGCACAGAAACATTGCTTAACAGATTCCGTTCATGACGGCAAGAATATCATGAACGTGTATGTTTAGCTTCCGCAAGCGACGGGGTGCTACAAAGCGTAGAATATCGCTTACTTGTATTCAAAAAAATTTTTTAATTCTGATTCATTCCTCTTGATAAAAAGCTCGCTTTCGCATATAATATAAGTGTAAGAAGAACTTTCTTCTTTCCTTCGCTAAATGATGACGAGTGACGGTTCTGACTCGTCGGTAAAATAAAAACTGACCGAGCGAAGATGATGTGTGACGGTTCTGACACATCGGTAAAATAAAAATTGACCGAGCGAAGCGAAATCCCGGCGAGGTTGACTCCAACTAGTCGACCTCGCTTTTTTATGTTGCGAGGTGTCGAAAAATGGAATATGATTCAGAATTATCACTCCTGTCGTCAAAATTTACCCAGGACTACCCTCCTGCTACATATCCTGAACTAATGCACAAACACGGACGTCCTTATACTTGCCTGTTAATTGATTCGCATGATGATTACTTTATTTGTGTTCCGTTCCGCTCATCTATCGGACACAAAAACGCATTCATGTTTACTGGAACCTCACGGTCAAAGAAAACGAAATCCGGTCTTGACTATTCCAAAATAGCAATCATCAAAAACATTGATTACTTTGATTCAACCACAACAGCTCTCGTCGATCAGGACGAATATGCTGAAATGATGAGAAATCTTCCAACCATTGTTCAGGAAGCAAACAATTATGTGGATACATACATCAACCATGTCAATGGAACCGCGCCTATGCATCCACGGGCATTTTCACGAAAATATCAATATTCCACTCTGCCTTATTTTCACGATATTATGGGAATAAAAAAGCCTGCTATTGTCGCAGGCTTTTTTATTCCTCCCACGGAAGTCCGGGCTTCCCGAAGTGCCCGTAGGCGGATACCAAGTTGTAATCCACATCCAAGAGCTGCAATCTGCTGATGATTCCCCTCGGTGTCAAATCATAGCTGTCCTCCACATAAGCCTGAATGAAATCCAGCGGCTGGAATTCTGTGCCAAAGCAATCCACGTTAACTGACACCGGATGTTCCATCCCGATGGCATAGGCAATCTGAATTTCACACTGCTCCGCATATCCGGCCTGCACAATGTCGCGGGCGATCTTCCGTGCCATATATGCAGCCGAACGGTCTACCTTGCTGGGGTCTTTCCCAGACAGCGCACCACCGCCAAGCCTGCCGATGCCGCCATAGGTATCACAGGCAAGTTTCCTTCCTGTCACGCCGCAGTCAGCAAAAGAGCCGCCAACCACAAACCGTCCGGTCGGATTGACCAGTTTCACAAAGTCACCATTCAGCCCATACTCACAAGCAGCCAGTACCATCATCCCTTCGATGATGTGGCGGAAATCGCTGACCTCCACATCCGGGCTGTGCTGCACGGAGCAGAGAAAAGCGGTGATACGTCCGCTGCTGTAATCAAAGCTGACCTGCGCCTTGGCATCCGCCCGGAACATCTTTGACGGGTGGTTCTTCAAAAGCCGCAGGAACTTGGTCGCCACGGCAAACGGAACCGGAAGGAGCTCCGGCGTTTCATTCGTGGCATACCCGAACATGATGCCCTGGTCTCCGGCTCCGCCCTTATCCACACCAAGGGCGATGTCCGGGGACTGCTCCCTTACCATAAGGGCAACATCCAGCGGGCTGATGATCTCCATCCTGCCGTATTCCGTCTTTCCCCTTCCGATACGCTTCAGCACATCATCCACCAGTTCCCGGTAGTCCGGCTGGTGCTTACTGGTCAGTTCCCCGGCAATGATCAGGCGGCTGTCCTTTAACAGACACTCAATCGCCACCCTGCTTTCTTTGTCATGTACCAGACAGTCCGTCACAATGGCATCCGCAACCTGGTCACAGATTTTATCGGGATGCCCGTCTGACACCTGTTCGCATGTTAAAATCCTGCTCATAGTTTTACTTCTCCTCTCGTTTGGTTTATGTATCAAAGCAGGCACCCTTTGCCGCTGCTCACCCTGTAGGGATTCCCACAAAGCAAGCTGGCGCAAAGGATGCCTGATATGGTCTCATATACTTTGTGGTAAGATATGATCCGTTACACACAATGATCCTCCAATCGCTGGACCGGCATAAGAAAAACCGTTAACGCCATATCTCGTGCAAACCATTTGAATTCCTTTCATTTTCTTTTTGGGGCAACTTGTGGCAAGTAAAAACAGTAAAATATATAAAAGAAAATAATAAATAGAAAATACGGTTTTTACTTGCCACGTCCTGCCCCATATTTTTTCAAAGGGAACTTCCATTTTTCAAAAATACTTAAAAGTGCTGGTAAATTGCTGGACTACACAGGTTTAAACTCTTTTTTCGCATCCTGAAGCACATCGTTTTGTTCATCCTCTTCTCCAAGCTCCTGCTCCCGGAATCTGCATCCAATAATTAGAGATGTCTTTTCCCCGCCATCTTTCGGTCTCCGGCGTTCAATTGTGAATCTCTTCTCCATTGCATTTTTAAAGTTCTTCACATTTTCTGCATTATAGTTGTACTTCCTGCACCAGTCTGAGTAGAGCTTATATGCGGCGGCAGAACGGACCTCATACGCCTCCCCTTCTTCCAGCCACGCTTCAATAAACTGCCCGATACGGTCAGAATCATTCCGATAATCCTGGATTGCTTCTACCACAGCATTTGGGGATGCCAGCCTGAACTTTCGGAATTCTTTATACCCCTCCAAACACCAGTTGAAGATTCCGGATAAATTCTCTTCTTCAGCAAACAGGGCTTTCAGCCCCTTATCCTGCTCTGCTTCTTCAAAATGACGTTTAAAAGGGATAATCTTCAGGCGCCCGGAATCAAACAGCGTCATATCTGACACATTCGGCAGATAATTCGTGTTAATGAAAATCTTAAACACTGGTCTGAAATCAAAAGAGTTTTCATGCAGGTATCTGGCATTGATGGTGTCATTCCCCGTGAGCCTCTTAACCAGTGCGGCATTGAACGTAATCTTTTTCTCCGGCTCCGAGATATTCACAAAACGGATGCCCGCAAGACGGGCGATTTCTTCAGACGGCCCGGATGCATTGGTGTTTCCAAACTTTGTGGACAGCATCTCCGGATTAGAGGTTTTCCCATAGTCGCCCATGATTTTAAGAAAAGTCTCCATTGTAGTACCCTTGCCATTTCGGGAAGTCGCGCCATAGAGAATGAACATACATTCAAGTGATGTATCTCCTGTCAAAGCGTAACCCAGAGCCCGCTGAAGGTAAGATGCCAGTTCACTATCGTTACACATGACTTCGCTGATAAATGAATTCCAGCGCGGGCAGAACGCATTCGGATCATAGGCAATTCCGGATACCATCGTCAGGAAATCATCCGGCCTGTGCTCCCGGAACTCCATCGTCTGTAAATTAAGCGTACCGTTCTGACAATTGAACAAATGGGTACTGCGGTCAAAGGCTGACATGGGAATCGGATGCACTGACTTGGCATCCTCCACCATTGTTTTCCGGTTCTTTCTCAATTGCAGCTTCTGTACCCGTTTGATATAACGGTTACGGGTATCCTCATCCTTGATCTGAAGGGCGAATGTATACAGCTTATCTGCCAGCAGCTTCGCAAGCTCCGCCACTTTCAGACCTCCCTCATCCGGCCGCCATATCCGCCCGTCATAGACATACCATATCCCACGGTCACGGTTATATCGGGCAATGGGAAGAAAAAAATCAGCAAAGGCATTCCCGATGCCGATTTCATCCCGTCCATACCTTGGGTTGGAATGCGGTTTCATTTCCTCCAGTGTCAAGGTAATATTGGAAAGATCGGCCTGGAAATCAGCAGCTTTCTTCTGTTCTCTTTCCAGATCGGCAAAGTCCTCCTCCGCTCCATTGGAAATATTGTGTACATCCACCGGCAGGTAAATCTGCTGGCAGGTTGCCACCGCATTGCGGATAGTAATCCCTCCATAAGTCGTACCTGCCTGTTTCCTGTCCCACTTCGGGCGCATCATGCCGGAAGTACGGAAAATACGGTCCATCTGTTCTTCATCGCATCCACACCAGAATGCCAGCATGGAGAGGAACCCCATATCCGCATCTGACTGGTTATCAAAGTATCTCTGCCAATTGCCGTTATAATAGTCGGTGAACCGTTCTCCATTGGCAGACTTTTTCGCATGTTCCAGTACCTGCTCATCTGTCAGATAGGAACACGGCTCAATGTGTGTGTTCATCACCTGGGATTTCCGTTTCATGAACGTGTCCAGTACATTTTGGAGTGCTCCCATATCCGCCGGTACCGAACCTGCGCGGTACTGGTCCCCTGTGACGGTTACAAATCGGTTCGTTGCTCCCGGAAGATACACTTCCAGCCCATGCGTCCGATTATTGATGTAATAAATCGTCTTATCAAAAATGAAATCCGCATCCCCATGGAAGAACCCACGAAGTCCGCTGCCGGACGGGGAACGTTCAAAGTATGCATCTTTAAAAACTCCCAGTACGGAAGCCGCCACGTCATTTAAGGTGCCGTCCTCCCGGATACAGTGATCAATATCAATGGCACCAATGCCGGAGGAAACCCGGATTCCGATACCGTCATATCCGCCCATCGCAAAAGATTTCATTGCAGTGGCAAAATCTGAAAAAGTCTCCCCATTATTGCTTTGGGCCTTCTGCCCGGTAACGGGGTTATAAGGAACTTTCGTCAGGCGAGCAGACCTGTCTTTCCCCCTTTCTTTTTTCCATACGCAGAACCGGCAGGACTCTTTTAAATCCGCCGGGATGTTTACAAAATTAACTGTGCCCACAAATTCTCACACTCCTTTGCCGCTAATACACGCATTCCACCTGTCAGATATACAGCGTGACGTAATACCCAGATGCACCTCCACGGCCTTTTCAATCTCATGCATTTTGCTCTCCCCGACACGTCCCACAAAACTCTTGAGGGCACATTTACCAATAGTAGTCACCTGCTCCGCCAGCACCATGGAAGGTTCAAGACTAGGACAGTCTGACGCTTCCGTCAAAACATGCGTTGGAAGATATGCTTTTTTCTTCTTGGAAGTCATCGGCACGACTGTCACAGTACCGGAATGCCCGTTTGCCGTGTCATTGCTCACGATAAATACCGGACGGCATCCTTCCTGGACGCTCGTCCCCGGATGCTTGCCAAGCTCTGCAAACCAAATGTCACCACGATGTGGCCCCAAACTACTCTGTTGTTCTGGCATTTCAAAATTTTCATCGCAGCCGGTATGTACTTGCTCCATTTTCATCGTTACCAGACGTTTTGCACCCGTTTTCATCTTTCTGGTATACGCAGATTTTTTCCTACGGTTTTTCCTGCCCATATCATTTTTCTCCTCCTTCCATTCAATCACATAAGAAAAGCCAGAATGGAAACTGTCATGGCTGTTCCCGCTCTGGCTTTTTCGTTTGCTCTTGCGCATTATAATAATAGCATATCGCTTTGGTATCCCGGAGAGGGCAAAAAGGGACACTTTTACTGCATGATTGACTCTTTTACCTTTCCCGCCAAGTCCAAATACCATCTGGAATAAGTTAGAAGATAAGCCTTAGTTTTTCCCAACGCTCTCTGGACAGTTTTTTTATTCACACTGTGCTTCTGCATGATCTCCTTATAGCTCATCCTTTCAAAATATCGGTCATAGGCAATTTCACGGTACTGGCCCTCTGGAAGCCCCTCCATTCCGGTTTCCAAAACCATTATCTGGGTACTGGCATCAAAATAAGCAAACAAGGCTTTCTTGTCCTCTTCTGACATCGGCAGTCCCATAAGTTCTTTTATTTTTTCCACATTCAGGAAGGTAATCTCCCCCTCCTCAATCTCTGCCATAGTAAGCAGGCTTTTTCTCCTGGCCTCAAAATACCGGCAGTATTCCCTAAGTTCCGGCAGCTTTCGGATGAGTCCTTTGAGCGTGCTGACGCACTCCGCATCAGCCTTGTGTATATCCCCCATGCGTTTCCACCCAAATCCCCTTTTTACAGGTTTCTCAGCCATTTTATTTATCCCTCTCTTTCCTTTTCCTGCTGGCATTCCCTCCGCAGATTATTCATGTACCGGCTATACAGAGGAAAACAGCTGGCATTCTTCAAATGATCGGCTATTGCCTGCAAACATTTTTTCTTTGTCTGACTGATCTGTTTATTATGCAAAGTCCCTTTTTTATAGGCGGCGCATATTTGCCGGTAGGTCCTTTTTCTCAAAAAAATCCTTTCAAAAATATCCTGTTCTTTTTTGCTCATCCGCTCCCTCATAGCGGTTTCCACGGTTTCGACCTTCCAGCAAAGATATGTGTAATCCCTGACCGTTTCATCCATCTCCCGCTTCAGCCGCCTGTTCATCTTCTCCACATACCCGCTGTCCAGCAAAGCGGCAATCCGCTCCGGGATATTGCTGATATTGCTCGTCTGTACCCGCTCGGTATCGTAACCCACACTTACGGCAGACAAATCCCGGATTGCCATTTCCTCTGTATACGGAATAACCCCGGCATCAATCAACGCTTTAAGCTGTACCCTGTCATCAAGCATCTTTCCATATGTTTCTGCCAGAAAAAGGGCAGCCTCCTGAAAAAACACTTCTCCGGAATCCTGCTCCGCTTTCAGGTTCTGCCCTGCCTCCTGGTTCTGTCCGGCACTGACCGTTTTGTCATTCATCGTCCACCCTCCTTCCGGCAAAATTCCTGTGTGCTCCATGTTTCCAGTATCAATACAGCCTCGCCTTCACTGCCGCGATCAGCTTTTCCTGTGTGATATCTTTTTGCTCCAGTGCCGCCATCACGTCCTCATCCACCGTATCCTTGCAGATGATATGGTGGATCGTCACCACATCTGTCTGCCCCTGCCGCCAGAGTCTGGCATTGGTCTGCTGGTATAGTTCCAGGCTCCATGTCAGTCCGAACCAGATCAGGATGTGTCCGCCCGACTGGATATTTAATCCATGTCCTGCGCTGGCTGGATGGATAAGGGCTACCTGAATATTCCCTCCGTTCCAGTCCCTGATATCTTTGGATTCTTTGATATCCCGCGGCTTGTACCCCATACTTGACAGATGCTCCATAATCCTCTGCCGGTCATGCTTGAACCAGTAGGCGACAAGGACAGACTGGCCGTTGGCGGCTTCAATCAGATCCTCCAGTTTTTCCAATTTTCTTTGATGGATCTCCCGCACGGCGCTGTTCTCGTCATAGACCGCACCGTTTGCCATCTGCAGGAGCTTCCCTGTCAGAGAAGCGGCATTGGCTGCGTCGATATCCGCATCCTTCAAAGGGATGATCAAATCCTTACGCAGCATATCGTAAAGTTTCCGCTCTTTTTTATCCATCTCCACATAGTGCCAGGCCGGCACACAGTCCGGCATATGGAGGTAATCCATCGCTTTCATGGAAATCGTAATATCGGCAATCTTCCCATAAATCTGCTCCTCTGCTCCGGGGCGCGGGACATACTGGAATACCACCCCTGTCTGTGGGTTCATGCTTCCGGCCTTAAAGTATGCCTCCCGGTATCTGCCGATGAAACGCCCCAGACGTTCCCCACCGTCAAGGATTCCAATCTCCGCCCACAGATCCATAAGTCCATTGGAAGTTGGCGTACCGGTCAGCCCTATCATACGCTTCACAAACGGACGCACTTTCCGCAGCCACTTGAAACGCTGTGACTGGTGGTTCTTGAACGAGGAAAGTTCATCAATAATAACGGCGTCAAAATCCCATCGCAACCCATTTTTCTCGTAATATTCTACAAGAAACTTTACATTCTCCCGGTTAATCACATAAACCATTGCCGGATGGTTCAAAGCGGCTATCCTTGTTTTCTTATCCCCCACAATAACTGACACGTCTATATCTTCCAAATGATCCCATTTCCCTGCTTCAGCCGACCATGTGTCCCTTGCCACACGGAGAGGTGCGATCACCAGCGCCTTGGAAACTTCACAGGTATCCAGCATCAGGTCCCGGATCGCGGATAAAGTGATTACTGTCTTGCTCTCAGCCGAGGCCCATATCCAGAAATAGTCCTGCGATTGGATGAGATTTGATATACTCAATACAATAGCTTTGGTATTCATGCGGTATGAACTTCATCGGGCATCATCCCCTTTCCCTTCCTCTGTATCCTTTGCGGGCAGTTCTGCATTTTCAATCTCCGGTACCTGCACCCCAATGCCCGTGGGGATCGGCTCCCCCGGATTCCATTCCGCCAGCGCCCTGATTGCCGGCTGTATCTGTTTCATGCTGTCCACACAGAAGACCGGGAAGCCGAGCGCCTCCAGCTGCTTACGCCGTTTCCTTTGCAGGGGGCGCATCTGTTTTCCCGGTGCTTTCAGTTCCACAAATGCCGCTTTCCCGCTAAAAAAGAGTACCAGACGGTCCGGTACCCCATTCCTGCTCTGCGATGTGAATTTAAGTGCCTCTCCTCCCGCTTTCCGGACGGCATCAACAAATGCTTTTTCAACTGCTGACTCCCTCATTTATCTCCCGCCTTTCCAATACGGGCACCATCTGCCCTCCGGTCGCTGCTCATAATCCGGGCGGCTGTAGTTTTTGCATCCATTCGCGCTTTCTACCGGGTCCCAGCCGCACCAGTAACGGCAGTTTTCACAGCACTGGTCGTCCACATACACTTCCCTCTCACGGATAATCTCATCATTTCTGTTCCATCCCGCCATTATCCGTTCAGCTCCTTCCACTGCTGCCCCGTCATCGTTGCTACCTGCCACCCGATGCCCTCCAGCGCAGTCGCCCGGTCGTAAGACTCTACCTCCTGGCTTGCCCGCGTGATGGCATTGGATAAACCGTACTGTGAGAGGTCACCGCCGGAAATCAGATACTGCAGGATACTGTCCTGCTCGTCCTGGTTCAGCCCATAGCTGCGGCCGGTAAGTTCCACCACCTCCGGCACCTTTCCTGTAATCGGCACATCGGCCGCCTCTTTTAATCTGCCCACTACCTGTGCAAAACGGCTCTCTTCAATCGCCGCAGCCGTCACATCCCGGAGTTTCAGAAGAAACGCCTTGTCTTCCGCCTCAATAGTCTCATCCGAATAAATGTGAAAGCTGTCCTCTAACGCTTTGGCAGTCCTTCCCACATGGTTCTTCCGTTCGCCCATGTCATTGACTATCATTCCGTTCGTACACACAAGGCGGTAGACCAGCGGCTGTACGGAAACGGAACCAAGGCCGACCTCTGAGTTTGAGATTACCACGCCGGCCTGTACATAGTCTCCCGGAGCAACCGCCATCTCCAATCGGTGATTCACGATTTTTAAATACAGACGGTTCTCCGTCACCTCACAGGAAACCACTTCATACTGTTCCTGCCCGGCAAATAACGGAAGGACTGCCGTGGCGATATCCATATTGTCAATACGGCGGTACCGTTCCGAAAGGAGCGCCCTTGCCACCGGACCGCTGCCGTAATCCATGGAGCGGATCATATAGCTGCCCGTCTTATCCGCAAACCATGCGTTCACGTTCTCTGCCAGCAGTTCCGGTTTCTGCGCCGACATCATGTCATAATACTTTGCCGGGATGCCAAGTGCCGATGCCACCTGCCTGTGGAAAAGTTGGCTGGTATCAAAGACCTCCTGCTGCCCGGAAACTGCATGGTTAATCTCAAATGTCCGGCCGTCATCCCTGAGATGGAATGCCTCGGCCGGCCCGATATAATCCCTCTTCGCCCTGCTCTGGCGGTCCAGTTCCGCCATGACTTCTTTTAAACTTCTGCCTGTTTTCATAAAATCCTCCTTCCGATGTCAGACTTTTTCCGCTGATTTGCTGACCTTATCAGCACCGCCCGCTGCCATTCCCATCTCCTTCAGACGTTTTTGGTGCTTCTTTCTGATTATTTCTTTTGCCTTATCCAAAGCATGGGATCGCATCGTGCGGATCAGCCTGTCCCCGTCAATGTCTGTCAACGTCCCATACCAGGCAGAATGGAAAAACACCTCAAGTTCCACCTTTTCCATGTTCAAGCGTACCTGCTTTTCCCCCGTAGGGCGGGAAAACAACTGGAGCAGAATCCTTTCGTAATCCCGTACCGCCTGTTTCACAATAGCGGTGACCAGGTTCTCATAGCACTCCTCCATACTGCCGGAAGCACCTCCCGGCAGTGTTCCTCCTGCAATGCAGCCCTCAGTCTTCCCATTCATCCTCACCCTCCTCCGGTACGGAATTACCTGACAGGAAGTTTTTCATGCACTCCCCATCATACCGCTCTAATTCCGCTGCCGCCGTTTCCATATATCCGTCTGCAGCATCAAACACACCCAGTCTGCCCAGCACCTTTTTATATTTTTCCAACAGGTCCGTCCTGCCATTTTTGACCAGACATTTCAGGCATTCCTGCTGTTCTTTCCGGTTCCTGCTCTTATTTTTATAAAACGGGCAGTCCCGTTCCCCAAAACTGTTATCCATAAGGGCAATGCATCTTCCTTTCTGCCAAGCATGGCAGTCCGGGTGCACCCCACAGACAGGAAACTGCTCCCTTTCCTCCCGGATTTTCTCCTCACTTTTTGGTCTTCCTGCTTTTGCCATCGTCACCCTCCTTTAGAATCCAATCAATACGGAACGGATATGCTTCCCTCACAATTCCCGGCTGCATATCCGCCAGATATTGTCTGCTGCCTTTTGCAGTTTCTTACGGTCAAGCCTCTGGGCATGGAGCAGTTCTTCCAGGGTTTCCGCCTCCTCCTTAATATCGCTCAGCATAGACCGCTGGTGCTCCCCCTGCCGCTCCAGTTCTTTTTCATGCTCCTTGTCCGCAAGTTCAAATTCTGCTTCCATCTCCCCGATATCCGCATGGTGTTCTTCCAGATAATGCTGGATATCATTGCCAGCACAATCCCCTACAATATCAAGAATGTCACGGATGCCGAACACAGCCACATTTCTCCCGTCTTTGACTGATAATACATGAGCCATTTTTCCACCTCTAATCCTTAAAATAATAAGAAGGTGCTTCGTAACCGGCAGCGTCCAAAGGGCAGTCCGGGCACCACAGAGGGTTTTCTGCCATCAGCCGGCAGACCTCGTCCACCTTGTATCTTCCAACCGGCGCCTCAATGATCACTTCATCGTGTACATGGCCGACAATCTCAAACCCAGCCTGTTCCAGCCGCCGCATGGCTTCCGCAAGGATGTCCCTCGCTGTTGCCTGTGTACAGTTTTCCACCATACGGCCTCCGTAGCTCTCCTGCCTCGCCCAGTTATTGTTTGCGCCCATCCCCTCAAAGGTCAGGCTCATCCTCCCAAACCTGTTAGGCTGGAGCCTCGGTTTCAGATAAGCCAGCTTCCGCCCGCTTGGCAGCACCATCCAGAGCGTGTTTCCATAAAACTGAAACCCGACTTTTCCAACAACGTGTTCCTCATGGGTTTTAACCGTTTCTGTGGCAGCTTTCTCCACATCCCACCAAAACTGCACGATGTGCGGGGAAGCGTTTCTCCACTGTTCGATGATATCCGGGAGTTCTCCTTCTTTTAGGCCCATTTCCAGTGCGCCCATAGAAATCAACGCACCGCTGCCTCCCTGATAGCCACACGCCAGTTCCGCAACCTTCCCTTTCTGCCTCAGTTCCCCATTGACCCCATGCTTTACTACGGGCACGCCGAACATCTGTGATGCCGATGCGCAGTATATGTCCTCCCCATTACGGAAAGCATCCAGCCGCCACTGCTCCCCGGCCAGCCATGCCAGCACCCTCGCCTCAATGGCGGAAAAGTCAGCAACAATAAACTCGTACCCCTCCTTCGGAACCAGCATCGTCCGGATCAGCTGTGAAAGAATGTCAGGTGCATTCCCATAGATGGATTCCAAAAGTTCAAACTCCCCCATTTTTACAAGCTCCCTGGCTTCATCCAGTGTGCTGATCTCATTTCTCACAAGATTTTGCAGCTGGATCAGACGGCCGGCCCACCGGTTTGTCTTTGCTGCCCCATTGAACTGGAACAGCCCCCTTGCCCTTCCGTCCTCACAGACGCACCGCTGTGCAGCCTGGTACTTTTTCACACTGGACTTTGCCATCTGTAACCGGAGTTTCAGCATATCCAGTGCTTCCTGGTCGCAGCCATTCTTATCAAGGTCTGTGATCATTGCCGCCACATCCTTTTTCCCAAGGCTCTCCACCGGAATCCCCCGTTCCTCAAGCCAGTTCTTCAGCTGTGAGACGCTGTTCGGGTTCTCAAGGCCGGTCAGCTCATATGCCCTTTTGCCCATTTCATCCGACAGCATCAGGTCACAGGCAATTGCCATCTCCACCAGTTCCGTATCAATCTGCACTCCCCGGTCATTGATCCTCTGGTCCATATGGTAATAGTCCCACTCCTGATCCGGCATCGGGAATGCCTCCAGCCGTTTTCGGATGTCACGCTCCGTCCGTACATCCTGCAGGCAGTAATCCTTAAACTTCTGCCATCCTTCCGGATCATGCTCCGGCAGGTTCCTTGTCCTGCCGCCGTTGGCCTTAGTCGCCTTACATGGGACGGAAAAATATTTGATCAGGTTCTCTCCTGCCCTGTCCTTCTGCTGTCCGGTCTTTAATACCTTTGCCGCATTCTTCAACGCCAGCGGCAAAGAAAGAGAGGCGGCGTGTACCATGGAACACCTCCAGGAATCCGGGTCCAGTACCCGCCCAAGGTAATGCCCGATACAGGTCCGTTCAAACTGTGCGTTCCATGCAGCTTTGATGATATCCGGATCATCAACGGCATCCAGGACTTCCTGCGGGATGCTTTCCCCGCAGGCCATATCCACAATTTTTACCTCTTCATCATCAAAAGCGTAAGCAAACAGAAGGATATGGAAATCACCCTCCACATATTTGTAGACGCCACATTTGGTGATGTCTACATCAGAAAATGTTTCTATATCGATCCCAAGTACCTTTGGCTTTTCCCCCGATGTTCTTTCACTCATTCAATCACCTCCGCCGCATGTAAAAAGGGAGGGAAGGATTCCTCCCGCCCTCCCATGTGTCCCATCTGTCTCATCAAAGGGTCAGCTCAGGTAATCCGGCGTGTCATCCCCAAGGACATCCCCGCCGTCATCCTCCAAAGCATCAAAGTCCGCATCCGCTGAAGCCTTCCCTGACAGGCGTTCCCCATCTTTCACAAACTGGATATTCCCAAGCCCCGCCGCAACGCCACGGTTTCCGTTCGCATTGAATGCGTAGAAATTTACGGATACGTTGCAGTAACAGCCGGAATACACCATCATCGGGTCTGTGACCGGCTGCACCCTGCGGTCAACCACCTGCGGGGCATCCTTGCTGGTGGCATTGAGGAAATAGCAGTCCTGATAATTCTCATCATCCGGGCGGTCGATATCACCGTCACGGAGCGGAAGTTTCAGGTTCGGCGGGATCTTACCGCTCCATTTGCGGGTCTTCCCGTCCTCCTTCGCCGCCTCCACAGCTTTCTGGATCTTAGCGATGGTCTTTTTATCCGACTTTGGAATCACGCAGGATACGGAATACTTTTCTTCCCCTCCATTAATTGATTTCGCTTCCCAGATGTTCGCAAAGGAAATGCGGCACGGGATGATCACTTTTGTTGCGCTGAAATTCTTCTGGTTTGCCATAAATGTTTCCCTCCATAATCATTTTTTCTGCTATAAAAGGACGCACAGGACCGGCGAATAAATATGCGCCGTCTATGCGCCCCGGATTATTTGTGTGTCTTTGGTGTGCGGACTGGAACCCGCTATTCCAATGCCTCAAATTCATCCCCGGCACTGCTTACGTCCACTGCCGGCCTTGGGTCGCTCTCCGGGACAAGCGCCAGCTTTCCGGGAGGCTTGGCCACATACTTTCCAAGGATCTGTGCAAACTTCTTCCTGCCCATCATCTTCTCAAACTCCGTAAGGGTCAGAAGCTCCTGCTTATAGATATCCGTATAACCCTGTTCCTCCGCGGCTTTTATGACTGCTTTTGTGTCAGTAAATACCCGCTTGCTCCTGCCTTCCACCACTTTATAACCGTCCACCGCCACACCATGGTTGATCGCCTCCCCGGATATAAAAGCAAAAACAGACTCTATCCAGGACGAGATACGGTTCAGGGTTGGCAGGACCGCTACCAGTTCCGGGAAACTCACCAGCCCCGGCGCTTTAAATACGGGTGCGGATTCATCCGGATTATAAGGTGCTGTGACATCTGTTTCTTCTGCTGTATCAGCCAGGATGCCGTCATCCAGATCGAGAAACTCTTCCCTGGCAAGCGATAACGCCGCGTCCATACAAGCCCTGCAGACATGTTTTGCCCTGCAGTAATGGCACCATTCTCCTGGATTCTGTTCTCCTTTTCCCTCAAAAGCCATTTTCGCAACGGGTTTCAGCTCTTCGCCCCATGCCAGCAGTTCTTCTTTGCTGCAAGTGAATGTGGAGATATTTTCTATCCTCGGCTGCACAATCGTCATGGAAACTTCCTCTACATCAAAGACATAGTCATAAGCATTTAATGCCCCGCAGCCATACAGCATCAGCTGGCTGTTCCTTTCCGCATCCACATGATGATAGCCGTTCTTGTAATCAATAACGTGCAGTTTACCTTCCGCGGCAATCAGGCAGTCCCCTGTACCGAATCCTTCCGGCACGATATTAGAGAAGTCAAGCCGCTCCTCCACCAGGACCATAGGGTTCAGCCCCTCCCGTTTCAATTTTTCAACCTGCTCCATGACAAACTGCCTGTAAATTTCCGCATATCCCAGAACTTCTTCCGTATAGAAATCTGACTGCGGCATCTGGACACGCTCGTGGAGATCCTTTCTGACAAGGTACTCACAATACTCGTGTACCGCTGTCCCCTCCTCAGCATAGACGGATGATTCATTTGGGAACTGGTCTTCCAGCCGGGCGGATGGTGTGCAGTGCCTCCACCGCTCTGAACCGGATGCTGTGAGCAGGGCATGTTTCCGCGATGCATGGTCCAGCACGGGGCCGTCCCGCCTGTGTCCTGCAAAGTCCTGAGTCCTGACTGGTTTTACTTGTTTCTTACTCATATTACATTTGGTCCCTCCCTGCCTGTGTATTCTTCATAAGCCCTGTTATATGCTCTTGCCGCGTCTTCTTCCGTGGTGAAATATCCGAGCGTTTTCCTCTTTCCGTTTATGGTCAGTCTCGCTGTCCACTTTCCACATCTGTGCATCGTTACCCCACGGAATCTGGATCTTGAATTTTCAGGCTTTAAATGGCGCATCCTCTTATAATCCACCTCTTCTATATCATTAAGGGCTGCATATTCCCCCCACATCTTTCTGGCATAATCGTTATATGCGCTTGCAGCAGCGACCTCGTCGTTAAACGCACCGATTGCTGTCTGGATACCATCCTTCCTTATTGCCGCTTCCCACAGTTCCATCTTCTTATTCCAATGGACCCCTTTATACTGCGAGACTGAGTTTTTGAAAGAACCTCTGTTGGCACAGTTCTGTGAACGTGTTACCACTCTGAGATTACATTTACGGTTATCCAGCCTATCCCTATTGATATGGTCTATCTCCATTCCTGGCGGACACGGCATGATCAAATGGCTCATGTGTATGGCATCGTTCTTTTGAGTGGATGGATTATATTTAAAAGCCCGCGCATATCCGCTATGAAAACGCCATTTATATCCACAGATTTTGGGGTAATCCACTGCGTCTATTAAGGCTGCCTTCCCACTTGTCAGCGGAATTTGCATAGCAGCATCATTGCCATCCATTTCGTTCTCCCCCATTTAAATTAAAGCTGGGAGATATCCGTCAGGAACGCCTCATACTTTTCAGCAGGAAGGCTGCTGACCTTGTCCACGCCGTAGGTCCTTAAAAGCTGACCGATCTTTTCGTTGTTGCTGCGCTTCTGCTTGATCTTCGCTACGATGACCTTTGTGATGTCATCTACCGTAACAGCGGCCGGCGCTGCCTGTCCGGTATCGGAAGTCTCCACGGCTACACCGCTCTTGTTTTCGCTGCCAATCTCATCACTCCCTGTGCTTTCTACAATATCCGCTCCGCCAGTATCCCCCTGTCTGGTTTCTGCTTCATCTGTGGAACAGGAAACCTCTCCGGCCGCTGCTTTCAATTCCAGGGCAGCTTCTCCGGCCCCGATGCTGTCAAAGACCATTGCAATGCCCATGAAAGCGGCCTTCAGTCCCTGGCTGAGTTTTGACGCATCTACCGGAACCAGAATAGTTTTCAGTTTGTCATCTGTCTTCTTCGCCATACGCTTCCTCCTCTTCACCCGCAATGGATACCTCACAGTCCCCATTAAAATTCACGGTATCCATACGCTCATCCATGTGGATATGCAGCTCATGGATTTTCACCTTGATTTCTGGGATAATAACCGGCACAAAATCCTTCTTGCTACCTTCCTTTTTCTTTTCATCCTTCATCCTGCTTTCCTCCTGGACATTTTTTGTAATTTCCTGCCCCCTGCATTTGCCGGAATAGCGTGTTTGCACATTCCGGTCACCATGACGGCGGTGTGGTCCGCTGTGCTGTGCCCTGCATTTCTTACTCATTGCCGTTTTCCCCCTTCTTATCTGTTCCGGTCATTCCATCACCAAAAATGACTTCCAGCAGTTTCTTAACCGCCTCCATTGCATCCTGAACACCGCAAAGGGGAATCCCGATTTCAATATCCGCATCCTCTGTGCCTTCTGCCCCGCACGGTTCCTGCCGATCACAGCATTTTTTGCCGGATGCCTTCCCCAGCAGCCCTGCCGATTCCCCAATGGTTCTCACCGGAATTCCCAGCTTCGATGCAAGCGCGATTTCTTCCATCATCCCTTCGGAGATATATTCAGAAAAGCACCACAGTTCATCCGCATCCTTCAGCAGTTCCAGGCCGATGCGCCTTCCGATCTTCCTCTCATCTGCAACCGCATCATCCAGAAACTGTGTGCAGAAAAGATGGCTGCAGAGCGGAACGGCTCCGAGCTTCGCCACCAGCCTGCAGGCTGCCTTTGCCCTTTCAAGGTTGACCTTCAGCTCTATTTCTGCCCTCTCTGGTTCCTGTGCTTTTGGCCGCAGTGGGGAACAGATATAGATACGCTCCTTACGTTCTTTGCACGCCTCGCATTTATTTTTGTTCATATTGGCCTCCTTCTCATGGCTGCCGCCCTCCTGAAATAGGAAAGCGGCAGATTTGTTGTATTATGGATTTACAGTGCCAATGCTTAAATTACCTTCATGGGCTTATCCTCCTCTCACAGATTTTTGGGAGGTTTCTCTGTGTGCCTGTGGGCTTCCTGAAAAGTTCCTCTCATAAATAGTCGTGGGAGAAGTACAAAATTAAGTAGGTTTCAAAATTTCTTCAGAAAATTTTTACTCAGCCTGTCCTCTGCCCCTAATAATCGGTACGTAACCGCCGCACGGCTTACGCCAAGCCGCTCCGCAATCTCATATTTTTCAAACCCATAAACATGGTAAAGGATAAATACCTCCCTCTGTTTATCCGTCAGTCTTCCAAGCTGCTCTTTCATAGTTTCTCTGCAAACACACGCTTCCTCCGGGCTTTCATAATAATCTCCGGAAGTCCAACTCTGTCCTCTCTTTTCCTCCGTTTCATCTTCATCCCACAAGTCCTTTTTTGCCCCTTTGCGGTCAAACTGACGGTTCATGCTGTTTTTCTCCACCTGGTGCCCTCCTCTGATCATCACTGCCATGAACCACGGCTGCTCCCCAAAGAAAGACTCGTCCAGAGTATCCGTATCAGCCATGTACTCCTTTTCCCTGTCACCAAGCTGTGCAAAGCGGTAAGTAAAAGAGCTGCAGTCTGCCAGCCAGAGGACCGCGGTTCCAGTACCGTTGACGTAGACCGCATAACCATTTCTGTATACCTTGCAGTCTCCATTCTCCGTCTCCGCGATTGGCGCTCCCGCGTTTTCACGCAGGTTCTTAGCAGTTGGTGTCTTTTGCGCTTTCTCAGCCTGTCCAATCATCTCCAGCAGCTTATTTAATGTGGTTTCCTCAGTTACGATAATTCTTTCATCCTTCATGGTCTTGTCCTTTCCGCCTGGAATGCGGTCTGGGCAAAGGTGCTCATGAATATCCATAGGGTTGGAAATTCCACAACGAAAAAAACGCCATGTCACTCTTTCGGAGTACACAGCGGCTGACACAATCCGGCTAAAAAGGCACAAGGGTTCTGCGGTATACTCCTATACACCCTTTCTCCATGCCGGCGGCTTATTTCCAAGCCGATGGCAGAAGTAAAAAGCTGTATGAGAACCTTTGCCCTTATGCATTTACTAGTCAGGCATTCGATATTTTATTAAGCGGGGAGCATCCACCCATTCGGGTTATCCAGCCTTAGGTCTTGTCCGCTCCCCTGCTCTGGAAATATTCTAACAAGAACATGCAGACATTACCTCAACGCAAAAGTCCAATCCCGGTTTAAAAATAGACAAATAAGTCCAATTTTAAAAAATCATTTTCATGGTCACTCAAATCAATAAAAAGGAAACTTTCAACAATCTGAAACAAAGTGCAGATTAGATAAAAACTGCGCTGAAAAAAGACAAAAAAAATAAACCGTGCGGATTTTCCTGTTTTTCTTAATCCACACGGTTCATGCTAACCGTTCTGTATGCTTCTGTTTAAAAAGCATCAGACTTATCATTTCATCTATCATTTTCTTATTCGGCCCATCCAGCTGGCTGTAAAGGGAATAAATATCAGCTGTGCCGGTCTGTTGCTGCCCCAAAGATTTATTTTCTGAAGCTTTATAAGTGTTATTGTCATTATGAATGCTATTGTTATTATGTAGCAGCCGGTCCGGGATCAGCTCTGGCGGCGGCACTCTCAACGCCTCCGCTAAATCGTACATCGTCTGGATTCCCATCTCAGTACTGCCACGTTCATAACGTGAGATGACGGTGTTTGTACAGGTGCCGCCCACCCGCTCTGCCAGCTGCTCCTGTGTCAGGCCGGCCCGTTTTCTGAGTGTCTTTAGTTTTTGTCCGGTTGCTTCCAGGTCTGATACCCATTCCTGTTTCAACACCATCACCTCCTTCTTGCTAATGGAGGCTTTTCCGTATAAAAAAAGCTGAGGCAAATAGGTTCTGCGTTCTGCACAGTTCTTATTAAATGCAGCCCAACTCTCTATTTGCCTCAGCCATATTTTTTATATCAAAAAAGCAAAGGTTACATAAAGATTTGCGCACTTCTACCGTTGATTTCATCTACAGTCCTGACAAAATTTTTCGTTTTTAATAATCAACTAGAGTATTTTTGCTAAATCATTAAATATGTAACTTTTGCTATTCTAAAATTCTAAACTGCTTTCATCACCTCATATTTTCCCATCATCTTTAGAATTAAAATAAAACAGGTTCATTGTCAATCTTATGTAAAATTGGATATCAAACCTCACATATCTCATGTGAGTATTTTATATTATCACAAATTGGCAGATTTTGCAAGAGTTACACATTGATTTCTGGTATTTTTTGTCTATTTTTCTGCCCCCGTGATGCTTTATTGATATTACATTCCTCTATCAAATGCCGCCGATATTAATTCGCTGCTACATCAGATACCATCTTACGCATACTTATAACAGCAAAAACGGCCAGGGCAGATGGATTCCATAAGGCCAATAAGTCCCGCGTCCATCCTGCTCCGGCCGTGCTCATAATTGACAAAACTCGTGCAGTCCATATCTTTCGCTTTCTTTGCAGTTCCTTATCCTGCGTTGCCATCCTGGTCCTATTTCAAAGAACTCTCTGACTGTGGGAAATATATGATTTCTTTCACTTTTCTCCCAGAAACGCATTCTACTAATTGTTCCACAGTAAGGTCATCCTGCTTTTTCCCCGCTTTGTAATGGAGTCCATAGCCGCCCCTTATCATGATCCGCTCCCCAAGGGTCGCACCATTTGGCGACTTTGCCATGTTGCTCTTGTAATTCATCCGATGCCCTCCTTAAATTAAACCCATGAATTCATCTATAAAACTCTTCGCATCCGCATCCAGCTTTATATCATAGGCATGACTGCTTGCACTGTTATACAGATCGATGATATCTTCCCTAATGGCAGATGCGTTATTAAATGTATTGCAGAGAGGTATCAGTTTCCAGTAAAAAATGGGCTCACCCATGTTTCCGCATAATACATCCGGGGAATTATCTTCTACATATTTTCTCATGTACACATCATAAAATGTATCTTCGATATTTCCATGGTCGGTGCCAAAACTAATTCCCATGGAGAAAACATAAAGTTCTGTTTCCTCATTCAATTTTGTGACAAATCCCGGCCCATCCAGCCATACATACTCCAGAGGGGCTGCCGAAGACCAGATTCTATTTTTTTTCACGCGCCGGTATGTGTAGTTGTCCTCACTAAACGTATTCTCTTCAATAATCGGGAGATCGTTCCCATTGTCCACATGTTCTGTTTTTCCACACTCCTTTACTATGAACAATTCACCGTCTCCTCCGGCCATAATCTGGTTCACATATTTCGTGGTAATCGGCTCCCAGCAAAGTTCCGCTGATTCAGTACGGACCATCAGCTTATTGATAAACCCTTGCATATACCGGAGATTATCTGCTGTTTTTGCCGCATTGCCATCCATAAGGAAGTCCACGCTGACTCCCAGATATTTTGCTACCTTCCAGATTAAATCTGCCGATGTCGCGGCTCCATTTCCTTTTTTGGTCAAACGCGAGATATATCCGGGAGATACTCCGATATCACTTTCCATCTCTCCTATCTTTATATTTTTCTGCTGAATAATGCTGTTTATGTTGTCCATCAATCTCTGAGTATCGAATTCTTCCATTGAACTATCCTCCTTTTATTTGAATTACTTATATCATATTTTGAATTATAAGTCAATATATTTTTGTATTTGAATTCAAGCAATTTAGGTCATTCTTCATTCTTGAATCTTCGTATTTTTATTGAACTGTATTTCATATTATATTTTTTCGGGCAGGAATCAATTTTCTGTGTCTCCCGCTGGCAGCCATCCTGCCCCGTTTTATGATACACAAAACGGCTATCCTTTTTACTGCCGCCGTGGTATACTTCTTGGTAAAAATAGAAACTGAAAGGAAGTACCCGCATGAAATACATAATCTACCGTTTCCCAGATGTCCTTGAATTTGACGATGATAATATACACAGCGGCACCCGTAAGGAAAAATGCTGCGACCCGCACCTAAAAGCTGGCATCTCTTATCCTGTCCGCCCGGAACTGGCTACCATTGAATACGGTTCCAATATCTACAACGCTGCCGACAGCCTTATCCGTGCCGTCATTGACGAGCTTTCCGGTATGGAAGAATTTTTCCGGTGTACCTGCGACTGCTATCCTCCCGACCAGCCGCATGTATTAAAATACATGAGCGACATGGATTTCGATTATGAAATGCACGGCGTCATATATGACTACAGCAAGACGGAAAACACTATCATATATTTCGGTGTAAAAGAAGTGGATGAAAATCAATCCTGACCAAACACCGGTCACCTTCACATAAAGGAGCACTGCCATGGTTACGCAGAAACAGATAAAAGCATGGATACCGGAAGCACTGGCAATCTTCCAAAGATTTATGCCGCCTTTTCCCGGCATGGACACAATACCTATCCCGGAAATCCATATCGTCAGTGACAAGACCGTATTCCCTACCCGGAAAATGCTCGTTGCAAAATTACGTTCCCGCCAGACGGATATTGACGAGGATCATTACACGTCCATCATGGAGATGATCCATGGGGATCTTGGGGATGCCATCCTTATCTGGCAAAAATACATACCTGATCCGCAAAAGATACCTCTTGCGGATGATTATTTCTGCCACTATCTCTGGCATGAACTGGGTCACTATTATGCCATCCACAATGAATGCCGTTCTGACGACCTGCACCGCTTCAATAATCCGGGGCTTGCAGCAGAACGGGCAAAGCAGGAAGGCTACTGGATGTGGTCAGAATTCATTGCAGAGGCTATCGCGTTATATGTAGAAGAACAGCATTGCAGGATCGACAACAAGGAGTTTTATCACCCGGAGCTTTTAAAGTGGGAGCCAAACGAATGGGGATACCTTGTAGAGAAGCTGCTGAACTTTCTGGAAATGGCCTTCTGCTATTATCCGTCAACTATTGATGAAGCCGGACTTGCCATGTACTTTGCCACACTCCTGATGGACGATGCGACCAAACGGTATGTAAAGGCCGCCTGCGAAGGAAAGCTGCGTGTATATGATAAAAGCACCGGCCGCAGCCGTTCTGCGGAACCGGGCAGTATTGAAGCCACCTGCATTTCTGACCAGGCGGAAGCATTTCAGGACACCCTGTGGCAGATGAAGCGGCTGCTGGAAATACAGCTTCATAAGGAGAGTTTTTGGGAGATCGATGCCCAATGGCTTGAGGAACTCGGCCAGCATGTCATAGACCTCATGAATGAGAAAATTGCCTTGTTGGCATCCATGTCCATAGATTAATTCGGACACAATAAACCATCAACCGTTTTCTTACTTTGCGCCCGACAAAGCACCATCCTATGTGCATCTAACTTTGTCGGGCGTCTCTCTATCTTTATTCTCTTATCCCTATTTCACAAGTTCCGTCAGCCACGGAACCAGCGGCCGCGCAACCACTCTGGCATTTAAGTAGGCCATCTCCAGAGTCAGGCAGGTATGTCCCATGTAATAGCCATCCATCACCTCCAGCGTCATGACGAGGTCCGGTTTTTTCATGTTCGTCAGGTAAACCGGGAGAAGGTATTGTATCTTCCCCTGATATCCCTGCGGCACTACAAGCCCCGGTTCCACCACGACCCTCCTCCTGCCAAGCTCCACCGCTGTTTCAAACAAAAGCGGCAGGTTCTTCGCCTTGCGGATCTTCGCCGGAATCCTCTCCAGATTTTCTGTATCCCCTAATATGTGTTCTACGTTTACCCTGATCGGCCAGTCCGGATTAAATCCCGCTCCCCGTTTCACTGTGTAGTAGGAAGGTTTCTGCGGCAGCGGCTGTATGTATCGAAGCCACGGCGACAGCTCGTCACAAAATCCCCTAAAATACCATTCCAGCATGGAGTCCTTCTTGTGGTTCCGGTCAAAGAAAGCGTAAATCCCTTTATACCGGCTGTTATATAGTCCGGTATGGAAACAGGCTCTCTCATTCTCCACATGGAAGAACTGTGCTGCTTTTCTGGCGTCTTCTGCTGAATTGAACTCAATGCACTGTTTGCGAAAAATCATATGTATATAGCGTTCCAAAATGGGTGTGTCCTGGTTCTTCGTCACATTGGTTGGTTTCTTGAACCGCCACGGCTCCGGGAGGGCTATCCTTGATAACTCATCCAACTGTCCATACCAGTCCGGTACATAGGCAAAATCAAATAAATCTGTCGTCAACATTTCTAAGTCCCCTCCATTTCGGTATGGCATCAACCAATTTCATCTGAATCCGTGTCTTCAAATCGCCGTCAACATACTGGTACTCATTGCCCTGCGCGTCCTCGGCCTTCACTGTCGCTAATGTGTTGATATAATCATCGTAGTAAATTAAAATTTGATCGAGAGCCTCCCGGTCGCCATTTACAGCGGCGCAGATCAGCTCATATGTAAGTTCATTTTCTTTCATAATGGTTCCTTTCATGATAGTTTCGTATAGCAGCAAAAGCCTTCTGCCGCCAGTTGTAGATTGTTCTTGGCGTCACAGAAAACTGTGCAGCAATCTCAATATCCGTGTACCCATACCAGAAATCCAGGATCAGCACTTCCCGCTGTGTTTCCGTCAATTTCAGCATGGCATTGTACAACAGTTCACAGGTAATCACACAGATATGGGATTTTCCCTGCAAAACCAGATGCTCGGATGGATAGACGTCCTCCTGCACCTGTGTTTCAAACAAATACTGCATCTTCTCTGTCGCCGTCTGTTCTTTTTGTCGTTTTCTTTTTTCCTGTTCCACTGCATCCCTGCACTCGTTCTTCATCACGGTCTTGGCAAAACTGTCAAATATGGCAATGATGCAGTCCTTATTACTCAAGGGAGCCGACATGATCGTTCCCCCTTTCCTATGCAGTTTTGAGTGGTCCTTATCGCCTCCTTTGAACTACTAAGACAAATCTACCCATGCAAAACCGGAAAGGTTTTTCAAAATTTCTCAAAAAATTTTCTCTGAGTGGCAGAATCGTCCTTTTGTCCCTCTTTGAACTACTAAGACGAATCTGCCCACCCCAAACCGGAAAGGTTTTTGAAAATTTCCAAAAAATTTTTCCGGGCAGTAGAAATGCCCCTTTTTCCCCTTTAAATAACTAAAACAATTCAGCTTTTCGAAATCGGAAATGAAAACGGAAATTTTTCAAAAAAATTTTTCATGGACTATATTTTCAATAGAGGCACAAAACAAACACGGAGGGCCTCTGCTCCAATAACAATCAAGGAAATTCGTCAGAAATTGACATAGAAAAACGCCAGGGAGCTTCTGCTGCTTCCTGACGTGATAGTTCCAGATATGGTAATAATATGCGTTATAGGTATTATTATAGGCATTGAACGCGCAATATAATGCCTGTTCGTAGGTATAAGACTCCGCATCGAATGCTAAGATTTTTTTAATTGTCCACCCGGTTGGAACCTATACCCTTTCACAAAAATAATGCCATCCACGGTTTTCTCCTTACGGCAAACCACAGATGGCAAACACGAATAAGCCCTGCTGCGGGAAGCCGTTTTTTTTTATTGGCTCCCCAACAGGGCTTTCTATATTCCATTTCCACAATCGGCATAATCTTGCATACTATTTAGGTACGATTAGGGAATGTGAAAACCCAAATCGGCACGATAGAATATATGTGAGGTGAATGATTATGCCGAAAGACAAATTAGCACATTTGGGTAACTGTATCCGCGCCGCAAGACACGTCTGCAAGCTAACCCAACAGGAACTGGCGGATGATTGCCATGTGGCGATCAAAACCGTCCAGAACATAGAGAGGGGACTGATGAACCCTTCTTTTGAAATCCTATACCCGATTGTGAACCGGTTAGGAATTTCAGCCAACATACTGTTCAACCCGGAGATTTCCGATGAAGATATGGATGTAGAGCATCTCATCGGGAAATTCCAAATATGCCATCCGCAGGAACGGAAATTCATGTTGAACACCGTGGACTGTATGACTGAGCAGTTTCTCGCCCAGCACAGTGAGTCCGATGTGGAAAAATCTGAGTGAAACCAGCAGGACAAGAATTCCTTGTTGCTGCTGGTTTTTCTCGTTATCTGCCATTATAAAACACCGACTTATGAACGAGTTATGGATGAGTTATGAATGGTATAATATTTTGAAAATCGTTCGACAGAATGTGACAAAAACAAACGGAGCCGACAACCTTAGAAACAAATCTAAAGGTTATCGGCTCTGCGTCTTAGCGTCTGGCTCTTTGATAACAGCCATATTCATTTTTCGTACATTGATTAGCGTTTCCTGTTTGCATTTCGGGCAATACAGCGGAAAGTTCTCAAGTACCGTATCTTCCCGTATTTTCAATCTCGTTTTACTTCCGCAAACAGGGCACAATATCCACTCTTTAAGCCACATAACATCTATCCCATCCTACAGTTCATCTTGCCCAGTATCTCATTGATTGAGAAAAGTGTACAGGTCTTTCAATTCTTGCTCCAATTTCCTATGAAGGCTATCCCGGTAAACTTCTCCTTCTTTCTCTATCGTATAGTAGACTCTGATTCTTCCGGCAGATAATTCACTGTCCCTACTAATCAAACCTCTCTCGCACAAAGATTTCAATGCTAAGTAAATTACTCCCGATGAGATTCTATAAACCGGAGCAAATCGGTTCGCCAATTCATACCCATATGCTTTATTCCCCTTTAATGCATTCAGGAGCAGTAGTTCCAGCAACCGCCCATTTACCTTAATTAAATTCATCAATGAATTACCACAGTGCCGCGGTCACTATTCACGGTCAAACTGTAGCCGCCATTACCAATCTTTCCCTGCTTACACGCAGAAGTTTCCGTTGTATAAGAAGCACTATCCAATCTTACAGAAACATCATCTGAACCGGATGAGATTTTAAAGGAAAGATTTTGTGGCTGTGTTTTATATGAGATACCTATATCCCCGGAACTCGTAGAAATTCCCGCATTTGTCTGTTCTGCCAAACCGGATATATTCACTTCTCCTGATTTCGTTGCAATCGAAATATTCTCTGACACAGTATTTTTCAATGTTACATAGCCAGATGATGTGTCAATCTGGAAATCCGTAATGTTGCCATTGGACAGTTTCACATCCCCGGATGAAGATGAGATTTCAAGTGCCTCCGCTGTCACATTATTCAGCTCAGCATAACCGGAAGAATTATCAATAGTGATCTTTGAAGCAACAAGGCTGTCTATTTCCATATCCCCGGAACCGTTCTTAATCGTAACTGCTCCCTTCAGAGCATCGGGAATATATACAGTTACTTCACCTTCTTTGCCAAGGGAGAACTGGCTCACAGCATTTTCTTCACTGTCCGTCTGCACAATATCCAACACGCCATCCTGTACATCAATCATTGGCGCTTTCGCTCCTTTTTCTGTTCCGCCATCCAAGCTGACATGGACATCTTCATCTGAGGAAGTCATGATTTTAAGCTGCCAGGAGTCAATTTGCATGTTGATAGCGGATATGCTTTCAGTATCGTATATTTCTGAAAGACTGACCTTCTCCTTTTGTCCGCATCCGTATAAACAGGATACTGCCAGCAGGCTCATACACAATAATATTTTTATTTTCATAGGAACTTCCCGCTACATCAAATCTTTGGTTTCCGCATTGTATACTGACAGTACTGCAAATACCAAAGATACCAAAGTCAGGATCACCGGGAAAACCAGATTATTCTTCATCGTAAAATCACCTATATTCGCCTGTGTCAAAAAGATTAGCAGGAAAGACGAAATAATCGTTGCTTTTGAAGACTTCATAGCAAGACCAATGAATAGTGCAATAAAACTCATGCTTACGATTACCACTGACTTTAGGATAAGCCGCACATAAAACGACAGACTTGCCATGTTAAAATCAAGCGGGAACGCAGATGTCATAAAATGGGAACCCGCCAGAACGCATCCATAAATCAGCACTTTTGTCAGAACCAATGCAATAAAGTTAAAAATCCATACTGCCAGCATCTGGGAGACCAATATCTTCTGCCGCTTGATCGGATAGGAAAACATCAGGTTCATCGTTTTGTTTTTATATGCCGTGACAATAAAGGATGCCAGCATCACGCTTGTAAAAATCAGAAAGGACATACTGGTAAACAGTTCAATGGAGGATGAAATCATTTCATTCCCCGGTGCCGCATCCGGCACCCCCGTATCCGGATCATTGGCAATTCCGAAATAAGCCAGTGCAAAAATGAAAAGGCAAAGGAGCCCCGCAAGAATCACCGCATTACGGACATATTTTCCGATATTGTTCTTTTTCCATTCGAGTTTGATTAACTTTAACATTGCTACTACACCTCCGCCGTCATTTTCAGGAAATAGTCTTCCAGAGTCTCTGCTTTTTTACCAATGGCAACAATCTCTACATCATTCAGTGCCAGAACCTTTGACAATTCCTGGGTGGATATATGATGGTCATAAATCCGGATCTTTCCATCCTCCACAATTTTAAAATTGTCAAGACCCATCTTATCAGCCAACACATAGGAAGCCTTCTTTGTATTGATAACGCTTAATTCAATGTAGGCAAGGCTCATTTCTGATATTTCTTTCATGGTAACTTCTTTCATAAGCACGCCATGATTGATGACGCCAATTGTATCCGCAATGCTCTCAATCTCCGAAAGAATGTGGCTGGATACAACAATTGTGATACCGTATTCCGTACAAAGCATTTTCAATAAATCCCGGATCTGCTTCATACCCGCCGGATCAAGTCCATTTGTCGGCTCATCCAGAATGAGCAATTCCGGCTTACTAAGTATGGCACGGGCAATCCCTAACCGCTGTTTCATACCTAATGAGTAGCTGCGTATCGGCTTTTTCCCTGCATCTGTCAGATTTAACATCTCCAGAGCATTCTCTATGCTTCCGGGATTGTAGTATCCCATGTACTCACAATGGAGGGCAAGGTTTTCTTTTCCACTTAAATGATCGTAAAAGGTCGGAAACTCAATGATGCTCCCCATCCGCTTCAGTACCCCATAAGAAGTCGGTGTAAGTTTTTGTCCAAACAGTTCAATGCTGCCCTCTGTCGGTTTCCATAGGTTCGTCAGCATCTTCATTACTGTGGTTTTGCCAGCACCGTTGGGACCTAGAAAACCATAAATCTCGCCCCTCTTAACGTGCATGGACACATTGGTTACAAGATTTTTGCCGCCAATGGCTTTTGTAAGCCCATTTGTCTGTAAAATATATGGCATATTGTCTGCCTCCTTTCTGCTACCATTCTAGCGGCTAAGATTTTCAAAACTCTTGACTAATTCTTACGAATTTCTTTCTTGGAAATTTAATAAGCGAATCTCCCCAGTTTCACCGTAAAAGTAGTTTTTACGTTTGGCTCACTGTCAAGGATGATCTCCCCTCCAAGCTGGTGTGCGAGATTTTGTGCGATAGTCAGCCCCAGTCCGTTCCCCTGTATCTCCCGGTTTCTGGAATCCTCCATGGTAAACAACCGCTCAAACACATTCTGTGCAAACGCCTTATCAATCCCTTTTCCCTTATCCACCACATCAATATAGATGTATTTCTTATCTGACCGTAGGAATATTCCCATATACTTTCCATCGGTTCCATACCGTACAACATTGGAAATGAGATTAAACAAAATCCGCTGCAGGGCATCCTTGTTTCCCCGAACAAAGACCGCTTCTTCGGGAATATCAACCTCTACCCGAAATTCCTTCTGGGTCAACAGCTCATAAAAATCCAGCACATTCTCCCGGCAAACCTCACAGACATCAATCTTTGAAATCTCAATATCCGTATCCCCGGCCTCCAGCTTCGCCAGCGTGAAAAACTGGTTAATCAGTTCCATGACTCTCCGGGCTTTCTGCTCCACTTTCAAAAGCATTTCATTTTCCCCTGAACCGTTCAGCCGCATGATCTCCAGATATCCTAATATGACTGTCATAGGCGTTTTTATATCATGGGAAATATTAGACAACATCTTCTTTGAGGCAATCTCGGAACGCCGGAAATCCACCTTGACCTTTCTCTGGTTCTCCAGCAGACGGTTAATCTGCGCCGCTAAATCCATAAGAACCTTATTATCCGTAAAAACCATCACATTCTCATCACTGTCCGTATCCTGAATTTCCTCCAGCTTCTGACCGATTTTCTTTAATTTGCCCTGTGTTCCTGTCCGGAAAGCAAACTGCTGATACAAAACAATACAGATCAGCACTACAATACAAACAGACAGGAAAAAGATAATCGTTGCATCACTCATGATAAATCTCCTAACTTATACCCGATGCCCCATACGGTAATGACATATTTCGGAGTTCTTGGATTATCCTCAATCTTGTTTCTTAACCTGCTGATGTGGACATTGACCGCATTTTCATCTCCCAGATATGCGTCATTCCAGATCAGGGAATACATCTGCTCTTTGGTATATACCTTCTTTGGGTTCTGGAGGAGCAGTTTCAGTATTTCATACTCTTTTGCTGTCAGATCCACTTTCACATTCTTTTTTGTCACGGTATAATCCGTCAGGTTCATAACCAAATCTCCAATCACCAGCACTTCATTCTCCGGTTCTGCTGGTTTCGAGTATTGGGTGCTTCTTCGGATATTTGCCTTAATACGTGCTAACACTTCTGTCACAGAGAATGGTTTCGTAATATAATCGTCTGCCCCAAGTCCCAAACCGAGAGTCTTATCCGCATCCGTATCCTTTGCAGACACAATAATAATCGGAACTGTGCTGCTCTGCCGGATATGCTGCATGACTTCCATACCGCTGATTTTGGGAATCATCAAATCCAGCAAAACAAGGCTGTAAGAACCGTTGTCAAATTTCTCACATGCTTCTTTTCCATCCGCAGCACAGATTACCTCATAGTTTTCCGCCTTCAAGTAGTCTTTCAGCATCTGGCTTATTTCAATATCATCTTCCACTAATAATAATTTCACTGCTGCACCTCCATCGTTGTATTGTCTTTCCTCCGTTTATCTGCTGGTTTCTCTGCATCCTCTGGTATCAACCATAAAGTCGATACTTTTACCGCACCTTTGATTCTGCCCGATGAGCAATAATAATTTACCATCCGGGCCGTGATACCCCATTTTTCACTTGCTTCCTTAAGTGTCATATATCCATCCATGACTGGCCTCCTGATCTTGTACTGCCCTCTATTATATTTCTTATGCTCGAAATATACAAGTCGCATAGTACCATAGATCAGCAAGACTATCAACTCAAAGCGATAACTTGTTATAACAATCATCGCCTGAATTCTATCCAAACTACAAAACGCCCCAGAGCAGCATTTTATAATTGCTACTCCAGGACGTTACCTTATCCCACAAATTTATATCCTCTCCCGATAACGGTCTGGATCATATCCGGGTTCTTCAATTTCCTTCTAATCTGGCAAATCACATTATAGACCACATGCTCGCAGCCAATCACACTCTCCTTCCAAACAGCACCGTAAATCTGTTCAGGAGAAAGCACCCAACCGGGATACTGTGTCAATAGGCAGAGAACATCAAATTCTTTGGGATAAAGATCAATTTCCTCTCCGGCCAATGTGACCGTACAGCATTGTGGATCAATGGTAAGATTCCCTTGCTGAATGACGGGCTGCCGTTTTATATTCATTTGTATTGACATTGGTGCCCCTTTCCAATATTTTTATTGCCATTTCAATTCACTCCTTCGCAAGATTGCACTTTTGGAGTAGACACTTTCCAAAATAATTGTGGCGTAATTTCAGAAACCCATGACATTTCCGTCATCGAATTTCCTTTCTCCAAAACAGGACAATCCCCATTCCAGACGTTAAGATGATTACCAGCAGCGAATTGCCCATCCACCGATAAGGGGTATTTTTGATGTCCTTATTCGCTATTCCTTCTGAATCAAACGCATCAGCAAGCTGCATAGCCTGTCCAGAAGGAAGCAGATCGTTGATAACTTCAAGAACAGCTCTCGGCGTCCCGTCAATATACAAGGGGTTTGGAAGCTGTTCAACCTGTGTAGGAACACCTACCTCGTTGACGCTCACATAGTTGTCGTACATTTTCGGCTCTCCAAGTCTTTGATAGATATAAGAACTGGATACAAGCAATACCAAGGCCAGTATCATACTCACGACCACATTTCCCGCTTTGTTCGTGTTCAGCATAGCCAACATGGTCATAATACTTGTAAAGGCTACGGAAACCAAAAGGCCGCATATCAGGCACATGGAAAATACACTTGTTTCCGTCAGCAGTTCACCGCCCTTGGATATGCCCACCATGATAACACCAGCAACATAGGCCAGAGAAATCAACACACAGGCTATCGAACACACAATAAGGTTTGCTAAGTAAATCCGCATCCGGGAATGTCCGACCACCAGCTTATTCCGAATTGTCCCGTCGCTGTATTCAGCACCAATGAACAGGCTTATAAAGATTGCTGCTGCAAGACCCATAAACGGCGTGAACTCAAAAAAACATCCGTCAAGTGCAAAGCCTGCTCTGGCTTCCGAAGCAGCATTTGATGCACTGTATACGCCATAGGCAAACATACAGATCAGCAGAATCCAAAACACGATTTTTTTCATCATACGAAAGAATGTCGATGCAAACAATCTACTCATGGCTAATACCTCCGATCAAATCAACATAGTAGTTTTCCAAATTTTCTTCCCGTTCCTGTATAGAAAGTACCTCACATTGGTACTTTTCAAGAGCAGAAGTCAGACGGGAGATATTTACTCTGTTATAGATCTCTGCCACATTGGGGGCAAGAATTTTGTAGGGCTGGCCTGCCTGTTCCAGAACGACAACCAGAGCTTTTCCGTCCGTCACTTCAATGCGGACAGATTTGCGGAACGAATTTTCCAAGTCGCTTGCACTGATTTCCTTTATCATTTTCCCGTTGTCGATAAAACCATAATGGGTGGCAAGACGGGACAATTCATCAAGGATATGGCTGGAAATCAAAATGGTGATGCCATATTTCTGATTCAGGTTCAGTAGAAGCTGCCGCATTTCAATAATGCCCTGCGGGTCAAGTCCGTTGATTGGCTCATCCAGCACCAAAAACCGGGGATTTCCCACAAGCGCAATCGCAATTCCTAAGCGCTGCCTCATTCCCAGACTGAAATTCTTTGCCTTTTTCCTGCCGGTGTTTTCCAAGCCGACCATCTTCAAAAGCTGCGGGATAGTGTCAAAAGAGCGTATGCCCAAAACACGGTACTGCTCCTTTAGGTTCCCGGTTGCGGACATATCAAGATAGATCGCTGGTGTTTCAATGACCGCCCCCATTTCTTTTCTGGCATTGAGGATTTCATGTTTCCGGCTGCTGATACCGTACAAAGTATAGTCCCCGGAAGTTGCTTCTTGCAGGCCGCAGATCAGCCGAAGCAGGGTCGTTTTGCCAGCCCCGTTTTTTCCTACCAGCCCATAGATCGCACCTTGGGGGATGTGCATGGAAAAATTGTCTAATGCCTTATGGTGGCTGTAAATCTTTGTCAAAGCCTCTGCTTTGAGAACATAGTCCAAAATATTACCTCCTTTTGATGGCACCCGCTGTTTACGGAGTGCTTTTTCTAACAAGAATCATCATAAAGAGAAAACCTCACAGAAATGTCACCGTAGAACACTTTTTACAGGCTGAAACCTCACAATTCTGTGACATTTGAAAACGGCCACCCTTTCGGATGGCCGTTTGTGTCTATATATCTTATTCAGCGATGCGTAACCGTTCCACCACCGTTCTCTGTGCCATTTTGTTGTAGCAGACAATCGGTACAAAAGCTGTAATAAGAATCAGCGGGATAATGCAGAGGATAACGGGGAGCAGGGTAAAATGCCATGTGAAATAACTTAATTCTGCCCCCATCATCTGAACCACCGTCAGGCTCCCAACAATGGAGAGGATCAGGGAACACAAAAGCCCTAAACCGGAATAGCCGATTCCCTCATAGATCAACATTTGTTTGACCTGCTGGCCTGTCATGCCTACCGATTGCAGCATGGCAATTTCTTTATGCCGGGACAGGATGGAAGTCGTCATGGAGTTAATGAAGTTCAGGATGCCGATAAGCGCCAGTATTGCACAGAGTACACCGCCCACAAGACGGTACATATTTATCATACCGTCAAAAGACTGACGCAGAACAACTTTGGAAAGATAATCCAGTGTGGTGTCGGTGTTTGCAGTATAATTTTTCAGCCAGTTTTCGGTGGCAAGCAGATGTTCGTCGTCTACATTGAACATCGTTTTCATGGCCGGTTGGTCGGCAGCGACCATATTCCCCAGCAGTTCACTGGTCGGGAATATATAGTCCAATCCCATATCCACTTTCAAAGGCGTTTCCAACGCTTTAGGAATAGCCACCACGGCAAGCACTTCATAAGTTTTGCTTGTTCCGTCAAGCTGCGGTACACTGATCTGATCTCCCGGCTCATACAGGCAGAGAGAACCATCACCCATCATCTGCAATGGCGTAACATACACACCGGTTCCGGCTTTCCATTTTTCCGTGTCCAGCTCGCCATCCAAAACCTGCACATATCCCACCGGGAAATCGTCTAAACCGTACACATTGACACCGTGTTCCTGCCTTAACATGTAATTGTCCAGCTCATTTGCAACGGCATCGGAAGAAACGGCAAATTCCTGCAAACGGGCAAGGTCGCTTTCGGAAAGGGGTTGTTTGGAAGTCCATAGGTAGACGCTTCCTATATCTTCAAGGCCATTCAAACTTTCCGCCTGACTGATGAAATCCTGACTTACATTCGCCGTATTAAACGGGCCGTAGCTATTGATAACAGTGGTATCGGCAACTGTAAAATCCGTCAGGCTGAAATCGGCAACAAATTTGTCAAAGTCAAACGAGGTCACATAGGTGTAAACGCTGTTCAAAAGAACGATACTTAGCGCAAACGACAAAGTAACAATTATTACCTTTTTCTTGTTTCGTCCGAGATTGTTTTTCGCCATCATGGTCGTGCTGATATGTTTGCTGCGTCGCTGTTTCTTTTTCGCCGGAGCCTGCTCTACATAGTGAAGCGCCTCCATCGGGGAAACTTTGGCCGCCAGCGCAGCGGGCTTTTTGCAACTAATAAAAACAGTAATCAGCGAAAAGACGATTGCAACCAAAAAGATTATCGGGTTTACAGTAGTAACTACACGCATATCGTCCGTCAGCATATCCACGATAAAGGGAAGCAGCAAACGACCGATGGGCCATCCCAGCAGCAGGCCCAGAGGAATCCCCACAAGGGATAGCTTGATTGCCTTTTTATAAACGATTTTCCTGATCTGCCTTGCGGTTGTCCCCAGCGTTTTCAGCATCCCGTAAAATCGGATGTCCTGTGCGATTGAGATGTAAAACACATTGTAAATCAGAAGATAGCCTGCGATAAAAATAACCACGATCCCGGCCACAAGGGGCAGTATGGTGGATGGGCTGACCGTCGCTGTCCCGTAAGCATCATTGATACTCACCCGTTCGTCCAGACCATATTGTGAAGTCACTGCTAACGCCTGCTTTTCAATGTCCCATTCTGTAGGCATCATCATAACGGTATCAATATAACCGGTTCCTACCAGGGGTGTGGCTCCGTCTGTTTCCCCTCGAATAACAGGAGCTACCTGCTCCGTGTATTCTTTGGAAAGCAGCATCGTTTGGCGGTAGGCCACTGCGTCACCATCCCAAATACCGCATAAAGTAAAGATATCGGTAAAGGTATCCGTATCGGTCACAAAGGTAAGTTCCATTTGTGTGCCGATTTCGGCCGGCAGCCCCATTGCCGTCAGAACAATACGGCTTGTAGCGATCTCGTTTTTCTGCTCCGGCAGCCGCCCAGTATCGGGGATATTGAATGTCATATTTGCATAGGCGGCATCACCATAGCGCAGCTCCGTAGGTGTTTTATTAAAACTATCCCCCACAGCATTACCGATAATGACAGAATAGCCGATGTCTTTCACTCTTGTGTCGGCTGCCAGTTGTTCGTATTCATCCCATGACACCCGCTTAATTCCTACATGGGCGGAAGTGCCGATTGTCCTCATGTTGCTTTCCTGCATAGCAGTCTGCAAACTAATTGCAATCGTAGACAGACTGGTAAACAAAAGTGTGGCAAGCATGATTGCTAAGACAGCAATCGTATTCTTCCGTGCTTTCAGTGAACGCTTTGCCAGAAGTTTCAATACAGGTCTGTTGTTGTTTCCAAATAGAATATCAGTCATATTTTCGCCCCCTTACTCGGAAATTCTGCCGTCCTCAATGCGGATAATGCGGTCGGCAAGCTGGGCGATCTCATTGTTATGGGTTATCATAACAATGGTCTGATGGAATTTCTGGCTGGTGACTTTCAAAAGGCCCAACACATCACTGCTTGTCCTGCTGTCGAGGTTGCCGGTGGGTTCATCTGCAAGAACGATGGCAGGTTTGGAAACAAGGGCGCGGGCAATCGCAACACGCTGCTGCTGGCCGCCGGAAAGGTTGTTCGGCATACTGTCCAGCTTTCCATCAAGGGCCAGCAGCTTCACAACTTCACCCATAAATCGTTTGTCCACAGTGTCACCGTCCAGTTCCACCGGCAGAACGATATTTTCATAGACATTCAGGACAGGAACCAGGTTGTAATTCTGGAAAATAAAGCCGATGTTGCGTCTGCGGAAGATCGTAAGCTGTTCGTCCCTAAATTTAGACAATTCTTTCCCTTTCACTTTGATGCTGCCGGAAGTCGGCGTGTCCAAGCCGCCCATCATATTCAGCAGGGTGGACTTGCCGCTGCCGGAAGTACCGACGATGGCAACAAACTCTCCATCCTCAATCGAGAGGGTCACGCCGTCCAACGCTTTTGTGATGTTCGGCTCTGTTCCATAATATTTTTTCAAATCAGTTGTTTGTAATATGCTCATATAGAACACCATCCTTTCTTTGTGATGGCTCTATCTTAAAGACCAATCCTCACAGAAATGTCACCGCAAGAGGGTTTTTACGCCTTGAAATCTCACAATCTTGTGACATTTTACAGTTCCATCAATCACGGGGCAAAAATATCGTAAAGCAAGAACCAATGTCCGGGGAGGAAGTCAACTTGATATATCCCCCCTGCATGGTAATGATTTCACGGGCCAGATACAGCCCAATGCCGATGCCCTCTACATCGTGAACATCGTCCTCCCGATAAAACCGCTTAAAAATCGCACCTTGATGTTTTTCCGGGATACCCTTGCCAGTGTCGGCAATGCCGATTTTCAGATACAGCTCCCAACACTCCACCGTCACAGTAATTTTTCCGTTCTCCGGCGTGTATTTCACCGCATTATCCAAAATATTGAACAACGCTTCGCTCGTCCATTTTCTATCATGGGGAACGGACAGATGTTCCGGGCAGTTTACCGAAACGTCGATTTGTTTCTTTTCTGCGTTCAGCAAAATACCTCCCAAGGCTGATGCCAGAGTGTCATAAATCGGCTGCATTTTCTTTTCCAGTGAAATGACACCTGTTTCCAACCGTGAAGTCTTAATCATGGCCTGCATGAGAAAATCCAGCTTATCGAGCTGGCTGGCGGAAGCCAACAAAAATTCTTTCTGCTTATTGGGCGGCACATCCTGTTCCATGAGCGTGCTGTTTATCATGTTCAGATTTGCAATCGGTGTTTTCACTTGATGGGAAATATCCGAAATCAGCTCTTGCAGGTCAGCCCGTTCTTTGGCGACATTACGGCGGTTTTCATTCATCACTTCATAAAGACGCCCCAGCCGGTAGTTGATTTTATAAAATAGGCTTTCTTCTTCGGCCACTTGCAGAGGCGCAACATTCCCGGACAGCATATCGTCAAGCGTCTGGCAAAAGAGATCAGAAAACAAAGTCAACTTACGCCGAACCAGCGCAACAAAGCAAACCACACAGATCAAAACAAATGCACAAAAGAACAGGCAGCATAATACTGCTGATATACTATGCGTCAAATTATATAGGATGATTGTAGTCGCTGAAACAGCCAGCAAAAGTAGCACACCTAAGAATATACAGGCTTTGTTGATAGACAGCTTCTTTGCACTCATTTTTGAAGTCCTCCTATCCACATATAGCCCATGCCGTAAACAGTTTTGATGTACTGCTGGCCGCCTGCCTCGATTTTATTTCGTACCCGGCTGACTGCGGCTGTCAAGGCGTGTTCATCCACAAAGTTTCCATCAATATCCCACAGTTTTTCAAGAAGTACCTGCCGCGTCAAAACAACCTTTGGATTTTTCGTCAGCACCCTTAACAGCCGGTATTCCAGCGGTGTAAAGGTAATTGCCTCCCCGGAAATGGCCGCAGTCATTTCCGAAAAGTCTATGAACAAGATACCATCATCATAACAGTCCCCGCCTGATTGCTTTGCTATGCGCCCCAGCAGCACCGCCAGCTTTTTTTGAAAAACGCTCATGTGGAATGGCTTCGTCACATAATCGTCTGCACCCAGCTCGTAGCCTTTGAGCATATCGCTTTCCATATCATTTGCGGTTAGGAAGATTACTGCGGTATCAGAATGCCGTTCTTTAGCTTCCCGGCAAAAATCAAAACCATTTCCGTCCGGCAGGTTCACATCCAGTATAATCAGTTCATAGTCCTGCTTCTCAATAAAATTTGTTGCTTCCTGCTTTGACAAAGCCGCATCCACAATATATCCCAAGGTGTTCAGGTTATAGCATAGTGTATTATTCAAAAGACGGTCATCTTCAACTACCAAAATTCGCATCGTATCACATCCTTTTCTTTTTAGAGTATCATCCAAATGTCACAGAAACCTCACAAGTGAAAAATTCTCTTAAATCTATACTAGCTCTAAATCCCCAATATCTCAACTCTATCCTCCCAAATATAAAGCAAACCGATAGCCACATCCATCGTTTCCAGATGTCCGCTATCGGCCCAGACTGCTTCTTTGCAAAAAGACATAATCCCGTTTTCTGTTTTATCATAAAGTCCAACCATTATCTTAATTTTACCAAGGAGAGTTAAACTAATCACCAGTTTTATCCATTCCTGCAATTCTTCCATGAGTATGAGTCGTTACTTTATAAAGAGCAATGACAGTTCATCTTTCAACAGCCTCTGCTTTTATTCTCCCTCACCCACAAACCTATACCCGCTCCCAACCACCGTTTCAATGTACCCATCTCCGATCTTCCTTCTAAGGGAATACACCACATTCGCCACCGCCGCCCCGCAATGCTCCGGGTCCGCTTTCCAGACCGCTTCGTAGATCATGGATTGTGAGCGAACCCAGGAGGGATATCAGACTAATCATTTATATACAAATCATCTAATTCATTTATTGACGTATGGTCAGAAAAAAACAACGTAATAGAGAAATAATATTCCTGTCCTGTCGTTTTATCTACACACTCAACGTTAAGCGTATCTGTAAGTTCCTCCCCCGGTTTAGAATAATCAAAAGATGATAAATGTTTGTTGCTAATTTTACCATTTTCTGCGAAAACACTATAACTAAAATCATCAACTGCCGATACAACATAACAGGTCACTTTTTCAGATTGCCCGGTTTCCAAAGAGGTTTTATCCACTACCACCTGAAAAGGCAGTGATTCAAATTCACTTATAACGCTTTCATTTGATGTCTCATTAGAATGCACTTGCGAAACACTGGAGATATGGAAAATACCCATATAACAAATCATAAGTATAATAAATATTTTTCCCATGCAATATTCCCTCCCATATTTTTCTCTAAATTAGCTCCCACAGTCATATTTCTCGATTTTCTATTCTACTGCTCGAACTTATAGCCGCTGCCAATCACCGTCTTAATATATCCTTCTCCTAACTTCCTTCTGATCTGGCTTATCACATTTGCCACAGCCGCCCCACAATGCTCCGGGTTCTCTTTCCAGACTTCTTCATAAATTTGCTCTTTGGAAAACACCCATCCCGGATGTTGAATCAGATAAGCCAATGTGAAAAACTCATGATGCGTCAGTGATACCTCCTCTCCATTTTTGTAAACAGTCTGCTCCTTCATGTGAACTACCAAACCAGAAAAAGTAAGAACATTTGAAGCATAAGATGGTTCTAAGGAATGTTCCACTGCTGGCTCATCCCTTAAAACATCCATAATCTTTTGTATCATATGCTCTTCTGAATCAGAAAAAGTTACAACCATTATTTTCCCATGCCATCACTCCATCATTTCCTGTCCAAAGCATATTATCCTACACTGTCATTTCTTAAAGCATCTACCATGCTGCAATTCATCATCCGTTTTCCGCCAATATAATAAGCCAGGGCAACAAATCCGAAAATAGCCAGAATAAATATTACAATCGGCACAATCGGAACCTTCACCAAAAATTCCATCGGATTCAGATAGCTTGCAGTTATCATAAAACCAACAGACAATACTGTGAGCGGCAAAGTAATCAGTAATGGACGGCCGGCAATAACCAATGCTTCAATGCAGAACATTTTCCGCATACTTTCTGGCGTCATACCAACGGACATATACTGTGCAAATTCCCTCTTTCTCTGACGCAGAAACCCCAATGTATTAGAGAATACATTTGCAATTCCAATGACAGCAAGCAAAGCACAGAACGCTCCCAAAATCAGCATGGCGCCTTTCTGCATATTCTCGTCTGATACTTTTTCCTGGATACGGTTTTCACTTTCTACCGTAAATTCACGGCCGATAACCTGTACGATATCTTTCTCTAATGCATTTAATTCCGTAAGCGTTATTCCGTCCTCGGCAAGTACCCGGATGTAGGTATCTGCCTCTGGATTTCCAATCTGTCCGGCGATTTTTTTCCACATAGACAGGGGAATGAACTGCACCAGCGTATAGTTCGCATACTCTTCCCTTAAAACCGGACTTTCCTGTGTAAACCCAAGCACTGGAAGTTCTACTGAATTTTCTCCCTGCCCGGCGTTCTGTAAGACGATTGTACTCTGCTCCTCTTTGATAAAGGGAACATATTCTTTGTATCGGAAATTGCTGTTTACACTGTCCCAGATACGGTTCAGTACAACACTTCCGGCACCTTCTGACGTTATGCCAATCTGCTCACAATACGCTTTAAAACCTGCATCATCCATAATCACAATAGGAGCCTTTACCAAATAGGAACCCTCTCCCACAGTTACGGAACTGCCTGCCACTGCTCCCAGACCGCCCAGTGTATTCACTTCCTCACTGATATACGTTTCTGGAATGAAGCATACTGCCTCAGCTTTCTGATACACAATGCCGCTCTTTACTCCCTGTAATTCGTTGATTTCTTCCGCCTGCTCTATATTCTCTATTCCTGTGTCTTTCACTGTTACCATCACATCCCACGCGTCCTGATATCTTTCAAAATAGGTATGGTTTGTGCTGATACCAGAAAGGGTAAAAAAGCACAGCATAACGGTAAATCCCAGGAATGAAAGGGTCAAAGACAGTGTGGATGTGCGAAGTGCTTTCTTCTGTGCTTTCAATGCATTACCGGCCAGTTCACCTTCCACTCCAAACAGCAAGGAGAGGATACGGGAATGTTTTTTCTTTTTCAGCCGCAGTTCACCTGTATTTCGTATCGCCTCAAGCGGCGTCAGTCCGCTTAACTTCTTCGCTGGCAGCCATGCAGAAATAAATACAGTCAGTACGGATACCAGAATGGTAATCACAAATATCAGAGGATGGTACTTGAAAACTGCTTCATGCCGTCCGACCACATCTGCCGCCAATAAATTAATTGCTTGAATCACTCCAAAGCTAAGAGCAATCCCAATGATGCTCCCAACCAGTATCGGCACTGCACAAAGTGCTGCTGCCTCCTGCATCAGACAGGTGCGGATCTGTCCCGGTGTAGCCCCAATACTGGAAAAAATCCCAAACTGATGAATCCTCGCATTCATGGTCACCGCAAAAGAATTGTGGATAATCAGAATCAATGCCAGAGACATGATCATCAGTATCATCAGATAAAATGCCATCAGAAGCGGTGGTTCTGCATCCTGCGGATCGTGGATCAGATATCTGGATAGCAGCAGTTCATGATAGGATGCCGCATTTGCATCTAACCCGAGTTTCTTTGTGATGAGCGGCATATCCCGGTAAATGGTTCTGGTATTTTGAAAATACACATCTACCACTATTTCCGGTTCTTCCGATAGTTCTTCATTGACTGATGCGCTCTCCACGTTTGCAAAATTCTGTATCATGGCCAGATCATCTTCATCAATCTTACCTGTGATACGCCCCTGCCAGCCGCCTTCTTCTAAAACAATCTGTTCCACATCATAGTTCCAGAAATTGAAAAAAAGGCTGCACAGTAAAGACAAAAACAGCGCCGAGATGAATGCAGCAACCATGATAGATATACTGGAAGCGCGGTTCTGTTTAATAAAACTTGCCGAGTAATCTTTCCACATTTTGCTTACCCCCGTTTCTGATCACTGATAATGCGCCCGTCCTCTATTGTTACAATACGGTCTGCTTCCAGCGCGATCTTTTCATCATGAGTAATCAGCAGAATTGTCTGGTTCAAATTGCGGTTAGACAATTTCAGCATATCAATGATTTCCTTTGAGTTTTTCTGATCCAGATTCCCAGTCGGCTCATCAGCGAGTAAAAGAGCTGGCCGGTAGATCAAAGACCTTGCTATGGCTGCCCGCTGCTGTTGTCCGCCGGATAGCTGGTTTGGAAGAAAGTCCAGCTTATCAGCAATGCCCAATGTGTTTATGACCTGCTCGAAATACTCCTGGTTCGGTTTCCTTTTGTCCAGAGAAAGCGGCATGAGGATATTCTTCCGAACGGTAAGCGTAGGAATCAGATTATAAAACTGATAGACCAGCCCCACTTTCCTTCTCCGGAAAATAGCCGACTGTGTCCGGTTCATGGTAGAAATATCTGTTCCTTCCACTACAACTTTTCCTTCTGTCGGCTGATCCACACTTCCAAGAATATGCAAAAGCGTAGATTTTCCTGAACCAGATGCGCCTACAATAGCAACAAACTCTCCTTTCTCCACAGACAAATCAATCCTGTCTAAAGCCGTAACCTGATTATTGCCCGAACCATATACTTTTCGGACCCCTTCGCATTTTAATATTTCCATGACGTCCTCTCCTTCTTGTTATAGGCTGGCATTCACTGCCACTCAAAAAAAATGCTTTGCATTTTCCTCGTTGACTTGCACAGCATACTTCTGTATGCAGAGCATCCTCCTTACAAGTCATATTATAACAAAGGAAAGTGACATCTCAGTGACTGTACACCCTTATTTCAAAACACGCTCCGCCTTCTGGCAGATTCCGGGCAGTGATATTGCCGTTTTGCAGCTCAAAAATAGAATGCGCCAGGGACAATCCGATCCCTATTCCATTTCCGGCAGCACCTTTCCCCCGATAAAACCGCTCAAAAAGGTGTGGTATATCTTCTGCCTGAAAACCCTCTCCATCATCCCATATCAAGATCTCCGCATAAAGCGGATTGCTGGAATAATCACAATGTATCGTTCCTCCATGCTTAGAATGCTCCATGCAATTTTTCATCAGATTCATAAGGGCTTCCATTATCCACTCCATGTCTCCATAGATTTCAATGCACCCATGATCTGGAATATCCACAGAAACATTCTCTTTCAACAGTAGATCATTCAGGTTCTCCGCTGCAAGGTTCAAAGCAGTATAGATGTCCACCTGTGAAAATTCCATATGTAAAGTCCCAGCGTCAATCTTAGAAAGCGTCAACAATGATTCTTCTAATCTGTTCAACCGATCCAACTGTCTCTCGATCTGTTCTCCATAAATATTCGGTGTTGTATTCTTCATAAGCTGCAAAGAAAGAAAGGCGGAAGTAATCGGTGTCTTTAATTGATGGGCTATATTTGCCAGATTATCTGCAAAATTCACTTTTGCCTGCACCGCTGCCTCCCTTGTCTGATACAGAGATGTAACTGTCTTATATATTTCATCCTGGAGATGGGAAAATTCATCTTCTTTCACCTGTATGACTGTTCCGGCAGCACCAACATTGACCTGCTCCAAATAACTCGTCAGTTCCTCTATTCTCATTCGATTACGTTTATTCATACGCCATACAGTAAGCAGAAATCCACAGATCACCAGAAATATTAAAATTACAGAAGGAATGAAAAAGTTCCACGGAACACCTTCGCAGAATTCATTATTTCGATATCCATACTGCTTCAGGAACTGATTTCCTTTCACTTCCTGCTCTGCCAGCGTATGATATTGTTTCAACGCAGAAAGCACCTGCTCCTCTCCTTCCGGATGGTTTTCTATGATAATCTCACAAAATTGGGACACATGCTCAAAGGCAGTCTGCCGGTATTCATACTGCCAGAAAACTGTTATACCAATGATACTGACAACGCACACCAGCACCGGAATCAAAACCGTTAGTCTTTGTTTCCTTATCTCTGTCATATGCTCTCCTCCAGTCGATACCCAAAACTGCGTATGGTTTTCAGGCAGGTTGGATTGTGTAATTTCTCCCGCAGGCGCTTCATTGTCACGGTCAATGTATTGTCATTCACATAATTTCCGTTACTGTCCCACACCTGTTCCAATAGCTGTCTTCTGGTTACCGTTTTCCCTTTGTTCTTCATCAGCAGAAGGAGCAACTGATATTCCGGCTGACTCAACAGAATTTCTTCCTGTTCCCAAAAAACAGACATTTTATCTGTGTCAAGCGAAAGATGATCGCAGAAAAGCCGGGTTTCCTTTGTTTGCCCACTCCGGCGCAGCAATGCCAGAATACGGGAATACAACACTTCCAACTCAAACGGTTTTACCACATAATCATCCGCTCCATTCTGAAATCCCTGAACAATATCTGCTGTTTCCCCCCGAACCGTTAAATAAAGAATCGGAAGCTGATTTCCCCATAAGCGGCGAATCCATTTACACAATTCATCCCCATTTCCATCCGGCATATTCCGATCCAACAAAAGGAGGTCTGGACATTTTCTCAGCAATGCTTGTTTCGCATCAGCGATACTATAAAATAAATGTACTTCCATCTGCCGGATTTGCAGATATGTTTTTACATTCTCCGCAATATCCCGATCATCCTCAACATAATATATGGTGGTCATTGATTTTCTCCTTATTGCGTGTATTTTCAACGCACACTGGTATACCCGAAGGGTATTTCCCCCTTAATAGCTTTTCTTCCATTCGACTTGATTTATCTCAAGCAAACATTCTGGTTCTTTTATTTTACCTCTAAAAGCTGGTTATCTCAACTCTCTAATCATTAACACAACACTAGAGCCGATAGTCGCATCTGTTTCCAAATGCCTGCTATCGGCTCACAATCACACAATCTGAAACTTATACCCGCTCCCGACCACCGTTTCTATGTACCCATCTCCAATCTTCCGTCTAAGGGAATACACCACATTCGCCACCGCCGCCGCGCAATGCTCCGGGTCCGCTTTCCAGACTGCTTCGTAGATCTGCTCTTTGCTAAGAACCCAGGACAATAATGACTTTCTAAAAATCTTCAGCATCCACAACTTTATATCCGGCTTTAATCAATGCTTGAGCAAACAAACCTTGCCCCTTAATCAGTCTGCCTGTAAAACTCCCATCATAAATCTGATTCACACCACAGGTAGGACTTCTTGACTGGAGAATTACCAAATCAATATCCACGTTTCCAATCTCTCGCATTGCCAATTCAACAGCATGACGGTATTCTTTATCAACATTTTCTCCGTCTATACTCATTACAACTCCGTCCACTAATTCTGCCGATGGCCGGGGAATTGGCAAATCGGCCAACAATTCTGGACAAATTTCAATTACTTCTTTATCCTTTAAAAATTCCATAACTCTTGAGTTGCAATTATTACCACCATTATATTTACAGTTTTTACCCATCACACAGGAACTAACCAATATTTTCAATATTACTCTCCTTCGATATAAATATCATTAATTGTTTCATTAATAATCTGATAGTACGATACCGTACTCTCCCAACTCATTCCGCCAACCAAACCAATGGTTTCATTTCCTTTCCATCTTTTATTTTAATAATTCGCAATTGCTCTCCTATAAACTGGAAAATTACAGTTTTGATTCACAATCTTTTAAGAAAAACCGTAAGGCCATAACTGTAACTGCTATCTTATACTTAACTTCCGCCGCTATCTTTTGGGGCGGATAGGATAAGAATTTTTCAATATCTTTTATTTCGACATCTGCCATTTTAGCAATTGTCTGTTTTGATAATTTATGTTCTGAAATAAGCACTTGTAAAAATGCCCTTAGTTTTAAATCTTTATCCTTTGTTGCACTTGCATAGAGAAACATGATTTTATTGAATATCTGAAAACGATATGTCGGTTCATCTGGCAAAAAATCGATATCCCCTTGTGCCAGATTTTCTACACGATCTACGGGCAATTCTAAATATCTGGAAAGCGTATTCTTATTAAACCCATATACAAAAATAAGTTCTTTTAACTGTTCTGTCACATTATCTTTTTCGTCCATTTTTACCTCTATATATTCTTCACGTTTGTTCCTTTGTTTCAGCATCCAGTATAGCATACGAGTTTGATATTTTCCACATCTCTTTCAATGCACAGACAGCTACTGGTGCATTGTAATAATTTATGGTACGCAAACCACCAGTATTTCCTCTTTTGCGAAAAGGTACAACCTCATTTTCCGTTTTGGGGAAAAGTTCTGACACCCTCTTAGTTATGCGAAAAGGTGGGGGCTTCTTTTTCAAAAGTTTACCCCACCCTTTTATTTTTCCATGAGTATGAACCGTTCGTCCAAGAAACACACAAATTTTATGTATTCTGATTTCTGCATGAGCCGGATTTCTACTATATATAAGTTTTATTTCTCCGTCTCAGTTTCCCCTCCTGCAATCCCCTCCGCTTCCTCCATCGGGAAGTTCGGTATTTCTTCCAGCAGCTTCAATGCAATCTCCTGCTTCAAGTCCTTATCCACATAAGTTCTTACACTGCCGTCGGGCTGCCTTTCTTTCACTGTGGCAAGCTCTGTCATATAATCATCGTAATACGCCATAATCTTTTCTGTTGCCCATTTCTCCCCGGCAACAGCCGCCTTGATGATTTCATAAGTCAATGTATTCTGCTGATCGTCCATGCTCCGTACCTCCAAGTTGATATACTGCTAACAGCATACCATATCTGTGAGAAAAAAGCATCCGCAAGTCCACACTGACAGATGCTTTCACACATTAATACACCTCATCAAAATACCCAATGAACACCGACATCCTTAGCATCCCATCTTTCGTCGAAAATGTCACATTCTCCGCCCGCTCTGCGATCTCCTTTAGCAGTGTTAATGCCTCCCGATCACAGAACTCAAAATGCTTCAAGTATAAATCAATGGTTGCCTGCCATTTCTGGTAATCCACCTCGCCCCGGATTCTTCCTCCGAACTGCCGGACGTAAGCATCACACTCCCCAAGCAGGTATTCATAATCCGCTTTTTCTTTAGGAACCACACGCTTTGGGATTTTATCCATTTCTTCCTGGTACTTCTGAAAGAACCCAACCTCCATTAATGTGTCCAGAAAATCCTTTCTCTCTGACTTATCACTTCGTTCCCGGAATTCCTCTCCGTAGTCTTTTTCATATACTTCATTTTCCATGCTTCGCACCCTTTCCTGTAGAATAATTTACCACTACGGGTAGGATGTTACCATAGATTTCTTATTATTCGTTGTCATGAAAGATAACTTTATGGGTCTATATTGATAAGTTTATCAGTCTTTTCTTTAAATCCCGAATCCTTCTGCCCATGCTTTCAGTTCTTCCGCACTTGCATCCGCAGGGAATCTCTTTCCTTCCTTTAATTCTGCTCCCTGACAGGAAACCGCCAGCTCCTTGTTTGTGTTCCCCATACCGCTGCTGCCCGAAGTTGCCAGCGGAATAATCGTCTTCCCGGACAAATCATACTGCTCCAGAAACGTGTTCACAATAGTCGGGGCAACGTACCACCAGATAGGGAAGGCCGTGAAAATCACGGAATACTGCTCCATGTTTTCCACTTTATTTGCAACAGCCGGACGGAAAGACTTATCATTCATCTCCACACTGCTGCGGCTCTTTTTATTCATCCAGTCCAGATCAGCATTCGTATATGGAACCTCCGGCTGAATCTCATGCAAATCTGCTCCGATAGCCTCTGCAAGCCGCTTCGCCAGTTTCGCTGTTACGCCGCTGGCACTGAAATACGCTACTAATACCTTGCTCATAATCAATACCTCACCTTTCCTGAAAATCATATTTTATCGCTGTGTTTTACCATAGAATACCATAAATCCGAGGCAAATGCACCCTATCGTTTTTCGAGTAGGGGTAATCGTTAAAAATGCACCCTCAACGCTCAAAGGGTGCATTGTATCAATTTGTGGTACGCAAGCCAGATGGGATAACCCACCAGAATCCGGCTATACTCCGAAATGTTCTCCGGCAGATTCGCAATTTCCGGTCGTGCATTGTTATCCTTTTCCTCCTGTGCGACCTCAGTTGTTTCTGTATAATCCGTTGGGTAAGCATCCACAGGGATAATCTCATAGATCGTACCACCGGTCTGCTCCTGGATCGTTGTTGCCATCTTTTCCGTATTGCCGGAAGAAGACCATGAGAAATACACTACCAATGTTTTCCCATCTTTGTCATTTCCTGCTTCCGGCACATCAGAAGGCTCTGTGCCTTCTTCTGCTGTCTGAATCTGGCTATTTTCAGAACTCTCTTCCCGGCTATTGTCGGTACCGCTTTGTCTGTTGTCAACGCCACTGACATAATCAGTGCCACAGGCGGCAAGAGAAAACATCAGCATGATACTCATAAATAAAGCAATCCATCTTTTCATCATTGAATCATCCTTTCTTTTTCATATCTTGGAATACGCTCCAGGCAGATCAAAAGCCCTTACAAAACCAAGGAGCCGGATCCCATAGTTCCACCGTGAGAGGCAACATTTCAGCCATTCCGAACCAGCCCTGCCAACATATCAATGACTGCCGGATCCCGATGGTCAAAGAATGCACTGCAGTTTGTATCCAACGCAGCAATCAGTTCCATATCTGCGTCCGACAATTCAAAATCAAATACCTGGATATTCTGCTCCATCCGTTCTTTTTTTACGCTCTTGGGAATACATACGATCCCTCTCTGAATCTGCCAGCGCAGCACTACCTGAGCCACGCTTTTTCCATATTTTTCTCCAATCCCTTTAAGAACCGGATTTCCAAACAGGTTTCCCCGTCCCTCTGCAAAGGGGGCCCAGCTTTCCATCTGTACCCCTTTTTCCTCCATGACCTCCTGTGCCTTTTTCTGTTGGAAGAAAATATTTGTTTCCACCTGGTTGACCGCAGGAGCCACTTCATTGAAGGCGACCAGATCTGCCAGCCGATCCGGATAAAAGCTGCATACACCAATCGCACGAATTTTTCCCTCTTTATAGAGTTCCGTCATGGCACGCCACGCACCGTAATAATCATTCATGGGCTGATGGATGAGATAGAGATCCAGGTAATCCAGCCCCAGCTTATCCATGGATTTTTGAAAAGCTTTTCTGGCTCCCTCGTAGCTGGTATCTGAAATCCATAATTTCGTTGTAATAAATAATTCTTCCCTTGGAACCTTACAGCGCCGTACCGCACGCCCCACTGCTTCTTCATTGCCATAGGAAGCCGCCGTATCGATCAGACGGTATCCCACGGAAATTGCATCCGCCACTGCCTGTTCACATTCCTTTGGGTCTTTGATCTGATAAACACCAAATCCTAAAATCGGCATTTTTACTCCATTGTTCAAAGTTACATATTCCATTCTCAATCCTCCATTTGCTTTTCCCAAAATGCCACTGCATCGTTGATCCATCCCTCAGCCACCGTTCCCGTTCCTAATCCGAACCCATGGGAAAGCCCCTCATAGGAATGAAATTCCGTGGGAATTCCCAGGGCATCCATTGCTTCAAGCCTTGCCTGCATCGTGCGCCAGCTTGCAATTCCGTCATTCGTGCCTACACAAGCATAAGTCGGCGGATCATCCTTGCCATATTCGCTATGCCCGGTATACTGGATCACAGCCGCTCCCGGTCCCGGCAGGACATCACCGCCAAACGCTGCCGTCCCGTAGGAACCAAGGTATGCTGCCATTCTTCCCCCGGCAGAGCCGCCCCACAGGGAATAATAATCCATATCCACTTCCAATTCCTCTGCATGTTCAAAAATAAAACTGATGGCTCTTGCCAGATCCTCGCAGGCTGTCTGTACGCCGGGACGGTAAATCAATGCAAAAGCATTGTACCCCATCTTTGATAATTCCAATGCATGGGGAAAGCTGTCATGCATAGCGCCTACATAAGCAAATCCCCCGCCTGCATTGCAGACGGCAAACTTTTCACCTGGAGTTCCTTTAAAAAAGAACAATCCGGTATCCTCCTTTGCCGGATCGGCCGCCTTTTCTTCCTCTGTATAAATATCATAAAAAATGGTATCGCCTGCCTCGGCATGGGATTTCATGTAATTTGCAATCTCTACGGTTTTATCCGGGTCAATATTGTTATACCAGGTAAGCTTTAAGTCCCCCAGTGTACTCCCGCTGTAATATCCGCTGTCCACCGGAAAGATCAACCTGCCATAATTCCCAAATACCGGATCTGATAAAACCTCTGTTATTTTTGTATCGATAAAATACCCTTCCTTTGATGTCTGCGTTTGTGTTTCTGATTTTTCCATCTGTAAGCCTTCCTCCAAAACTGTCCCTGATTCTTCTGCTCTATCTGAACCGAAATCCCTGTTGCTTTCTGAATCACTGCCCCTGCCGCACCCAATCAAAGAAACCTGAATTCCAATCAACAAAACAGCCATCAAAATTTTCCGCATACTTCTTCACCAGCCTTTCTACAAAACAGTATAAAAAAAATGAGACTTCAAAAGAAGTCTCGATTTGTTCATCAGTTTATACGAAAAGGTTATAGCTCATAGCATTAGTTCCTGAGCTGCCATCCGGGCTGCTGACAGAAAACGTTTTACTGTCTCCGTTGGTTTTGGAGAATGAAGCAGGCCATACGGAATGCTATACCCCCATTCCACAGGTATCACCTTTAAAAGTGGATGCACATTTGCCCACCCATGAATTGCCAAAAGTACATCATTACTATGTTCACAGCGATTAAAAATGTTTGTGTCATAAAATTCAAAATCCACAATATGTATCTGATTATGGTTCTGCAAAATATCGTCCCTCAATTCATCCACATGACGGCTCCAGCCACGGCGCATCAGAAGCAGATCCTCACCATATAGATCCTGAAGCTTCAATTTGTCCTTTCCGGCAAGGGGATGGTGGATAGATACTGCACAACAGAAAGCCTCCTGGGTTAGCGGAAGACCCGCACAGGAACGAAGATCCAGCATTGTTTCATCAAAAATGCCACCAACCACATCAATTTTTCTTCCCAGGTTAGCCAGAATCTCTCTGGCATTTTCCGGAGTGTTTTCAAATGGAACGATTTCAAATTTAATGTCCGGGCAGCGTTCCTGAATCTTCGGCCACAACTGCATCAGAAGCTGGGCTGGTGTCATGGGAGAGTTTCCAATGCGGACTACATTCACATCCTCCTGCATGGCATTTTTCGCCCGCATTACAGAATCCTTACAGTATTGGATGATGTATTTGGTATCCTGATATAGTGATTTTCCTGCCTTTGTCAAGATCAGCCCGCGATGTGTCCGTTCAAACAGCTTCACATCCAACGAATTTTCTAACAGATTGATCTGCTTAATGACAGCAGTCGGTGTGATATAAGCTTCCTCTGCTGCCTTATTAAAGCTTCCTGCGTCCGCTACCCGCAAAAAAGTCTCAAGCTGTGGATTGTACACCGCTTGCACCACCTTTCTTAAATCATAAGTTTTTCAGCTTCTCTGGAAATCATCCATGGACGGCCACACAATCATACGCATATCCATAAAAGATCAATTATATTTTATTTATTTACATGTTTTTTGTCAACTTTGAGTTAAAAACAATTTGTAAGTATCTTATGAAGCTCTCATGAACTGCTTTTCTTTTCTGCCGTAAGTTTTTTCTTATCATGTATACGATGATGCAGATCTGCCGGGAATTACTTTTTATGCAGTCGGGACATATCTGCCCCCTCCAATTCCAACAGTTTTATTTTTGCATGAATGCCGCCGGCATAACCTGTTAAACTTCCGTCAGCGCCCACGACACGGTGACACGGTATGATGATAGAAATAGGATTATGACTGACTGCGCCGCCAACCGCCTGGCTCGACATGCTTTTTCTATTCATCCGGACTGCCATCTTTTTCGCGATCTCACCGTAGGTAATCACTTCCCCATAAGGGATCTCACATAAAATCTTCCATACATCCTGCCGGAATTTGCTGCCGACCGGCCGAAGCGGAAGTTCCGAAATAGTTGGTTTTTTCCCTTGAAAATAACGGTTAAGCCAGTCTTTTGAGACATCAAACACCGATATATCGTGCCTCTCTGTCATACTTTCAAGTATGGTACCTCCAAAATATTTTTGTCCCTCTAACCAAAGCCCAACCAGATAATCGCCGTCACATGCAAGTGTAAGGATTCCTAAGGGCGATGGATATGTTGTTGAATAATACATCTTATACTTCCTTTGCTTATATTCTCTGTCTTTAAACAGGAAACGGCGTAGTTCATCACTGACTGCGCCGTTTCCCTATCTTTCATTCTTTTACACTCAGCCGAACCAACGCCCTGTGAAGTTTGGCTTCTGCGACTTTATATTCCTGGTCGGTAAGTCCGCCTTTGGAGAGGAGAGCTTCCGCACGTTTTCTGGCTTTGGAAGCTCTCTCTGCATCAATATCTTCCTTCCACTCCCAGGTGGTTGCAAGCAAACTGCACTCCCCGTCTATCATAGTAAGCATTCCTCCGATACAGGCGGCTTCCCGTCTGGTTCCATCTTCCATCACCACATGAGCCTCACCCATACCGAGGGCCGTACAGAAATTACAATGTCCGGCCAGAACTGCCATATCTCCTGTGATACTTCTGCACACAATCCGTTCCACTTCACCCTCGTATAAAAGACCGTCCGGTGTTCCGATTCGCAATGAGAAGGTCCTCATAGACAGCCTCCTTTACTGATTCTTCGCTTTTTCAAAAACATCGTCAATCGTTCCTGCAAACAGGAAGCAGCTCTCCGGAACATCATCACATCCACCGTCAAGAATCATCTTAAATCCACGCAGTGTCTCTTTTAAAGGCACATACTGACCCGCCATACCGGTAAACTGTTCTGCCACGGAAAAACTTTGGGACAGGAAGCGCTGTACCTTACGGGCACGGCTTACTGTCTGTTTATCTTCTTCTGACAATTCGTCCATACCCATGATGGCGATGATATCCTGAAGTTCTTTATAACGCTGCAATACTCTCTGTACTGCACGGGCAATTTCATAATGCTCTGTTCCGACAACCTCCGGTGATAAGATACGGCTTGTGGATTCCAACGGATCTACTGCAGGATAGATACCCTGGCTGGCAATCTCACGGGACAATACCGTGGTCGCATCCAGATGCGTAAATGTTGTTGCAGGCGCCGGGTCCGTCAGGTCATCGGCAGGCACATAGACAGCCTGAACAGAGGTGATGGAACCCTTTCTGGTTGATGTGATACGTTCCTGCAGCGTACCCATCTCTGTAGCCAGTGTAGGCTGATAACCTACTGCGGACGGCATACGCCCAAGCAATGCAGAAACTTCAGAACCTGCCTGCGTAAAGCGGAAAATATTATCAATAAACAGAAGCACATCCTGATTTTTTACATCGCGGAAATACTCTGCCATCGTCAGACCGGAAAGCCCGACACGCATACGTGCTCCGGGGGGCTCATTCATCTGACCATAAACCAGTGCGGTCTTATCGATAACGCCGCTCTCTTTCATCTCATTGTAAAGATCATTCCCCTCACGGGTACGCTCTCCAACACCGGTAAATACAGAAAGTCCGCCGTGGGCTGTCGCAACATTATGAATCAGTTCCATGATAAGAACAGTCTTACCTACACCTGCACCGCCGAACAAACCAATCTTACCGCCCTTGGCATAGGGGCAGATCAGGTCAACGACCTTGATCCCTGTTTCCAAAATCTCCGTAGCCGGTGTCTGTTCCTCATAGGAAGGGGCGGGACGATGAATTGCCCAGTGTTCCTTTGCTTTCGGTGCCGGAAGATTATCTACCGGATCACCCAGAAGATTGAATACACGACCCAGGCATTCCTCTCCCACAGGAACGGCTATAGGAGCGCCGGTATCCACAGCCTTTGCGCCCCGAACCAGACCATCTGTGGAATTCATGGCAATACAGCGTACCGTATTGTCACCGATCTGCTGAGCTACTTCAGCAGTCAGCTTTACTCCATTATTATTAATTTCAATGGCATTGAGCAGTGCAGGCAGTTCATCGTGCGCAAAGCGGATGTCCAAAACAGGACCGGTGACCTGCACTACCTCGCCAATGTGTTTTTCGCTCATTCTTTGAATCTCCTCTATTCTGAAAAATTCCTTACGAACTTACAGACCTTCTGCACCTCCGACAATTTCTGTGATTTCCTGCGTTATGCTGGCCTGACGAGCCCTGTTATAATACAAATTCAGCTTCTCGATCATCTCTTGTGCATTGCTGGTAGCCGCCTCCATGGCGGTTCTTCTGGCGGCAAGTTCACTGGCAAGTGCTTCACAGACACCGCCGTAAACCAGTCCTGCCAGATATTCCGGAACAATGGCATCAAATACCTCCGTACTGTTTGGCTCATAGATAATCAAGTTACGGATAGATTTCTTCCCATCTTTCTCCTTTTTCGCCAGGTCGCTTAAAGGCAGCATGGGAAATACATCCGGCTGCTGGGACAGCATGGAAATAAATCTGGTATAACATAACTCAATATGACCGAAACTGCCCTTCCTGAATTCTTCGCACAACAGATTCGCCATTTCAAAGCAATCGGCTACAGAAACATCTGCAATTTCTGCGAACTGTTCTGTGATGCACACAATTCCTCTGCGGCGAAAATACTCCACGGCCTTTTTACCAACAGGCAGAACCACATATTCCTGTCCGGCACTTGCAGCCTCCAGGCATTTGAAAAGATTGGTATTATATCCGCCGGCCAATCCCCTGTCCCCTGCAATGACTACATAACAATATTTGTCGCAGGAAACTTCTTTGGCATATACGGAAGAAAAATCTGTGTTTTCTTCTGCAATATCCTGAAGTGTCTCATGAAGTGTCTGGAAATAGGGGCGGCACGTATCTGCCCGTTCCTTGGCTTTACGCAGTTTGGAGGATGCTACAAGTTCCATTGCCTTGGTAATCTGCATAGTACTCTGAACGCTCTTAATACGCAGCTTTACCGATTTCATGTTTGCAGCCATAGCGTCTCCTCCTAATCACTTTGTTTCTCAGGTCTTGTATTCAGAAAATTCTCTGTATAAGATTGCAGTACCTGTTTCAGCTTCTCTTCTGTATCCGCTTCCAGTTTTCCCGTGATACGAATCTCCTGCATCACCGCAGCACCTTCGGAATCCGTATCAAGATGGGTATATAATCCTGTCTCAAACGCATGAACATCATCTACAGCCACACCAGAAAGGAGCCCTTTGGTAACTGCATAGAGAATTGCCACCTGCTTTTCTACCGGAACCGGTGCATTCTGATTCTGTTTTAGGACTTCCACGATACGTGCGCCCTGTTCCAGACGTGACTTGGTATCCGCATCCAGATCGGAGCCGAACTGAGCAAAACTCTGCAGCTCACGGTACTGGGAGTAAATCAGTTTCAACGTACCGGCAACTTTTTTCATTGCCTTTATCTGTGCATTACCGCCAACACGTGATACGGAGATACCCGGGTTCACAGCCGGCATAACTCCGGAGTGGAAAAGCTCTGTCTCCAGAAAAATCTGACCATCTGTAATAGAAATTACATTGGTCGGAATATACGCGGAAACATCGCCTGCCTGCGTCTCAATGACAGGCAGTGCCGTCAGAGACCCGCCGCCATGGGCATCGTCCAGCTTGGCTGCACGTTCCAGAAGTCTGGAATGAAGATAGAAAACATCCCCGGGATACGCCTCACGTCCCGGCGGACGACGGATCAGCAGAGAAAGTGCACGGTAAGCAACTGCATGCTTACTCAGATCATCATAGATGATCAGCACATGCTTTCCCTGGTACATAAAATATTCTCCCATTGCACAACCGGAATATGGTGCAATGTACTGCAGCGGACTGGCTTCGGAAGCAGTTGCCGCCACAACAATCGTATAGTCCATGGCTCCGTTTCTGGTAAGAGTCTCTACCAGAGTGGCTACGGTAGAGCGTTTCTGTCCGATTGCCACGTAAATACAGATAACGTCCTTACCTTTCTGGTTAATAATCGTATCTACAGCCAAAGTGGTTTTTCCAGTCTGACGGTCACCGATAATCAATTCTCTCTGACCTCTTCCGATTGGTACCATAGAGTCGATGGCTTTAATACCGGTCTGCAACGGCTCATGCACGGATTTTCTCTCACAGATTCCCGGCGCGGGACTTTCGATTGCCCGATATTCGTCCGTTGCAATAGGACCTGCACCGTCAATTGGCTGGCCAAGGGCATTAACCACTCGCCCGATCATGGCATCGCCCACCGGAACGGATACAACCTTGCCGGTACGTTTTACGGTCTGTCCTTCACCGATGTTCTCATCTGAACCAAATAATACGATTGATACGCTGTTTTCCTCCAGGTTCTGTGCCATACCAAAGCTGCCGTCTTCAAACTCCAGCAGCTCCCCTGCCATGCAGTTCATAAGACCGCTGGCTCTGGCGATACCGTCACCTACCATTAAAACTGTACCTGTTTCACTTTGCTGAATTGCATTATCGTAATATTTGATCTGGCTGCGGATGACCTTAGATAATTCTTCAGGTTTTAATTGCATATTTCCTCCAGCAGCGCACTTACTGCGCAATTATCATACAATGATTTCATTCAGTTTCCTGGAAATGCCGGACAGACGATTCTGTACCGTTCCGTCAAGCAGTTTTCCTTCTATTTCCACACGCAGACCAGCCACAACAAAAGGGTCTGTCTTCTGAATCAGGGAAACCTGTTTTCCGCTGATTTTCTCTAATCTGACCTTCAAAGCTTCCATCTGCCTCTCACTCAATGCCACAGCACTGGTAACCACTGCCTCGACAATATTGTGATCTGCATTGTAACGCCGTAGGAACTCCTCGCAGCATCCTGCATATTCCCCTAAAAGGTCTCTTTCACACAGCAATTTTATAAAATTTACCAAATACCGCTCCGCCTGAGCGCCAAATGCGTCTTCGATAAGTTGCATCCGCTCATCTCTTGGAATGGACGGTTCTCCCAGAATCCTGAGATAATCAGGATTGTCCCAAAAAAGCTGTCTGACTTCCGTCATCTGCTGCATCACGGTACTCGTAAGCTGTTCTTCGGCAGCAAGATCATAAAGACTGCCGCCATACAGTCTGGCAGTCTGTGTCATGATACCTCACCTACATTTGAAATAAACTCGTCAATCAGTTTCGTATGGTCTTCCTCGCAGATTTCACGTTCAATTACCTTACCGGCTATCTCTACCGCTATGCCGCCAATTTCATCTTTGATCTCATTGACTGCCTTTCTCTTCTCCTGAGCAATATCGCTTTCGGCCTTAGACTTCATAGCTGCAGCCTGAGCGGAAGCTTCCAAAAGCATCTGTTCGCTCTGGAGCGCCGCTGTTTTCTGGGCTGTCATTACGATTTCATTTGCCTTGTCCTTGGCTTCCAACATATTCTGCTCATATTCGGATTTCAAGGCAATCGCTTCGGCCTTAGCCTTTGCAGCCTCCTGAATCTCAGCATCCGCCATAGCTTTGCGCTTTTCAAGCATCGCATTGACAGGTTTAAAAAGAAAACGCTTAATGAGATACACCTGGATAAAAAGGTTGCAAATCTGCGCAATGAATGTCCATGGTACAATACCGACTAATTCCTGTACATTCATGTTTGTAACCTCCTGTTTTCTCCTCCGGCAGCCCGGGCTGCCATTCACATAGACTTCGGATTATCATCCCAACAATTTCATGAACATTCCCGGAGCTACAAAAAGGAGCAGCAATCCCATTACAAAACCGTAAATACCGGTAGTCTCTGCAATCGCGCAACCCATAAGCATGGTAGAGGTAACCTCACCTTTGCATTCCGGCTGACGTCCAATCGCTTCCAGCGCCTTCGCCACCGCATTACCCTCACCAATACCAGGACCGATACCTGCAATCAATGAACATCCTGCTCCAATTGCACATCCTGCGAGTGCAATACCTTTCGCAAGTACTGTAAAATCCATAATAAAATCCTCCTGTTATCATATTATTTTTTATAGGATACTGCTTATCTTTCTGAAACAGCTAACCTTCTTCCGCCGCATTGGCAATATACAGCGTTGTCAATATGCAGAAAATAAATGCCTGCATAACGCCTGAGAACCAGTCAAAATAGACAGACAAAACTGCCGGAATACCAACATCAAGAATCGGTATCTGCGACAGCAGATCGCCCACAAACCCGGGAAGCAATCCAAGCAGCGCCGAGCTGGCGACTGCCAGTGCTCCGTAAAGCAGTGCATTAATAACCACACCGGAAAGAATATTTCCAAAATGACGGCATGCCATGCTGATGGGTGTTGCCAGTTCTGAAAGGATATTAAAAGGTGTCAAAATCAGAATCGGCTTTGTAAATCCTTTGAAATATCCGCCGACACCTCCCGCCTTAATCTTCTGGTACGTAATCATAACAAAAACCACAACTGCCCAGGCAGCCTCTGTGGATAAATCCGCAGTAGGACTGCGAAGTCCCAGAAGACTTATGAGATTTGATACTACACTTGTCGCAAACAATGCGGCCACAAACGGTACGAAATGACGAAATTTCTCTCCCATGTTTCCTATGACAAATTGATTGGCTTTTTCCACCAGAAGTTCTGCCACCGCCTGACGCCTGGAAATATCCTTCACCTTCAGGTCATGAGTCAGCCAGATGCATATCCCTGTAATCAGAAGCATGACAATCCAACTTACAACCATGGTCTCACTAATCTGAAGCTTGCCCAAAATAGGAAAATCAAAGGGTAAAGTATAATAGACCTCAGCACCTGAAATATCTAAATCCATCTATGTTTCCACCTCCCATCTGACTTTCATATACTATTCTTTATAATTCCCATAATCTTAATGCCTATACTTGGCAAAAGAAGCGGCACGATGCCTGCCGCAAATTGAAAACACGGCGCAACGATCGCAACCACGATCCACAGGATCTGGAGCATCATCCTTTGGGAATAACTGGCCTTCATTCTGGCTCTGGCTGTATCCTCATCGTCAGTAGCTGCTACCTTCTGAACTGTAAGACCCATAAGGAGAAAATTCAGCACCGCAACGACTCCACCGCAGATTCCTCCAAGAAATACTGTATAGTCCAACGGTATCTTCTCAGGCAGGCTTCCATGAAGGATTGCAAACACAATCCACATGAGAAGTACGCCAATGATTGTACTGGCTGCTACTTTTTTTGTTTCTGTTTTTACAGCCGGCTGGACATTGTTCCAAAAATTGCTCATGTTCCTTCCTTTCTCACTCAATATTTAAGAATGTTTGTTAAAGGATACCTTCTTCTTCTCTTCTTCTTTCTCTTTTTTGTCGTGGGCAGTAATGGAAAGATAAAACTTATATGCCACCATACCTGAACCACCCATACCAAAGAAAAAACCCGGAATAAATATCCATCCACCCAATCCTATATGGGCGTACAGCCACCAGCAAATTCCAAGACAAACCAGAAGCGGTGTGATAAAAGAAAGCCCCAACTGCGTCATCAGCGTGAGATTTTTTGTAATATCTGCCCAGTTTTTCATCTCGCCTCTCCTTTGCTTTCATCTGCAATAACCATCCCAGGGATTGCCAACATATACAAATATTAACATATATTGCTTAAAAAAACAACATAATTGTACAAAAAAGCGAAGGAAAATTGTGACATTTTACTTGTAACAAATGAGCATAAACAAATCCGTACAGACCATTGATCCGGAGTATTTCTAACGGACATTCTTCAGAAATATCTCTTGTCAAAGAATCTTAAAGCGTGTTTGAAAATTTATTCTTATTGAAGGAAATTTTCAAACACGCTTTAACACAGAACTGTTTCAGATTCATTATCTAATCAGCATATCATAATCTTCTTTTGTAAAACGATGATAAATAGTATGTCCCATTTCTTCTTTTATACAATAATTATACGAGTCAATCGTTACATCCTCAAAATATAAAACATAATCAAAACCCATTCCCTCCGGCATGTTTTCACAGACATAATTTGGACTGTATTTGCAAAATAAGTTACAAAGATCTTCCCGCCTACAATTATGATGCTTGTCAAAAAATTCTATAAGTTCCACCAAAAAGGCTGGATTTGGAACCTCATGGGCAACATACTCAACTCCTTTTGGCGGTACGCTTATTTCTATCCGGTCTTTCTGAACAGAAAATTGAAGTTTCCCCAATTCAGTATCTGCTAAATCAGAATCTCCTTCCAGTAACACAAGCAATTCTTCTGCATTCTTTTTATCTGTACCCATCAGGGTATTGAGTGTGGCGGCCGGATAATACAGACGAACCGTCTCTTTCACATAACCGAGCTTAATCTGAGCTTCTTTGATCTGATCAATAATATTTTGTTTCAACTTATTTTGTTTCATAATTACCTCTCAAACATGAAAATTTCAGCGGACAAATCAGCCTCCTGTCCTTTTATAGTATAGCAGAAAAATGTCTTCCCGCCTATCCTCATTTACACTTCAATGAACCTTCAATTAAAAATCAGAAAAGCTGCTGCTCCATGGATGGTCATTCCATCCACGAAAGCAACAGCTCTCCAAATAAACGGACATGTCTGCTGGCGCAGGCATGTCCATATATGAAAGTCAACCTTTTACAGCTCCGGAAAGTCCATCTGTATAGTATCTCTGCATAACTAAGAACAGAATTGCAATCGGAATGGAAATGCAAACAGCTCCGGCTGCGAAGCAGGTATACCAACTATCAATATACTCCTTCTCAAGCATTTTCCAAAGGCCAACAGATACCGTATAGTATCTTGCATCTGCACGGCAGATAACCTTTGCAAAAATAAAGTCGATCCATGGTGCCATAAAGGCTTCCAATACGGTATATACGATAATCGGCTTACTCAAAGGAACCGTCACCTTCGTAAATACCTGAAATCTTGTCGCACCATCCAGATAGGCTGCCTCATCCAGTGCTTTCGGTACAGTGTCAAAAAAGCCCTTGGCAATCGTAAACTTAATAGCCGCACCGCCTGAATATACCAGAATAAGTGCCACACGAATCATGGAACCCTCCGAAAGACCAACCGCTTTCAAGATATAATATACAGCTACCATGGACATGAAAGCCGGAAACAGTCCCAGAATCATAGAAATATTCATGTATGCCTTTCGCATTTTAAAACGCATTCTGGAATAACAGTAGGACGCAGAAAGCACAAAAAAGGTAGAAAGCACACAGCAAAAACATGCAATAATAAACGTATTCATAAACATCTGAGGAAAGTCCAGTATCTGAGTATCCGTAAACAGACGGGTAAAGTTCTTAAAAGTATAGCCTTTCGGGAAAAAGCTGGTAACATAAGAACCCTTCTGTGTACTGAAACTTAACAGAATAATCCACAGAACCGGAATGATCCACAGAATGGACAGCGCTGCCAGAACAATATGGACAACCGTATCCGAAATAATTCCTCTTGTCCGCATAGACGCGGTTTTCTTCTCTTTTGCCATTATTGGAATCCCTCCTCGTTCTTATAAGATCCGGTATTCCGGTAAGTAACCAAAGATACAATTGCCAGAATGACGAATGTCAAAATACCGACAACAGCACCTACATTGTAATACTGTTGATCTACGGTCAACTTGTACAACCATGTAACCAGAAGATCGGTCTTTCCTGCAGTTGATCCGACCGGAACCGGCGCACCATTGGTAAGCAGGAAGATAACGTTAAAGTTGTTGATGTTTCCAGTAAATGTTGTGATCAGATATGGTGTTGTCACAAACAGCATGTACGGCAATGTAATTTTAAAGAAAATGGTCACAGGACCTGCACCGTCTACTTTTGCAGCCTCATATAATTCTCCCGGAATATTCTGGAGAATACCTGTTACCTGCATCATGGTAAACGGAATACCAATCCAAAGGTTAATAACAATTACTGTCACCCTTGCCCATGTGGCATCCGTCAAAAATGGCAATGGACTGTCAATCAGTCCGGCATTCTGAAGCAGTACATTAATCAACCCGTTATCTTTTAACATTGTACGCATCAGAAGAAGTGACACAAACTGCGGGATCGCTGCCGAAAGCATAAAACAGAATCTCCAGAATCCTTTGACTCTTGTAGTCTTTCTGTTAATCACAATCGCCAGAATCATACCCAGAATATAATTCAGGAAAGTGGCAAATACAGCCCAGATCAACGTCCAGGAAAGGACGGACCAGAAAGTCTTGCCGATAGAGTTACCCATTCCAAGAACCGTACCGAAGTTCTTAAATCCAACCCAATTAAAAAGGGTAAGATGATCATCTACCTTGCTGTAGCTGGTAAATGCCATGCAGATCATAAATATCAATGGCAGAATTGTAAACACAATGATTCCGGCCCACGGAGGTGTCAACAATGTCCAGTGAAGTTTTTTATCGAACAGAGCTGCAATATCTTCTTTCAGATTATTGATATGTTTTCCGTTCTTTGCCCTGCACTCCACTTCATAAGCACTTTTCACATTTGCATGCCAGGCAATAAGAAATGCTGCTGTTACAAACAAGGTAGCAATTCCATAAAGCAGGAATAAAATTGTCATATCTCCGCCAGTGTACTCATAAATTCCTTTTGCTTCATTCCATACTTCTTCCTGCGGCTGACCGCCCAGGGTAATCAGATGCTGAATATTGGTAATTCCGCTCCGAACCATAAACAGAATATAGGCAACTTCAATCGCCAAATAAAGTAAACCCTTTATGATCTGCTTGTGAACCAGATTTCCCAATCCCATAATCAGCATGGAAAGTCTTGTTACGGCATTTCCTTCTTTTGCTGCCGCACGAACTGTATAGGGGGTGTCAAACTCCTTGACACGCTTTTTGATGAGGTTAGCCATGCTCTTTTCCTTTCCGAATTACAGGCATTGCCAAAATAGAATCTCTGACAATGCCTGTGCAATCAATGGTATCTATATTTACTTATCTGCTGATTCCTTTGCTGTCGATTACTCTACAGCTGAAGTATTCATACTTGTGTTGAACTGCTCTGTCATGGCAGCAGCATTGTCATGAGTAACTTCTTTATTAATAAGAGATTTACCAAAGTTCTCTGCCGGTGTCCAATAATTATTCATAGCTGAAACGAACGGCTGAATAATAGAAGTATTGTTAAATGTATCGTTCTGTGCTTTAACAAGAGCATCATTTTTGAATGCATCTTCTGCCAGAAGTTCTTCATTACAAGGAATTACGTTTCTCAGCTCATAATGAGATTTCTGTGCCTCTGCGCTTCCAAGATAATCAGCCAGAGCTACTGCTACCTGTGGATATTCACAATTCGGATTAATACCAATTGCTTTAGAACCAGCGAAAGATTTCAACTGTTTCTCTTCACCGTTGATTGTAATTGTCGGAAGCTGTGCTACACCATAATTGTCACCAAGAGCTTCTTTTACTGCTGCTGCATCCCAGGAACCAGAAACAATTGCATTTACAGAACCATCACGCAGTCCGGAAAGTCCTGCACCAGCATCATCAAGTACAAAATTCGGATTTGCAACCATATCTACCAGATAATCGGTAACCTGTGTTCCCTTATCACCAGAGAAATCAATACCTGCCGCCTCATCTGTTCCATCTTCACCAAACAGAGTACATCCGTTTGCTACATAGAAAGAAGCCACATACCAAGAATCTGCAAGTTTGAAGGAAACTTTCCCTTTTTCAAACATCGTATCCAGATTCTTAATATCATCCTCGGTAAATACTGATTTGTCATAGTACATAAACCATGTGTTTGTTGTAAACGGAACACCGTAGATATTACCGTCTACAGATACAGAATCCACGATTTCCTTAGAGTTTGTATTCTGAACATTCTCTGCTGTTTTGCCACCCAGTTTAGCAATAGCATTTGCAGAAATCAAATCCGGCAGGTTGTCATTTGCAAACATATAAACATCAGCAGCGCCCTCAACATCCTGTGTTACAGTTGCTTTTGCTTCACCTTCTGGGCATACTCCATACTCAAAGGTAAGATCCCAGTTCGGATGCTCTTCATTGAACTGATTACACATCGTCTGCAGCCACTCGCCGCTCTCGGATGCCTGATCCTCAGATGGTCCCCATACAGTCAGGGTTGCTTTGATCTCTTCCTCATCTGTTTTGCTCTCTGATGTTGCGGAAGATGAAGACTCACTCTTTGCAGAAGATGAATCTGTTTTATTAGATTTTGATGTACTTGCGCTGTCATCATTTCCACATCCTGCTAACATGCCTGCAGCCATCGCCGCTGCCAAAAAAACTGAAATTACTTTTCTCTTCATTTCTTGAATTCCTCCTTATATTTTCCTAACGGTTTCCCTTTATTAGGCTTTGTTCTTTACAAGTTAAATTATACCGCTGAGAAAAAAAGTTGAAATATTAAAAATCTTTGATTCATGTTGATTTTTTACGAAATAAGAAAAGCCGCATTCAGATACATTTTTATTTTTCATTTAGCTTTTACGAATCGATATCTCTCCGGCATTCAGAAGATGCCGGGTTCCATCCTGCATACGTATCACAAGATTTCCAGCCCCATCAATATCCTCGGCAATCCCCTCGCACAGGCATTCTTCCCAAATCCAGGCAACCTTCTCTCCGATCACACAGGAGCGGGATTTATATTCTTCCACAAGCTTTGGAGAATCCAGTCTCCTGTAAAGTTTAAGGAATTCTATTATGATTTCGGCAACTATCTGATTTCTGGTAATCTCCCTTGGAAATAAAGAACCTGCAAGCCCCTTCAAGTCCCCTGGAAATGCTTCTGGCTCTGTCTTGATATTCACTCCAATTCCCAACACAACCCCTTCCACCATACCGCTTTCAAAATCCGTCATGGCTTCTGTCAGTATCCCGCATATTTTTTTGCCGTCCGCATAGATATCATTCACCCATTTGATTGTTACCGCTGTATCCGTGTAATTTTCAACAACACGGGTAACTGCGACCGCTGCGGCAATCGTAATCGGCAGAACCTGTCTGAGATTTTGTTCCGGCTTTAAAATCAGACTCAGATATATTCCTGTTCCTGCCGGAGAAAAGAATGATTTCCCATATCTTCCTCTTCCTTTGGTCTGTTCCTCCGAAAGAATTATGGTACCATGTGACGCCCCGTCTATCATCCTTTTTTTAGCATAAGAATTTGTAGAATCCACAGTCTTCAGTACCTCGATCGGCAAGGTCCGAAGTTTTCCGGGCAAGTGGAGACGGATTGCTTCTGCCGAGAGGATATCATTCTCCGCCTCCAGACAATAACCGACTTTCGTTACTGCGGAGATGGTATAACCTTCCTCCTGAAGAGATTTTACTGCTTTCCAGACAGCCGTGCGGGTAACTCCAAGCGTATCCGCCAGTTCCTGTCCTGATACCGGCCGGTTCCGGTTGGATTCCAGCACTTGAAGTACCTTTGTTTTTACTGACATCGAATCATCTCCTTCACCACTGTCGAATCTCATCTGACAAAATGGTGTCATAATCTCCTTCAATTTCTTCTGAACGGCCTGCATGAAAAAGATTGGTCTCCACACCGCAGGGCTCTTTCTCATCTGCGTACTCCCAAATATGATAGGATAAACCGCGATGCAAAAAATCTATACTGGCACATCCGTCCTCTTCGGTATATGTATACTCCATCCCCTTTTCCAACAATGTCTTCCGGACTTTCCGTAAACGTTCCTGTCCCATCGTTTCGTCTCACTCCTTCTTTTGAAAATACGTCTGTGTCTCCTGCACATCTTCCAAAATTTCAGGTTTTTCTGCTTCCGCCGCTTCTGGCCCCGCCTGGTTTCTCCGTTTCTTAAACTGAAATACCTCGCTTGCGTCAATCTCCCGCTTATCTGTTTTTACCTGCCTGTAAGTCTTCGCATCAATATGGTCAATATTGGTATAATATTCCTTATCTGAGCACATTTTTTTCTCTTCCAGTCTTTCATCCAGATAATTCCGTACAATCGTACAGACAACCATACAAACCGGAACGCTTACAATCATACCTACAACCCCAAATAGTCCGCCCCCCAGGATAATAGATACCACCACCAGAAAACTGGTCAGTCCTGTAACCCCCCTCAAGATCATCGGTCCCAGAATATTACCGTCAAACTGCTGCAAAACCAGAATAAATATCACAAAATACACTGCCTGCATCGGGCTGACCATAAAAATCAGGACAGCACTGGGAATTGCGCCCATGAATGGTCCGAAATACGGAATTACATTTGTTACACCGACAATCACACTGATCAACAATGCGTACGGCATATCCAGAAAAGAAGTTCCGATATAGCACAACACTCCGATAATTGCAGAATCTACGATCCTTCCGACAAGAAAACCGCCGAACGCATTATCTATATACTGAACATCCTTGATAATCTGATTCGCAGTCTCCGCACGAAAAAGCGCATACAGCCCCTTTTTTGCATTTCCGATTAATGTTTCCTTACTGTACAAAATGTAGACAGAAATGATAAACCCAAGAACCAGATTCTTGAGAAATGCCACAACTCCGATCAATCCCAGAGAAAAATTCTTGATCAGACTGTTTAACTGCGGAAGCATATCATTGGTCAGCCAATGTTCTGCTTTTACAAAATATTTGTTAAAAAGTTCATTGATCGATTCCGCAAGTGCAGAATTATCTTTCAATATCTTTGTCGTCCAACTTTGAATGTTATCAATGTACCTCGGAAAGTTATCAATAATATTGATAATACTGTTCAGAATTTCCGGTATCAGCATCGCAAGCAATGCATAGATGCAAAGAAGCACCAGACAGATTGTAAGAAGAACACAGATCATACGTACAACTTTTCGAAAACGCTCTGAAACCGTCCTCTTAAATCGCTTCATCACCCGAAGCACAACCTGATTTTCCAGAAAATTAACAACCGGGCTGAACAGATATGCCATCACCGCTCCATAGATCAACGGCATCAAAATAGACAGGAACCTGCCGATCCCGCCTTTCAGACTGTCCATATGAAAAATTGCAAAATAAAACAGCATACAGGCTGCACCAACAGAAAATGCAGTAACACCCCAATACAAATACTTATTATTACGATGAAATTTCATGTTATACGCTCCAATTCGATAGATAAAATAATCATATCACAAAATCAGATCAGATACAAACAGATACCGGAAATTTTACAAAGATTTATGGTAGCGGAACACTTCCTTCGGTTCAATTTCCCTCCCCTCTCTCGGAACTGTTTTATGAGTTCTTGTATCAATATGATCCATATCCATGTAAAACTCCTGTTGAATCGGCAGACTCTTTTCTGCCAGTCTTCCCTCTACATGATTTTTGATAATCGTGCATAATACCGCACACACAGGAACTCCTAACACCATACCGGTGATTCCGAAAAAACCGCCTCCCAGAATAATTGCCACAACCACCATAAAGCCGGTAAGCCCTGTCGTTTCGCCCAGGATTTTGGGAGCTATAAAGTTCCCGTCAATCTGCTGCAGAACAAAAAGAAAAAGTACAAAGTAGAATGCCTGCCAGGGATTAACCAAAAAAATCAAAATCGTACTCGGAATACCGCCAAGATAGGGACCAAAAAACGGAATCATGTTGGTTACGGCAACCACTGCGCTGACCAGTAGCGCATAGGGCATATTCAGCAGATTTGTACCGATATAACACATAATTCCGATATTTACGGAATCCAGAAGCATTCCTGCCAGATATCCGCTGAACATACGGTCTATATACTGTACATTCTTTATGATCTGTGAGGCCTGACTGATTTCCACACATGCGTACAGTGCTTTTTTCGCATTTGCAGCCAGGCTTTCCCTGCTGTACAGAATATAGATCGATATAATGGTTCCCAGAATCAGATTCTTAAAAAATGCCATAATTCCTATAATTCCCACAGACAATTCCCGTAAAATTTCATCCAGACCCGGCATGAAATCCCCCGAAAGCCACTGGTACATTTTATCGGAATATTGATCCAGAAACAGATTGACAGATGCTTCCATCTCCGGGTTATTTTTTAAAAACCTGGAACTCCATACACGGATATTCTCGAAATAAGCCGGAAAATCTTTTACAAGACTCTGAATACTGGTAAGAAGCTGCGGTATCAGCATCGCCAGCAAGCCATAAGTAAGCAGCAGCACCAGACATAAATTGAGCAGTACACATATAAGGCGCAGACATTTTTTCTTCTTTGTTGTTATAGTTGCCCGGCCTTTCTTCAGCAAGTACAGGCACACCCGTTCTAAAAAACTGGCTGCCGGCCGAAACAGATACGCCAATACTCCTCCATAAATCAACGGCCGTAAAATTTTTTCCATTCCACACCACCCGCGTTTTAACAGATCCACGTGAAATAGAATAAAGTAAAATATGATACCGGCTGCAATCACACAAAATGCGGTAATTCCCAACCGAATGTAATGTTTCCATTCTTCTCGTCCCATCTGACAACACTCCTGTAAAAATTCATGAATTGTGATGTCTGTGCCAGCAGACATGTCCATTTACAAACAGGAAAATATCCCTTATAATGAGTATTGTCTAAAAACAGGAGGATAAACCATGAAATTACAGCAATTGCTCAGTTATACAAGAAAAGCCGTTGATGAATATCAGATGATTGAAGAAGGGGATAAAATAGCCATCGGCATATCCGGGGGCAAAGACAGTCTGACGCTTCTTTATGCCCTGCATGGACTGATGCGTTTTTATCCGAAATCATTTACCATCCATGCTGTAACTGTCGATCTCGGCTTTCAGAATCTGAATCTGGAACCGATCCGTGCTTTATGTGAAGAACTGGATGTACCATACACCATTGTTGACACTCAGATTGCACAGATTGTATTTGATGAGAGAAAGGAAAGCAATCCCTGTTCCCTTTGCGCAAAGATGCGAAAAGGTGCCTTGAACGAAGCGATAAAAAAAGCGGGCTGCAACAAAGTTGCCTACGCCCACCATAAAGATGATATTGTGGAAACCATGCTGATGTCCCTGATTTATGAGGGCAGGTTCCACTCTTTTTCTCCGCGCACTTATCTGGACCGTATGGATCTGACCGTTATCCGTCCCATGATGTATGTGGATGAGGCGGATGTGATTGGATTTCAGCACAAATACAATCTTCCAGTTGCCAAAAGCCCCTGTCCGGCAGACGGCTATACCAAACGACAATACGTAAAGGATCTGCTCCGGCAGCTGAATCTGGAAAATCCCGGCGTCAAAGAGCGGATGTTCGCAGCAGTCCAGAACGGAGCAATCAGCGGATGGCCAGAACGTATTCCCCGCAGACGTTGACAAAATCAATGGGCGGTCACTTACGAAAAGTTCTCTGTACCAGAACAGATCACTTTTCGAATGCGTCCGCCCATACGCTCTTCTGCTTAATAAGAGGTCACTTCATAGATCATCTTCTTTTCTTTCTGAGATTTTTCTTTCCACTCAACTGCTTTTTTGATCATCTCAACCGTTCCGTCAACACCCAGCAATCCACTGTCAAAACTCAGGTGATAACTGTCAATATCTCCCCACTTTTTGCTTGTATAATAGTTGTAATAACTGGCACGGCGCTTATCCGTCTTAACAATCCTATCTTTTGCCTTCGCATCTGTCAAATCATATTTTGCTGCAATTCGCCGGATACGAAACTGCAGATCCGCATGAATAAAAACGCTGAGACAGTTGGGGTCTTCGGCCAGCGCGTAGTCGGCACACCTTCCGATCATAACGCAGGGACCTTCTTTTGCAATCTTTTTAATCGCATCAAACTGTGCCAGAAACACCTTCTGATTTAACGGCATATCAGCCAGTGAACTTGCCGCATATCCGAAAGAATAGGTATCCATAACCAACGAGTACAAGAAACTGTTCGTCGGTTTTTCGTCATGATTTTCAAACAATTCCTCACACATACCGCTGTCCTTCGCCGCGCGCTCCAAAAGCTCCTTATCATAATACGGAATTCCCAACTCGTCAGCAAGTGCTTTTCCAATCTGATGCCCGGCACTTCCATATTGTCTGCCGATTGTAATAATTGTCTTCATAAGCCTGTCTCTCCTTTCCTAACTTATACTTATTATAGCATAAATTGTTCGAAAAGTATATTCAGCTTTTCAGCTTTTTTAGAAGATTTTGAAAATATTCCGGGAGCGGCGCAGTAAACTCCATATAAGTTTTGGTCCCCGGATGCTGAAATCCCAATACCATCGCATGTAGGGTCTGTCCCTGAAGATTTTTAACCGGACACTTTTTCGGACCGTATAATTCATCGCCCAGAAGAGGATGACCGATCGCAGCCATGTGAACACGAATCTGATGCGTACGTCCCGTCTCTAACCGGCACTCTACATAAGTGTATCCATTCAGACGTTCCAACACCTGATAATGGGTCACAGCCGGTTTTCCGTTTTTTACATTCATCGCCATCTTCTTTCGATCTGTAGGATGTCTGCCGATCGTCCCTTCAATAGTGCCGGTATTCTCCTTCAAATTTCCATGAACAACAGCACGGTATCGGCGGGTAATAGAATGCACCGCAAGCTGCTCTGCCAGTCCCTGATGTGCCATATCATTCTTGCATACTACCAGCGCTCCGGTAGTGTCTTTATCAATTCTGTGAACAATTCCCGGACGCAGAACTCCATTGATCCCGGATAACTGGTTTCTGCAATGATACATCAATGCATTGACTAATGTATGCTCGTAATGCCCGGCAGCCGGATGTACTACCATATTTTTGGGCTTATTCACAACCAACAGATCCGTATCTTCATAAAGAATATCCAACGGGATATTCTCAGCTTCGATCTCAGGCTCCTGCTCCTTTGGAAGGGAAACCCTGATTTCATCTTTCCGTGCCACCTTATAATTCGGCTTCACAGCGGCTCCATTTACAAAAACCTGTCCCTCCTTCAGAAGTTTCTGAAGGTAACTTCGGGACAGGGTTTCCATCTGAGCGGAAAGATATTTGTCAATCCGTACACTCTCATCTTCTGGCTGTACGGTAAGAACCAGAAAATCACATTCTGCCATCATTTTTTTGATCCCTTTTTTAAAAGCATGTCAAAATCTTCTTCCTTGTAGAAGAAAAGAATGAGAAGAAAGGCAGCGATCACAGCCACTGTAACATAGATATCAGCCACATTAAATACCGGGAAATGAATCAATACAAATGATATGAAATCCACCACATATTTCTGTGTGATCCGATCGATAAAATTTCCGATTGCGCCAGCCGTTAACACCACAAGCAACCAGAAAATCGGCAGAAAATGCGGCGTTTTCGGTATTTTCCAAAACACGACCCAGGCAAAGATGAGAAAAGCTACCGTCAGAACAGCAAACAGCCACTGTTGGTTTTGAAGCACGCCAAATGCTGCCCCGCGGTTCTCCAGATAATCCAGCTCTAATACACCATCAATCAACACATAACTCGGCTGTCCTTTCAGGCAGACAACCGCCAGATGTTTGGTCCACTGATCCAGAGCCAGAAGTAAGGCGATCACCAATGCGGCAATTCCCATATAACACCAGTTCTTTTTCTTATTCTCCATCAATCCTATCTCCATTTATAAACTCGATTGCTTCCAGTAATTCTTCATCCGTAACCGTATGATCGACAAACGCATGACCGATGGACCGAAGCAGGACAAATTTAATTTTGCCATGCTCCATCTTCTTATCTGACTTCGTTGCTTCCAGTACGGACTCAGACTCCAGACCATCTACGAAAATCGGAAGATCAAATCCCACATTCATATCCCGGATCTCATAAAACTCTTCGTTTGTCAGATACCCTCTCTTAAAAGAAAGATAAGCAGCGGCAACGGTTCCAAGGGCAACACACTGACCATGCAGAAGTTCAAAATTTTTCAGTTTTTCAACAGCATGCCCAACGGTGTGTCCCAGATTCAGAATTGCACGGATTCCTTTTTCATTTGGATCTTCTTCTACAACCTGCCGCTTAATATCGCAGCACTTTTGAATCATCTTAACCAGAACCGGATAAATCCGCTCTTGTATCTCAGCCATGTGATTGATGGTCCATTCATAGAACTTCGCATCGCGGATCAATCCGCTTTTTAAAACCTCTCCCATGCCGCAGGCAAACTGCTCATCCGTCAGAGTCTCCAGGGTATGCAGATTCATATAGACAAGTTTAGGATGATGGAAAGCTCCCACCATGTTTTTATAGCAGTCAAAATCAACTCCTGTTTTTCCGCCGATACTGCTGTCCACCTGGGCCAGTAATGTGGTCGGAACCTGAATAAAGTCAATTCCTCTCAAATAAGTTGCTGCCGCATAGCCCGTAAGATCCCCGACAACGCCGCCTCCAAGTGCAACCAATACATCCTTCCTGTCAAAATGCTCTTCGATCAGATGTGTATAAAGCTTTTGTACTGTATGCAATGTTTTTGATGCTTCACCGGCTGGAAATACAAAACTGGTCACCTGAACATTCAGCTTTTCAATCATCTCTTTTACTTCTGTCAGATATAATTCGGCCACTGTACTGTCTGTCACGATACAGACTTTTCCCGCCGGAAGCTGTAACTTTTTTATCTGTTCTGCTAAAGCAAAAAAACCATTCTCCCATACAATCTCATATGAGAAAGAAAGTTCCAAATCACTTCCCTTTACCATCAATGACTTCATCTTATGCCCCTCCTATTGATACCGGTAGACGACTACCATATTTCTTCCCTTTTTCGTTTGGTGTACGACACGCCCGTACTGAAACTTTCCCTTTCCGCGCACAGAGATAATATCTCCTTCCCGCAATGCATATCCGTTGGAAACCACCAGTTTTCCATTGACAAAAACCTTTCCTCCCTCAATCAATGAAACCATTGAACTGCGGGATTCTCCAAACGCCAACGCAATTACACTGTCCAGCCGGATTGACGCCACGCTCCCTGTAATCTCTCTTCGATCCGGCTTTGGAAACTCTGAGAGATCGGAACAAATCTTCGTCTGAACCGAAGTATGCCGTACCCTGCAAAGTTCCTCACACAGAAACCTTGCTATTTTCTCTTCGCTGAACAGGTACGCCTTATTGTCTGTCACAATCAGATCACCCACACGGCTTCTGTCAATTCCCAGATTTAAAATAGAACCTAAAAAATCCCGATGTGTCAATGACTCTGAAAATTTCAGAGACTGCGGACAAATCTCAACACAGACAAAAGGATATGTCCATTCAAAAATAAGAGCATCAGGAAGAAATGCTGCCATCTGACGCTCTGCTAAATCATAGCCGCCGGAGAGCCTGCAGGTTACTCCATGGGCTCTCCAGTTTATGCTATGTACAATATGCTGTTCCTGCAAATCCAGAAAATCACTGAATGTTACAATATCCCGCTGATACGCCAGATCTGCCAGTTCTTCCAGCCGGCTCCTGAGTAACTGTTCTTTTTCCATAGCGCTTAAAAATCTGTACGGATAGACGGTAAGTCGTACGTACCATTTAAAATCTCCTGAATATCACCGGATATCTCAACATTTGACGGAGTCAGAATAAAGATATAACCGGAAACTTTCTGAAGACTGCCGTTAACGGAATAGCAGGCACCGGAAGAAAAATCAATAATTCTCTGTGCCACCTCCACATCAATCCCCTCCAGATTCAATACTACCGTGCAATTTGCCAGTAAAGTATCAATAATCTCTGTGGTATCCTCCATTGAATTTGGCTTGATAACACATACTTCCATTCCAGAACCTCCCTGCTTCTTTCTCATAGGTGTAACTTTTGCCGTCTGTTTCGGTTGAGACTGCTTGGGCTGCTGCTTTACCTGAGTCTGTTTTACTGGCTGAACATTCTTTGGCTGCGACTGAACAGACGCAGTTTTCTTCTTTACCGACTTTATATATTCTTCCTCATTCTCATCCAGATCACCATCATTCAGTTTCTTAAAAAAACGTCTCTTTGGTTTCTCATCTTCATATTCATCTTCTATATCATCATCAAAGAATTCGTCTTCATCATCATAATCGTCATTTAACCGGATTGCATCTAAAAACTTGTCTAATACACTCATTTTTATTCTCCTATTATTTATTGGGTAATACCATAATTACGCGCACCAAATATTCCTGTACCTACACGTACTACGGTAGCACCTTCTTCAATTGCGACCTCATAATCATTGGTCATACCCATACTTAAAATATGCACATTAACATTATTAATGTTTTTGGCATCTATGTCAACACTTAATTGCTTCAATTTGCGAAAAATCTGGCGGTTATCCTCCGGATTCTCCACAAAAGGCGCAATTGTCATCAAACCTTCAATCCTGATATTCGGATATCCGGCAATCTCTTCAATCAACAGCAGTGTATCCTCCACGGAAACACCAAACTTACTTTCTTCACCCGCCACATTAACTTCAACCAGTATCTTTACCTGACATTGCTTTTTCACTGCCTCATCACTGATTGCTTTCGCAAGACGTACCGAATCCACCGAATGAATCAGACAGGCTTTATCAACTACATACTTAACCTTATTTCTCTGCAGGTGTCCGATCAAATGCCATCGGATGTCGGATGGCAGAACCTCATACTTGTCCACCAGTTCCTGAACCTTGTTCTCACCAAAATCCCGCACTCCGCAATCATAAATCTCCTGTAACATCTCCACCGGCTTTGTTTTGCTGACTGCAATCAGCGTAACTTCGCTGCGGTCACGACCAGCCCGACAGCACGCAGCCTGTATCCTGCGCTCTACTTCTTCAAGATTCTCCTTCAACATCAATCATCCCTCCTGCTTCTAATAAAGAATCTCTTTTTCATTGACGGTACTTCCATCTAATACAATATAATCAAATTGCGAGATTCCATATCTGGTACCCGCTTCTACAATACAATACTCTTCGTTCTGGTCGATAATCGAGATTGTCCTGAATACTGCATACCCTTTATTGATACAGTATACACCTTCCAGAGATGCTTTTTCTCCAACCGTATATCGCACATTTGTCTCCGGATTTACCAGAATGTCTCCATCGCTGAATGTATCTTTATCCAGATAACAAAGTTCATTTCCTTCTTCCCCCAGCCTTGCATATACTGTGGCGTCAATAAATTCTGTGGTAATTTTTCCATCCTTATCTTTTCGCTCACGGCGGAATCCAGCAGTATTGTTATCATTTACAACTCTTAAAGAGGCAGGTATGGTATAAAACTCTTTCTTTACGATGGAAGACACCGGAATCTTCAGACCGCTCTCCGTATTTGTCACAAGTTCCACATCAAGATAACGTTCATTTGCATACCGGATCATTCCCGAAGAAAATGTAATCTTAATATATCGCTGTTCCCCGATTGTGAGAATTGTCAACTTTCCCGTCTCACATTCCCCATCTTTTAAGAACTTGACTTTGATTTTATCTCTGGAGGCCAACCGGACAACCTGCCTGTCTGTTACAGGAAAAATGACAGACCATTCTTCACTGGTAACCAACTTATAAACCGCATCACCTGCCGCCACCTGATCCCCAGATTTCAGACTTCTCCGGACATAATTTTTTTTCTCAAAAGTTTCCAACGACAACTCTTCTTCGGATAAATTTTCAATTCCATCCGTGGAATATACGACAATTCCATCTTTATCACTGGTTTCAAGCAGCATATTACCTGCATCTGGATTCCCTGAAGAAGCTCCCGAATAACTGAGCAGATCTTCTTCCATCGCATATTTAAAATCATATACGGATGAAAAGTTATTTTGTGTATAATACCGGGAAAATTTCGAAAAATCACTGCGCAGACTGTTCAAGTCACTTTCATCCAATACTTTCGTTGGAAGTTTCTGTTCTGAATTTCCGATTCCATACACAATGCCGTTCTTACGTACCTTCGAATAATCTCTGGTAAAGAAATTGACGTAACCACTTGCAGTGGCTTTCACCACAGTCTCGTCACGCATAACAAGAACTGTACAGTTTTCATTCTTGGACAGAGGACCTGAAGTCACCTGATAAGATGAAATATGATTTGCTGTCAGATAAAGAATCAGACTGACAAACATATAAAGAAACAGTGCCATAAATATCACTGTCCCAATATTCCAATTAAAATATTTTCGCAGCTGCAGACGCCCCTCACCATCCTTCTGCGTTTTTTCCTTCTTGTTCAAATCCATAACTCCCTCAGTCAGACTTGTTATCAACATTGTATCCCATTCATATATGGTGATGTCTGCGTCGGCAGACATATCCGTTTACTATTCTAACATTTTACGGCTCATTACTCAATGGGGAATTTGAAAAAATTATGAAAGGAAGAATAGAACGGATGCAGAAAGGGGCAGACTTTGGTTTTCGGACACACTCTGATACATGTTATGTTTTTTGAAAATTTAATTTCATGTAAGCATGAAACGCATAACCTTTTGACCCTGGTATCATGTATATTATTAGAAATTATGGGAAAATTAGAGATAAGATAGTTGTGTTTCAATAAACATAGCTAGATTCATTGAAAAACAGGAGGTATTATCATGAATTCCAGAGCACTTGATTATACGGCTTTAACGCTTGTAATTATCGGGGCAGTCAATTGGGCGTTGATTGGTATTTTAAAATTTGATCTGGTAGCTTTTTTGTTTGGTAATCTGAGTTGGATTTCGCGAATTGTCTATACGATTGTGGGTATTTGCGGATTGTATCTGATCAGTGTATATGGCAGAGTTACCGACGGAAAAAATATCTAAACTTAAACCCCCTGAAAAGTATTTCCGTACTTTCCAGGGGATTCTTTTTGGATTTTATATCTATTATAAGGCAATAATAACTTTATCGTGTAAGGATTCTGGTAGTTCTTCTTTGTCTTTGGATATGCTGAGGACAAAAGTGATATCAAACATCCTGCCGATCGTTTCCAGCTGCTCAATACATCCTTCAATATCCGCGCCGTCCTCTTCCAATTTTGCTATACGCAGGAAACTGTCGAGATACATCTGTTCCAAATCATGATCTTGTGAAACAATTCCGCAGATAAATCCTACAAACTCGTCACTATTTTTCAGCGGGAAATTTGTACAGTCAATCAGACGTACTTTATTATTTAATTCATACATATGCTTGGAACTCTTATCAAGATAGACGATGCTGCCGTTCACAGTTTTAATTTCACTGTTAACCTTATCTAAAAGGTGCTTTGTCTTTCCTTTTCCCTTTTTACCCATAATTAATTGAACCATAGCAGTTTCCTCCTTAGACTAGAATATGTATTTTTACTAAAAACTTCTTAGTTCATGTTATAATTATAGTGTATATAGACAAAAATTACAACCCATAATCTCAAAAATCACTTATTTATTTGTTCTAAAAGCAAGTTCATATCTTTGTACAGAATTCCTTTATTCTGGGCATTTAATACAACAGATATAAAAGGCTGCCCATATGCATTTTGCGAGATAATAGCGAGACATGCTCCGGCACTGCTTGTGGTTCCTGTTTTTCCTCCGATTACAGTGACATTTGCAGGAGCTTCCTTTTCTCCAGTCAGATATTTATCTGTAGAGTCCAGACGAAGGGTTGTCTGCGTTCCGTCTGCTCTGTTTACCGTAAGGTTATAAGCCTTCATCTGCATCACATCATAAAATTCTTGATACTTATAGGCAGTGTTCAGCATCAGGTAAATATCATAGGCAGTCGTATAATGATTCTCATCATGAAGACCGTGGGGGTTCATAAAATGTGTGCCTGTCATCCCCAGATTTCTGGCCTCTTCATTCATCATAGCAACAAAATTATCCACTGTCCCTCCAATATGTTCTGCAATTGCCATCGCAGCATCATTGTCAGAGTGAACCATCAGTGCGTGAAACAGAGAATCCATAGTTACAGTATCCCCTGGAATCATGCCGCTGACCTGGGAACCTTCCTCCAGATTCACATCTTCAGCAGTGATTGTAACTTCATCACTCATATCACCATACTTCAGAGCCATTAGAGCTGTCATGATCTTTGTAATACTTGCGGGATATGCCTTATCATAAATTCCCTGAGCATACAAAGATGTATTCGTATCCAGATTAAACAGCAGTGCTTTTTCTGACGCTGCAGTTAACGACACTCCTTCCAGCTCTTGTGTACCGGCAGAAACACACAAATCAGCCGCAAAACCTGAAGCAGTCTGCAGCAGATCGGAATCGATTACATCACTTTCCAGATTATTTTTCACACTATACTGTAACGACAGATCTAGTTTACGGCTCTCTTTAAACTTCACATACAGTAGAACGCTGCCAAGCACTGCAACCAATACAAGTGTTACGGCAAGCATTAGGTTCAGATAATGATCGCTTTTTCTCTTTCTTCCATTCTTTCTCTGCTTATCGGTAGATTTCACGCCAGTCTAACTCTCCTCTTTCTAAAGACTTTATAAGCATCTCCGCAGAAGCCAGATTTGTGGCAAGCGGTATGCAGTGCAGATCACAGAGACTAATCAGCTCATGTGCATCCGGTTCATGCTTTTGTGGCTTCAGCGGATCATGAAGGCAGATCAGCAAATCAATTGCTCCCTGCTCAATCATGGAAGCAAGCTGCTGTTCACCTCCCACATGCCCCGGCAGAAATTTGTGAACCGGAAGATTCGCTGCCTCCTGAATCAAACGTCCTGTTGTACCGGTTGCGTATAATTCATGCCCGTTCAGAATCGAACGATATGCCACACAAAGATTCTGAATCAACATTTTTTTCGTATCATGTGCGATAAATCCGATGTTCATTTTCCAGATTTCCTCCAAAGTATTTTTTGTTCTGAAGCCCTACATTCAACGCAAGCCCCATTCCAATATACAAACTCCATAAAGATGTGAGACCATAACTTACAAATGGAAGCGGGGTCCCCGTATTTGGAATCAATCCTGTCGCAACAGCAATATTAATAAAACTCTGGATTGCAACAGTAGCTGCGACTCCGCAGCAGATCAATGTTCCTGCTATATCTTTTGCCCGTTTTCCTATCCGGATGCACTCTGCAATAATGCCAAACAACAACAGTACAATTGCACTCGATCCAATAAATCCCAACTCTTCACCTGCCACAGCAAAAATAAAATCATTCTGACTCTCTGCCACAAAGTTCCCCTTATTTGCAGAAGACACTTTGTTGTTGTTCAGCCCCTTTCCAGTAAGCTGACCGGACCCAATCGCTGTGATGGAATTGTCCTGTTGGATCAAATCTTCACTATATGCATCATCTTCCGAAAACATTTTCGCCATAATACGGTCCTTCTGATATTCATTGATGATCGGTAGATCCGTCTGCGTAATCAGCAGCAAAAGAACCGCAATCAACGGAACAACAATCAGAATTGTTCCGCCAATAATCTTATAGCTTGATCCGGCAATATAGATCAAAATACAAAAAATAACAGCAATCGTAATTGTATTCTTTAAATCCGGTTGTTTAAATACCAACACAAGGGGCACCGCAATCAACACAACTGCTTTTGCGATCGTTCGAAAGGTATTCAGATCCTCCTCATGTTTCATCAGATACATAGCAAAAAACATAATCAGCAAAATTTTACAGATTTCCGTAGGCTGGAACTGAAAGGAACCGATTCTGATCCATCTGGAAGCGCCCTTGCTGGATTCTCCGCGCAAGATAACTGCAATCAGTAAAATCAGATCGGCTGCATAAATCAGCCAGTAAAAATTCAAAAGCCAACTGTAATCCATCAGGGACACAATCAACATCAGGATCACCCCGGCTATCATACCGATAAACTGCTTTCTTTGCAGTGAGGGATCTGCAGAACCTACCAATAAGACCCCGATACCGGACAGCGTAATCAGCATCAGAACCAGTATGAAATTATAGTCTCTCAATTTATAGCGTTTTAACATGCTTATCCTCTGTTCTTTTGATTGGAATTTTTAAAATAATAACCGCCGGTGAATGCTGGATCTGACAGATAATATCATCCTCGTTCACCGGCATATACCGATTTATCGCCTGTGTCATATCATTTTTCATCATTAGCATCATGCGCGGAGAACAATCCATCCGTTCTGCAAGAAGCAAATTGGAAAGACGTTCTTTAGCAATCGTCTTAGAGTTCTGCCTTTTCCACTGAAACAAGCGCATGACTTTTCTCCTTTACCGTCGAAACAGGCGTCCGAGCAGCCCTTTTTTCTCGTTAAAATCAAGAAATGATATCTCTTCTCCCAGAAGTCGGTGACTGATGTTGCTAAAAGCCTGACCGGCTTTTGAACTTGCCCCTGTCACGGCCTCTCCCTGGTTGGTGGCTACCACTACCTGCTCATCATCCGGTATCACACCCAGAAGGGATACTGCCAGAATATCTACAACATCCTCTACGGACATCATCTCTCCTCTGCGCACCATATCTGGCCGCAATCGGTTGATCACAAGTCCGATATCCCGCAATTCATGTGCTTCCAGAAGACCAATGATGCGGTCCGCATCACGGATCGCGGAAACCTCCGGTGTCGTTACAACAATTGCCTTCTCCGCACCTGCGATGGCATTCTGGAAACCCTGTTCAATCCCTGCCGGGCAATCCAGAAGAATAAAATCAAACTCTTCCCGGAGCTGTTCACACAATTTTATCATCTGCTCCGGAGAAACACTGGTCTTATCTCTGGTCTGTGCGGAAGGAAGCAGAAAAAGATCCGGATATCTCTTATCTTTGATCAGCGCCTGCTTCATCCGGCAGTTACCCTCAATAACATCTACAAGATTGTAGACAATCCGGTTTTCCAGTCCCAGCACAACATCCAGATTCCGCAATCCGATATCCGTGTCTACCATAACGACTTTTTTCCCCAATTGGGCAAGTCCGATTCCAATATTGGCGGCAGTCGTGGTTTTTCCCACACCGCCCTTTCCTGATGTTACAACGATTACTTCACTCATATTATACCTCCCGGTAATCTCACGTCTATTTCTCATCTTTTGTGTCTTGCTGGAACGCATCTTCTTAATCGTGACTTTCGTTCGTAATGCCTTCCTGATCAGCCGTACCGGTCAGTACTTCCGTCTCATCTTTCAAATTGTAATAATAACTTAATATATCCTTAGCTACCATTGCTGCATTGGTAGAAGAATAACCATAAGGAATACGGATTGCCATGGCAATATCCTCCTGACCCTCTCCGTGAGAAAATCCGATAAACAGACCGTGGTTCGGACGTTTGTCTGATTCCTGAGCCGTACCGGTCTTACCATGAATTTCAATTGGAAGATTGTCCAGTTCGGGAATATTTTTTACCACCTCGCCCATACCCTGATGTATGATATTCCAGGTACTGTCCGCCAATTGCACATTCCCTGTTACTTGAGGAGCAATCTCTTCAATCACATTTCCAGAAGAATCTGTCACCTTGTTCAAAAGCGATAATTTATAATTTGTTCCCTTGTTTTCCAATGTTGATACATAACGCGCCAGAGATACCGTTGTATAGCTGTGGGTACCCTGACCGATTGCAGATGGAATCGGAAGACTTTGTGAAATCTGAGATTTACTTTCACTGATCTCAATCCCTGTTTTTTCACCCAGTTCAAACATATCTGCATACTGTTGGATCTTGCTTAGCGCAAGATTCTGGGAGAATCTTGTATTTTCCCCCGTTCCTTCCAGACCCAGCCGATATAACACGGTACAGAAATAGACATTACAGGAGTTTTTAATCCCATTTACAACGTCCAACGAACCATGTCCTGTTGTCAGCACACATTTCAGATAATCCGTCGGATCTACCAATCCTTCACCGAAGATACCCGTACAGTCAATCTCTGTGGAAGCATCAATGACCCCCTCTGTCAGACCTGCGGCAGTTGTTACCAGCTTGAACGTAGAACCTGGCGCCGTCCGCTGCTGTGTCGCCTTATTATAGAATGGAGAAGACAAATCACTGTTCAGTTTTCTGAAATAAGCAGTATCCATCTGATTTGCAAGACGGTTATTGTCATATCCCGGGTAGGAAACACAGGCAAGCAATTTACCGGTATTCGGATCCGTTATAACAACAGAACCGGAACATGGATCCAGAGCAAGCTGTGCAGGTGTAATCTCCAGTTTGTTAATCTTTTGTTTCAGAAGATCAAACGGAGTCAGACTGCCCGCCATAAACTGTTGATATAAATCATCTTCCTTTGTCAGAATACTCTGGTCATACAGGATGTTACAGATATCATAACCAGAGATGCTATCATCCATTAACATATAATGATATAAGCGTTTGCTGAATATAGTATCTTCAGACAGTTTATCCGAAATATAAGTTGCAAGCGCATGATATACTTCTGTAGAATTCAAATATGTTTTTTCATCCGAAATCTGCGTAATATCAATCCAGTTCTGACTTGCTGCATAGGTCAGATATTCCTGCAGGCTGATGCTTCCGTCTCTCCACTGCTGGTAAACAGTATCATTTTTTTCGATTTTATCAGAAGAAAGAATTCCCGTATCTGTCATCAACATATCACTCACAATATAAGTCATATACTCCTGCATCTCGGCATTCAGATCATTATAACTTTTCGGTTCTGCACCTGTCAGTTCAGCCTGAATAGCACTGAAAATTTCCTGCTGCTTCGCTTCAAACTTCTGCTGTACACTGCGTTCCAGATCCGTTGCATCATCTGCTTTAAAATGATCGATATTGATGACACTGTTTTCTATCAAAGCTGTATAGACATCATAGATCGGAATGGGAATATCACTGTTATCTGTAATCGCATCCTTATCAATCGATTTTATATTCGACAACATATTCACCAGAATACCAGCAATACGCTGTTCCAGAATCCGGTAACATGCTTCCTGCAATTCCTTATCAATAGACAGATAAACATCATTTCCCTGGATCGGATTTATCCTGGATGCCTCATCAATCTGCAATACCTTGCCAAGACTGTCTACGGTAACCTTCTCCAAGCCGTCACTTCCCTGCAGCGTTGTTTCCATATATTTTTCGATGCCCGACTTTCCAATGATGGAATTACTGCTGTAGTTTCTGTTTTCTTCCTGCAGCTCTTCCAGTTCCTCCGCAGAAGGCTTTCCCGTATATCCGAGAATCGATGCAAAATACTCCGCATCAGTATAAACCCGAACAGAATCTTCCTGTATATCTACCCCCTGCAGAACATCTTTGTTTTCTTTGATCGCCGCCACAGTCCGATCACTGACATTCGTGGCTACTGTAACAGGAACATATTTCATAAAGCTGGTAAGTCTGAGCTGATACCGCACGATCACAATCTGCAATTGTTCCTGTTTTGTCAGTTCCGCAGGAAGCCCGACCTCTGCCAACTCTTCTTCGCTGTAAGGTGTCTCCAGATGAATTATTCCGAAGCAATCCCGATTGCGTCCATCCATCAGAAAGTTCATAATATCATCTGCGGTTGCATTCTTCTCTTCCTCCGAAAGCTTATCAATGGATGTCCTTCCATAAACATCCGCACGGAATCGATTCAGTGAAGTTCCCTCCTGAAGATTAAATATAAAATTATTATTTTCATCCACCTCAACATGAAAATCGGATGTCAGGCTGTCTCCATTATTTTCAATCATCTTGATCAGACGGTAAATCTCGCCGTTCAGCTGCAGATTCTTCTGTCGGGTACTGCTGTAAGTCCCGTTGTCTTCCAAAGTGACGGAATTAGACAGCTGGTTATAAGCCAGAACATTTCCATTCCTGTCATAGATATTGCCTCTGGTGCTTTTCAGTGTACGCGTCTTTGTGATTTTTAAATTGAAATCATTGGCATACTCCTCGCCGTGAATGATCTGCAGCGAAAATAACCGATATAATAATATACAGGTTGCCAGAAGAAACAGTGCCAGAAGGATGCCTGTGCGTTTCTCCATGAGTGTTTGAAACCATTTTCTTATCTTTTTAACCAAGGTAATTCCTGCCCTTCCATTTCGTTTTCCACAAACTTTCGGTTCAGTTTATATAAAGGCCGGTAAATAATGATAGCGATTACAATTGTATAAACCATCTCCGGAATGATAATATGCTGAAGATAGTCTGCGAAATCCAGACGCACTCTTATCAAAAATTGCAGAATATACACAATCATACTGTAAGCCAGATCACTGATACCGATTAAAATTACCGGAACTTTGATATCCTCATCATAAAACACTTTATACAAGAAACCATTCAGATAGCCGATATACATATAGACCAACGCGTTCAATCCCACCATATCACTGTAGAGCAGATCAATGCAAAGTCCGCAGAAAAATCCAATCCACAGACCCTCTTTCTTCCCCCTCATGAATCCAAAGGTAACTGTGAGAATCAGCAGCAGATTCGGTGCTACAGATGCCACCGCCAGCGTTTGGAAAATCGTCGTCTGTAAAATAAAAGTCACGATAATCAAGACGGCAATAATCACTTTCCTGCGCATCTAATTCCCTCCTGTCTGCTTTAACTGCTTAATTACCAGAACCGTGCGGATATGCTCAAAATCCACAACAGGAATCAGGTAACCTGTCGTAGTCAGATGATTGGGATCTTCTGTAATCTCACTTACATATCCAATCAGAATTCCCTTAAGATACTTGTCACTAATATCAGATGTAACAATTTTCTCACCGACTGTCACGGAATTTTCTGCACTCATCTGTCCAAAAGACAATTTCCCCTCATCCATCAGCCGAAGATCACCCGATACAACACAGGTATCACTGGTAGATACTGTCATGGCACTGACACTGCTTGCGTCATCAATGATAGAACGCACCGTAGCCCAATCAGGACCGACTTCCGTAACCAATCCAACCAGTCCGCCTGAAGAAATGACATTCATATCTTTCTCAATACCATGATTTGATCCACGGTTGATCGTAAATGTACTGAACCAGTTCCCCGGATCTCTGGCAATCACCTCAGCTGCCACTTTCTCATACTCAGAATACTCCTTATCAAGTTCATATAACTGCTGAAGTTCCGTAAGTTCTTTCTGATTCTGTGACAACAAGTTATTCTGCTCCATCAACGCATCCACACGTTCCTGCAATCTGGTATTTTCTATTGCAAGTTCCTCCGCATCCTGAAACCGCTGCCCTTTCTGCGTCAGCCATTTTCCAATCTCATTGATCCCGTTCTGAAAAGGAACAATGACATATCCTACCGCGCTGCGCACCGGTTCGACAGACACTACATTCATAAAAGTGAGCGCCGCCGCACTGATGCAGACAAATGTCATAACAATCAGCAAATGTTTACTTTTTATCTGAAACTTCTTTTTATTCTTCATCTTTATAACCCTTCATGTCCGGTAACTTATTTATTATTTTGCTGCAGGATATGCGAAGCGGTGCAGCACCGGATGTGTTACCAGTTCCTTTAAACCGCAAACCGTACATAGATCATAATACAGGGAAAGCTGTACAGAATGCTCCAGCTTGTGACTTAAAAATTTGTCAATATTCGGAATACGGGTACTTCCTCCTGTAAGGTAGATACCCTCCCGTCCAATGTTGGCACGAATTTGCGGCGGTGTCCGCCAGATTACCGTCCGTATTTCTTCCGTAAGCTGGGTCATCCGTTCCCGTATCGCATCATTGACCGTGGTACTGGATACAATTCCATCCCTCGGTATTCCATTGATACAATCCATCCCCATAACCTTACGTCCTTCTTTTCTGGACGGCTCCAGATCTGCCAATGCCAATTTTAACCGCCTTGCAGTTCGTATTCCCACCTGAAGATTGTTCTTCTTTCTTATATTGCTTCGGATTGCTTCGTTAAACTGCTTCCCGCCCACCGGAATCTGCTTGCTCACAATCACACAGGCATCTGCCACTACAGAGATTTCTGTCATCTGAGCTCCCATGTTGACAATCATGGATCCTTTCGTCCGGTTCAGAGGAATTCCAAGCGCTATGGCATCCACGATCGGCCGGTCTACCAGAAAGATCTTACATTTCCGCAGTTTTCCCCGATGGGCAACCGCATAATATGCTCTCTTTTCAATTTGCGTCAAACCAGTCGGCACTGCAAAATACATTCTGGGACGATAACCCACCCAGGACCCGTTGCGGTTCAGAAGTGTATGCAGCACTGCCTCCGCCTGAAACACATCGCTGATCCTTCCATTGATTACCGGCGTATAGATTTTGACATTCTGAGGTGTTTTTTCGAACATCTCATACACATCATTCCCGATCGCAAGCACCTCTGACTGGTTCCGCATTGCAATCATGTTTTTCTCTTTTGTTATAGTATCTTTTCGTTCATCGTAGATTTTTAAGGTACTTCCCCCAAAATCCACACCGAAATTATTCTGAAACAGCATAAATGATATTCACCGTATCCCCTCTTTGGTATCTGTCATTCCTTCGGAACTCCCCGTTCAAACAGACTTTGGAAACAATGGTCTCCTATGATAATATGATCCAGCAGATGAATTCCAATCAACTCCCCTGCCCGATAAATCCTGTGGGTGACCAGAAGGTCCTCCCTGCTCGGCGTTACATCACCGCTTGGATGATTATGGACCAGAATAATATGAACCGCATGAAACTGCAATGCCTGTAAAAACAACTCCCGGGGTGACACCAGTGAACTGTTGACTGTTCCCACAGACAATACCACCTCACCAAGCAGCCGGTTCTTCGTATCCAACATCATACAGATCATCTTCTCCCGCTCTTCGTGACGCAGCAGTTCCATATAATAATCTGCAATCGTCTCCGGATTTCGAAAATCCAGTTTTGTCCGGGAACTCCTGCTTGCAATCCGCTTAGAAAGTTCTCCGATACACTTGATCTGAGCTGCCTTTACTTTCCCGACACCCCTGATACCCTGTAATTCCTGCATACTCACATGATGTATGCCGAGAAGTCCTTCTTCTGCCTTAGAAATTGTCATCACTTCCTTCGCAAGATCTACACAGGAGCTGCCATGTGCTCCGCTTCGCAGGATAACTGCCAGAAGTTCCGCATCCGATAACTTGCCGGGACCGTATTTCATACATTTCTCATAAGGCCGTTCCTCTTCTGGTAATTCTTTGATTCGTAAATTTCTATTCATCCGTCCTCCTCTGCTCTCATTCCAGGTATTCAGCAGAAGATTCACAGGTTTTATTCTAACACATCTAAAAAATAATGTATATGGATTATCCGAAATTCATATATTTTTTACAGACTGCCTCCGCAGCCAGAAGTCCATCCATCGCTGCCGATGTAATTCCACCCGCATATCCGGCGCCCTCACCGCAGGGGTAAATTCCTTTTACCGATGCTTCCTGCAGCTCATCCCTGAGAATCCGTACCGGAGAAGAAGTACGGCTTTCAACACCGGATAAGACAGCGTCCGGCCTATCAAACCCGGGGATTTTCCTGCCAAATGCCTGAATTCCCCGGCAAAGTGAATCTCCGATCACAGCCGGAAGGATCTCTCTTACATTCGCCAGTTCATATGCCCCTTTGATACAAGGCTCCACCTCTCCCAGTACAGTGCTTGCTTTATTCTTTAAAAAATCTTCAAACAACTGAACCGGCACTTTTCCCCGGCAGGATTCGTATGCGAGACCTTCCAGATGACGTTGGAATGCAATTCCATCCAACACAGGAGATTCCCCCTCCTGATGAAATCCGGCATAATCTTCCGGTGTGACCGTAACAATCATGGCGCTGTTGGCATTACGGCTGTCTCTTGCCTGATAACTCATCCCATTCACTGCCAGCCGTCCGTCCTCGGAGGACGCATTGACCACATAGCCGCCGGGACACATACAGAAGGAATAAACACCTCTGCCGTTATCCAATTTATGTGTAACTTTATAATTCGCCGCTCCAAGTACCTTCGGCGGATGGGTTCCATACTGGGATCTGGTAATCATCTCCTGCGGATGCTCAATCCGTACTCCTACCGCAAACGCTTTCGGCTGCAGCAACAGCGATCTCTCCTGCAGTAATGCAAAAGTATCCCGGGCACTGTGACCGATCGCCAGAATTACCACTTCAGCAGGAATCGTCTCCTTACCATTGATTTCAAGGGATACAACACGTCCATTTTCCACATGAAAATCCGTCATCTGGCTGCGGAACCGGAATTCTCCTCCCATATCCATAATCTGGCTGCGCATATTCCGGAGAATCCGAATGAGAAGATCGGTACCAAGATGGGGTTTCTGGTCATAGAGAATCGAGGACGGTGCTCCCGCCTCAACAAAAATCCGCAGCACTTCCCGATTTCTTCCCGCCGGATCTTTCACCAGCGTATTCAGTTTTCCATCGGAAAATGTTCCGGCTCCGCCTTCCCCGAACTGGACATTGGATTTTGTGTCCAGTTCTCCGGTTTTCCAGAAATGATCCACCTTTTGCTTCCTTATATCTGCTTCGTCTCCGCGTTCCAGAATCAGCGGACGATAGCCATGTTTTGCAAGCATAAAACCGCAGAACAAACCTGCAGGACCGCTTCCGATAACCACCGGACGTTCTTTTAAGGCAAGCGTTCCCGGCTGTGGGAAATGGTATTCGTTCTTCTGCACCGCAGTAATATTCGAATGCCTGTTTCTTCCGAGAATTTTCTTTTCCTGTGCAGTCTCAACATCAATCTGATAGACATATTTGATTTCTTCTTTTCTGGCATCCACCGACCGCTTTCTGATCTCATAATGCCGGATCTGACCGACCGGTATCCGCAGTTCTCTGGCAAGCTTTTCTTTTAATTGTTCCTCCGTATGGGTAACCGGAAGCTTTAATTGTGAAATTCGTATCATAGCCTCTCCTTTGCCGCTGCAAGCCCGGCGACAGCCCCGCTGGACCATGCCCACTGCAGATTATAACCGCCGCAGGCACCGTCCACGTCCACAATTTCCCCGGCAAAATAAAGTCCGGGATATTTCTTTGCCTGTAAATGTTCATCCAGGTTTTTCGTCAGAATACCTCCGGAACAGACCTGAGCCTGCTTCATAGAAGATGCCCCTGTGATAATGACCGGATAATGTTTACAGTTGCGTATCACTTCACGTTCATCCGAATCACCCGAAGCAATCAGAGAAATCAATCTGGAAGGCAAAAGACCGATCAACTGTTCCTGCAAAGTCTTATATGGACAGTTTTCTTCTCTGTTTTCCAGATTGACTGCAAGCTGTTCCTCGGTAAAATCCGGGAGAAAATCCAATTCTACCAAAGCTGTACTGCCTTCTTCCAAAGCTCTCAGTGCATAACGGCTGAGCTGAAAGACCGGAATTCCGGAAATACCGTATTCGGTAAGCTGTATCTCTCCGGATGCGGATTTCATCAAAACTCCCTGCAGATATAAGGTGGCTTTCGCCTGAATTCTCACTCCTGTCCATCGGGAAAAGCGATTCCCCTTTCCCCGAAGTCCCACCAATGCCGGAAGCATGGGGAGCACCGAAAGTTCTAAAGTTTTTGCCAGGGAAATCCCCCAGTCTGTGGCACCTTCCACGTTGGATGCCGGACTTCCGCAGGCCACAATCACCGCATCTGCGCCATATTCCCAGGTTTTTGTCTTTACACTCCATCCTTCCGATCCCGGAAGAATTTCACAAACCGATTCCCTGGTCTTAATCTTCACTTTCCGGTGAGAAGCTTCCATCAGCAGTACCTCTAAGACAGCCGCTGCCTGATCGCTGTTCGGATACAGCCAGCCGTTTCTGTTTCTTGCGTAGATTCCAAGCCTTGAGAAAAATTGCAGGGTATCTTGCATCGGAAACTGCTGCAGAATCTGCCACGCATATTCCGGATCACTTCCCCGGTAATACTGCTTCTCCTGTACCACATTGGTAAAATTACATCTTCCGTTGCCGGTCGCCAAAAGCTTCTTTCCCGGTTTTTCGTTCGCTTCCAGAAGCGTCACCGACGCTCCCTGTTCTGCAGCCTTTATTGCTGCCATAAGTCCGGCGGCACCTCCACCGATTACAATGATTGATCTCATATCGTTACGATTCCTGCCTCCACCATCTTCTGCAGACTCATAAGAATACCCAATTTCGCGTGCTGCCAGGTAAGTCCTCCCTGGAAATAGACAGCATAAGGCGGTTTGATCGGCCCGTCTGCGGAAAGTTCGATGGAAGATCCCTGTACAAATGCACCTGCCGCCATAATAACATCACTGTCATATCCGGGCATCGCCCACGGTTCCGGTGCCACATAGCTGTCCACCGGCGCAGCAGCCTGAATTCCCTGACAGAAAGCAATCACGGCTTCGGCACTTCCCAGTGTAACTGCCTGAATAATATCATGACGTTCCTCACGTCCATCCGGAATCACCGGATATCCCAGTTTCTCATAGATATTTGCAGCAAAAATGGCTCCTTTTAATGCACTTGCCGTTACGGTAGGCGCCAGGAAAAATCCCTGATAGAAAGACTGGTTAACGCCCAGTGTCGCCCCTACTTCTTTACCGAG